>Ga0208968_1001199_pt1 | contig 14387 bp, 17 predicted proteins | sample RifOxyA3_FD_184031 | JGI IMG/M metagenome (GOLD analysis project Ga0208968, IMG submission 184031) | Groundwater microbial communities from Rifle, Colorado - Rifle Oxygen_injection A3 (SPAdes) | ecosystem: Environmental > Aquatic > Deep subsurface > Groundwater | place: Rifle, Colorado, United...
TCAACAAAAATTGATGTTATTATATGAGTATCGTTCATTTATGCCTCCCTATTAGTTTGCCCTAATAGGGTTTTGGCTTATTTTGAGATGCATTTCAAATCGTAAAAATTTATTTAGCAACTCAAGTTATTAAGCCTTATATAGTGAATCTAGATATTCAGAAATTTTACTCAATAATAAAGCTTTATCATCCTTATACTGGTCAATTATTTTTACTAAAGCGCTACCTACTATTGCACCATCTACATTTAATTCTTTTAAATTTGAGATATGTTCAGGTTTTGAAACACCAAACCCTACAGCAATAGGAGTATCAACCGTATTTTTTACTTCTGTGATAATACTTAAGAGTGTTTCAGAAAAATTGTCTCTAACTCCGGTAACACCTGTAGATGATACGAGATAAATAAAGCCTGTTGCTTTCTGAGAAATAATCTTAATTCTATCTTTATCAGAGGTAGGAGCAATAAGCATAATAAAATCAATGTTATTTTCCTGACAAAGTCTTGAAAACTCTTCTGATTCTTCTACAGGCAAATCAGGGATAATAACACCTGAAATATTAGCTAATTTTGCTTTACTAATAAAATTATTTAGACCATAATGCAAAATCGGATTAAAGTATGAAAATAAGACTATTGGAGTCTTTATATCTTCTTTGACTTCAAGCAGTAAATCAAATATTTTATCGAGATTTATACCCGATTCAATTGCCTTTTTTGCAGCATTCTGAATAATAGGCCCATCTGCAAGGGGATCAGAAAAAGGAATACCCAGCTCTATTGCTGCAACTTTATGTTCTTGAAAAAGATATAATAAATCTTTAGTAGCTTCTATATCTGGATACCCTGAGACAATAAAGGGTATTAATGCAGGTTTATTATGATTTTCTTTAATTGAGTTAGAAATTCTAGACATCTGCTCTTCTTGTACCATACAAATATACTTCTTCAGGATCTTCAAGATCACTATGCATATCTAAAATGCTTCTCCCAAGAACAGGATGAGCTAAGTCCGGTGCTAATTCCAAAATAGGCACAAGCGCATAAGCTCTTTGATGCAACCTGGAATGTGGAATTTGAAGATTGCTATCAGCAATTACCAGATCGTCATAAAGTAAAATATCAAGATCTACTGTTCTTGGTCCCCATTGAGGCGCTTCAGGATGTCTCACACGTCCTAATTGTTTCTCAATTCTTTGGCACTCTTCCAGCAATTTATATGGTTCAAGGGTTGTTTCTATTTCAAGAACCGCATTTACAAACCATTCCTGATCTTTATATCCACAAGGCTCTGTCTCATACAAACTGGAACTATTAACTATAGTAATACCTTCAGTATCACTAAGCAATTTGTGCGCTTGTTGGACGTAACCAACTCTATCACCAATATTTGAACCAAGTCCTATGTAAACAACAGACATTGATATTCCTTCTTGTTTAAAGCCTGAAAATCTGCAAGCTCTCTTTATTAATGTTGAGTCTATTTTATAATTTTTTTCCGATATTTACAATGAAAATTTTTTAAAATGTAATCATAACACTAATTCTCATTTAAAGTTATCTTGATATACAGTATTTACAATTAATACAGAGATGTAAACCTTATAAACTCTCTAAACACAATATTGAGCAAAAATTTTATCCTACAATAATAATTATAAAACATTTTCAAGTTCTATTTAAAGTAAAAATACTCACCAATCCTATAAACTCAGGAAAATCATAATAAGAATATTAATACTAGTTTACATTTGAATAAAAATCATTAAAGTTTCTAGAGAAGGATGTCGACTTAATTTATAGAGCGTCTAAGGAGAATTACAGTGGATAAGTTAACCGGGAAAAAATTAACAAATATAAAACCTGTAAAAGGTATAAATACTACAGGAAAAAACTTCTTTGCAACTAAACATTCTGTTGGTGATTTCTGGAATTTTACCGGAACTTCTTATGAGGGGAAAAGCACACTTTGGCCTGAAGATATTCGAAATCAAATTCATCAAGTTGAACTTCAAACAGAAGAGTATAAGAAAATTTTAGCAAATCCATTCGGACAAAATATAAACTTAATAGGATAAACTGACACACAACCATTATGAAAGGACTGATATCAGTCCTTTTTTATTTAAAATCCTTGTAAAGAAATTTTCTTACTATATAACTTGCCATCATATAGCCTGCTACTGGCGGTACAAAAGGAGAACTTTCTGGAGTAAATTTCATTAGCTTTATATCTTCTCCGTGAGCTGTTTTCAAATCGGTTGTACTTTCCCTTTTTTCTGTTATATAAGATTTCTCCATACTCGCAATTATAGGCAAACCCTCAATTATTCCCCTTGCTTTAAGCTTATATAAAACATTATTAGCAAAAACACACTTTTTTGACTTTATTTCAGAAATATCTGTAATATAAAGCTGCTCCGGGGCAAGCCTGTTTCCTGTTCCCATAGAACTTATAATAGGAATATTTAGCCTAATACAGCTTTCTATTAAGTCTATTTTATACTTTAAGCTGTCAATTGCATCGACTACAAAATCAACAGGAAATGATGCATCTGCAAACAATTGATCGTTAAGCTTTTGAGTATAAAAATCGTTTACGACTCTAACTTGTATATGAGGATTAATATCCTCTATTCTTTTTCTCATGAGCTGAACTTTAGGCTTATCAATATCTGAAATCAAAGCAAGGAGCTGTCTATTCATATTAGACTCAGATATAGTATCAAAATCAACAAGTGTAAGCTTGCCTATTCCACTTCTTGCAAGTGCTTCAGCAGCATAAGAACCTACCCCACCGAGTCCAAAAACTATGACATGCTTCTGGAATAGAGATTTTTGAGCCTCACTACCCCAGATTAACTCATTTCGCTCATAAATTTTCTCAATATTTACGTCTATATTCACCTTTTATTCAGCTCTAAAAGTTTCTCATATAACTCTTTTTCTTGCTCAGATGGACTATTAGGAATTACAATCTTAATTTTTGCGATATGATCGCCATAACTTCCATCTTTTTTAGGAAGACCAAGTTTTTTCAGTCTCAGTGACTTTCCCGCCTGAGTTCCAGGAGGAATAGTTACTTTTACTACCCCTTGCAAAGTCTTAACTTCAGCTATAACACCTAAAACAGCTTCAGGAGCAGAAACTTCTAATTCTGATAAGACATCAGATCCTTCTATTTTTAATAACCCCTCTTTAAACTTAACCGTTAAATATAAATCGCCTTTTCTGCCAAAAGAATCAACCTTACCTTCACCAGAAAGTCTGACTTTAGCTCCTTCCTTAACTCCTTTTGGGATTTTTACATTTAAAGTCTTCGCCACAGACATCACTCCACTGCCACCGCACTTGTAACAATGGCTTCCCCTGCCTGAACAATCAGGACATCTGTCCATATAGCTAATTCGAACAGACTTTGCTATATCGCCCATTAAATCTTCCGGTTCAAGAAAAAGATCCTGAGTTATATCAAGATTTTCGCTGCTATGATATTGCTGCTTAGGCCTGCCTGATGTATATTTTGTGCTTCTTTGAGTACTTTGTCCCATCAAATCACCAAATATTGAAGAAAAGAAATCACTAAATCCGCCCATATCATTAAATGAACTAAATCCGCCAAATCCATGACCAAAATTAATGTTTACATTCTCAAACCCCGGTGGTGGAGTAAAATCAGCACCCTGATTCCAACCAGATCCTAAACCATCATACCTTTGTCTTTTTTTAGAATCTGATAAAACTTCATAAGCCTCATTTATATCTTTAAATTTTTGTTCTGCATCGCTGGATTTATTAACATCCGGATGATATTTACGCGCCAGTTTCCTAAAAGCAGATTTAATTTCCTGCTCAGTAGCATTCCTTGAAACGCCTAGTATTTCATAGTAGTCTTTATATTTCATAACTCCAAATTACATCTCTGATTTAACTTAATCTTTCATTATTATTGTAATATAAATTATAGTTAAAGTTTCCAGAATTAAAGATTTTTTTATATTTTATTTTTATGCTGGCTACACAACATCAATTCAAGTTAATACTAATTCACAGTCTATCGAGTATGAAATTAAAGTATGTTTATGGAGGAGCCTTGAAAATGCGAAGGTAATAACATCACTTATTTAAGTCATCAATCATTCCAACGAGGACTTAATTATGTGCATTAGCACCAGTGACGGAATTAATATACTTTATTGAAAATAGTATAAGGAGTTTAAAAGCAGCATCCTTAATTAAGGATGCTGTATAAATTTATAAAGACTATTATTCAATAATTATCTATAAAGCTTCAGCGCCGCTTACTACTTCCAGAATTTCCTGTGTAATCGCTGCTTGCCTTGCTTTATTATATACAATTGTTAAATGCCGAATCATATCACCAGCATTGGTGGTAGCAGAGGCCATAGCCGACATCCTTGCAGCAAGTTCGCTTGCGGAAGCCTCAATTAATGCCTGATAAATTCTATTTGTTACATAAAGAGGAACTATTTTTTGTAAAACAGCTTCAGGACTTGGTTCAAAAATCATCTCAGAACGAATTCTTGTTTCTTCTTCATTTAAAGACTCAACAGGAATTAATACAGGTAAAAGCTGCCACAACTGAACCTCAAATGACAACATCGATTTAAAATGAGTGGTTATAATCTCAATCCTGTCAATATCTCCTTTTATATAGTATTCAGATAAGTCTTCAGCTATTACATTAGCTTCACCTATTGTTGGAACAGCAGGCATTCTCACATACGTTTCTGTGATGTCAACATGAGCTCTTTTTAATGCACTTACACCTTTTAAACCAACTACAAAAAATTTAGTATTTATTCCATCTTTCTCTAACTCTTTAGCTCTGGCAACAGCTTTTCTCACAACATTAGCATTATAAGCACCTGCTAGTCCTCTATCAGAACTTACAATTAATAAACCCACCGACTTTAATTCTCTTCGGCTTAATAAAGCAGGATAATTGTCCAAAGCCTTACTAGATTGAACATTGCCACTTTGAACATCAGGATTAGTTGCCAGAAGCCTTTGAAAGGATTTTACCAATTCATTTGAGAACGGTCTTGATGCCTTTACCTTGCTTTCTGCTCTTCTAACCTTAGCAGCAGCTACCATTCGCATTGCTTGAGTTATTTTTTGAGTATTCTGGATACTCTTTATTCGTCTTTTTATATCTCTTAAACTAGGCATAATCTATTCCTAAGCTGCTACTGTTGTAAATACAGAATCTCTAAATCTTACTAGAGTCTTATAGAGCATCTCTTGCTCTTCATCAGATGGTTTTTTACCAACATTTAGTTTAGTTTCCACGTCATGCAAGTTTGCAGTCAAATATTTAAACCATTCTGTTTTAAACTCAGATATTTTATCACTATCAATCGTATCAAGTATACCTTTATCAGCAGCAAAAAGTATCGTATACTCTTGAGCAACCGATAATGGACTATATTGAGGCTGTTTAAGTAACTCAATTAATTTTTGGCCTCTTCTTAATTGTTCCTGAGTGGATTTATCAAGATCACTCGCAAATTGAGCAAATGCTTCTAACTCCCTAAACTGTGCGAGGTCAAGTCTTAATCTTCCAGCAACAGACTTAACTGCAGCAGTTTGAGCAGCCCCACCTACCCTTGAAACTGAAATACCAGCATTAATAGCAGGTCTTATACCAGCATTAAATAAATCTGTTTCAAGGAAAATTTGGCCATCTGTAATACTGATTACGTTTGTAGGAATATAAGCACTAACATCGCCAGCCTGAGTTTCAATAATTGGAAGAGCAGTTAAACTACCACCACCTAATTTATCGGATAATTTAGCCGACCTTTCCAATAATCTTGAATGGAGATAGAAAACATCTCCTGGATAAGCTTCTCTACCAGGCGGTCTTCTGAGTAATAAACTCATGGTTCTATATGCCCAGGCATGTCTTGTTAGATCATCATAAATTATCAAAACATGTTTACCTTGCTCCATGAATTCTTCTCCAATAGAAGCTCCTGCAAATGGCGCAATATATTGAAGAGGAGCAGTTTCATTAGCAGAAGCTGCAACTATGATAGTATAATCCATAGCTCCATTTTCTTCTAAGACTTTTGCTATTTGTGCAATAGAACTAGTTTTTTGTCCAATTGCAACATATATACAAATAACATCATAATTCTTCTGGTTAATAATTGTATCTATTGCAATAGCTGTCTTACCTGTCTGTCTATCACCAATAATTAATTCCCTTTGGCCTCTTCCTATAGGAGTTAAAGCATCAATTGAAGTAAGACCTGTTTGTAATGGTTGGTAAACTGATCTTCTCTCAACTATACCAGGAGCAACTCTTTCTACTGCTCTGGTTTTAGTTGTATTAATTGGTCCTTTTCCATCCAAAGGTTCCCCGATAGGATTTATAATTCTTCCGATTAAAGCTTCACCAACAGGAACAGAAGCAATTTTTCCTGTTGTTTTAGCTATCATTCCTTCTTTAATATATTTATATTCACCAAGTACAACAGCACCAACACTATCTTCATCAAGGTTAAGTACTAAGCCAAGTGTTCCATGACCATCTTGAAACTCAATTAGCTCACTCGCCATTACCTTCCTTAGGCCATAGATTCTTGCAATACCATCACCAACCTCAATAACAGTACCTACATCAGAAATTTCAAGTATACTTTCATACTGTTCAATCTTACTTCTAATTATTGAGCTTATTTCATCAGGTCTAATGCTAGTCATATATTTATACCTCTATATTAGCTGCTTTTTCATATTCTCTAATTTTGTTTTTATACTACCATCTATGATTTTATCACCAATTTTTATCACCATACCTGCAATTATGTCGGGATTGATTCTTGTTTCAAGCTTAATACTACAACTTAAAGCCTTTTCAAGTTTGTCTTTAACTCTATTTTTTGTGTCATCATCAATATCAATTGCTGTAATAATCTTAGCTACAGTAATATTTCTTTTTTTACTCAGAATATCATTATAATGACTTACTAAATAAGGAAACAAGAATATTCTATTTCGATCCAGTAATAGTTTTGTTAGGCTTAGAGCATAATCAGTCACTGCATCTTTGAATATTTTATTAATAACATCCTTTTTGTCATCAGCAGTAATGGTTGGATGCTCCAAAAATTTAAGCAATTCAGGATTTGACTTAAATGTATTATTAATCTTTGATAAATCATCTCCAAGTATATCAAGCTGATTTGTTTTTTCACCAAGATCAATCATGGCAATTGCATATCTATCAGCTATTGTTGATAATCCTATATTATTTCCTTTAGTCATACAGCAAAAACTATACCTTTAAATTCTCTAAGTTATCTATAAATTCATCAATATATTTTTTATGCAGTTTTTCATCAACTGCTTGCTTAATATGCTCTTCAGCTATATAAAAAGCAGCTTTTGAAATATCCTGCATAACGTCATTAGAAGCTACTGCACTTTCAGCTTGTAACATCCTTTGTGCTTTATTTCGCATTTCATCGGATTCAATATCAGCTTCCTTATGAATACGCTTGGATAAGCTAGAAGCAATCTCCTTTGCTTCTTTAGTTATAATTTGAACTTCTACATCAGACTTTGCTACCTGTTTTTTAGTCGATACAAGTTCTGCTTCAGCATTAACTTTTTCCGTTTCTGAAATCTTAATTTTTTGAATTATTGTATTTCTTTTTACTGATATTGCAGAGAAAACTTGTGTTTTTCTTGCTAACCATACAAGAAAAACAATTACCAAGACAAAGTTTAGAACATTTGAGTGGAAAAGAACTTCCAGCGGATCTCCGATAGGTTCAGCGCTAACTTCGCCTTGCGCTAGTACTAAATATAAATTATCTAAAATCATCGTAAATTACCTGTTCAATGCTTTATCTATCATTTCCTCTGTTAAACCTGCTGATAAAGGAACTTCTTCACCTAATACTTTAGCAGAAATCGAGTGAGCAAGAGATATAATTTGAGGTTTTAAAGCTTCTCTTGCATTATTTTTGTCATTTAAGATACTTTCTCTTCCGATCTGAACTTGATTATTCACCTCATTCATGGTGTCTCCAATGACTTGAGATTTATCTTTATTTGCAGATGAAGTAGAGTCAAAAACAATATTATTAGCTTTTATTCTAGCCTGTGTAATCGTGTTTTCATAATCTTTAACTATATTGCCAGATTCTTCGCGTGTTATTCTGGCCTTTTCTAAATTATCATTAATATAATTATTACGATCCTGCCTAATTTCAGTCATAGGAGCATAAAAAATCTTCTGCATTATGACCATGAATGCAAGAAAGCTTATGATAACTACTATTAGTGTACCATCTATCTCTAACATCTTTTAATCCTAAATTATTAGGCTAATACTTGTGTTGCAAGAAGAATAAGTGCTATTACCAATGCATAAATAGCAAGAGCTTCCATAAGGCCAAGACCAATAAATAAGAATGGCTTGATTTTATTTTCTGCTTCTGGCTGACGAGTCACAGAATCCATATAAGAAGCAACAGCTAAACCCATACCGATTCCAGGACCAATAGCTCCAAGTCCAACAGCGATACCCATAGCTAATATAGCAGCAGTTTTTGGATCCATAATAAATTTACCTCCTAATATACTCAATTATTTCTTTAATGATCATGTTCAGCTAACACAGCACCAATATATGATGCTGACAATATTGTAAAGATAAATGCCTGTAAGAAGGCTACAAATAACTCAAATAACATTACAGGAATAGGAGCAAGTAATGGTACAAATGCTAGAGCTATTAAAATAATAACCTCTCCAGCCAAAATATTTCCAAAAAGTCGTAATGACAATGTGAGTGGCCTTGTAAGATCTTCCAACATGTTAATTGGTAGCAAGAACCAGAATGGTTCAAGATAATGTTTAAAGTATCTCAAACCTTTTTTAGATATTCCTGCTATAAAATAATATGCAGATACTATAAGAGCAAGTCCAACAGTAACATTTAAATCATTGGTTGGAGAAGCAAATTCACCTTGTTGCAGGTGATAAATTCTCCAGGGCAATTGTCCTAGTAGATTACCAACAAGAATAAACAAGAATAATGAAGCTATAAGCGCTACATGCTTACATCCTTCTTTACCCATCTGATCAATGGAAATTCCTTCTACAAATTCCATTACCATTTCGGCAAATGATTGAAGTCCATCTGGAATTCTATTGAGATTTCTGGTAATTACGAGAGCCAATAATATAAGTAATATCATAGAAATCCAGGTGGTTACAAGAGTATCCATATGTACTTCTAATGGACCCAAATGGGATATCCAGTGCTCTCCAAACTCTATTTGTGCCAATTTCCAGCCTCTTCTATTGTCCAGCTCAAATTAATTATATTGTTATAATCATATATTCATATAGTATAAAGACTTTTAGAAAAATGTAAATACTGATTTTTGCCTAAAATAATATCATCTATTACTTACGTATGTTTAAAAATAAAATTAAAATTTAGAAATTATCATTTAGAATAACGCTTATATACGCTCCACATTCCAGTTATTACTCCTAGTATAGTAAACACTATAGTCCATACCGGAATATTTGAATTAAGTTTCTTATCCAAATAATAGCCAGCAAAAAAACCTAGAAAAATTGGAATTAACAGAGTAAATGCAATATCAAACATTTATACCTCTACATCTTAAATACTTTACCAACTCCACATCGCCTTGGATCAGAAGCTGCATCGAGATTTCCATCACCAAATAATTTTACGCACTGAATACCGCCAAAATACATATCTATATCAGGAAATCTAACTACTTCCCATTCAGGAGGAATTTCAGATTCATCAAAATCTCTACCTGCTTCAAGAGCAAATTTATTATCTTCCCAGTGAATTCTTGGTGCGCTAAGTGCTTCTTTTAATGACATATTCAAATTATTTATATTAATTATTATTTGCATCAAAGAAGTAGCGATTCTGGATGCACCAGGAGTACCCAAAACTAACATATCTTTCTTAAGATCATTATATATAATTGTAGGGCTCATGCTACTAACAAGTCTTTCTCCCGGATCAAGAGCATGAAAACCAAGAGGATTAAGCTCCAATTCCCCAAGAACATTATCCATTAATATTCCTGTTTCTGGAATTGCAACTCCAGATCCATACCCAATACTCATAGTAATACTACAAGCATTCCCAAGATCATCTACACAGGATACATGAGTAGTGCTTGGACTTGGTAAAATATTTTTATACTTTTCAAGAATATAATTATCTTCTGCTAATTTAAAATATTCCTTAAAGTCTTTTCTTCCTTCTTCTATACAAGAATATCTGTCTGTTAGTGCCGTGTGTATGATCTTTCCTAATTTTGAAACTATAACTGGATTATATTCTGTAACATTCAGCCTTGATATTACCTTTAACATTTGAATTAGGGTTAATCCGCCAACAGATGGAGGAGGATTAGTATAGATTTTATATTTGCCATACTCAGTAAATATAGGTTTTCTAATTATGACATCATAATTAGAAAGATCTTCAAGTGTAAGAATGCCCCCACCTGATTGCACTTCATTTACAATTTTCTCTCCAATTTCTCCTTTATACACAATATCTGAGCCATACTGTGCTATTAAATTAAGGGTGTTGGCCAAATCAGGATTTTTATATAAAAATCCTTCTTTTGGAATTTCACCATCCGGAGTTGATAATAACTTTTTTGAATATTCAGTAAACCAATGTAAAGGACCCGCCGAAATAGCCAAATATCTTGCCATAGGTGAATTCATTGGAACACCGGTTATTGCATTAGCTATAGCTGGCTGTAATACTTCCTTTAATGGTAAAAGTCCGTATTGTTTAGAAATATATTCAAGCCCTTTTAAAGTACCGGGAACCCCAATTGAAGAATGTCCTGATATAACCTGAATTCCTGTCCCATACGGTAAGTCTACTATTCTTGCATTCTTGCCAAATAACCCTTTATTTAATCCCTTACCCGGCATGCAATCAAAAAAATCAATTATCTTAACTTCATCATTAGCTGATTTAACAGCTGCAAAACCACCTCCGCCAATACTACACATAAGAGGATTAGATATCATTAACTCAAAAGCAGCACATATTGCTGCATCAAAAGCATTTCCACCTGATTCAATAACTTTACCAGCTGCTTCAGTTGCCCAACCTGTGCAACTAGCCACTGCTATTCTTTTTGGTTTTTCTTTAATCATCTTTAATTAACTCAAATTTTATGAAGATATTCCCAAAGTTAACTCTTTACTTATATAATATATATGTAACATCATTTATATTATTATATTGGATAAATAAATTTGGATCAGGAAAATAAATTAGATTTAACGGAAGTTCTAAATAATACTAGTGAAATTGCCTTATTTGTATTCAATGAAGAAGGCAATGTTAACAGTGCAAACAAAGCTGCTCTTGATATTCTGGATATTAAATCCGATAAAGAATTAAAATCATTAAATATCCAAAATATTTTTGACTTCAGAATAAGTGAAATTAAAAATGAACTTGTTGAATCCGGTGAAATATCTAAAGAAATAAATATTATCACCAAAAATAAGACATTTATACCTACAAAAACCGTTTTCTCAAAGACAGCTAATAAAGTTACAGCTATTTCAACCATACTTTCTGAGGCACTTTCACAAGAAAGTAGCATAAAAAAACTAATTCAATCTTTAGATAAAGTATCAAAGATTTTAAATTCAAATCTTGAACTTGATGATACCCTTGAACTTATTCTAAATGACTTAAGATCGATCATAAATTATGATAAAGCAGTAATAATGTTTCTTGAAGGAGACAGTCTAAACTTAAAAGCCTCAAGAAATTTAATTGATAGTATTAAGCAATACGAAAGAAGCTTACCTGGCGGTAGTTCCCTGTTAAACAAATTAATAAAATCCAATAAAGCTAATACTGATACTATTACTGATATCTCATTAAATTCTGCAATTATGGATCTAATGAAAGGGTTAGGTTTAAAGCTAAATCTACCTTTTTCTTACATTGCATCCCCGTTAACTATCAGAGAAACTTTATTTGGAATAATCGTGCTTATTAAAGAGCAAGAGAATTTCTTTTCAAATGCAGATCTAAAAATAGCCGAAACATTTACAAGTTCAGCTGCCTATTCGGTTAAAGACGCTGAATTAAGTAATGTGTTTAAAATGCAACTTAAAATATTAAAAGAAAATGTTATCGAAAGGACAAAAGCTCTAGAGGTCATTAAAGAGCAAAATCTTAAAATACTTGAAGCTGATAAGTTAAAAAATGAGTTCATCGCTAATATTTCTCATGAACTCAGAACCCCTCTCAATGCCATAATAGGTTTTTCAGAAGCATTAAAACTTAAAATCTTTGGTTCTCTTAATGAAAAACAAGAAGAATATATCGATGACATACATACAAGTGGTATACATCTTCTTGGCATGATTAATGATTTACTTGATTTATCCAAAATTGAAGCAAAAGAAATGCAGATTTATAAAAAACAATTCACCGTATATCCTGCTGTTTGTGAGGTTCTTAATGTAATAAGAGCTATTGTAGATAAGAAAAAAATAACTATCGAAATATTGTGCAAAAATAAAAGTGTGGAAATATATGCCGATTATAGGAAATTTCAACAAGTTTTATATAATCTTCTAAGTAACGCAGCAAAATTTTCACCAGAACGAGATAAAATCGAGATTGGAATCGATAAGATTGACAATAATCTAAGAATTTATGTAAAGGATAATGGAATTGGTATTGATCCCAAATATCACGAAAAAATATTCCATAAATTTCAACAGGTAGATAACTCTTATGCAAGAAGACAAGGCAGTACAGGGCTTGGTCTTACAATTACAAAAGAACTTGTAGAAATGCACAGTGGGAAAATATGGGTGGAAAGTGAGCCTGAAAAAGGAGCAACTTTTTATTTTACTCTTCCAATTATAGAATTAGATGGGCAAGATAATAAAAATAAAGCAGAAAATCTCATAAATGAATAAAAAAGGTACTATATTAATAACTGAAGATAATACAGCTAATATGAAACTTATTAGAGATGTTCTCGTATTTTATGGATATGAGATTATTGAAGCATATGACGGCAATACAGCTCTTGAGAAAATCAAAGAGTACAAAGACAAAATAGATCTTATTTTAATGGATCTTCAGCTTCCTGATATAGATGGTCTTGAGATCATTAAAATTGTAAAATCTGATGATTCTACAAAAAATCTTCCAATATTCGTTATTTCTGCTTATGTTCAAGAAATTGATATTAAAAAAGCTCTAAAGGCTGGATGTAACAACTATATTACAAAACCAATTAGCCTTGAAGACTTTATGGGAAAGATTAATGCATTTTTTATGCATTGTATAACAAACAAAAATAATGCTTCTGACAATACTAAATAAAAATATTGTTTAAACTATGTTTTTAATATACTAGTCTTATGAAAAAATATTCAAATTGAGCAATAATATAAAATGAGATAAATTAAAAAATTAAATTGATATTCATAGTTTTTTGTAAATAGATATTCTAAGAGAAAATTAAAAATAATGACTGAAGAAAATAAAAACATTACAGAAAGTGAACAAGAAGGCATATCAAAATATAGAAAAGCCTGGAATTTTACCAGAGAAATCCTGGAAACAGTAATAGTAGTTCTTGTTCTAGTAATTTTAATAAGAAATTTCCTTGGAGAGCCAAGATGGATTCCTACAGCTTCAATGAAACCAACGCTTATTGAAGGTGACAGATTAATTATTGAAAAAGTTAGCACACGCTTCTCAAAACCACAAAGAGGAGATATCATTGTATTTTATCCTCCTTTTGAAAAACTTGATCAATCTCCCTGGTCTAAATTTACCAGATTAGTAGGATATTTTAATTCTGATACGGCATATATTAAAAGAATTATAGGCGTCCCGGGAGACATGATAAATATTAAAGATGGAGAAGGAGTCTATATAAATGGAAAACCTCTTAATGAGTCATATAAAAGAGAATTTTCCAGAATAGGCTGTTCACCGGGCATGTATTGTGAATCGGTTAAAGTTCCTAAAGGCAATTATTTTATGATGGGTGATAATAGGAGCAACAGCCAGGATAGCAGATTCTGGGGATTTTTACCTGAAGATAGAATTATAGGAAAAGCATATTTCAGATTCTGGCCTATTAATCGTGTTGGATTAATTGAACATCCAAAATATAATCAATAATTAGCTGCTTTGCTTTTATACATAATATATGGGTTTTGAGGATTTAGTTTCAGCAAAAATTTTTTAAATTCGTCCTGATAAGGTAAAAGCGAAAGCCTTGCAGGGCAAGCTTGGCTTGGCCGAAAAGGCTGTAGACTAGATATGAT
>Ga0208968_1001201_pt1 | contig 14357 bp, 8 predicted proteins | sample RifOxyA3_FD_184031 | JGI IMG/M metagenome (GOLD analysis project Ga0208968, IMG submission 184031) | Groundwater microbial communities from Rifle, Colorado - Rifle Oxygen_injection A3 (SPAdes) | ecosystem: Environmental > Aquatic > Deep subsurface > Groundwater | place: Rifle, Colorado, United...
GATGTCCAGACACGAAGTGTTGGTCCAGAAGATCGTGTCGGTGGGCATGATCTTGCCGAGTCGTTCATAGATCCCGAGCTTGAGCTTGAGGTCTTCGAAGACAACCTCGAGCAACACAGGGGCACCACATTTGCCCAGAGCGTTCTCGGTTTCGAGAACGTGGATTTTCTTGACGGTCGCGTCGACGTCACCGTCCCACGTGCCCTTCTTCTTCATGCTTTCGAAGTAGCCCTTGACGCGCCCGACGTTGGTTTCGACCATCTCTTTGTTCGCGTCGTACACATAGACTTCGAGTCCGCCCTTGAGCAGCGCTGTGACCCAGGTGTGGCCCATGGTGCCGAATCCCATCACGGCAATGGATTTAACATCTTCTGGCTTGGGAATACTCATGCCCTTCTCCTTCTTATCGGTGATGTTGAGGTCTCAATAACAAATGTCAGGAAGCTCTCGTTGCATTTCTGCGATTGCGGCGATGATGGCATTCGCCCAACGCTCTGCCGCCAAAGGGCCGTTCGCTGTGATGAGATTGCCAGCGTGCAGCACGTCTGCATCGGCAACCCGCACCCGCGCCTCTTTGAGCTCAGCCAGTGCTTCTGGACTTCGCCACACAGCAGTTTCTTTGTCCGCAAGAAGTCCCGCACGGGCGAGCACAACCGGTGCCAAACAAATCGCACCGACGATCTTTCCCGCTTTGCTTGCCTCTCGCACCAGGGCTTGCAGGCGAGAGTGGGACCACAAGTGGTCGCGCGCACCATCGCCGCCAACGAGAAGCACCGCATCAAACAGGCCGACATTGACACGGTCAACGGTTGTCATGGCAGTCGCTCGACCGCCCATCATGCCTTTCAACCCACCTGTGCGAGTGGAAGCCACCGTGACAGAAACACCCGCAGACTCGAGCAATTGACGGGGCACAAACAGCTCTTCGTCCTGAAACCCCGCAGGGGCTATCACCATCAGAGCCTTCTTGCCCACAAGTTTCATGGGAATGCCTATACCGAAAACTTCCGCTTCCTCAAAGGCAGCAAAGACAACATCCGCATGAAATGGAGGGCAAAGACCCACAAAAACCCAGGATGTAAGAATATGCCCATATTTCAGGATGTTATGTGAAGATTTTGAATCAAGTTGATGCGCTTTCGTGTCGATGCCCGTACAATGGAGGTGGAGTGCATCATGTTTTACCGAACCACCTATTTGAGAATCGCCGCAACCGTGGGTGTCGGGTGTGTCGTCACAACCTGCGCCCCCTACCAAACGCTCAAGGGTTATGACGAGCGCCCAATGATGGCCTCCATGATGCCTGTGGCGACGCCGGCTCCCAGGCCGGCGCAGAACATCGAGGACGATTCGGCAGGGGCCATGTTGGAGAAAGGGTTCTTGTACTTCCACCAGGACCAGCCGCGCGACGCAGCCGATGCCTTCGCCACTGCCATCTCCACAGGCAATCTCAACGATGCGGGCAGAGCGCTCGCGTATTGGCACATTGCCGAATCGGAGCGACGCCTGCACAACGAAGATCGCACCGCCGAGGCTTTGGCGAGCTTCGCTTTGGTTGCACAGGACGTCATAGATGTTCGCGAGCAGCATCGCTACGCGGTCGATGAGGAAGGTGATTTTGTCGAGCACTTCAAGTTGCGACAACGTGTTGATGAAGCCAGAGGTTATCTCAATGCCATTTGGGCTCAACGTGCTCAGAGTTTTGGCCGCACGACGGAGAACCCTGTGGTGATGCAGACCGCTGACGAGGCTCGCTATTTCATCGAGTTCGTCTCGCCCTGCAGTGGCGGTCCAGACCGCCAGGTCGAACGCGAGCAACTCGAGGACGCTCGCTCAGATGGCACTCGACTCGAGCGTGTCAATTTGTTCTGTGACTCGGCAGGTTCTGTCGATCAGCTCTACATGTTGGTCCCAAAAGAGCAAACAAACTAGTAGGCTTTGGCGAACAACACGCGCCGCTTTGAAGGCTTGCCGCTGAACACACAAGCTCCATCTTCCTCTTCGGCGTTCTCGGGAATACATCGGACGGTGACTCTTGTCTCCTCTTTGATCTTCGCTTCGGTCTCGGCTGTCCCGTCCCAGTGGCAATAGGCGAACTTGGAGTCTTGGTCGGCGAAGACAGACTTGAACTCATCCCAGGTGTCGATGCGCACGGTGTTGTCCTTGCGCCGCTCTCTGGCAGTCTCGAACAGCTCTTGTTGGAAATTGTCGAGCCACTTGACCACTCGCTCGCCGAGACCAGCGCGCTCCCAGAACTCCTTTTTGTCGGCAAGGCGGCCCTTGACGGCCACTGAGCCCTTCTCAACGTCCTTTGGGCCAATCTCGATGCGGAGGGGAACGCCTTTCTGCTCCCACTCGAAGTATTTGAAGCCAGGTTTGTAATCGCGGGTATCAAATACTACCGATAGACCGCGGTCGCTGAGCTCCTTCTTCACGGATTCGCCCGCCTCCACGACAATGGCTTCTGAGCCTGCCTTGAGAATCGGTACGATGGCGATGTGAATGGGTGCGAGCTTCGGTGGCAACACCAAGCCGTTGTCATCGGAGTGGGTCATGATGAGTCCACCGATGAGTCGCGTCGATACCCCCCAGCTGGTTTGCCAGACGTATTCCATCTTGCCCTCGGCGGTCTGGAACCTGACGTCGAAGGCCTTGCCAAAGTTCTGACCGAGGTCGTGGCTGGTGCCGGCCTGCAGAGCCTTGCCGTCTTGCATCATGGCCTCGATGCAATAACTCTCGAGGGCACCGGCGAACTTCTCTGTTTGCGTCTTGACGCCGCGAATGATCGGCATCGCCATCCACTCTTCGGCGAACTTCGAGTAGATGCCGAGCATGCGCAACACCTCTTCGCGTGCCTCTTCGTGGCTCGCGTGGGCCGTGTGCCCCTCCTGCCATAGGAATTCACTGGTGCGCAGGAACATACGGGTGCGCAGCTCCCAGCGCATGACATTGGCCCACTGGTTGATGAGCATCGGCAAGTCGCGGTAACTCTCGATCCAGCGTGAGAAGAAGTGGCCAATGATGGTCTCAGAGGTCGGACGAATGACGTAGTTCTCTTCGAGTTTTTTGCCACCAGCGTGGGTGACCACCGCGAGCTCGGGGGAAAACCCTTCAACGTGCTCTGCTTCTTTGGTGATGAAACTCTCGGGGATGAGCAAGGGGAAGTAGGCGTTTTGGTGTCCCGTGGCCTTGAACATGTCGTCGAGGGCGCGCTGAATCTTTTCCCAGATGGCGTAACCATGAGGCTTGATCACCATACAGCCTTTGACCACCTCGGCAGCCTCGGCAAGGTTCGCCTGGCGAATGACATCTAGGTACCAACGTGAATAATCTTCGGCGCGTGGCGTGATTCGATCTGGACTCTTCTCATTCATGATGGCCGCGCTTGTACCGGGAAATCCCTGTTCCGGAAAGGGAAAACGTGCGTCCCTTGCATCACTTCTGCACCATTCATCCTAGACCTTTCCTCTTGTCTCACATACCAGCCCCATGTTGCTCAGCTAGCCTGACGTCATGGTGGGACGCCCTCGAACTACTCGCCGCAGGCCAGAGACTCGAGATCGAGATGGTCGATGCGCTCGACCCATCCGAAGATGTCTTCTTCTTGGCCAAACTGAATACGGGTCAAGTAGTCATAGAGGCGTTTGGAGATCTCGCCACATTGGCCTTTGCCGATGTCGATGTGTTGCCCTTTGATACCGAGCGCGCCTATCGGTGAAATGACAGCCGCAGTGCCAGTTCCGAACGCTTCGCGCAGTTTTCCCGTCTGAACGCCCTCGACAATCTCATCGATCGAAATGGGGCGCTCGACGACGGTCATCCCCCAGTGGCGGCAGATCTGAATAACGCTGTCTCTGGTCACCCCAGGAAGGATGGTGCCGGCGAGTGGCGGCGTGACAATCTCATCCTCGATTCGGAAAAAGACATTGCTGGTCCCAACCTCCTCGACCCATCGGTGCTCGATGGCGTCCAACCAGAGCACCTGTGAATAGCCGAGTTTCACGGCCTTCTGTTGCGCGCACAACGAGTGAGCGTAGTTGGCGGCCGTCTTGGCTTCCCCTAGTCCGCCCTTCACAGCTCGGACATCCTCATCTGAGACCCAGATGGGCACCGGCGCAAAACCGTTGGCATAGTAGCTGCCGACGGGGCCGACAATCACATAAAACGCATACTCATCCCCGGGGCGAACCCCGAGGAATGGGTCGGTGGCGATGAGAGTGGGGCGTATGTAAAGGGAACACCCCGATGCCTTGGGAATCCAGTCCTTGTCGAGGAGAACCAGTGTCTTGATCGCCCGGCCAAAAATCTCCTCCTCCACAGTCTCCATCATCAAACGCTTGCACGAATTGCGCAGACGCTCGGCATTGCGTTGCCAACGAAAGAGCTGGATCTCGTCGTTTTGGCCGCGATAGGCCTTGAGCCCCTCAAACACTTCTTGGCCGTAGTGCAAACACAAAGCTGCTGGGTCGAGCTGCAATGGACGAGAAGGCTCGATGCGGGTGAGATGCCAGCCGTTGGTTCGGTCAAACTCGGTGGCAAAAAAATGATCAGAGAAATAACGGCCAAACCCCAACTTCGTCGAATCCGTGGGTTTGGGACGTAGCTGGTTGACTCTGGCACGTCGGATGACGATTCGCTGTGGGCATGCCATGGGTTCTCTTTACACCCGTCGCGGACGCCTTGGCCAAGGTTTTGATTGTAGTGAATTTTGCCATTCGCCGGTGGCGGCGGTATCAGGGCGGGACCGGGCGGCATTCGCAGCCGCATGTCTCGCAACAGTACTCAGTAACGGGGTTGCAAGCCGGGTTGCACTCGCAGGTGGGAACGTCGATACACAGCATGCGCGCGACACCTGTCTCCGGGTTCACCCAGCAGGCAGGTTCTTCCGGTGAGGGCTCGCACAAGGCTGGTGTGCTGCCGGTGTTGCAAGCTTGGCCCGGGTTGCAGTCGCTTGCGCCATTGGGGCAGGCGACGTCGGGTAGGCAGCAGGGGTCGGCGGTCGCGATGCAAGCGCCGGCACCAAGGTTGGCACCGCTGTCCCAGGTGCAGCGATTGGCGGTGGCGCATGGCCCCGATGTGGCAATGGTTGGGCAAACAGCAGCGGCGCGTCCCCACTCGATGCAGCATTGTTCGGCCGCGTCGCAATCGATGATGCTGCCATCGGCGCCGAAGCCCTCGGGGCAATCCGGACTCTGCACACAGGTGCAGCTCTCGTCGCAGACGAAGCCAGGACCACAGTCCTCCAGAGAGCCTTGGGTGCAACGGCGGTTGAGGTTGCAATATTCACCGTCCCAGGTGCAGTAGGCGAGACCATCTGGATTGAGGGTACCCATGGCCTCGCAGTCGGTCGCGGTGTGCTGCTCCCGGCAGGTCTCGTGACGCGGATCGCATACGCAGGGATCGCTGGTGGCGAGCACGCACTCGTTGGTGTCCGGATCACAGACATGGCAGGCCGGGCAGTTGCCGCAGCGGCAAATCTCCATGGACTCACCGGGGGTGCAGTCGACCTGACATTGGAGATCAAGACAACGCTCACCAATGACGGTGCAGTCGTTATCGTCATCACAGACACCCATGCTTGACTCTTCGGGACAGAACAGGCGCAGACAACTCTCGTCGTCTCCACACCGTTCCTGGCAGGGAACGGGTAACCAGTAGCGGTAGGACACAAACACCAGGTCTTGGCTGCTCCTGCGTGGCACGTGTGGAGCGTTGGCGGCGGATGCGATCTCTGCTTGGTTGATTCCATCGCCCACGGCGCAAGAGCCGCCATCGGGGTCGTATTCACAGGATCCATCCACTGGGTCGCTCTTGAAGCCGAGGGAGTTGGTGGTGCCGTTATAGAAGAACCCCGAGGTCCGCGAGCGTGGCACTTCAAAGTAGTGGTAGCCGTCAACCACATCGGGAATGGGTCGCGCCACACCAACCTTGATGGTAGCGGCGATGGGGGCACCGGCGAGCGGGTAGGGGGCTGAGAGGGCGGCGATGTCCGTGATCAAGAGCTGGAGAAAGGGCAGGTAACCTACAGCGCGGCAGGTGCTCGCGGTCGAATCCCAGTTGCATCCAGGAGTTGTTGTGCAGGTGGTTTGGTTGAGTGCGCCACACTGGGTTTCGCTGCGGGTGCAGACGTTTTGGGTTCGACCCAAGGTGCCAATCGCGAGGTCGCGATAGGCCTGGCCGTCGCCGCGGCCCCAGGTGACTTGCCCGCCAGCGCAATCGTCTTGTCCCAGAACCGTGGCGCTAAAGCTGGACTCGACGAAGCCCTGGACACCCTTGTCGCGGACGATGGCGTAGACCGGACCGATGTCGGAGAAGCCGACCAATCCATCTCTTCCTTCGATGGCGTCGCGGGTCCGTCTTTGTCGTTTGCAAGCCTGGCAATCATTGGGCTGGACCTTCAAGACGCAGGCCTCTTGCTGATTGCCTAGACCGACCTTGGCCTGCTCCCATCGGCACATGGGGTCGCTGGTGCAAGCACTGCGTTGTCCTGCCCATTCCACCGCTGTGGTCGCCGCGTCCCAGGTGTGGGCTGTACAGCGGTTCACGCAATCGAAGCCTACCCACTCGCACCAGGGGGACCAATTGCCGCATTCTGTCGGATCGATGACGCTGCGGCAGGGATCGCCGACGCAGGACACAGCAACATCGGCCAAGTCTGCGGAGCAATGGGGGCCGGAGCCGTCGCGCCATTTGATTGTTGGGGTGGTGCTGCTGTCCGTTTGAGCCGCGAGATCGGGGTCATAGCCGTTTGGCCAGTCGGTATCATAACCCTGCGACTCGCAGTAGGTCTGGGAGCAGGGTTGACCCGCCAAGATGGGATCACAGTGAACTTCGGCTGCATCCCACTCGCAATCGGCGTCGGCGTTGCAATCGGCTTCTTCACCAACTCCAAAATCGGCGCAGTGGGTGAGCAGTGCGAGCGGATCCCCATTGTTCCAGTAGCACAGATCGGGCAGCTCGGAGAGGTCTGCCTCACGACGGGCATTAACTTCCCATTGTGCTGCGAGGCCCGGTGGGAGTTGGCGGCGGATGATGCACTCGTCTTTGAAGTAGAAGTCCTCTTCGTCGGAGAGGAACACGGTGACCAACGGCACAGGGCGGCAATCCATGTAACAATGGCCACCGCTGCATTTTTCGCCGACAGCACACTCCTCGTCGGTGGTGCAGGAGGCGCCGGAGGCGGCAAGCGGCGGGGCACGCGGGTCGCAGGGTTGGCAGTTGCCCGTTGGTTGGCACTCGTAATGACCGGCGTTGTCGACGCAGGTCTCGTGATCGTCACACTCAGCATTGAGACCCGTGGGACACTCTTTGCCGGAGCCAGCCATGGAGCAGTTGAGGCGCAGATGGTGGCTGAGCTCGAGGGCACCCACGTAGTCCTTCGGCAGAGCCGGGATCATCTTGGTGAGCAAGCGTCGCGCCGAGCGGGAGCCACTCTCTGCTGCGGAATGGGGGCGGGAGCCGGAGGTGGTGCCCCCGGTGATGTTGCAGGGCAACCCACCCATGCTGCGAATCAAATCGCACATTTGCGAGGTGAGGATGGTGGGGCCGTCGGTGCATTCTTCGGTGAGTCGCTCGCAGGAGTCGTTACACTCTATCGGTGAGGTCTCATCGACGTCGTACATGAGGCTCATGGAGGTGGTGGCTGATGAGTTCTCGTCTGCACAATTGGCGTCTGGATCAGCGCCGTGCATGCCGGCGTTGCCAAGGAGCTGCAATCGATTGCCCGAGTTGAAGAACGCCTCGAAGCCGGTCTTGCCATCACAAGAATTGGTGAAGCGATCCTGGCGTTGTTGCGTGGTGTTGCCAGCCGCGGCTAGGCAATCGAGGTATTCGCTGTCTTCGTAGTAGAAGGTACCGCCACCGCCGGGCAACGGATACAGGGCGCTGTTGCCCGTGGGAACGGCGTCGGCCCAGGTACGCGGGTTGACGTTCGTGTCGGTGACGTCGGCGTCCTCGAGTAGCCGGGAAACAAATGCCGCTCGATCGAGACAGGTACCAGAACACACAGCGCCATTGCTGCAGGTGCCACAGGTGCAGACTCCGTTTGTGCAGTTCGAGACGGTGCAATCTGCCGGACAGATCTTGAGACAACCAAAGATTTCGCTCGCGCAGTTCTCCTCGCACCAGTCACCCGTGGCGTCGGCGCAGCTCGCATCACATTGACCAGGGCATGGGGTACGCATGTTGATGGCGGGGTTGGTGGTGGTCATGGCGACACGGAAGTCGACAATCTCGCGATTGGTGGTGAGCACAGCGCGGGTGTCTTCGGCGGCTCGCTGCAGACGGCCAATGACCGACTGCATTGAGGCCGAGTCATCGACGACCCAGAGCATGTCGGCTGCCGCCATTTGTGGGAATTTCTCCTCGCACAGAGATGAGCGGCCGGCATCGAAGCGGCCAAGAGCAGACCCGCCGGTCAGATCCTCGAGGCGTACGGTGCGGTCTTCCCAGCGGCGATAGTTGTTGGTGCCGTCGTTCTTGTCGTTCTGGGTGAGGGCGACAATGAACAGCACTGGGGGCAGGCCATCGGTGTCTTCCACAAGCTTGTCGTCATCGCTCTGGCTGACCTTGCGATCGAGGCGACGAACAGCGCCAACGTAGAGGGAGTAGTCGAAGTTACAATGCAAACCGTTCGGGCATGCCGGGTTACCACTGTAATTCGGATCGACGGTGGGCAGACCCGCCGGCAGCGCGTCGGCGGCGAGAGCGCCCGGATCGAAGCGATTGACCAGTGCAGAAATGATTTGATTGCGAATCTTGATGGCCGACACGCGAGCGCTGAGATTCCGGTTGAGTGCCAGATCAAAGACACGCTGCGCACGGTTGATGCGGAAGTCGGTGTATTGTGGGTCATTGTGCTCGATGTTGTCATGTGCGGGCCGCGCGGTGACGTTTTGGATCTGCGCAAGATCGTCATTTGGGAACGCAGCAGCTAGAGCAGGGGCCACATGCGAGTCGAGGATGTCATCGAGGGGCATGTCAGTGGCCGTGGTGGTAGCGAGAATGAAGCCATAGATGTCGCGATTGAGCTCGCCGTATATCGGATCGTCGATCTTCTCGGGTGATTGAAAAGCGTGGCCCCAGAGAGCGTCGGTGTTGTCGCTCACCGAGAAACCGTTGCCGTCAATGTCCTTACCATAGGCACTTACAATATAGGGCAGACTCAGACCCTCTTCATCTTTCTCAACCTCGAAGGCAAGGCGATAGTCGTGGGTGGGCAGGGCGCTCTGGGCAAAAGTCAGCTCCTTGAGGTTTCGAGTGCCACAGACATTGAACTTGGCGCGCTCGAGGGTGCCAGCGGCGGGGGGCGGGTCGAAAACCCGCGGATCGATCTCTGGGGGCACGGCGTCGGCGTTGTAGACGCAGTTGTGGTTGGCGTCTTCCTCTGCGTCGGCGTAGCCGTCGCCATCGGTGTCTTCGTTCAATGGATTGGTGGAACAGTTGCCGGGCGTCGAGCAATTGATGGGGTCGAAGTTGACCTCGCAGCCGTCGTTGAGGTTGTCGCCATCGGTGTCAGGATCTTGGGGATCGGTCTCACCGATGTTGAGCAACCCGTTGTTATTCTGATCCTCGCATTGGCGGCGATCGGTGAGCCAGGCCGGGCAACCATCGAGCAGTCCGTCGCGGTCACTGTCGGGGTCACGCGGGTTGGTCTCGCCCAGTCCATGGCGGCCATCGCGATTGGTGTCCTCAAGGCCATCGGCGAGTCCGTCGGAGTCAGTGTCCGTTATGAATGTGCAGGTCTCGAGAAAGCTCTCGTCCTTGCAGACGCCAGTTTCGCAGATGACGCCCGCAGGACACTCGTTGCCGTTGGGGCAAAGGAGAGTCTGACCCCGTGGGCTAATGTAGTTGTCGAGAACGATATCACACTCGCCGTTGTGATTGGCGTCTTCGTTGCCATCACCGATGTTGTCACCGTCGGAGTCCCATGCTCTCGGATCGCTCTCCCCCTCAAGGTCGATGCCGGGATCGAAGATCCCGAGGGTGCCCCCCACCGCGGAAGGCAAGCAGGTGCCTGGGGCCCATTGGCAATAGGGCGTTTGTGCGGTGCAACTGGTCTCGCAGACGGCGCTGCAGGTCGCTTGTGTAGTGGCACAGGCCGAAAGACAAGTCGCATTGCCGGCGCAAGCTTGTTCGCAGGCAATGCGGGCAGAGACGCATTGTGTGGCACAGGTATTGGCAGGCAGGCACCGGTCTATCCACGTGTCGACCATGCAATCCTTGTCGATGTCCTCGGCACCATCGGCGATGCCATCGTTGTCGCTGTCGGTCTTGAGGGCGCTGGTCTCGGTGCTTTGTTCCCAGGCACCGTTTCTGTTCCAGTCCTCGCAACCATCGGCAAGGCCGTCGGCATCGGTGTCCGCGAGGAGGGGGTTTGTCTCTCCCACATTGATGATGCCGTTACCGTTCTTGTCTTCCTTGCCATCGCGCAAGCCGTCGCAGTCGGTGTCTGCGACCCACAGGCAGGTCTCGTTGACCTCGCACTGGCCATTGTGGTTGGCATCTTCCACGTTGTCGACGATGCCGTCTTGGTCGGAGTCGAGGCTGTTGGGATCCGACTCACCGGGGGTGTCGGTGCCAGGGCTGTAACAGCCGTCGTTATCGATGTCGACCCAACGATCGACCTTGCCGTCATGATTGGCGTCCTCGACGCCATCGGGGATACCGTCGAAATCGGTGTCGGTGCGAATGCCGCTGGACTCGCCGGGATCGAGGCGACCGTTGTGGTTGTCGTCCTCGAGGCCATCGGGGATGCCGTCGCCATCGGTGTCGACGTTGCAGGCGTCCATCTCGTAGCCCTGGCGCTCGTCATCCCAGTTGCGGTTTTCGCAGCCATCGAAAACACCGTCACCATCGGTATCCCGACTGTTGGTGAGGCCAGCGCACTGGGCGCGGGCGAGGTAGGTGGCTTCGAGAAGGTCCTCGACGCAGTCGCCGTCGCTGTCGGCGGCGGTTGCTACACAATTCTGGCAATCCGGGGTCGGTTGGGTGTCGTCGCCGGTCCCGGCGGTGTCGCCCGATTGGCTGCTGTCACCGGTGCAGTTGTGGCCGATGTGGCACGCAGTGGCACCGTCCTCGAAGGTGTAATTGCCGTCGGCCTCTTTGCAGATGCCATCGCCGTAGCAGACGCGCGACCGCTTGCCGGGGAGGTCGCCGCAGCCGGCGAGCACCAACAAGGAAAGCACCAGAACGTTCGCAATCACCGAGAACTTTGCCACGGCATGCTCCTTTTTCCCACGTGTCCAACCAACAATTCGTATCACAGGCATCACCTCGGGGCACGTCCCCTTGATCATAGCGGCACACAGTCGCAGGTTAAGTGCTCATCAACCGCAATCAGCTCACATTTCTGGGCGTTACGATTGCAGCCTGGGCGGCAAAAGCCCTCGACGCAAGTCTGCCAAGGTTGGCAAACCCCGGGGCCACTCGCGCAGGAAACACCAGGGCAACAATCGGCGAGTGCTTGCGACGCGTCCCAGCAGGCAACCGGGGAGGATTCGACTCCAGAGACGCAGTTGAGCTCTTTGCCTGCGGCGCAGCACGGCACCGATGGCGGCGAGCTTTGCGTCAATTGATCGCAACATAGCTGCAAGAGCGGACAATCGGCGCTGGTGCGCTCTGCTGGGTTGTAGATGTGCAGGTTGCAGTCGGCCATGGTGCCCACGCAAGGCTCGCATTCAAAGTAGGCGTCGGCCGTATCGCAGTACGGAAAATCTGCCGGAACGTATTGGTAGCCGCACGGGCAGGTGGTGGAAGGATTGCTGCGGATCGTGCAGGGGGCGCAGTTCCCCGAGCTCGGATCGCGACGCTCCCGCCATGTGCAGACACGATTCTCGGGCTCACGTAAGTCGATGGTCTCCAATGAACATGCGCAGGTGCCAGCCATGAACACCGGAGCGCCGACCGCGAAGGCGAGGGCTCGATTTTTTGCCCATGTTGTCATCATGACTATTTGCACACTTCGCTGTCGAGTCGCCAACGGCCGAGTAGGCTCTTGGCTTCTCGGGCCAGTTGTGGCTCGCTCGAGAGGTCAGCGAGCTTGGTGAGACAGGCCCGCGCCTGACAAGGATCGCTTTCGAGGTCGAGCTCGCACAGTGCCAGAGAGGCTTCGCTGCCCACATCTGAGGGGGCACCAACGAGGAGCTCAAACAGGGCACGTGCCCGTTGTTGATTGCCAAGCTCAAATGCGAGCAGGCGGGCGAGCTGCAGACGGCACAGGTCGCGATAGGGATTGTAGGTTGGGTCCTCGTCGTCGGCGCACGACTCATAGATGGTAACTGCCGCCGCAGGCTGATCGCGGGTGGCCAACTGCTCGGCACGCTCCAGTTGCTCGAGAACGTCGGAAACTTGCGGACCCATGACCGGATCACTTTGGAGTGTGGGATTCTTCGGCGTACGCACTCGCTCGCCGCTGCTGGATGCGTTGTGGAGCTCGGTGAGATAGGGATCATCCAGGTGCGCAGCCGACATGGGAAGCTCTTGCGCCTTTGTCCACGTGCCTTCACGTGTGGCGACCAGGGTGGTGCCCGCACGCAACATCACGGGTTTGTCGGGCGTTTGGGGATTGCGCACGCGCACGCGGCCGTCTGCCACCGCCACGGTAACGTTGCCGTCGTCGTTGACATCGACGAGGAAGCGGGTACCGACCACCTCGAGGGAAGCGGCTGGGGTCTGCACGATAAGTCGGCGTCTTTGCCCCCCCACAAATGAAATGGCGGCAAACCCGCGAGTCATTCGTACCATGGTACGGCGGCCGTGGGTTTCGATCTGGCCATCCCACAGTGTCGCCGCCAAAATGCGAATGTGCGGTGTGGGTTGATGGTGAACCGGTGCGACATCGAGCTCGAAGGGGTCGTCGTCGACGCCCATCTCGGCAAGCGCGGCGACCGGCATCGGGGCGACCACGGCCTCTCGACTTGGGGTGTAAACAGCAATGAGGGCGATGGCGAGGAGAACCGCTACCGTGGTTGTACCAACGGCAAGCCAAGCAAGTGGGCGGTGACGTTGACTCTGTCGGGCTCGGCTCGCCTCAATGTAAGGACTGAGTCTCAGCACCTTGCGGTCGAGCTCTGTCGCCTTGAGCTCGGGCTTGAGATTTGCGGCTCCTGCCAAAGCCATCGCCATCTCTCGATGTAGCTTTCGGCAGGCAGCACAATGCTGCAAATGGCTTTCGAGTCGGGTCTTGACCAACGTCGCCGCATCGCCACGAATGTAGGGCACCAGGTCTTCGGCATGATGTTCACAGGACAGGCTCATGATGACACCTCTTCGTGTTTGTTGTCGATCTCAACCAAGGCGTCTCCACGCATCCACGCGCACAGTTGCGAGCGACCGGCACGCAGTTGGGAAGCCACTGTTTGTAGGGGGCGTCCGAGTGCCTGGGAGATTTCCTTGAGGGTTTGGCCTTCGATATCGTGCATGACCACGGCCATTCGTTGTTTCGGATCGAGGTTTTCGAGGCCCGTGTAGAGGTGTCCCAAAGCCTCGTGTGTGGCCGCTTCGCTCTCGGCATCCAAGTCGTCGCCATGCCCGTCATCCTCAAAGGAGACAATCTTGGGCCGTCGGTACTGGCTGCGCATTTCCTGGTATGCGACGTTCCAAGTAATGCGACGGATCCAAGTCGAAAGCTTCGCCTGTCCGCGAAAACTCGGCAATGATCGCAGCACTTCGATGAACACCATCTGGAAGGCGTCATCGGTGTCTGCCTGGGGTCCAAAGATGCGTTTGAGGTGGCGATGCACCATGGGGCCGTGCTCGCGCACGACGAGCTCGGGATCTGGCGGCTCGAATATGGAGAAGAGACCCATTACCAGGCGACCCCCGATGAGATGCTGGCGATCCAGGGCCGCTCTTCCAACGTTTCATCGTCAAGGATGTAGCGGTGCCGCAGGGGGCACATCCCCACCGCGACACGGGCCGAGAAGTGGGAGCGGGACGCGGACAATGGAATCTGGGCTTGAATGAATGCGCCCACGTCGACGCCAACTGCCGTTTGCGATGTGGCGTGGGTGACCGCGAATTTCACCTCCGCTGTGGCATAGGCACCAGCGGCGAAGGTCTGCGAACCATCGAGTTGCCAGGCCGTCAACAGTCGCACGGGAATATGGTGAATGAGCAGGCCAACGTTGCCATCCTTGAGCACGACCCCTGGCGTGAGCGCGTACCCAATCTCACCGGCGAGCCAGAGACGATGCCAAGGGCGGCTCCAGAGAGCGAAGGCGGGGCCCACGTGAAACAGTTGGGGCGCGCCCATGGCCATACCCACCAACACTGCCATTCCCCATTCTTGTGCCTGGCTCTCTTGCGTCAGGTGTTGGGAGCCTTTGATTGCCATTTTTGTGGTCGAGAGCTCCACA
>Ga0208968_1001203_pt1 | contig 14353 bp, 13 predicted proteins | sample RifOxyA3_FD_184031 | JGI IMG/M metagenome (GOLD analysis project Ga0208968, IMG submission 184031) | Groundwater microbial communities from Rifle, Colorado - Rifle Oxygen_injection A3 (SPAdes) | ecosystem: Environmental > Aquatic > Deep subsurface > Groundwater | place: Rifle, Colorado, United...
CCCAGAACCCGCCAGGAATTGATATAAGCCTTTACCGCTGCGGTGTCTTTCGGATCCAGCGTATACAATTCGCGCCAGGCGAAATCAATGATTCCCAGCCGCCGGAGCTTTTTATCTTCCGGATGCTCCGGAACCAGGTGATGCAAACTGCTCACCCCGAGTGCTTTTTTCAAAGCCCCGGAATAGGTGCTTGTTACCGGAATCCGCGTTTCAGCGCCTCTCAGAGCTAATTCACACTCATCGGCGGCACCGCCTTTGTTCCGGGAAAATTGCTCCGGTTCTATTTCTTCCGGGTATCGTTCGTAAACAACCTTGATACGGTCGAAGGCAACCAGAAATGAGCGGTGGACCCGCAGAAAATACCCCTTGAATGCTTTTTCAATGAAAGCGAGATTTTGTACAAGTTTGTACTTTTTGCTGTTTTCTGCTATCGCAACGGGGGTTTTCCCTTCGATGGTCAGAAAGATGATATCCTTGACCCGCAACACTTCACCATCTTGGGAAACAAGCGTCTTTTCGGGCAGACAATACTTTTCTACCCGCTTGTAGAGATTTTCCGTCACAGAAACCGCTTTTCGAATTCGGCCAGGTATGTACTGGTAACCGCGTTCACTACGGGTTTTCCAAGGCCATCAAACCACAAATCACGAGCGGAAGAGACTTTCAGCGCCCGTATCTTCGTCAGGTTGACCATGTAATACTTGCTGGTCCTCATGAAATGCGGATGTTCGGCAAGTTTTTTCTCAATCTCTGAAAGCCCGAGATTGCTGTAATACGCTTCCTTCGTGGAAGTCATGAACATGGTTTCCTCCCGCCCCTGGTCCGCTTTCGTGGTGATATAACAAACGTCTTTCAAATCCACGAAGTAAAGCCCCATGTCCGGATCCGGCGGAGCTACCGGAAATTTCTTGATCGGCGGGTCAATGCTCATGAGCTTGTCCAGGATCTTTTGTAAGGTATCAGGTTCTCTCTTTGGCATCATTTCACCTCTTTTCATGGTCTCCGCCATTCGGCCCCACAACCCTTGATCCGGCTTACGGCGGATCGTATTTCAGGCCCCGAGGGGATTTCCCCGGTCATTGAGAATACGAGCCTTCTACGGCTCACTCAGCGCTTTTTAGGCCGTGTAGCGGAAGTCTTTTTGACGGTTTTCGTCACCGGCTTCTTTGCCGCTTTCGCAGCCTTCACCGGTTTCTTAACCGTTTTCTTGACGGGTTTGTCCTTCCCCGCCTCGAAGTTGACTGTCAGGGTTTTCTTGTCGCAACCGCTGATTCCAAGCACAACCCCATGACCGGCAATCGCTTGAATGATGATATCTTCCAGACCGCCGTCAACGAGATACGTGAAAAATTTCTTTGCCATGTCCCCGGCCTTCACGCCGTTGAAAACGAGACTCACCGTTTTCGATTCTCCCCCAGCGGTCATCCGGGACATTTCTACGGTAACGGGGTCACCCTCTTTAAGCTCAATCTTTTTGAGTTGCTTCTTCTTAACGTAAATCTCTTTGTTGATTCCGTCGCTTGGATCCTTAACCACAACGACGATAACATCACCCTCGACCCGGTCAACCGTTCCGGCAACGATTTTCTTTGCCATGGTTCTCCCTTCCTCAAAATGTAATAGTTCCCCTCAAGGATACCTGAAAGCCAAAACCGCAGCGAGGGAAAAACCGCCGCCGCGATCCGCGCGAGCATTTCAAGAAACATGGTCAAGATGCGTATTTCCTCATTCTCCACGGCTCAAACGCTTCCACCCAGGCCCGTTGATACCAAGCCAGTCCCTCAAGCGGGTCCGTTTTAGGTTCCGGTTGCCAGACCTTCACGGGCTCCGGTGTGCGGTTCAGGACCTCAAGTAATTTTTCATCTTGCTTCGGCGCCGTCAACAAGTTCATTTGCTCACGGAGCGTGGAATTCTCCATTCGAACCGCTCTTACCTCTTCGAGAATCGCCCCCATGGTTTGTTTTATCTGCTTGTTCTCTTCGGCCAGCAGGAGCAAGACCCGTTGAAAGTCATTCGATATTGCCGGCGGTTCCGCCGCCGGTGCTGGAATGATAACCGCTTCCGTCGGTCTCTCCCGCGCAAGCGCCGCCGCTTCTTTCGGCGGGGTCCCGCTCTTCACCATCGCGGCCATTCCGCGAAGCCGTGAAACATCTTCCTCAGCGAGATACCGACACTTTCCCCGGCGGGTGCTTTCGATCTCCATTAAGGTAATCCAGTAGCGAAGCTGGTCAACGGATGCGCCTACGCTCTCGGCAGCTTCCGGAAGTGTGTATTCTCGTTCCATGTTTTTCTCCAATACGGGAAATCGGGAAACCGTGAACCCGTAAACGGGAATCGGCAAAACTCAGGTTTTCCTTTATATGCACCGGTTTCTTTTCCTCGGTTTCCGTGAATCCGGGAAAACGTGAGGGAACCCGTCACGCTTTGACGGGTTCCCGGGTTCTTTCACGGAATCCTTCGACCCTTCCCCGAAACCAACCCGGGAAACCGTGACGGGATGCCGTGAACAGCCACCAATACAGCTTTACAAGATTTGTTTGTCATGCTTCCCTGGAAGGATGACAAACAAGCCTTTGCCGGGATAAAATCTAACCGGAGGAAAACCGCATCATGACAAGAAAACCACCCGTCCGGGCCGTCGGCTATGTCCGGGTCAGCACAGAAGAACAGGCAACTTCCGGCCTTTCCCTGTCACACCAGAAAACCCGGATCGTTGCCTTTGCCAAAGCATCCGATTTCGACCTGGTTGAAGTCATCGAGGAACCCGGGAAGAGTGCAAAAAATTTGAAACGCCCCGGTCTCACCCGCGCCCTCGAGATCCTGAAAAGTGGGGAAGGGCAAGCCCTGGTTGTTCTCAGCCTCGACCGTCTCACCAGATCGGTCAAAGACCTCGGGCACCTGGTCGAATTTTTTGACCGCACCGGAACCGCCCTTGTATCGGTCCAGGATTCAATCAACACTCTCACCGCCGCCGGGCGCTTGGTCCTGAATGTTCTTGGCTCCATCGCCCAATGGGAGCGGGAAGCCATCGCCGAGCGGACAGCCGCAGCCATGGCGGTCAAGCGCCGTCGCGGGGAAAAGACCGGCGGAACTGTTCCCTACGGTTTCGACGTGACCGAAGAAGGCCGGTTGATCCCGAACACCAGGGAACAAGAAGCCCTGAAACTTATCGCACGACTTCACAAACGAAAGTATTCACTTCGCAAGATTGGGGAAGCTCTGACCACTCAAAACTTTACCCCCAAGAACGGGGGAATGTGGCACCCACAGGTTGTAAAGCAAATCATTCGACTTATTGCAAAAACAAAAAATGTGATGTAGTGTGATATCACATACTTTACAAACGATATCGCATAACATCTTATCGATATCGTTCATACAGGAGGTATCTGGTTGACGAAAGAAAAAGCTACCGACCAGGGAAGCATGGTAACCATGCGATATTCAAAAGCTATGCTGGATAAAATTGACCGGTTCATGCGGGACATTGAAAAACACAACCCAGGCTTAAAGGTCAGCCGGGCCGATGCAATTCGGATGCTGGTAACCAAGGGTTTGGAAAAAGGAGAAGCCCTTGTATAAAGGCTTCAGTACGGGTAAAATGCGAACGCTTCAGAATGTCACCTGAAGCAGTGAACCCGCCAGCGCTGCGAACGTCGGCGGGTTCATCAAGGGGCTTCGGGGCCGTCCTTGTTTTGCGTATAGGTAGAAAATACCTGAAAAACATACGACGGTCAAGTATGAAGCCCCTATTTGGGCACATTGGGGGTTTTTTTGATGACCGTCGAAGAGTTTCTAAAACGCCTTAAAGGGGTACGGAAAACGGCCAGTGGTTGGCAGGCATGTTGCCCTAACCACGAAGATAAAAAGGCCAGTTTATCCGTATCCGTGGCCGATGATAAAATCCTGATGCACTGTCACGCCGGTTGCGATAACCCCGCAATTTTGGCGAAGATGAGCCTTAAACCAAAGGATCTTTTTCTCACACCGCTTTCCCAACCGGCAAAACCGAAAATTGTTGCCACCTACGACTACACGGACGAAACCGGAAAGCTTCTGTATCAATCCGTCCGCCTTCAGCCCAAAGATTTCCGCCAGCGCCGCCCGAATGGAAAAGGCGGTTGGGTCTGGAACCTCAAGACCATACGACTGGTTCCATACCGATTGCCGGAATTACTGAAATCAAAAGATGTTGTTTTCATCCCCGAAGGTGAAAAGGACGTCGATAACATGCGTTCACTCGGCCTTACCGCTACTTGTAACCCTATGGGGGCGGGGAAATGGCGATCCGAATTTAGCCAATACCTCAAAGGCCGTGATGTAATCATCATTCCGGACAAAGATTTGCCCGGCCATAATCACGCAATCGACGTTGCAAAAAAACTTGATGGAATTGCCAAGAGCGTCAAAATCCTCGAAATCCCTGGAGCCAAAGATTTTTCAGACTGGCTCAACAAAACGAGTGGCACCAAATCCAGCTTTATCCAATTTTTGCCGGCGGCCGTGAAACCAACGGTTTATCGCCCCCAAGCTGAATCGGAAACACAAAAGGGCAAAGAGGATATTCAAGAACCGTGGGAAAAACCCATTTGCTTCCTGGAAAAGATTGCTCTTCCAACCTTTCCCTCTTCCTGCCTTCCGGAAGCCTTACGCGGTTACGTTGAAGCCGTGGCGGCTTGTCGACAAGTCCCGGTTGATCTTCCCGCCCTCATAGCTATTTCCATTGCGGCAGCGGCGGGCGCAAGAAAATACCGGGTATACATCGGAATGTCTCACTCTGAGCCCCTAAACATCTGGACAGTCTCGGCCCTTCCCCCAGGAAGCCGAAAAACTGACACGTTTGAAGACATGGCAAAACCATTGTACAGCGAGCAAAAAAGACTGACACAGGCCATGTTTTCCGTCATTGAAGAGGGTAGGACTCTACAAAAAATCCATGAAAAACGTATGGAGCATCTTCTCAATCAGGTCGCGAGAGAAAAGAACAATTACAAACGCGAAGAATTGGAAGAGGAGCTTTCAGAGATGGGGCAAACAGTTCTAAAAGTCCCTGCTTATCCTTGTTTGATAGCAAGCGGGGATACAACCCCGGAAGCCGCGGCGGCCCTCCTGGAAGAGCAAGGGGGGAAGATTGCCATACTCGACACGGAAGGTGGCCTTTTCTCCGTAATGAATGGAAGATATGACGGCAAGGGTGAGCCTAATCTTGATGTCTGGTTGAAAATGCACGCCGGGGACGAATTGAGTGTTCATCGGAAGAACCGACCACCTATTGAGGTTTCCAAACCTGCCGGAACCGTGGCTATCACGGTTCAACCGGCCGTTATAAAAAATCTGGCCACCAAGAAAGATTTCAAGGATCGCGGGCTACTGGGTAGATTCCTGTATGCAATACCGGAAGACCTCGTTGGAACACGTATCTACCAGAACAGAAGAGTTGACCCGGCCTTAAAGGATTCATACCTCAAGGCAATCGAACGTATTTTCAATCAACCCGACCCCCAACCGGTAGACGAACACGACAGAACCCCGCATCACAAGCTTTACATCAAAGGTGCAGCTCTCGAAATCTGGGAAGAATTCTACAATGACGTCGAAACGCGCCAGGCCCGGGGCGGTGATCTCGAAGGTATCAGGGATTGGGCCTCGAAATGTGCGGGTGCGATTGCCAGAATAGCGGGAATTTTTCATATCGTCGAGACCGGCGGGAACCCTGACCAGAATGAAATATCGGTCGAAACCATGGTCAGAGCCCATGAAATCGGTCGTATCCATCTGATCGAACACGCCAAAATGGCGTATGGCTTGATGAGCATGTCCGCCGAATCTCACTTGGCCAGAGACATCCTTTCCTGGATCGCCGCAAAGGAAAAGACGACCTTCACCGTTAATGACTTCTGGATAGACAACCGAAGCAAGGCCAAATCCTCAGACGACCTTTTGCCGGCCTTTAAACTTTTGGAAGAGCGGGCCATTATTCATGAAATACATGAAACTCCCAATATCGGAAGAAAACCGAAACACAAATACGAGGTAAACCCCTCTTGTAAAGCCTGTTTCCGGTGCCTGAAGAACGAATAGGGGAGTTTCATGTATATTTCATGTAAACGCCTACATGAAACTCCCCATCCCTCAAAACAGCGCTACATGAAAGAAATCTTGGCATGATGCGAGTTTCATGTATTTAATGTATTTCATGTAAGAGGTTTAGAGTTGATTTTAGACCTTCTTCTTCTTTCCCGCTCTACAAGCCACTTTCACCACTTTGAGTTTTCCACACCCCCTTTTCGGATAGAAATCTATACATTAAATACATTTAATACATTAAATTGCGTAAAGCCTCATGGATAGCTCATGAGATTCATGTATGTCTAAAACATGAAATATACATGAAACTCACGAAAACCGGAAAACGGGGTTTAGGGAACAATGGAACGTAAAACCCGGTTAAGCCGGAAACCGGGGACCGGGGAAAACAGAACCCCGCCGGACCGCGATCGCGGCCCGTATGCGGGATCGGAAGCGTTGCGCCGGTTTTTTCGGATCGGCGCAACCGACGGAAGAACCCGGTAGCGCACCCGGACGGGGAGACCCCGCCCGGGCAAACGCGCACAAGACCCTTTCGGAAGTTGAGTTGTCGCCGTTCCGCCGCCAACTCAACCAGCGGTAGCGGCCCGACCCGGAGCCGGGAACGGTCGCCGCTCCTGATTTGGAATTCGCCGGAACCCGCCGCCGGCCTTGCGTTCGGGGAGTCCGCTTCTCGTCCTGTTAACCCGGCCAGGTTGACCACCTGGCCGGGTTTCGGAAAGGCCCTCTCCGGCGCAAAAAACGCGCCTCCGAAAACGGGCCTTTCCGCAGGTCGAGAAAACGCCCGCCTACGCGCCCCTTGCGGGTCGCTCCGGCCGGACGTTTACCGCGGCCTCCCCTATACATTTCCCGGCAAAGTCTCGGGTAATTCCGGGGCGGCGAATGAAGAACCACCGGGAGAGCGTTCACCCATCCGGCCGAGCGGCCCAAAACCGGATGGGTGAACGCCGAAGAAAAACCCGCCAAAACGCGGATCGCCTACGGCGACCCGCGCGGGAGCCGGAACCGTGGCGGTCGTCCGCCGGACGCCCACCACGGGGAACCAAAAGAAAGAACCAACAGAAGGAACCCACCCCCAGGCCGGGCGGGGCCTGGTCCCGGCTTGCTCCGGGAGGCGCGATCGTGGCCTTTCGTTCGTCCGGTCGTGCTTTTTGGCTGACGCCAAAAAGCAGGGGTGGGGGTTAGCTCCGGGGCAGGCTGCGGACGGGGCGGGTCATATTTTTTTCACTCCGCTTCGCTCCGTAAAAAAAATACCGGGCTGTCCGCTCCGCTGAAGCAAAACCCGCGCCAGTCCCGACCATCCCTGGCCGGTCCTGTCACGGGTTTTGCGGCGTCGCCGTCTGATAAGTGATCACTTATCAGACGCAGCCCTTGCCCCGCCCCGTCCTCGGGCTCCACCCGGCGGGAGCCCGCCGGGGTCGCCTTTACATAATGCCTTCATTATGCAAACCTGCCCCTACGCCAACCCCCACCCCGCCGCGCTCACGCGCGGCCGACCGTCCCCGGCTTTTGTGGTATCATCAATGTTTCGAAATATGCCGAATTCCCCCCGGTGCATCCCTCCCGGGCCTCACAAACCACCCTTGCAGGGGATGTAATTGATGAGTTAAAATGCGGAAATGTGCATCGAAAATGTAGTTCCAAATCATGAAAGAACGAGAGTGGTTTTTGTTCTTGAGTCCCCTTATCGAGCAGAGGTGGAATCTGGTTATCCATTAGCTGGGGCTTCAGGTGTTGAAGTCAGTCGTGTTTTAAATGAAACTGGGGCAACGAAAATTCCTTCTGGGATTCCATTTGGCCAATACTTGACCGAATCTAAAGATGATAGATTTGCAATAATCAACTGTTCTTCAAAACCAATGGATAAAAAGACCTATAGCTATTTTCCTCCCGATAAAATTTCGGCACCATCCGATATTGACTCAATCGCTTTTATCCGTCGGAACCCATGGGTAGCGCCAAAACGCAGGAAAAGCAAAACCATCTCCGATTGCCAGGAGTCTTTGATCAAGCAGTTTGGTTTGACTTGGAGTAGTATCGATTCTAATACCGAAGGATTGTTAATTATTGCTTGTGGTCGGCTAAGCCAAGGATTCCTTGAAAGCATTGGCTTCAAAAAACCATTTTACGTGCCACATCCATCAAGAAATCAATGGCGTTATCGAAACAATAAGAGCCATGTTGCGCGGCTAAAAAGAAAGATTTCTCGGAAACTCTAGTTTGGTTGTTGCACAAACCGTGTTGGGTCTAGGCTACACCCCAGGAGAGCCTTTCCGTAAGCCACCGAGATTCCGGACAAGAGTAATGACGCGGTCGGGATTTGACGGATCGTAAACCCAATTGTTATCGAATTCCTTGATGACTCCAGCGTTTCCATCAGCTCCAATCACCAAGCTATGAAATTTCGCCTTTTTCTTTTTGGCGGCCCTGATCAGAGATAGAGTCTCATTCGTCAATCCCGAAGTCACGAAGTCTGAGATCATCAGCACATCGCCATTCTTGTATTCTTCAGTCCCCAGTTGGCGGGCCGCCTCCTGAAGCGCGAGATTTTCATCGGTCCCCCCGCCAAATGACAGACTGAGGAAATCCAGCAGGGCTTCGAGAGACGTTTCGAAATCGGTCAGGTTAATGGTTTGGACGGCATGGGAAAAGAGAATGAGGAAACATTTCCGCCGTTCGCGGATCGCGATTTTCAGAATGGCAAAGCAGAGGGTTTTGGCGATGGTTTCGGGCTCGCCGATCATGGAACCGCTGGTATCGATGCATACGATGAAAGGCCCCTTCTTTCCTTCCCTGGCCTTTTGCCGCCGGTCCTGAAAGGTCTCGGGTACCCTTTGAGGGGAACGGTTTTGGAACTCGAAGGTCTGAAGTTTTTTCTCGGCATACTTTTTCAGAAACACCGTTTCCAGGACCGGATCGCCAAGAAGCGCGGATTCGGCCGGCAGCATACTGCTGAGGTCATCACTTTCCCGAATACCAACCAGGTCGGATTTGAAGAGGTTTTCCGTTTTCCATTCCGTCCGGAATCTCGTGTTGGCGAAGACCTCTGTCTCATACTCCTTCTCAGCCGCCTGCATCCGACCGAGCATTTCCGCCAATTCCGCCAGCGCCCGATCGCGCTTCAATAGGGCTTCATACCGCTTCAGAATGTCGAAATTCAGCCGGTGAAGACTCCCCTTCGACATGTCCCAGAGTCGCCCCAGTTGCACATTGAAGGGGGAAAGTGACGTTTGCAGATGTTTCATCTTTTCCAATCGGTCATACAAATCGGCGCAGAACTTTTTCCGGTTTTCATCGATGATCTTCTTTGCCCGGGCAGTCCGCTTTGCTTTTAGACAGGCGTCCCACTGCTCCGACAAATGTTTTCGCACGCTTTCAAAGTTCTGCTTCCCGACCTTGAACTCTTTTCCCGCAAGGCTTTCCTCGAATTCACGCTGGTAGAATGCCGTATCGATTTGATCTTTTGGGTAGTTGCCGTCGAGAAAACGTCGGGCGTCATCCCATTCCCGGGAGAAATCCTGAGGTTCCACCGTCCGAAACTTCTCCAGCCGGGCGGCTTCCTCGATATGGGGATCGTCCGGTGAATGAATCTGTTTCTGGGTTTTTTCGATGAATTCGAGAACCTCCTTGCCGATCTCCTCGGCCAGGTGGGGATCTTTTTGGCATAACTCCCTAAGCAAGGGATGGTCCAGAATCTGTTCGAGGGTGGGGCCGAAATGCTCGGTCCCTTCATCGGACAATGGATTTGAGCCTTTTTGCTGACTTCCCAACTCACGGAGGAGGTAGGCCACCATTTCCCGGCGGGTTTTCTCATCGGCAACCGAACCAAACTTCTCGAACCTCGAAAACGATCGGTCTTCAGGCATGTCCCCTCCTAATCGTCATCCTCATCTGGGCCCTTCCAGAGTTTGAATGAGGTCGAAGAACCGGCTTTTCCCGCAAGTTCTCTGCTCCCGGCCGCGGAAGGCTCGACTTTAATCGGGTCTCCCGGTGGAATAGACTCGTACTCGTTCCGAATCCGCTTTACTTCGATCTCGATTTTTTCAATTTGGTGCAACGCCTGATCGAAATTGCTATCGACGATTTGCAGATATTTGCCCGGGACGAACAGATGGTCCGTTCCTTGATTCCTGGTTTTCAGCTCGAGAATCCGGGCCTTGGCCCCGGAAGACTCAGCAAGCATCAGCTCGAGCTGGTCGTCCCAATGCTTTTTCACGGCAGGATGAGGCTGACGCCAAACGATTTTTCGATTGATCTTTCTCCCGTTTTGTATTTCCTTCTCTTCCCGGGTATTTTTCTCAACGTCCTCGCGGATCCGGTCAATCTGCGGAAGGGTGTCTTCGAGATGGAGATCCACCTGATATGCATGCTGTCCCACGGCCTCCTTTACGAAAAGACCGACCTGGGGAAACTGTGAATCCTTGTCCCACAGGCAATGCTGGATGAGAAAACAGTCCATGAGATCGACTTCCTGGCGATCGTTGAGGAAGGCCGAAGTTTGAAGCAATCGTACGATCTTGCGCCATCGGCGGTCGGAAACTTTTAGCGGTTGACCATGGTTCTCTTCCTTATCATTGAACTCCTGAATCCGGCATCGGATCCCGTGAATGATCTGGAACACATTTTCCGGGACACTCACCTGATTCACAGCCCCGGCGATTTCATGATACTGGGAATCCGTGATTTTGAGGGCTTCCGGGACATTGTCTTCATAGGATGCCAGGGGCTTGGAAATCATCGATTCGAAATTCTTCCGGTCCCGGACCCCATCGACGTAAAGGCGCACCAGGAAGCGATCCCAAAGGGCGCCAACACTTTGGCCAGCTTCCTGCTCCTTTTCGGGCGGAAGCTCGTTGGAGGCTGAAATCAATGCCTTCATCGGGAGCCGGACCTCCTGATCCCCGTTCCGGTAGATCTTTTCGTTCAAGACGGTCAACAAGGCGTTCTGGATCGATGGACCGGCTTTCCATATCTCGTCCAGAAAAACCACCGGGGCTTCGGGAAGATAGTTTTTGGTAATCCGGACGTATTTGTCATGATCTTTCAATTGGGAAATCGAGACGGGGCCGAAAATTTCGTCCGGGGTGCTGAACCGGTTCATCAGATATTCAAAGGGCCTTCGCTCGTCCTTGAAGGCGAACTTGAGCCTCCGGGCGACGAGACTTTTCGCGACTCCCGGTGGTCCGAGGAGAAAGATGCTTTCACCGGCCAGAGCGCAAAGAAGGGCGAGGGCAATGACTTCTTCCTTTTCCAGGACATCCTTGTTCAATTCCGTCAAAAGGCTTTGAATTTGTTGTTTGACCGGCATTTAAGCTGACCTCTTCCTGGGGGTTGGGGTGGCAGAAGGTGCATCCTCTGGCGCCGCAGAGCAATTCCGTTCGAGTTCCGGGCTCTCCGAATCTGTTTCACCCGAGTCATCTTTCGCCTCAAACCTTCGACACCAGTCACCATCCCGAACCTCGGGGAATTTAAGTGGATCAGAGGGGGGAAGAACGTGACATGAGATTCTACCAAACGTTGCCTCCGGCCCGCAAAATCGGCAGTTCAAACAAGAAATTTTGCATGGAGGTTCCGGCTCATCTTCTATCCTGGCCTCAAATTTGGCGCACCAATCCCGGTATTCTACCCCAGGTTGCTGTTTGTGTTCTCCTTTTGGCATGGGATTGAAACGACAACGGATTGAATTATTATACGGTGGCGGATCCGTCCAACGACAATTGGAGCAACACTCGAGATCACCCGGCACTTCTTCTCTCTCCCTGATGAACGGGCTTTCCTCTATTATACCCATGAGCTCGCCGCCACAGCTAGGACAAGCGGTAACTACCGCAGCCAGAAGGGGGTTTGAGACTTTTTTCCCGCATACCTTGCAACCAATAACTGACATATCATTTCTCCTTTTTGTTTGGGCGGAAATGTGGCAATCTCTTGACTTGAAGGGAATGTTAATTTCTCCTTGTTCTTTCATTTTCCAGGGATTTCAGGCAACTTCAAACCTGCGACACCAGTCTCTTTCTGGGTCAACTTTCGGAAATCTCCACTCGGCGTCAATCACGGATGGGGGATTGAAACGGCAGACTGATCCGGCATGGCCTGTCCCCTTATCAAACCACTTACAATTCCGACATTGGATGACAACTTCTTTTTCCGGGCTTTCTGAATCATTTTTTGCAATGGCTTTCATCTTTGTTTCTCCTTTTTCCGTGTCATAGCGGGTTTCGAGCTAAGCGGCCTCCAAAGCAACTTCCATTAATTTCTTATATAAAGCCTCAACTTGGTCAGACCTCGAAAGACCCGTTTTACACCACATAGCAAAGTGTTCACAATTATTCCATGGTCCCGACCATTGTTTTTCCCCAATTCGACTTCTTGCTCTTGTAAAGGTTTCTGCGGGAGAATAAATAGTCATTTTATCTTGGAAAAGATCTTTCATTGATTGAACTTTCCAATCATTATCCGACAAGTCTTGGAAGAGGCCCGCCGCAAAAGCATGGCCTGGGATTCTCTCCACCTTTTTGTTTAGCCAGCTTGACCCCGAAATGCGAAGTATCAAATATTGAGATTCGCCATCCATGAAGGTATTAAAATCTGTTTCTTTGATTTCTGCATCGGAACCAGATTCTCCGAAATAGTGAATGACACTGCTACTGACCCATCCCGATGCATAAATTCCAAAATGCCAACACCCAAGGATCCTAAGACCGCCATGGGTGCATTTTCTGCAAATAATATCGCCGTTGCATACGCCCATACCCCCTCCTCAAGATTGATGATCCTTTAAGTTTCGCGCCAATAGAAAATCTGTGAAATGGTCGGCGAGAGCATTGATTCGACGCCTCCCCTTGCGAATAAGGTATAAGCCCATTCGAAAATCAGGATAGGATTCGACGATCCGTAGATCCTGGCCAAGAACAAATGAAGGCAATACCGCCATACCAAGGCCGTTGGCAACCAATTGCCGAACTACCGCCACGCAGTTGATAGGGTTCAGGCATTTTATGTTATGAAACCGCACAAACAGGTCAGTCTTATGTTTGAGCGCCTCGGCTTGCCAGCTACCGAGCAAGTAAAGAGGAAGACTTTTCGCTAAAACCTCTAGAGGCCCCTTTTGGTCGGTGGCAACAAAAAGGGAATGGGGGTATTCGGCTAACTTCCGATCTTCAAGCTTTTTCGATGAAGACGGCCGGGAGATAATCCCAAAGTGTAAGCGCTCCTCAAGCACAGCTTTTTCGATGGGAATTGTTTCCGCTTTCTCAAATTTGAAAGTGACCTTTGGAAATCCAGATGAATACTCGCTGATGATTCGAGGAAAAACATAAAGGAGAATGCTCTCCAAAATCCCGGCTTTGATAACCCCCTTAATGCCTTTCCCCGCCGACGCTAGATCGTCCTTGATATTTTCGATCAAGGTAAACAACCGCTCGCAATGCGTAAATAGGCGCTCGCCTTGCGGTGTTAGGCAAATCCCTCGATCACGGACAAACAGCTTGTGTTTCAGCTCCTTTTCCAACGCCTTGATTCCTTGGCTTAGTGCTGGCTGGGAAATACTCAGCTTTTCGGCCGCCCGGGAAAAACTTCGGTGTTCGGCACAAGCATGAAAAAACTTCAAAAGGCGAATATCCATGATTTAACTATAAAAAAATTCCATGAAAATATCAAGTTGTATAAGCAAATAAAGATCGTCATTAATAGTTATGTTTCGGCTAATTTAGCAATAGCACGAAGAAGCATTACTGTCATATACTTCACTCAAATTATAATTAAAACTTTCAAATTTTATTCAAAATATCCATTTTACAAATGGAATGGAGGAAATTACCTTCAAGTCAAGGGTTTGCTACATTTCCGCTCAAACAAAAAGGAGAAAATGACATGTCAGTTATTGCTTGCAAGGAATGCGGGAAGGAAGTTTCAAGCACCGTTGCCGCTTGTCCTCACTGTGGCACCAGGCTGAAGCCTCGGTACTTCATGTGGGGATGTCTTCTCATCATCCTTGGCGGTATTTCCATCTCTGGCATTTCCTGTGTTGGTTGCATGGGTGCGGTTGGACAGGCGGCCAAAGAAAGCCAAGACCGGCAGAAGGCCGAGAAACTGGCCATTATGGATAAGCTGAAAAATGGCCCAATCGAAAATATTTCCCAGGAAAAAATGAAGGAGATCTTTCAAATTGGCACTGAATTTACCCAAGTCGCCCGCGAAAACGCCTTGAACTCGATTAAAGGGAAGAAGATCAGTTGGTCGGGCGAAGTTTTCGAGGTAACACGCT
>Ga0208968_1001204_pt1 | contig 14348 bp, 14 predicted proteins | sample RifOxyA3_FD_184031 | JGI IMG/M metagenome (GOLD analysis project Ga0208968, IMG submission 184031) | Groundwater microbial communities from Rifle, Colorado - Rifle Oxygen_injection A3 (SPAdes) | ecosystem: Environmental > Aquatic > Deep subsurface > Groundwater | place: Rifle, Colorado, United...
TGTTTCAGGTGCGATGTTCGGTACAATGACCAGATAAGCGGCGTCCTGTATGGCAATGGCCGTGTTCCGGTGGTCTGGATGATAGTCGTACGGGCGGGGCCCGATTACCACATCAGCGTTCCATTCCCTGATTAACCGGATAAGTTCTAACCGAAGTTTTAAATCAGGCATCAGCAATCCGTCGTGATTGTCGAGTACTTTGTAAGTAATTCCAAAGCGTTTGCCTGCCTCGGCTGCTTCGGCTTTCCTGATTTTTGCCAGCACTTCGCCACCCTTGTTAAAATGACCGGCATCGCCGTTGGTCGCTGAAACAAAAAGTACACGATGTCCCATCTTCGCAAACTGGATGGCGGTTCCTCCTGCATCAAGATCGCAATCATCCGGATGGGCTCCGATAACTACAACATTGATTTTTTGATCTTGTGAAAAAGTAGTCTGAAGTGAGAATAGAAATAATCCGGCAATGATGATTCTTTTTATCATACCTGTTACGTTTTTTATGCTCCTAAATCCCATCTCCGGAAATACAATCCCTGACGGACAATTGGCAAAGTTTTGAATTCAATTTCCTGCATTTCAGCTGCACAAAGAGGAGAAAATTCGGAGGCGATTTTTACATCTTCTTCAATTTGGGCGACATTGTCAACCCCAATAATTGTTGTGCTTACCGGCAAGCTCATATTGTAAGTCAGCGCTTCTTTGATGGTAATAGTACCGGGTTTTGGTGTACGCAATCGTTCCGGCTGTTCTTCAAGTGGCGGTGGAGTCCATGTTGAAATCATCCGTCCGCGTGTTGCAACTTTCATCCCAATAATGGCAATTCCCTGTTTCTGCGCTTCAGGCAAAAGGTAATTTATAAAACTGAGGTAGTGAATGTCAGCAGCATTAACAGCAAGCAGGATTGAGTCAAACGGATACCTTTTGATCGCTTCCATGAGTACGAGTGGTTCGAAATGCCCGGTAATTCCGATATTACGGATCATCCCTTCCGCCTTTGCTTTTTCCATGGCTTTTATTGCTCCGTCAGCAGCAAAAATCTGATCCAATTGGGCCATGGTCTGAACATTGTGCAATTGCCAGGTATCAAGGTGGTCGGTTTGCAGGTTTTTCAAACTTTCTTCGAGCAAGCGCATCGAACCATCAAACTTCCGGTCATGCGTTTTGCTGGAAAGCCATACTTCACCGCGGCGGGTTTTCATTACTCGTCCAATATTCAATTGACTGATGCCTCCTCCATAGGATGCGGCAGTGTCAATATAATTCACGCCCAGATCGATGGCCCGGTTAATAATTTTCTCCGATTCGGTTTCGGTTCCTTTCATCTCGATGGTTGCCTGTCCGCCCAGACTTAGAATACCAACTTTGTACCCGGTCTTTCCAAACGAACGGGTTGGCATTGCGCTGTAGGTTCGCTCATTAAACGGATGTTCATCGCTCTTTTTTACAGGGACCTGTTTGAGAACGTTTTCAGAACCCAATGAATTGATGGCAGCTACAGAAGCCGCAGCGGCCAGACTGGTGCCCAGAAAATTTCTACGGGTAATGTTTTTCTTTTCCATGTGTTTGTTCTTTATAAGTTTAGGAACTCTGAATATCGCTAGTTTTTAAATTGAAAATTCAAATTTACATCAATAATTTGATCTTCACGCTTGAACCTGCTATTTTCATTTTCACCGACAAAAAACAGTCGTTCAACGAAAAAAATAAATTTTTCTGTATCTCGCTCCATAAATTTGGTAACGAAATCGAAATTCAAACGTCTATAAAATCAAATACCAAAACAAATGAAAACGAAACACATTCAATTGATCGGAGTTGTGGCATTTTTGACAATCCTTTTTTCTTCCTGCTGGTTTATGGGTCCATCGGTAAAAGGAAACGGAAAAGTGACCGAAGAAACCAGGCAAGTCGATGAATTCGACCAGATCAAAGTGAGCCGTGGAATGAATGTATATATCACACAGGGAAGCCTGGCCAAAGTGGTGGTAGTCGCCGACAACAATTTGCACGAAGTGATCGAAACTGAAGTTGAAGGCGGGGTATTGAAAGTATATGTCAACGAAAACATCCGTTGGGCAAAGGAAAAAAAGGTGATGGTTACCGTTGAAAAACTTTCAGGAGTTGAAGTTACTTCCGGGTCAAATGCATGGTCACAATCGCAAATTATGTCAGAAAATCTGGAACTTAAAGCAACTTCAGGAGCAAATATGAAGATGGATGTGAATGCCAGACGCCTGAAAGCGGATTGTTCATCGGGAGCAAATATTCACTTGTCGGGTCTGGCAAAAGAAGCCGAACTGGAAACCTCATCGGGAGCTAATCTGAAAGCTCAGGAATTGAAAGCCAACAATTGCAAAATGCGGGCGTCGAGTGGAGCAAATGTTTGGGCAACAGTAGTGGATCGGTTGGAGGCAAAAGCTTCAAGTGGCGGGAACGTTTTTTATTATGGAGAGCCTTCCTCAACCGAGATTGATGCATCTTCAGGCGGAAACGTTAATAAACGATAGAAAACAAAAATTTGGCAGCCAAAATGCAAGAAACTTATTCAAACAATAACTATTTATATATCAGACATGAAAACAATTAAACTATTCACACTTGTTCTATTTTGCACTGCTTTATTTCAGGCTGCTGCACTTCAGGCCAATCAGGCCAATGGCAACCGCCAGACTCGTCAGGTCAGTGGATTTCACGGGGTTTCGGTAAGTTCAGGAATAGATCTTATCCTGACACAGAAAAACGTTGAGGAAGTGGTGGTTGAGGCAGATACCGACGACCTGGAGAAAATAATTACAAAGGTTGAAGGTGGTATTCTGAAAATCTACATCAAGGAAAAATCGTGGTTTAACATGAATTGGAACACCGACCCCCGAAAAGTGTTCGTTTCGTTTAAAACCCTTGATAAACTGGAAGCTTCGGCCGGTTCGGATGTAAGTGCACAGGGAGTTTTACGATTGGAAAAGCTTGATATGGATGCCAGCAGCGGTTCGGAAATTAAACTTGAATTAGAGGCAAATGATTTGAGCGTTGAATCGAGCAGCGGATCGGATATTTCGCTGAAAGGAAAAACAATGTATTTGCAGGCCGATGCATCGAGCGGAAGTGACATCAATGCAGGCGAACTTCATGCTAAAAAATGCAACGCCAGCGTTTCGAGCGGATCTGATATCAGGATTTATGTAACTGAAGAGTTGGATGCCAACGCCAGCAGTGGTGGCGATATTACCTACTCCGGAAATCCGGCCCAAAAAGATATCAACGAATCAAGCGGCGGCGACGTTCACGGAAGGTAGAGCGAAAAAAAGTTCAGAATTATTTGTGTTTAAAGTTTGTCGGTTTACTACTGACACGAGATTTGTCGTGCTTAATTGAAACAGAAACAGCCTATTGAAAACGGATCTGACGCCATGCAGATCAACTAATTACAAATAAAAATAATTAACTATTTAAAAACAGAAACAATGAAAACAATTTTGAAAGTGACTTTACTGTTCGCGTTTGTAGCATTTGCGAACACATTATTTGCAGCTGGGAACCTGGTATTGAACATCATTCCCTTATCTTCTGAAAAAGCGGTAGTAGCTATCTCTAGCCTCACCGACAGTAATCTGAAAATTTCGGTTAAAGACGACATGGGCAGATTGGTTTACTACAAGGAAATAACCGATCCCAGTAGCAATTACCGGAAAGTATATAATTTTTCGGATCTGGAAGAGGGTCAGTACAGTCTTTCTGTAGAAAGTAATAACTTAACAACGGAACGTCCGTTTGAGATCAACCACAAAACGATTAAGGTTGGTGATGAAAAAACAATGCTTGAACCTTTCTTTACATTTGAAGATGGCTATCTGAAATATTCATACCTGAATTTCAACAAAGAAAACGTTACCCTTTATTTCTTTGAAAAAAATCAACTGGTTTATTCAAAAAAAATGGGTCGTGATTTTAATGTAAACAGCGCTTTGAACCTTTCGAAATTAAGAGAGGGAAACTATGTTGCTATTATTGCTGCTGGTGGTAAAGAATACTCGTATCCGATTGAAATCAGATAAAAAATTTGCTCTATCTGGTGAGTTGGTTTTGGTTTTAGTTAGTTTAAACCTTTCAGGATTTTTTTTCCTGAAAGGTTTTTTTTTACACCAACCTGATTCCGCTCACCATTCTGCCGGTATCCGCGCCATCGCGGCGGGCCGAGTAAAACAGGTCGGCATGTTCGAACGAGCACAAACCCATCACTTCAATGTTTTCTTCCGGAATTCCTGATTCAATCAGGACTGTTTGATTGGCTTCCCACAAATCAAAATAAGCCCGTCCTTCGTTCAGCGATGGTTTCAGCAGTGCCGGAGAATTGCTGAAGTTGGCATCAACAGCTTCAACCACTTCCGGCCCAACTTCATAAGCGTGCATGTGAATGGATGGACCAATTCCTGCAACGATGTCGGTCGGTTGGCAGCCAAACTTTTCAGTCATTTGCTGAATAGTTTTCTGTGCGATTTTTGAAACCGTACCTCGCCACCCGGCATGAATGGCGGCCACCACTTTCTGCTGCGGATCGAACAGCAGAATGGGCACACAATCTGCCGTCTGTATACAAATGAACAAGCCCGGTTCATTGGTAATCAGTGCATCGGTGTCGGCAATAGTAGTTGTTTCTGTTCCTGAGTTTACTACCGCAACCCGGTCGGAGTGCGTTTGTCGGGGGAAAATAAACTTCGTGCCTTTTGATTCGCACGAAATAGCCAGTTCTTTTCTGAACCCGGAATAATCAGCTTCCTGATCGCCTGTAAAACGTGGTTTGTTGCCCGAAATCCATCCTTCTTTTGTGGTAATAAAATGGGCGATATCCTTGTATTTTTTGAAACTCTCGAATTTAAAAACCGAAAGCCATCCCTGAATTAGTTTCCTCATGGTTGAAAAAATTTGGCCGCAATGATAGTGACTAAAATTCGGAAAATCCATATATTTGAGAACAAAAATCATAATCAAAAATAATTTAGTAGCACCACGCAACCATTTTAGTGGACAAAACGTCATGGTAATAGATTAATCATACTTCCTTTGAAAAGGTAGGTTCTGCGAACCAATTAAACAATTTATTATCACTTATAAATAAGAATTATGAAAGCAAAAATTTTCTTTTTAACGTTAGTTTTTATTACAACTTTGGCTTGTTCGAAGAACAATGAGAGTTCGACAAACGATCAGAACGACAAAAGGGTGAATGAGTTAGCTGACTTATTAAAGTCAGTTTATGGCGCTGACAGTACGGAAACTACTTCCGGGCAACCTGCTCCCGAAAAATCTACAGTCCAGATAATGCATCTGGAAAGAACTGACAGCTTGAAACTTGAAGCATTGGTACTAAAAATTGAAAAGTCACTTGTCAGCGAATTCGACAATAAGGTAAGCGCATGGATTAACTTTTGCAAAAAGCAACCCAAAACTCAAATGGCAAGCAGTTATGCTGGTCTTGCCTGTAAAGGAACAAATGAGTACAACGAAGTGCTGAATTTCTGTAAGTCGCATGACAAGGACGGTTTATTACTTTTATTTCAATTGATTAATCATTCAGATTGTTTGAGTTCCCGTCCCCTTCTCTCATTTTTGTCCGATCTCATACAATCCGATCCAGAATTACAGGCAAGCAGTAAAGAGGTTGCCGAGGAATGGACTTTTGCTGATGCAGCGACCACGCCGTGCAATGCGCAGCCCATACTGCTTATTGCCAAGGTATTAAATAAAAGGTTTTAGGTTGTTTTGCCAAAGCATTGATTGAAGAACCTAAAAGATCCGGTTGTTTGGTCAAAATATCCATCAAATAACCAAATAGATTGACTGAATCAGCCAATCTATTAATTAAAAGACCTGAACGATTAGCCAAATCACCTGATCGTTTGGGTCTTTTTATTGATCAAAGGTCACTTCCAATTCTCCCGCTGAACACTGACTCATCCCGTTAGCAATTGGCTCATCCTGCCTTTGTCCAAAATTTTGATCGACCGGCGTTGGGTTTCAATCAAACCTTCCTGAACCATTTCGCCCAAAGTACGGGCAAGCGAGGGACGGGTAACTCCGAACATTTCGGCAAGCTGTTCCTGCGATTGAGGAACATCAACTGTTTGAAGCCGGTCGCCAGCCTTTTCGAGCAGATAATGTGCAATTTTTTGCCTGATAGTTTTAAACGACAGAAATTTCAGCTTTTGCGACAAAAATTGGGCGCGTGTTGAAATCGTATTCAGATAATTGTTCAGGATCAGCGAATTAAGTTGTAAAAGTTTCACAAACTCAGGTTTTGGTATCGACACCATTTCAACTTCAGAAGTCGCCGAAACGGTTACCGGAAACCGGTTTTCTTTGCCAAATAAAAAGGCGGTTGCCAATGGCCAGGGCGCCGACATATCTTCAATCTTAATGGTTTTTCCTGAATAGTCGTTCATTTCGGCTTTCACACTGCCTTCCTGAATTATGAGCAGGCGGTCACAAGTTTCGCCACTCATCGTAATCAAATCATTTTTCTGGTATGTTTTAACCTGATAATGGATCTGGCTGAACAATTCCTGAAGTTCTTCAGGAGAAATCCCCCTGAAAATAGGCGATTGGCAAAGTATTTCGGATTGGATCATATAGTATTGTGATTTATTGAAATTAGTGCCTTGATATTTTTCTTTCTGTTTGTAACATTTGATACATTTCAGAAACCCGAACGGCCGTACTTTTGTTTTAGAAAAAATACAAAATAGGAAAAAGATGTGATGATGAGCTTGAGTTTTATTCATCATTCAAAATTTAAAATTCAAAATTATCCGGATGATACGCGAAATTGTAAATATCGACGATGAAAAATGCAACGGATGTGGACTTTGTGTTCCGAACTGCCACGAAGGTGCACTGCAAATTATAGATGGAAAAGCCAGGCTCATTAGTGAACTGATGTGTGACGGATTGGGAGCCTGCCTTGGCCATTGCCCCGAAGGAGCGATTACCATTGAAAAGCGCGAAGCCGACGAATACGACGAAGTGCTGGTAGTTCAGCAAATAATCCCGAAAGGTAAAAATACACTGGTTGCGCACATGAAACATTTGAAAGAACATGGCGAAACCGTTTTTTTGAAACAGGCCGTTGGTTACCTGAAATTACATGCCAGCGAAATACCTTTTGATGTGAATGCCATCATTGCCGAAGTTCATTCCACAAAAGTTGAATCGTCGGGTTGTGCCAGCGGAGGTTGCCCCAGCTCGCAAGCTGTGAGTTTTGAACCGCAAAACCTGCGCTTTGCTCCTGCTGCAGCTACAACCGAAGCGCCTTCAGCATTGCGCCAATGGCCGGTTCAAATGCACCTGATCAATCCTGCAGCATCCAGTTTTCAGGGTTCTGATCTGCTTTTGGCTGCCGACTGCGTGGCCTTCAGTTTGGGTAATTTCCATTCCAAACATTTGGCCGGAAAATCATTGGTCATCGCCTGTCCGAAACTCGATCAGGGCAAAGAAATATATGTGGAGAAAATCCGCCGCCTGATTGACGAAGCCCGTGTAAATACCATTACTGTTATGATGATGGAAGTTCCGTGTTGCGGAGGATTGTCACAACTGGTAAAGATGGCTTCTGCTCAGGCAACACGCAAAGTTCCGGTTAAAGAGATCATCGTGAGCATCAAGGGTGAAATTCTGGACGAAAGCTGGGTATAATTCAGTTCCAAGTTCAAGGTTTCAAGTTCCAAGTTGTTTGCTGTTCAGGAATTCTAATTTGAAATGAGCCTGTCCTTTGCCGTTCCCTGCCCGCAGCAGGCGGGGGTTTTAGCCAACGGATAAATAGCAAGGTATTCCGAATCGTCCGCGCGAAAACAATGATCAAGGCATTTCTCTTGTTGCGGACGAAATGGCAAACAATTCATACAGGAACTTGAACCAAAAATTCATCAAAATCATTCTGTATCTTATCAATTAAAAATTCAATAATTAATTGAGAATCTGGCATGTGACCCAACAAGAGAGTCACATGCTGTCCTTCTCATTTCCAAAAAATTAGCTATGAACATGTTTTGTTTTCAATGTCAGGAAGCAGCCAAAGGAATTGGTTGTACAGTTAAAGGTGTGTGTGGTAAAGAGCCGGAAGTGGCCAATCTTCAGGATACTTTGCTGTTTGTTTTAAAAGGTGTTGCAACCATTAACAACAAGTTGCGCGAAGCCGGATTGGCCGAGCCAAAAGTGGATAAAGTGATTTTCGATGGTTTGTTCAGCACCATCACCAATGCCAATTTTGATGAGATTGCATTTGTAATCCGTATCAAAAAAACGTTGAAAGTGCGCGATGAGCTAAAAACCAAAGCGCTGGAAGCCGGAATCGAATTGCCAAAACACGATTCGATTGACTGGACGGCTGTTACCGGAGAAGAATTTGAAGCAAAAGCTGCCGAAGTTGGCATTTTGAGTGAACTTAACGAAGATGTCCGCTCGCTGAAAGAGTTGATCATTTATGGTTTGAAAGGTTTGGCAGCTTATGCCGAACATGCTTTTAACCTGAACCACGAAAATCAGGAAGTATTTGCATTTCTGGAACGCGCTCTGGCCGCAACAACCCAGGATTTGCCGGTTGACGAATTGTTAGCTTTGACCCTCGAAACCGGCAAGTTTGGCGTTGAGGTAATGGCGCTGCTCGACAAAGCCAACACTTCAACCTACGGAAATCCGGAAATTTCCAAAGTAAACATTGGCGTTCGCAAAAATCCTGCGATCCTTATTTCAGGCCACGACCTGCGCGATATGGAAGATTTGCTTATTCAGACCGAGGGAACCGGAGTGGATGTTTATACCCACAGCGAAATGCTTCCGGCCAATTATTATCCGGCTTTCAAAAAATACAAACATTTGGTGGGCAATTACGGAAATGCCTGGTGGAAACAGAAAGAAGAATTCGAAAGTTTCAATGGCCCGATCCTTTTCACCACCAACTGTATTGTTCCGCCGATGGAAAAAGCAGGTTACCGCGACCGCATTTATACCACCGGAGCAAGCGGGTTGCCCGGAGCAGTTCATTTTCCGGACCGCAAACCGGGACAGCGGAAAGATTTCCATGCGATTATTGAACATGCCAAAATTTGCGGTGCACCAACCGAAATTGAAACCGGTGAAATTATCGGTGGTTTTGCACACAACCAGATTTTCGAACTGGCCGGACCCATTGTTGAAGCTGTTAAATCGGGCGCTATCCGTAAATTCTTTGTGATGGCTGGCTGCGATGGCCGCATGAAAGAGCGCGATTATTATACCGAATTCGCTGATAAACTTCCAACTGACACAGTGATTCTAACAGCAGGTTGTGCCAAATACCGCTACAACAAATTGCCATTGGGCGACATCAACGGAATCCCACGCGTAATTGATGCCGGACAGTGCAACGACTCGTATTCACTGGCAGTGGTGGCTTTGAAATTAAAAGAAATCTTCGAACTGGAAGACATCAACGAATTGCCAATTGCCTACAACATTGCCTGGTACGAGCAAAAAGCGGTGATTGTATTGCTTGCGCTGCTTTCACTGGGTGTGAAAAACATTCACCTCGGACCAACATTACCGGCATTTCTGACGTCAAACGTAGTCAATGTGCTGGTTCAGAACTTCGGAATTGCCGGAATTCAAACGGTTGACGAAGATTTGAAGTTGTTCCTCGATATTGAAAAAGAAGTGGAACAAGCTTATGAGTAATTGATAAAATAAAGTTGGTTGATATGTTTTAGGTTGAACCTCCTGATCGCTTTGGTCAGGAGGTTTTTTTGTGTTGTTTGGATTCCAATAAGCATCCATTTTTACCATTACCAAAATTTAATTATTAAAATCTAATAATTGTATTTTGGTAATGGCAATAGAATAACTACATTTGCTAAAAATACTGTATTATGCGAACCATTACAAATCCCTTTATTACTGGTGGTTATGTTCCTGAAGAATATTTCTGCGATCGGGTGCAGGAAAGCAAGGAAGTTTTACGAACGCTTTCCAATGGCAACAATTTAGCGATCATCTCACCCCGTAGAATGGGGAAAACGGGTTTGATTGAACATTGCTTTCATCAACCTGAAATAAGGGATCACTACTACACCTTTTTTATTGATATATACGCGACCGATACTTTAAAAGAGTTTGTCTATAAGCTTGGGAAAGAAATTTTTGACACGCTAAAACCTAAAGGAACGCAATTTTTTGATGGATTTTTTTCGATGATAAGTTCACTCCGTCCTGCATTCAAATTGGATTCAATAACCGGATCTCCCACTTTTGATATCGGAATTGGAGAAATCCATCAGGCCGCGTTTACATTAGAGGAAATATTTAAATATTTGGAAGCAGCCGATCAGCAATGTGTTGTGGCGATTGACGAGTTTCAGCAAATAGGAAAATACCCTGAAAAAAATATCGAAGCGATATTGAGAACCCATATTCAGAAATGTAAAAATACCTCCTTCATATTTGCCGGAAGTCAACGCCATTTAATGCAAAATATTTTTTTTAGCTCTTCCCGTCCGTTTTATCAAAGTGTTAGCCTTTTGCAACTCAACGCGATCAGCGAAGAAGAATATATCCGATTTGTCCTGAAGCATTTTGTCAACGATAAAAAGGATATTTCCGCGGAATTGGTCAGTAAAATTTATCAGCTTTTTGAAGGCCACACCTGGTATGTTCAAAATATTTTCAACGAATTATTTTCATTAACGGCAGAAAATGAAATTTGTTCTTTTGCTTTGGCCCAGGAAGCGATTGTGAACAAGATTGATTCCTACAGGCCATTGTATCAGAGTACATTGTCCCTCTTACCCGAACGGCAAAAGGAAATACTCTATGCCATCGCCAAAGAAGGGAAAGCCTCCGGTATCACCTCCGGTCCTTTTATAAAGAAACATGGTTTATTGTCACAAAGCTCTGTTCAGACTGCCGTTAAACAATTGCTCGACAAGGAAATAATCACTTCCGAAGAAAACGTTTATCAGGTTTATGACCGCTTCTTTGGATTGTGGTTGGCGAATTTATATGGAACAGGTTGGAAGTGGTAACTTTTAATGAATCACTTTCAGCTTTGAAACCAGCAAAGTGATAAAAAGGCCGAAGATGCCGATAACCGCAAATGAATATCGCAATCCGGCAGCTGCCGAAATATAACCGATCAGCGGTGGCCCCATCAGGAAACCCAGGAAACTGACACTCGAAACGGTGGCAAGTGCGATGCCCGGCGCGACTTTGCCGTTTTTACCTGCCGTACTGTAAACAGTTGGAACAATGCTCGAAACTCCCAGTCCAACCAGCATAAACCCAATGGTTGACGGAATCAGATAAGGAAAAATGACTGAAATAAACAATCCCGAAGAGATCATCACACCACTCACCTGAAGCAGGTGTTTTCGTCCGAATTTCGCGATCAGGCGGTCGGCCACAAAACGTCCGGAAGCCATCATAATCATAAACGAAGTATAGCCTAAAATTACCAGTGATGATGGCGCTTTTACCACATCCTTAAAATAGATGCCGCTCCAGTCGAACATCGCACCTTCGCTTGCCATGCTGCAAAAGCCAATTATTCCAAGTTGAAGCAAAGTACTGTCGGGCTTGGAAAAGAATTTCCGTCGCGGCTCTTCCTTGTCAACTGTAGATTTAAATGGAACAAGAAATTGCTTGTTGATCCAGACGATTGTCCAAACAACCAGAATAACGATCCAGAAATGCACGTACGGAACAATTTTCAGATTGATCATGGCCAGTCCGATCAGTGCCCCGGTAAAACCTGCAATACTCCATCCTCCATGAAACATCGCCATGATTGGGCGCTCGTAAAGTTTTTCGGCAGCGATTCCCTGTGTATTGATCGCGATGTTGCACATGTTACCCGAAACCCCGAACAGAAACAGGGCGATGGCCAATTGCCAGCCCTGGGTAACCAAACCAACGTTGCTTAAACAAATTGTATAAACCGGTAGTGCGTACAAAAGCACTTTATGGCTGCCATAGCGGGTTACCAGCTTTCCTGAAAAGGGCATCATCAGAAACTGACCAACCGGCAAGGCAAACAGAATACTTCCAAATGCAGCATCGCTCAGGTGAAGCGCTGTTTTGATATCCGGAATGCGACTCGCCCATGAGGCAAAACAAAGCCCCATACTGAAATAGAACAGCGCCACAGCGATTCGCATCCTTCTTTTTTCGGGAGGGACTGCGGTTTCTGCTGTTGCTGTAAGTTTAAATACTGTCATGATATTTTGTTGCGTACCAATGGGTTGCTCATTTTGTTTTTTGCTGAACCAACCAAACTTTTGCAAAAGTAGGTAAATTAAAAACTGACGGGCGGGAAACCGTTTGCCGGACTGTTGATATTAACAATTTAGTTTTAATCTTTTTCTTCAGGACAAAAAATATTTAAGTTTTTAATGCGCAAAATATCAATGCGATAAAAATATTTTCAAAAAACATTGAAAATTTTAGTACTTTGTGTTGCATAGAACCATTTAAATGTTGTATGTTTGTAAAGCCAATAACAAGGCAAGAGAAGGTAAAGGTTTTAAAAAAGTTCCTTGCAACTGTAACGAAATCAAAAAACGTTCGTCTTACCAACAGAAAAACAAGAAAACAAAGATCAGAAAACAAGAAAACGTGTTCAGAAAACAAAAACAGAAAACAGAAAAACAGAAACAAAACTCAAAGCCATGAAAACAACAAATTAAATTTTAAGGAGGAAAAACAATGGATCTGAACAATACAAAAGCTCAAATGCGCAAAGGGGTTCTCGAATACTGCATTTTGCTGGTAATCGACGGGAAGCCTTTGTATGCAAGCGACATTATCGAGGAATTGAAAAGCTCTAAAATGATTGTGGTGGAAGGTACGCTTTATCCGCTGCTTACCCGGCTGAAGAACGACGGTTTGCTGTCGTACAAGTGGGAAGAATCGACCCAGGGCCCCCCCCGTAAATACTACGAACTTACAGACGAAGGCCGGTTTTTCCTGAATGAAATGGGCGAATCGTGGGACGAGCTGGTAGAGGCAGTCAGAATGATCAAGGAACATAAATAGGTCATTTTCAGTATAAACAAAACGGAAAAATAAACAAAATGAAAAAGACATTTACCATCAACATAAGCGGGAGCGTTTTTCACATCGACGATGATGCGTTCGAAAAACTCCAGAAATATTTACAATTGTTGAACCGACATTTTGGAACTGCTATCGAAGGCCAGGAAATACTTCAGGATATTGAAGCCCGTATTGCCGAGTTACTGATTGAAAAGACCGGTAACAAAGTTGAAGTAGTTACCAACGAGATGGTGGACGAGGTGATCGCCCGAATGGGAAAACCGGAAGATTTTATGGAACCTGAAGAGGAAGCTTCGGCAAAAGCACAGGCAGAAGGAGCTTTTCAGGATGGCGAACAGAAAACGCGCCGCCGCCTTTACCGCGATGGCGACAACCGGGTAATCGGTGGAGTTTGCTCCGGTTTGGGCGCCTATTTCAATATCGACATGGTTATCCTGCGGGTTATTTTTGTGGTGCTGTTCTTCCTGGGAGTTGGTGCTTCGTTCCTCATCTATATTATTCTGTGGATTGTAGTTCCGAAAGCCAAGACTACCGCCCAGCGTTTGGAAATGCGCGGAAAGGAAGCCACGGTTTCCAATATCGAAAAATCGATTAAGGAAGAAGTGACTGAGATTGGCGAAAGCTATAACCGCTTCAGGAATTCGGCATCGTACGAAAAAGGCGTTACCCGCATGGACCGTTTTGGCGATGTGGTGGGCAGTGTACTTCGGGTGGTGCTTCGTGTTCTTGTGTTGCTGTTTGGCGCCGCGTTGCTCATCGGAGGAATTGTAACTTTAATCATGTTTGTAACTTCACTGGCAGTCGGACATTCCTTCCTGCAGGGAGGTCCATGGAACTTCGGATGGGATTCAAATATCAATATGGCCAATCTGATCAACCACTTTGTAAGCCCCGGAGCATATACAACTTCAATGATAGCGATTTCAATCCTGGTTGGTATTCCAATCCTGATTTTACTTTTCATCGGTACAAAACTTTTGTTCAGGTACAAAACCAATAACAAAATGATTGGGCTGGGAACCTTTGCCGTATGGTTGCTGGCATTGATAACCTTGATTTTTGTAGGTGTTAGTCAGGCCGAGAATTTTTCGAAACAAACCAGCCAGACGGTTACCCAAAACATACAATGTACCCAATGTAAAACTTTGTATATTGAAATGAACGATGATTTGTACGAATCGTTGATTGAGGATGAAATTTCTCTCGACCGGATGAAAATAGCAGAAGTGAACGGCAAGGAAAAACTGCTCGGACATCCGCGGTTTACCATAGAA
>Ga0208968_1001208_pt1 | contig 14321 bp, 12 predicted proteins | sample RifOxyA3_FD_184031 | JGI IMG/M metagenome (GOLD analysis project Ga0208968, IMG submission 184031) | Groundwater microbial communities from Rifle, Colorado - Rifle Oxygen_injection A3 (SPAdes) | ecosystem: Environmental > Aquatic > Deep subsurface > Groundwater | place: Rifle, Colorado, United...
GTGATAAAAAGAAATACGGGCAAGTTGAATAAATCAATATTCGGAATAACTCCGGTAAACATCATCCCAATCGATGAGAATGCAAATCCGCCCAGTATCGCGACAGGCAACAACCAGAACGCCTCAGGCCACGGGATGAGCCCAAAACAGCTTAGCACCACGATCATAACCATTGACGTCATAACCGATCGCGTGGCACCCCACACAATTTCACCTGTAATAACCTCATGCACAGAAACAGGCGCCGCCATTATAGCGTCAAACGTTTTCTGGTAATACATCCTTACAAACGAGGAATACGTGGTCTCAAAGAAAGAGCTGTTCATAACCGACACCGCCACAAGAGCAGGCGCTATAAACTGAACGTAGGACATGTCTTGACCATGAAACTGTATCTGCGGCACCAAAACCCTGAATCCCACCCCGAACGCCGCTACATAAAGTATCGGCTCAAGAATAGGAGGCAGAAAGCTTACCTGCCATGTGCGAAGGTATACAACCCAGTTTCTGTACCAGACCGCCCAAAAACGCGCAGTTATGTCTCCTTTATTCACTCCCTCAACTGCCTCCCTGTCAACCGCAGAAAGACATCCTCCAGCGTCGCCGTACGAAGCATACAGTCTTCTCTGCAATAATTATGACTGATCTCATGAAACAGCTGTTCATCCCCTTCCCTCCGGTAAATCAAAAGACGTTCACCAGACATCTCGTATTCAAGACCACGCTGCTTGATGAACGTCAAGAGCTCCTCGCATACAGGGCTGCACTCTATCACTTCATGTCCGACATGTTCTTTTACGAGTTCCGCAGGCCTTCCTTCCGCAATAATGTGACCATGGTCTATTATGATCAACCTGTCACAGAGCCGCGCCGCCTCTTCCATGTAATGCGTTGTGAGCAGGACCGTCAGACCTTTCTTCTTCAACTCGCCGATCCGCTCCCAGACAAGGTGACGAGACTGTGGATCGAGGCCGGTCGTTGGCTCATCAAGCACCAGAAGTTCAGGATCATTCAGCAGGGCGCGGGCAAGTATAAGCCTTCGCATCATACCGCCCGAAAGTTCAGGTGGTTTTGAATCTCCACGCTGTTCCAAACCGATAAATTTCAACAGGCGTTCCGACCGTTCAGCCGCATCCCTGCGCGGCAGGGCAAAATACCCCGCAAACACATGCAGATTCTCCTTAACTGTAAGGTCCGGGTCGAGATTGTTATCCTGGTGGCAGATGCCAGTCCTCGAACGTATATCACGCCAATCCGTCCGGATATCCAGATCAAAGATTTTCAGGGTGCCGGAAGTCATCGGGGAGAACCCATACAACATCTTTATGGTGGTCGTCTTGCCTGCGCCATTCGGGCCTAGTATCCCGAAAATCTCGCCACGGTTCACCATGAAAGAAATACCATCAACAGCTACGGTTTCAGCGTATTTCTTATAAAGATTCAGAGCTTCTACAACACACCCGTTATTCATCTTTTTCACAATCGATTGGACATTTCACCCGAAAGACATTACCTTACAAAAGTTCTTCATTGAATCCGCAGGACAACTTATACAAGCAACCGGGCACAAAATGAAAATGAAATTAACAACAAAACAAACTTCTTTCCTTCCAGCCTTTCCACAATTATTGTCGACCTTGTCAACAACAGCAGCCATCGCAGCCATGGTTTGCATCACCTCATGCTTAAACACGACAGGACAGGTAACTGCCCAGAAAGAAGAAACCACCACCATGAAAAACAAGATTATCAGGACAGATGCTGAATGGAAAAAAACACTCACTCCCGAACAATACCGTGTTCTGCGTACAGGCGGAACCGAATGTGCGTTTACCGGGGAATACTACAAGTACAAAGATAACGGTGTTTACATCTGTGCAGGGTGCGGGAACGAGGTGTTCCGGTCCTCAAAGAAATTCGAATCCGGTACCGGCTGGCCAAGCTTCTTTGAACCGGTTGACAAGAATTGCATCACGGAAAAAAGGGATACCAGCCACGGAATGGTGCGCACGGAAGTGCTGTGCAGCCGCTGTGACGGACATCTTGGCCATGTATTCAATGATGGCCCTCAACCAACAGGCCTGCGTTACTGCATCAATTCCGTATCCCTGGCCTTCAAGACAATTGCCTCCTCCAGCAAAATCGAGACGGCAACTTTCGGATCCGGCTGTTTCTGGTGCTCGGATGCCGCATTCAGGATGCTCGAAGGAGTGAAATCAGTGGAAGTAGGTTACATGGGCGGCGAAACCAGGAACCCTACTTACAAGGAAGTGTGCGCGGGCAACAGCGGCCATGCGGAGGTTTCCCAGGTTAAATTCGACCCAACAAGTATCTCATACGACAAGATTCTCGATATCTTCTGGAAAATACACGACCCCACCTCGCTGAACCGCCAGGGCGCCGATACAGGAACACAATACCGCTCGGCAATCTTTTACCACTCGCCGGAGCAGAAAGCCGCTGCAGAGAAATCGCGCGATGAACTTCAGAAAACCATGGCGAGAAAAATAGTCACGGAAATCACACCTGCTGCCGAGTTTTTCAAGGCTGAAGATTACCATCAGGATTATTACAACAACAACCAGCAACTTCCCTACTGCAAAGCCGTAGTTCAGCCAAAAATTGAAAAGATAAAGGAACACCTGAACAAGGCCAAGGCCGGAAAATAACTTCACATTGGAGCGTGGAGAATCAAAAACATCCATCTCCTGTTTTCATTACGCTTCGTTACCACGAGATTCCTCTCAACCTTGATTACTTCTTGATCATTCTGCAAACCATGTGCTATATGATTATCATTCAATCATTCACAGGAAACTGAATGTCCAGTAAATCAAACGATATATTGCAAGAGATTGCCGTCGAAATCATTGATAAATCCAGCGAAGGATTTCTTGTGATCGACAACAGGAACGAGGCGGTCTATGCCAACCCCGCACTGAAAAGAATGCATGGCTTTGACCCGAAAGAGACCATAACCCAGGAAAAAACACTCGAAACCCTGTTTCCGGACTCCGGCGAACCAAAAGAGAATATGTTGGTCTGGCAAAAGTATATTGCCCTTGAGAACCCGCCACCACGTGAGTTCCAAATAACAACAAAAGAAGGCAAACAACAATGGTACAGGTTCACACTCTCTCATATGGCCAACGGATACCGGCTTGTCAATGTGCACAACATCACTGACAGGAAGGAAGCTGAAGAAAAGATCAGGAATAACGAACAGAGGTCCCGAGTAATCCTCGAACAGGCACCCGTTTCAATGGCTATAGTAAGCATGAGCGGCGTTATAGAGTACATCAACAGGAAAGCGATTCAAATATTCGGTTACCAGTCCGAGGACATCCCTACCATGGATCAATGGTGGATAAAGGCTTATCCTGATGAAAAATACCGCAGAAAAGTCATCACCACCTGGGCTGGCCTGGTGGAGAAAGCCATAATCGAAAAACATGAAATCGAGAGTGGCGAATACAGGGTAACCTGCAAGGATGGCACCGTTAAAATCATGCTTATTTTCGGTGTACCCGTTGAGAACAAAATATTCGTCATGTTCGAAGACATTACCACAAGAAATAATACCGAAGAAGCCTTAAGAGAATCCGAAGAAATGTTCAGAATTCTCGCAGATCAATCCCCAAACATGATATTCATCAACCAGGATCGTAGGATTGTCTACGTGAACCATATTTGCGAAACAACAATGGGGTATTCGCGCAAAGAATTTTATTCACCGGAATTCAACTTCATGCGCCTGATCGCCCGAGAATATCATCCCGTAATTGAAAAAGCCTGGGCAAAGCACATGAGAGGCGAGGAAGCACCTGCATATGAATATGAAATAATAACCAAGCAGGGCGAAAGATTCTCTTCCTACATAGCCACCAAACTGATTCGCTACCGGAACAGGCCGGCAATACTGGGGACAGTTACTGATATTTCTGCAATTAAAAAAGTCCAGGACGAACTCAACAAGAGCAGCATACTGCTTCGCGAACAGAAGAAGGAACTGCAGCATAAAAATACAGCTTTAAAGGAAATCCTTACCCAGATAGAAACCGAAAAACTGCAATTCAAGAAACAGGCAAGTACCAACATTGAAAGACTTGTTCTGCCGGCACTGAAGAAGATCCGAGGAAAAATGGAGTCACCAGACACACGTTATATCGATATCCTGGAGTCCAACATCAAGGAAATCTTTTCCTCTTTCGGAATAAAACTTTCCAGTGGTCCAACCAGTCTCTCGCCACGAGAAATGGAAATCTGCAACATGATCAAAAGCGGACTCTCCAGCAAGGAAATTGCCAGACTGCTTCGCGTATCACTGCGAACAGTAGAGACCCACAGAAATCGTATACGCAAAAAGCTGCGAATAAGCACTCGCGCCATCAATCTATCCAGCCATTTACAAAACCTAACCTGACACATAATACTTATTATTATATACGTAGTATGTAAGTATTGTATCTACGCTGACATAACAAGGCTTCCCGTTGCATAGTTGAACTGTTTTTCAGCAGATAAACTGCAAAAATCAAAGTTTTGATAATGCATAGTAATATAACAGAAACATCCAATAAACAGAAAAGCTGCAGCACGCCAGTGTGCATACTGGAACCTGATGGCAGAATTCAATCTTATAATATCGCGTTCTCAGATTTTCTAAAAAGAGACACTGGCTCAATTATCGGACGATCGTGCCGAGAGGTATTAAATTGTACAAAGGAAGATGTGCATCAATGTCCTCTCGCGCAGATAAAAACAAAACCGGAAAAACATCCCATTTCCATCCGGCGCAGTATCGGCAGTATCAAGGAGAACGCCGAACCGGTATTCAATGATTCAGGCAATATTTCAGCTGTATTGCTTTCATTTCCGACCAACACCGCAACTTCATATATCGGAAGTGATTTAATTAAACTTCAAAGACTCGAAACCGTAGCGCAGGCTGCAGGTGGAATTGTTCACGACCTTAATAACATCTTAATGTGCGTAAACTCAGAAGTTTGTCTACTGAAGAAAAAGCTCGAAGAACTGTCCGTAACATACGACACACACGAAACAATGACATCCCTGCTCTCGGTAATATCCCGGGGATACGGACTAACACACCAACTCTTAAAATTAAGTAAAGGTCAGAAACCAGAAACCCGCCCAACAGCTATAGGCGCAATTATAACCGAAGCGGTTCATTTTTCACTGATTGGGTCACAAATTAAATCAAAGGTTGAAATTTCTGAAGATCTTATGCCTGTTCAAATTAATTCAGACCAGGTGTTCCAGATTGTCAGCAACCTGGTAATCAATGCCCGCCACGCTACAAACCCGAACAACGGGTCACATGTAATGGTAACGGCAGACAATCTGTCAAAAGAAGAGACACGCCGCCTGGACCTCAAATCTGGAAAATACATTAGAATCTCCATCAAGGATTCAGGACACGGAATACCACGTCCGCAGATTGATCATATTTTCGAGCCATTTTTCACGACCAAGCCTGACGGAACAGGATTGGGGCTCTCACTTGTAAGCCTGATCGTCAAGGAATTGTCAGGTCACATCACCGTGGAATCAATTGTTGGCAAAGGAAGTACTTTTACCGTCTACCTTCCAGCTCTGGACCTGAACGTTCCTTAACAGGAAGGTGACCGAGCAAATGACCAACGGAGCAAAACCTGGGCGAACAAGTGCAAAAAATAGAAGAACAAGCACGACTCTCAAGATTCTTTTGGCAATAACAGCACTCCTGGTATTTCTTTTTATTGCATTCGACATTCAACCTGCTCACGAAATTACCGGCCTTTTATTCTTTGCGTTGCTGTTCTGAGTAATCACAGAAACAGCTGGATGGAAATCATCAGAATCTTACAGTCCCAACCAGCAGGAAAATCTGAAAACTGACAACATTACAGCAGGATTGCGTGAATCATGTGCAGTCTTTCACAACATTGATACCGGTTATGGCATAATCGACTGCATTATACTGAGCAAGGAAAACGGTCTGTTCATTGCAGAATGCAAACACCATCCAGGAACCACAGCCAGCCTGTGGTCTCTCGACGAGAGCGGTGCTGTAATGTGGTAATTTACAGGTTAATTCCCCAACCTGGAAACATTTAAAAGCATACAAAGGCTGCAAATTTCAGATTTCAAGTTCCGGGTTTTCCCTATATTCTTATTTTGTATGAACGCATTACCAACAACAGTTGTTGCCGATCAATCAGGCCACATAATTGATTGGCCTGAAATAAAGGCAGCAGGCAGAAGTGGACGCTTGATTATTCCTATAGCCCCCGGACTGCTGATTCCTCTACCAGAAGGAAGCACGCTCTACCTTCTCCCTCATCGCCGCGCAATTGGGTTCGGCAATGCAGGAATGCAAGAATCAGGAAAAAAATATTCCGCTGTTGCCGCTTTCCTGCCACCGGGGTATGTAGCCCTCTCGCTGGCAGCCTACAAATCAGAAAAGAATGCGCCTCCGTTGCCTCTATTCTGTTACTGCGCCATCTGTTGGTATAAGGGTAAATTTCATGTCCCGGCCATCAGGATAGATCACGACCCCAAACATGATCCTGCATGCTTTGACATGAAAAAGGTAAACATGGAAATCAACCGCTGGCTTCGAAAACATCCCAAAAACCGTCTGGTCTCGCACCATGGCCTGAATTGTGTAAGAAAATATGGCTGCCCAAATGCAGCAAATCTTTTCCTTAAGAGGTGGGAGGCCCCAATCGCAGTTTCGAACGCTTGCAACGCAGCCTGCAAGGGATGTATATCTAAGCAGAAATCCGGATCAGTGCAGGCATCCCAGGAACGAATTGACTTTATCCCGACCGTTGACGAAATCGTAGAGATTGCCGTTCCACACCTGGAGAAAGCGCCAAGAGCCATGATAAGCTTCGGTCAGGGCTGTGAAGGGGAGCCGCTACTCAGAGGCGAACTTATTGAATCAGCCATTCGCGAAATACGCAGAAAAACAAAACGCGGCACCATTCATATCAACACAAACGGAAGTTTCCCGGAGATCGTAAAAAGACTCGCGCATGCGGGACTGGATAGCATACGCATTTCCCTGAATAGTTCACAACATGACCTCTATTCGGCCTACTACCGCTGCAGGAATTATTCATTTGATGATGTTTTGAGAACATTCAGTGTAGCACAAAAAGCTGGTCTTTGGATTTCAGTTAATTACCTTACTTTCCCTGGCACAACAGATGACATAACAGAAGTTACATCCTTTAAGAAACTGATTCATAAGTATAAGCCGCACATGATTCAATGGCGCAACCTTAACATCGATCCAGAGTGGTATATAAATACCACAGAACAGGCATGCACAGGAACAAGCGCAACTCCCATTGGACTAGACGTACTTATATCACAAATCAGGAAGCAATTTCCGAAAATCCGACATGGTTATTTTAATCCTCCTGTTCGACACCTTTAGAGTCGGAGTTACAGCAGAACATTCTTTAGATATTGACTCATTTCTTATTTCGTGGAGACTTTGCCGGGTATATGAAGCCGAGAACAAACAGTCAAACCAGATTACCCGCTGAATGGGAGAAGCAAGGAGCAGTTCTTCTCGCTTGGCCACATCCACACACCCTATGGGCATCCTACATCGATCAGGCTGAACAGGTAGTACTGGCGGTCGCTTCTGCAATAAGCAGACATGCACATCTAATCTTCATAGCCAGCGACACAAAATACACATGGAAAAAACTCAAGAAAGCAGGGGTAGATCTTAACCGTGTCGTACTGGTGGACGTCAATACTAACGACATATGGACACGGGATTACGGACCCATAACGGTACTCAAATCAGGTTCACCCGTCCTTGTAAAATTCAGATTCAACGGCTGGGGACGGAAATATCCTTCGGCAAAAGACAACCTCGCCATTGAGCGACTTCAAAAAGCAGGTGTTTTCGGAGATACCCCAATCCGGCACGAACGCATAGTCCTTGAAGGAGGGAGCATCGACAGCGATGGAAAGGGAACAATCCTGACGACCTCGACATGCCTGCTCAACCCCAACAGGAACCTGCCTATTTCCAAATCTGCAATTGAAAAACATTTAAGAACTGCTCTTGGCGCAAAGCAAATCCTGTGGCTGAACCACGGCCAACTGGAAGGTGATGATACAGACGCTCACGTGGACACCCTTGCCCGTTTCGCCCCTAACAATGCGATCGTTTACGTCTCTTGTAGTGACAAAAAAGACCGTCACTATACCGAGTTAAAAATGATGGAAGCAGAACTCAAGGCGTTGCGGACATTATCCGGCAGCAGGTACAAGCTATTCCCACTGCCCTGGCCTGCAGCCAAATACGACAGCAAGGATAACCGTATGCCGGCTACGTACGCAAATTTCCTAATAATCAATGGCGCAGTACTTGTCCCCGTATACAAAGATAAAAACGATCAAAAAGCACTCAGAATTATTCGCAGAGCTTTTCCCGGATACAAGGTTGATGGAATAGACTGCAGGACCCTGATCCGAAACCACGGCTCGCTGCACTGCATAACAATGCAGATTCCATCCTCAGTATTTGAGAAATGAAAAAGAAAAAGAACCGCCGATTAAACGAGCAAAATCGATATGCAATCAGCCAATAAAATCACCGTCCATGTATCTAATCAGAGATTGTTTCTCCAGAGATGGCGGCAAAAGCTCCTTTCAAAAGATCAGCCATGAAATTACATGCCAGAAAATTAAAAGTTGCATTAATTCAGAAACAGTACTCGCACGATTCAGCCTCCAACATAGCAGCCAACTCAGAGGCCATACATGATGCGGCGCATTCCGGCGCAAAACTGGTCATTCTCCCGGAACTACACAACAGTCAATACTTCTGCCAGACAGAAAACATTAAGTGCTTTGATATCGCCGAGACAATACCAGGCCCTTCAACCCGGCTTTATGGACACCTTGCCAGAAAACTGAAAATTGTACTCGTGTGTTCTCTCTTTGAAAAACGTGCAACGGGGCTTTATCACAACACCGCTGTCGCCCTTGACAAGGACGGATCCATTGCCGGACGGTACCGCAAAATGCACATACCGGATGATCCGGGTTATTACGAAAAGTTCTACTTCACGCCCGGTGATCTCGGATTCAAGCCGATAAAAACATCTGTTGGAAATCTGGGAGTAATGGTGTGCTGGGATCAATGGTACCCGGAAGCCGCCCGTCTCATGGCATTAGCCGGAGCAGACATGCTCATCTACCCGACAGCTATCGGATGGAACTCTCACGATAAGCCTGACGAACAGGATCGCCAGATGGATGCATGGACAACCATTCAACGTAGTCATGCAATAGCTAACGGCTTGCACGTATTGAGCGTAAACAGAACTGGCACGGAAAGAGCAACTGCCAGTAAGAGTAAGATTGACTTCTGGGGCAGCAGCTTTGTTGCCGGACCTCAGGGTGAACTGATTGCAAGGGCAATCGCAAGCAAAGAAGAAACGCTCATTGCTGAACTTGATCTTGATCGAAGCGAAACGGTTCGCCGTGCCTGGCCATTCCTGCGCGACAGGCGCATCGATGAATATAACGGACTGGACCGCAGGTTTTTAACGTAATAACCACAAAAAACGGCAACGAATTATATAGAGAATTAGAATGCGGAAGAATCCTTCAGTCAACACCCACCTCGTGACAATCCCAGGAAAAACAACCTTGCCCAGCCCTCGCCATGATCCAATGGGTGTTCAGGCAATAAGCAAACTGCTCAAACAATCAATTCTGACTACGAAGCATTTCAAGGATCTTCTTTGCGAAAAGATGGCAGTGACCACCGGACCTCGCGGTAACCAGATCGCCGTCAACAACCACATCTTCGTTAGTATAAATGGCACCGTAGGCCTTTGCATCACCTATCAGGTTGTTATGGACAACAACACGGCGCCCCTTCACAAGCTCTGTCGCCGGGGCAATCAGCCACATTCCATGACAAATTATCCCCTTCAAAATACTCTTTTTTGCAAAAGCTCTTTTCAGGAATTGTGTCGCAGGCGGCAGTTTATTCACATCCTCAGTATAGCGTAATCTGTCAGACACCATGCCGGACGGTACAATAATACAGACATACGATTCCAAATCCGCGTCAGACATGTTTTCAAAACTTTCGCTGCATTCAAACGGAACCTGATACTCGTGCCCCTTAAACGTAATACTTTTGTTACCCCACAACCGGGTAAGAAAATGAAGATCCATTCCTTCTTCCGCGAATCTGCGCTGGTAATACCAGATTTCCGGATCATAAAAGTCACTCTCAATCAGTATTCCGATCTTTTTGCCCTCAAGTTTCATAATCAACTCCTTTATTCCATTTCAGCATTTCAAAAAGATTATTACAGGATAGCAGAACACTCCCACAAGCAATTGATTCCAAAAATCGGACAGCCAACCCATCCCGGTTAACTTTTCTTTCCGGGCTTATTTCTTCTGTCTGTTCATTTTGAAGATATTACGATTAACGTTGCCTTCCCTTTGGTAATCAAAACCGTCAATATTCTTAAAAGCAAGGAATACACCCAACCCACCTATAGCCCGCTCTTCCAGGGGTTTTTCCAAGTCCTCTTTCCGGGGTACTGCCAGTGTGCGCGCATCAAACTCCACGGCCGTATCCTCAATGATAAGGCTCAATTCATCATCCGTTAATTCCCTGCGAATACTTATATTACCAGAGAGACCGTGCTCCGAATACCCATGAACAATCACGTTGGTCGCAATCTCGTCAATCGCAAGACTGAGTCCGTATGCACGGCTTGAAGTCAGCCCGGCCTCTGCAGCTGCATCAAGGACAAATTTCCTTACATCAGTTAAAGATTCAAGCACCCCAGGAAGGACAAGTGAACTCATATTGATCCCAGATTACTCAGCACAAGCATCCTTTAATGCAAACCAGTACATTCATTAACTTATATTCATTCTTTTAAAAACTTACGAAGTTTACCTCGGAAAAAGTACAGACACAAGACGAAAATCCCTCCTTCAGCACAAAAACAGACAAAGAAATTTTCGGTATTGCAGAAACCCTGAGGAATGCTAAATTAAGGAATTAACAACTCTAGGGGACAAAATGAAAAAAAATACTTTGATTCTGATAATCTTACTTACCTCAGCTTTATCTAATACATTTGCACAGGAGGCCAACGACACCCCGGTTTCTTCTGCGTATATCCAACTGCCTGTGGTATCCGCCTACAACTGGCGCGGCCAGATTATTGACGATCTACCTGTCGTCCAGCCTTATATGTCGATAACACATCGCGGATTCACAGTCAGCGCATGGGGTAATTTCTCGCTTGATGACAAATACACAGGAAAACATGATTTCTCAGAGATAGACCTTACGGCTTCCTATCTTATACCTGTAAGTTTCGCCGAGATCTCAGTAGGTATTATTGATTATCTCCCAACCGTTCAGGCAGACTGGGAACTCCACGAAATGTTTTTAACCGCCAAATATCCGAATGACTGGATCATACCGCGAGTTGAAGCATACAGAAGTTTTAATGATTATGTAGGTTACTATTTATTAGCGGGCTTATCACGCCAGTTTGAACTGAGCAAGAAACTTGCCTTGGCAGCTGACTTTTATTCCGGGTTCGGCAGCAGCAAATGGAATATCTATTCTTTCGGAGTTGACGGGGATCGCATGAATGACGGGGCCGTAAGTCTCGCCCTGAAATATCAACTCGGCAGCGCACTCTACGTTACGCCTTCCATCAAGTACGCATGGCTATGGGACTCCAAAATACAGACTGGCGCTGATGAAACACTTCCGGCAGCTTCATCAGATTCCGACATGCTGATCGGCTGCCTGTCCATGGAATACTCATTCTAAAAAAATACTTCGGCGAATGGTCCTGACATCAGTAATCTGTCTGCGCCTGCAAGACGGAATGATGTTGAACAGCGGTTCTTCAGAAGATTCTGCGCCCAAACGAATTAACCGCCCCAACTCCAGAACTACAACCCCGCCCTTTGCACAGACAACGGGCTGCTTCAGGTATTTTCCACGACCACCGTACCAACCGATAATGTCGCCTGGTCTGCCGGGGAATCTTCCACGATGAATTTCCAAATCCCTCACACAATAACGTTTTCCACCAACATCAGCTTTGAGGCGAATGCTGATATCCTGTCCACAGAAAGCAAGAAGCCGCCGGTGAATCATATCCGGAGTATCAGAATTCCATTTAATTACGGATTCAAACCGAGCACGCTTACGGGTTGCAGCAAGCCCAGCTGACCCTTTAGCCTGTTTTTCAAAAATTACACCACCATTATAAATCCTGTCAAGAGCACGGAGTACAGCATTAATTCCGTACTCCGTCAGTGTATGCCAAACAACAACAGGAGTCATATACCGTGCCACCTTCATTTGCGTGGTTCGCCCGATAATGGAACCCTCATCATAGGATGAGGACACTTTGTGCACCGTACCCCACATCGTCTTTCTTCCTTCAAGCACGGCAAAGGTATCCGGCTCAACACCGCGCAAATCAGGCAAAGGGGCCGGGTGATAGTTGACAAACCCACGCACAGGCAATCTGAACAATTCTGGAGGCAACCAGCCCCCGTAGAAAACCACGCCTATATCAGGATTAAGCGCAGACAGTTTTCCAAGCCATGCAGACAGATTTTCCTTACATTTCCTGTCGCGGAGAGAGGCCTTTATTTCCGATAAAGGTTGATCGAGAATGGGTAGCAGATTAAACACGGGGATACCTGAATTTCTCATACGAATCGTCAGAGGATCTCCCTTGGAAAGAATGAGCCCAGCAATGGAATGCCGACCCCTGCTAATTCGCCTTACAAGATCCTCGCCAAAATCATGTTTAGATTTAGGTCGAAACCGTCCGACATAAAGCAGAACGCGCAACCCTGGCTGTTTTCTTTTATGCATAAAAGTTCGCAAACAATACAGCAACGGTAATAATTTTAAAAGGGAAACAATCCAAACAACGTGGAAGTAACCGCATCTGCATTGACAAGAAAGCATCCTCGTGACAATGTTTAAGTGTATGGAGAGTACGAAATCATGGCAGGTTTTCTTAATAATGTTCTAAAAATACAGCCGGGCGAAGAACGTAAAGTGCTTCTTTTCGCTGTACTGGGTGCAATGCTACACGGTGGGCTTGCCATTGGCATGAGTGCCGTCGATGCAATCTTTCTTTCCAAGGCTGGCGCGACAATGCTCCCCCTTATATACCTGCTGACGCCCGTTGTAATGCTGATCTATATTCCAGTTTTCTCATACCTCCTCTCTCGCTTCGGTGTCGACCGTGTTTTTGACCTTACACTGGGAATTCTCGTTACTGGAGGCTGCTTTCTTTTTTACCTTTTTTCCGGCTATACCGCCGGGACAACAACAAGTCTTGTCGTGTTGTGCGGAGTAAAACTTTACGCAAATATGTGGCTTTTTGCCCTTTACACTCTCTATTGGAATTTTACGGACTGTTACTTTGATATACAGGACGCTAAGAGACTATTCGCCATGTTCAGCGGCGGTGCGGCATTTGGAGCCATGATTTGTGGTGGTCTGGTTACTTTACTTATTGAGTATATCCCTGTTCAGAATCTCTTCCTGGTCTGGTCAGCAACGGCACTCCTAACAGCCCCGCTGCTGATTTCTCTCAGAAAGTCCTGTTCGAAAATTGAAGAAGACTTCTCCCTAGACGAGACGCCTGTCAGTTTCTTAACGGAGATCCGCCAGATACCTACCACACTCCGCCAGTCACGTTTTGTCAGGACACTGGCATTTGTAATGTTTATCACCCTGTCCATTACGCTCATCTGTGAATATCAGTACATGAACGTATTTTCAGACACAACAAAGGCGAAAATAACAGCCCAGCTCGACAGTCAGAAATCTGACACAACCGCCACTTTATCTGAGCAGGACAGAACCAGCGCCATAGAAGCCGCCTCCGCACAGAAGCTTGCCTCGCTCTTTGGCAAACTCGGCGCTCTAGCAAATGCATTCATTCTGGTCGTGAATCTTTTCCTCTTCAACAGGCTGATCGCATGGCTCGGGGTACGCAACATGGCCCTGATCCAGCCGCTGATGTACATCGGTGTTTTTTCATTCTTCCTTCTGAATTACGGTTTCGGCTCCGCCCTTGCAGGCTTCTTCGCATATCAGGGAATGATGATAGCGATCGAACAAAACAATCAGAATTTCCTTTTCAACGCCATGCCTGCAGCCATCAAAAAACAGATGCGGACCTTTATCGAGGGAATCGCCGAACCCCTTGCGGTCGCAATCGCAGGTATGTTTCTGCTCATCTACGGAAGAG
>Ga0208968_1001213_pt1 | contig 14277 bp, 8 predicted proteins | sample RifOxyA3_FD_184031 | JGI IMG/M metagenome (GOLD analysis project Ga0208968, IMG submission 184031) | Groundwater microbial communities from Rifle, Colorado - Rifle Oxygen_injection A3 (SPAdes) | ecosystem: Environmental > Aquatic > Deep subsurface > Groundwater | place: Rifle, Colorado, United...
CCCCAAAACCCCAAAACCCCAAAACCCCTTATTTAATTAAATTAATTAATTAAATTAAATTAAATTATTTAAAATTAAATTAATAATAAATAATAATTTTAAGTTATTTGTGTTATTTATAGTCTACTGGTGCTTCTTTTAAATCTCCTAATCCTTATACATCAAGAATCATTGCTACTCCCCCGATTATCCATTTTTGCGGGTTTGTTTTAGTTTTTAATTGTGCTTGAAACACAAAATTTGTTAATCCTCTTGTTCTTGTTTTATATACAGGGCACTAATAAATATTTTTTTCAACTCCAACTCTTTCTTCTTTCATTTACCCTGTTTTTCATAATGTAATTGGCATTCTTCAGAATAATTGTTTTGGATAACTTTATTATATAAATCCTGTATTTAAATCAAATCTAGCACCTTCTAAATGTAATCCAAATACATATGATTGACCATGCTCTGTTTTTGAAGAATTTTACATTGCTTATATGGTCTTTTTTGAAATTTATGTTATTATATATAATTTATTTAATTACTTTGATTTTTAATGAGCATAAACTTGTTTTATTGCTGTAAGAAAACTTGCAGAGTTAAATAATCTGTTTAAAAATATGTATTTTGGTAGTTCTAATGGTTTATCTTTCCAAACTGATAATTGCGCACATCTCAAACCAATATTATCCAACCATGAAGATAATCCTCTTGTAGTTGGGAACGATAATTTTTGCCATATTTAAGGTACTCTATCTAAAAATATTGAATCTAATAATCCTTCTAATTTATCTGTCATTGTTAATGTTCCTTTTATTGCACTTTATAATTAACTTCATCATTTTAAAATTTAAACTATTAACATATTCATATATTCACATTCTTGCATGAAGACATTTTGATAAGGTGTTTTTTAAGTATCAAACTTTGAATTCATATCTTATAGATTTGTTATGTTACTAGATAAATTTAAAGGTTAGTCTAATTTTGAAATTACATTTCTTGCTCATTAAATTTTTAAAGATACTACGTCTTCTCCAGCTCCTCCGCTATCTTTAGGCTGCAATTATTGTAGAGTTTTAAATAAATAAGAAGCTTGTTGGGTTCTAAAATCAATTTAAGCGTTTGGATGTAATCCAAATAAAATTGGAGATTATCCTGGTAAATACTAATCAATATGCTATAAATATCCTTAATGATTTGTAGGAGCGGGTGTTTTAAAAGAAATCCCTTTTCCTTATACAAAAGGTATTAATTCTCATTCATCTAATAATTCATCTTTCATTATGTATTCAAGATAAGTTTTTCAAAGCTTTCTATCCCAGTCATCCGTAATATGGCCACCATACATTATTTATCCAAATATGTATCTCATATCATCCCAAGGTAATTTTCCAGTTGGTGGGGCATTTTATAAATAATTATTTAATACTAATGAACTATCTTTTAAATCTCCCATATTAAATGGATATCTAACATTCCAACCAATTGATCCAAATTTTCTTCTTTCTACTACCGTTGCATGGAAAAAACTTAATGCAAATACTATGCTTTTTAATTTTACGTCTTTATCATCAATTTATTATTTAGTAAAACTAGAAAATGCCTTTTTTAAATTTGCCTTCATTCCCTATGGGGGTTCATTTGTTAATTTTATACATCTTTCCAAAATTCCAATTGGAATTGAAGTACTTGGTTAGGCAGTTAAAAATAATTTAAAATTATCACTACCTCCTTATAGAGCCATATCGTCCATTTTTTTTTATAATTATGATAACCATTTTGGCATTAAATGAATATTCTATAATACAACCCAGTGCCCTTATTTGTTTGCCATTTATAATTTTGTAATTGCTATAGTATCTTGTCCTTGACCTAAAGAAATATTCCATAAATTTTTCCCTGGTTAAATTTTATATTTTTTTCCAACTTTTTCAACTTATTTTACAGGGTCAGATCCTGGACTTAAGATAAAAAATATAGGAATTATTCTAGATGAACTTTTCAGCGAACTTTATAATATTTATGTTATTGAACTTCCTTGATCCATACTTACGTATTTTTATCCACTTGGTAATGCATTTGTTAAAAATTTTTATAATGCAGGAGTAATTCTATCTGGTCTCATTCATCTTAAAACTAATATTTTTTGGAACGGCTATTTATCCAATTTTTTCCAATCTAAAGGTAATTTTACTTATTAAGGACTAATTTCATTATACCATTATTTAAATCTTAAAGGAGCGTCTTTTTCTAAATTTGTTGCAAATGTTTCAAATCCTTATATTGTTATTAAATTTTTTATTGAATGCCAAGAAATATCTGGTAACCAATCTAGAGGATTTGTTGAATCTATTTTTGGAGTTCATTTTAAGAAAAAATCTACTTATTTTGTTTTATATGGTTAAGGAATAATTGCTTTTTGCATTAATCTTAATCAAACCTATGTCAAAAATATTTGTTTGTGTCTTTCAAACATTCCCCTTGAAACCCATTGATAAATTGTTTATCGTATATTTTATCTTAAACACACAACTCGTTTATCATCATCTCCTGCTTATTCAGTTCTATCTATTGCTTTAAATAAGAAAAATATAAATGATTATAAACTATACTAATACATATGTTATACAATATTTAACTACGAACAAAGGAAGAAAAGCATAGATCCTTCTGCAGCAACTCTTCTGTAAACTTATCTACTAGTGTTAATTTTTTATTATGTTTATTTTGCTAAAATTTGTTGTTATTTAATTTCCTTTGATGTTGCTTTCATCGTTTATAATCCTTATATTAACTATTTATTCTATAAAATTGTATTTGGATCTGCATCTGAAAGCTTATTCAATAAATCAATTTATAATTGAGATAAAGTTACTTGAAATTAATTTTGCTTTCTTACAAGATCTGATTTTGTTTGTTATAATTATGGTTTTTATTTATTTACAACCATTGCCAATAATTGATCTTCTAATCCACTTTATGTTACAATAAAATTAATTATTGTGCATTGTGCAGCAGTTTAAGGTCTATAATGTGGATTACTTAATTTAGTTTGTAAATATAATTTAAACTAATCAGAATATTATATTTCTTATCCTCCTAATCTAATTACATATCCTTTTCCTCTTTTTACAAATGATCTTGATAATAATGGATCTAATAATGCATCAATTTATATTCCTAAATTTTCAATCATCATTACTTTCCCATTTAAAACTGCGTCTTCTACTTTTTTGTTCCATTTTGGCTAATTTAATTGAATATTAATTAATTTTTCTCCTTATTTCCCTTTAATCCATCTGGAACCCTATAATTGAGGATCAATTATTAAAGGCCATCTTGTTGCGCTCACAATAATTGCAGCATTTTAATAGGACATTCTATCTGCAGGTAAATATTAATTTTTCCATTTTGCAATTTCAGCTTGCGTTCATAAAGTATATAATGGATCGTAACCTTAATTAAATGGTATATTTTTACCCTTAATATCTCCAAGCCAAATTTAGCTCCATAATTGTTTTCTCAAGTTAGCTGAAAATGCACCAATATAACTAACAAACGCAGAAGCTCAAAGTGCTTAACCAACTAATGTTGTTAAAGATTAATTTAATTACTTAACATTTAATCCCCATCTTTAATTTTCATCTGCTAATCCATTTACTAATCTTTATGCCAAATCTCATTGTGATTGTAATTATTGTGCTTATGCTTCTATTTTTGCCAATATTGCTTTTGAGTCATTTAATTTTTCAGTTAATCCTGCAACTTTTTAATTAATTTATTTTACTTTCGCCTATACTACGTCTAATAGTGCCTTTGCTGAACTTAATCTCTATTAAGCTTATTCTAATTTATCTTGTAATGGTTTTACTCGTTTATATACTCTATTGTAATTTACAATATTTACAACCCAAAATCATAATGCATATGCTACCAAACTGATTTTTTTCATTAAAGGAGGTTATTTAAACATAGGATGATCTAAAATAGGCTTAAGATCATTTAAAATTCTTTATTAAATATTTTAGCCTTTATATGAAAGAATTTATTCTAAAAATTTTTTAGGAGGATTCATCATTTTTTGAGAGTTTGGCCATTCATAATTTTTTTTTTCTCCTCTTAATATTAAAATTGCTTTTGCAGTTAAAACAACTTATGCTGGTGGATGAGCTAATGATTTCATTTATTGTACTTATTTTAAGCTTAAATTTTTTACAGCATCTTGGGCAGCACGAAGTGCAGGCAAAGCTTCATTAAGAATAAGTTATGCTTAAGATTTAATTTAAGATGCTTATTTTGCAATTTTAGTTGTTTTTTATTATTATATTAGTCCATTTTATTGTTCAATTTTTGCTTCTTTTTATTTTGTCGATACTGTTTCAATTAAAGCTTATGTTTATTTTTTACTATTATCTACATCAACTTTTTTTATTTTCAGTTTTTATTGTAAACTTTATACTTGAGTTCTAGTACTTTGCAATGTTGACAACCCTTGTTATAATCTTCTTATATTATCATTAATTTTTTATCTTTTCTTGTTTAATAGTCTTTTATAAAATTAAATTAATTCTAAAAAAGATTTTGGAGTAGTGTAATTATATCTTCTTTCAGTTTTTAAGAATACTTTATTCATTTAATTAATACTTGCTTGTACTTCTGCCATATGAAGAGCAATATTTGTTTGAATTGTTTAAGAAGGCATTTATATTTATGAAATAAATCTTTTTGCAACTTAAATTAAAGCATTTTTTGGCCAATCAGTGAACCAATCAATTGAACAACAATTAATAATTCCAGGGAATCTTCTTGCTCTTATTTTAAATTTTTATCCAACTGGTGAAAATCAAAGAATAACATGAACATTTTTTCTTGCCTTATCAAAAAAATATTGAGGAACCTAATCTTATAATAATCCTTGTGATTTTGCTTCATTTTTCAAACTTGTATAAATTCCTTATAAATCATCTTTTCAAAATAATTCAGGTACATATCCACTTGAAAGAATATCATTAATAGAAACTAAAAATTTTTAATCTGAAATTTGAGTATCGGTTAAAAGAAATACGTGTGGAGTACCTGGTCTAACAGCAGATTTTCTGAATAAATCCTATAAATCTTATTTTAAATTATTTGCATTGTAACTTGCTGTTACAATAATTTGCATTACAATATATTATAATATAAATGATGATAATCTTGAAAGAGATTGCTTTCCAGATCCTCCAACTCCAATAAGTAAAGCATTTCCAGAAGGTAAATCTATTATTCTTCAAATTCTTGATATGTGTGCCATTGCTTCATCAAATAAAACTAAATCCATTTTTGGATTAGTTTAATTATATTTTTATTTTAATTGTTACAATATTTTTTTAAGTTAACTCATTTCTGTAATAGGATAATACGATTTTTAATTCCCACCTTGCATTGAAATAAATGATGTAAATAGTATTGGTTATTTTAACAATTATTATTGCACAACATTATCAAAAGATTTTGCTTTTTCATTTATTGCCTTATTAAATTATTATAAATCTTACGTAAAAATTAATCTATCTCCATAAACTCTTCTATGTTCATGAATCCATAATTTACACATATTTAAAGGTGATCCTTTATATAATGCTGGTTTTGCAAGTAATATATTTTGTGTAATTTTTCCCACATCTCTTAAATTAAATTGATAGTGGAATTTTTTTGAAGTAGGCATGAAATTTGGATTTGTCACAAATATTTTAAAGAAAATTTAAATTGTTGCACTAATAATTTTTGGTCCTAATTGTGCGATTGATTGATCAAAAGTTTTGAAAAATTTTTATAGCATTGATGTAAAAATATAAGACATTACTATTTGCTCAGGAGTGTCAATTCCAATAACCGTATAATGTCTTTGTAATCTATGATCAATATTAAATGAACCAGCCTTTGGATTCATTGCACCTATAAATAATCAATCAGATAAATATTTTTTATCTTATAAATGTTCTCTATCATACCAAGATTTATAATCAATTAATTGTCGAATTAACGCAATAGGGGTTTGTGTTCCATAGGTATCAACAAAAGGCATATTTAAATCATCCATAAAATAAATTAATTTCATTGTTGAAGGTGGACCATAATTTTTCCCAGCTCTTTTTTATACTTTTCCTTCCATAACTTTTTGTAAAATTGCAGAATCCGTATAATTGTTGAAGTTTATTGTTCATGTAATATATTTTTATTTATTTATTGTTGAAAAATAATCTTTTATTATTAAAGTCTTACCAGTTCCTGGTTTCCCAATAAACAAAATAGGTTTTTCTTTTCTTATATGAAGTTATAAAAGAAATTTTAATCGAGTTGTATCTAGTGTTGGCACCATAATATTCTAAAATAATACATCGGATCCTGGTTGTTAAAATTTCTATATTTTATCATTCCAATTTTACCAATTTATTTTCAGAGGATTAAAATAATAATCAAAACAAGTTCCAGCTTAAGGGAATTTTAATTTTGATTCAGATTTAATTACTGAATTTCCAAATGATGCTCTAGATTCTAAATAAGATCCTCCCACAGACCACATCATTGAATAAATAAATAATGATTCATAGATTAATTTTATTTAATTTTATTTTTTTCCTTATTTTAAATTTTTCATAAATTAATTAATTTATTTTGTTTTTAAATTTTACACAAGTGCCTCAAGCATTATTCAAATAGACTGTATATAACTAATATCTACAATTGGTCATATACTTTATTTAGCATGTAAATCTTTGATTTTTTATTCAGAAAAACATTGACTAAATCAAAGATAAAATACACTATTTGCATATTAATCAAAATTAGGATTCGATTTTATTTGTTACATCCAACTTTACATGAAAGGTTTCCATCCAATGTCTGTATCATTTACAAATAAAACTCCTCCTCTTGAAACAGTAGCTGGTGACGCTTGATTTAAATTAGATACTTAAATAAGAACTCTCATTGTTGGAGTTCATGATATTCTTTCATTGTTTACAAGAGTTAATAATTTATTATCATCCATAACTGAATTCATTGATTCAATCCATTATGGATCAACATCTCCATCAAGAATAATTACTTTATGAGGCTGGTTTGATTTATATTGTTATAAACATTTAGACATTTTTCGCATTAATCATGACATTACTCCATCTTTCCATTATTTGGATTTTGACATAGTCCCATATAATTATCCAGATGTTACAGATTTAGGATTAATTGTTTAATATATTGTTGGCTAATTTAAATTTGAATAAGATTTACATAACATTTTCCAAATTGTAGATTTTCCTCATCCAGGAGGACCAATTATATAGCATCAATGTCTTACTTATAAAATTTAAGATAATTGAATAACTTTTAAAATAAATCCTTATTAAGGTTGTAATTTTTATGCACTTTTTTTTGTTTATTAAATTACAGCTCTTTTTAAATTTTAATCAGATTTTGATTATATTTAAATTTTTGGAAATAAATCATTAATTAATCTAAAAAAAATTGCTCTATCATAACTTACAATTTTAGGTTTATTAAAATCTCTTAATGCTCTCATTAAAATTGGATCTTATGGAATTTATTTTTATGCTCGTCTTAATTTTCCTGCTTGTCTTAATACAGATTTAATTGCTCGTAATCCCCAATCATAATGTATTTGCTTAGATAATAATTATTTACTTAATTAATATAATGTTACAAATTTTTTACTAAGTTATCTTGCATTAATAAATCCTTAACTCATTAGCATATTTTCACAAATTAATGCAAAATCTGGGACTACCATTGCACATGATCTAAATAATGCTTTGACGCTTTCTGGAAGTTCAATACGACCTGCATATCCTGGATTCATTGTAATAAAGAAACCAACAGTCATTACAATTGAAATAGTATCGCCTTAAAAGTCGAATTTATTTGTTTTATTTTTTCCTAGTTTAATTAATTTTTGTGCATCTAATACACATTTTACTTGAGTTGAAACTACAGATAATACTTATAAACCAATTCTATTAAATTAATCGAATCATCCCCATGAACCGGATTGTGATAAACCCATGAATATTTGGGCAAGACTTTGATAAGTCATCTGTTAAGAACAGTTAAAAACGTAAACTGGAATTGCTACACCTCTTCCTAAATCTTTTACAGTTTAAGTTTTACCAGTTCCAGCTGGTCCGGCAGGTGATCCTCCAAGTGTAAGATTTAATGCTTGAGTTAAGGTAATGTATCATCTATCAGTTAAGGGAGTTACTACTAATCTTCCTCAGTTTCCAACATATTAATAATTATAAGGATTGTGCCAATCATTTATTTTAATAAAACAATTTTTTTTTTGTTATCTTTATGATTAATTTTTCCAATAAAACTTTAATTGTGATTGCCATAAAAAGTTCTGCGAATCCTATATTTTTTGAAGAATAAATTTTTAAACAACATCTCTTTCGTGTACATCAATTGTAATTACGGTTATAATTTTTGTTCTTTGTAAATCATTTAAATTTTATCATACTTTTTGAATTAATACTTTTATTCTTTATACTTGAATTTTATAATATTCTTTCATGGAATTTTAACCTCCACCTTATAGCTCTTAAAATGCTTTTGATACTTATTAGGTCCAAATTATCTAAGTAGTTACTAATGCTATTTGAGCAGGATTTTAAATAATCCAATCTTATCTTTTTTTTTAATTTTCTAAAAAATTTTATGTTGATGTTTTCAATGCTGTTAAAACTTATCTTAAAGTTACTTTCATTTTTATTTATAATTATTTTAGCCAAATTTAAACTGCTCCGACAGCTACAAATTATGAATTAAATCCTACATATTAATCATCTTTGCTATACATTCCAATTGCTTTTTTAGAAATCGTTCCTTATTTTACTTTATCAAACTTTAATTGTTTTAATCCGTCAAACATATCAGCTAGATAACCTCATACTTTGGGAGGATTGTTTGAATTTGAAAGCATATCTAATAATGAAGGATTTGGGACAAAATAAAATCTTGGGAATGCTTTTTTTTTTAATTATAAATAATCCTATAATGCTTTTTAGCATGAACTTATTCCTTAAAATAGAATATTTAATGTTTATTATCTTCCTTAAACTGTACATGTTTAAACAACAATAGGATTTTCAGCAACACTTTTCATTTGTTATTTAAATTATTTGTCTATTTGTTAAAATCTTTTAGTATCTTATAGTAATGATGCTCTAATATCATCAGAACATAGAAATATTGTTTATAATCTTTGCCAATTTTTACTAACTTTAACAAAAATATTAATTACAGATTATACCTTTTTAAGATTTTTTTGCCATTTTAATACTTTTTATTTGAAAAATTAAACTTGTCTCTATGTTAACATTGTCATTAATGCCATCTAATCATTATCTAATGTTTCCATCATTTAATCTAATAAGCATAATAATTTTGTATCTTTATAATCTTATAAATTAAAGGTCTGATTTAACCATAATTATTAAATTTTTTTTAAATTTGTTTAAATTTTTGATTATTTCTATGCTAATTCAACAATTTATTTAACGTCTTAATCAAATTTATATAGTTGTAATTTAATTAAATCTTATAGACAAAATTGAGGTGAATCAAAATGAATTTATTGTTTGGTAATTTCCATCATTTTATTCCAATGTCTTTTCATCATAAATTTCGAGTGAAGTTGATCAATTAAAGGCATAATATTAGACATATTTTTAACTCTATCATTAAGTGCAAGATATGCTTACCATGGTCTGATTTATTTATTCCTAGGTATTGTTAAATTAGTAACTTTAGTTTGAATTTCTTTTAGTTACATTATTAAATCTTATGTCTTAATTTTTTACCAAAGAGTTATTTTCCAATCTTCAAAAAGAGTATCAACATAAGAAATCATATCCCACATATATTTTAAATTTTTTAATTAATTACTTCAATCTTTTAATTGCTTATATCCAGATTTTTGTAATTAAAATAAAGTTTATAAATTATTATATTATTTTGCTCTTTTTTAGAAATCTAATAAATTAGATTGGAATTATCCTATTTTATTATAAGAATTTTTAATTATTTAAGGATTTGTTTGCTTAATATGATATGGAGAATTCTTAATAAAGAATTATCTAAATTTTTATACTTATTTACTGAAAATTTCAAGATCTTTTTTAAGATTATCTGCTTATGTATTTTGTAATATAAGAATTTTTTATTTAACTTCTAATGCTTTTTAATTACATTCTAAAAATTTAGTGTTTGATCTTTATATTTGTTATAATAAATCTCCTTACATTTATATATTATTTTTTTTTAAAACCATTACTGTTTTCTTCATTGGTTATATTAATTATAATGTTTTATCTTTAATAGTTTTAATATCTCTTAAATGTTCCATGAGTTTCATTAATAATTTTTTTTATTAAGGTGTATCTGCTGTTTTTGGTATTACTTTTATTCCTCCTTATACATTTTTAACAAAATTTTATATATTTTAAATTTTAGTTTGCACATCTTTTAATAAGAATCCAGAGAAGGTTTATATCCAAGTATCTATAATAGTTTATAATGATGTTTTTAAAGGAATAGAATTTATTCTTAACCATCCAACATGAGTTTAAGTTTTCATTTGTGCAATTTTTGATTTAGTAGACATTAATTTTGCAATTTGTTTATCAAATTATTATAAAGGGGGCATTTTAGGAGCAATTTATTTGAGAATATTTTTTGATAAAAACTATATTAATTATTAAGCTTATTAATTTTATTATGCTTTTTTTTATTGTTATGAATTGATGAAATTTTAGAAACTTACTTATAAATCTTATTACCATAAAAATTTAAGATCAGCATATTTACCAATAAATACATTTGTATCATTTTAAATAGTATTTAAAAATTAAGAAATTGACTGTAATCTTAGCACAACTTAAAAGCTTTCACTTGTTTATTTTAAATAATCTCCAATTTTAGTATCCATTCTTACAATTAAAGTAGAAATTTAAATAAAGTTATTAACATATGAATTTATATAATTTCTAATTGTTCCCTTTTATTTGCTTTATTGAATAGGAGGTTAAAATCTTAATAGTTTATTATCTTAAAGCATAATTTTAATATCAAATAATGGAATAGCATCATGTCTTCTTTTTTATTAAGGATATATCCAGGTTCCAAGAGTTTCTAATGAAGATCAGACTGCGGTAGAAATTCCATCAATAATTAACCCATTAATATAATCTTAATATGCTTTCCATTACAGGGATTGTTTATTTACCCTTAAAGTATCTCCAGTTTATTTAATTAATTTGTTAATTTATTTACCATGTTATCTGATTTATAATTTTCTGGAATTGAAATTTGCTACATGCTGATTATCAAAATCTTATGGACCCATAGCTTTATTTTTTCTTTAAATTAAAGGTTTTTTTCACCATAATGACATATATTACTAAGTTTTTCTAATATTATATTTCATTTTTTAAACAAGGCCAGATAATTATTTAATTAAATCTAAGCAACTTTTTATGAATCCATCAACTCCTTGAGAAGTCCATCACATTACATTAAATCCAGGTTATAATAATTTATTAATTTTATTTATTCTATCTTGTATTAACGGATATTAAACAGGTAATAAAGAAACAAGAATGTTATTATAAAGTAGAGAAATTTGTTATAAATTTCAAATCTAATTTCTGTACATATCAGTTTTTTAATAGAATTTTTTGGCTTATCCAGGAATTTAAGAATTTAATAAGAGTAACTATTTAACTTATCTTAAAATTTATAATAACTTAGGTTAAAAATTGACTGATATAGTTTTTTTATCTTTATCTTTAAGTAATAGATTATTTTTTAATTTTTAAATTATAATGCTATCAACATCAGTTTTCCATTAATTTAATATTTTTTATTCAAATTACTTGAGATTTTTAAGAATAGTAGCCAATAATTTTTGAGCATCTTTAAATTATTATCTTTATTTGATTTGCTAACTAATTTTATTAAGTCTTTCCTATGGATAAAGAATTCTTTATTGAAGACCTCTTGACCATGCAAGTGATCCAGCAACTGGAGGCATATTTGCAGAAATAGGGGCATTTTAATTTTTTTTTTAAATTAGGTCTTTTCCATCTATGAACAAATTCTAAACAACAAGTAAATCATTTTTTGCAAGATCTAATAAAATTAATTGCTTTTTTTATATTTAATTTTGAATTATTGGTCTTTGGACAAAAATATCAAAGCTTTAAATAACTTTAAATTTAGCTATTATAGTATCGTTATCTTAGAAACTTTGAGAAAGAATAGCTGCTAATCTTCTTTATAATTATGTAACTTTTGATTTAAAGTTTTAATAATCTATATCAAATTGCTTTTCTGTAATTTAAAGAATATCATAAGTAACTTTTTTAAATTAATTAACAATTTTTCTGAATTATTCTTCAATTTGATTCCATGATTCTGTAAGAATTTTTCCTTTAGTTCCTCCAAATTAAATTTTACTCATTTTATTAAATTGAACAATTATAGACGTAAATTGAATAATATCCATTCATCTTTATCAGAATGCATCAATTCTTGCAAATATTGCAGAAGTATTAACTTTCCATTAAGCTCCTAATTTAGTTTTAGTTTAGTAAAAGGCTTATTTGAATTTAGTTCAAACATCAAAAGCAATTTGAACTTTATCGGTTGCTTCCTATGGTTATTAATTTGTAATAAATCCAAAGATCATATCTTTATCAACAAACTTTTTACATCTATTAATAATTTGATTTCAGATTTATTTTATTAATGTTACTAATCTAGTAGGAGTTTTATAGAATTGAGATGAAATAAAAATTAATCTAATTATGTTCATAATGCTTGGAAATATTTCAGGTAAGGAAGTAAATTAGATTTATTATGCTCTTAATTATTAAAATAAGGGAATTAAAGTATATAAATATTTATAATTATCATTTGCTTCCTATTTAGCCTTAAAGACTTATTTAATAATAGAATTAATAGATTAAGTATATGTACTTTTAAATTGTTAAAGAAATTTAATAATTTTTTTTACTCGATCAGTTTGAAGCTACTTATGAATTTGATTAAGATTTTCTGATTTTCATTTCCAAAATTATATTTATTAATCAGGATTAGGGTTAGCCCCGTTTTTAAACAAACTTTAAGTTTATAATTTAAGAACAGCTTTAATTTGCTTAATCCAAGAAATAACAAATCCTTCAAGAGTATGAGCTTTATCTTTTTGAGAAATATTTTGAGAAGTAATTACTTATTGAGCAGGCAAAGGTAATAATGTTTTCCCTTTTGTTAATCCAAGAGTAACATAAATTTTAGAAAGAAAATTATGAAGTTTTTAAATTAAATCTTTGCAAACCATATCAGAAAGTCCAGACATATTTAAAGGGTTGGTAATAATAGGAATGAATCCTTATTAAGTAATTAATTGAAGATTTTCTAAAGGATTCTTAGATCATTAAAAGAAATGATAACTGGAATTGTCTGTAATTTATTTATTTTTTATATGTTTGACGACAAGTAAGGTTTTTCTTTTAAAAAATTAGGATTTTGGTGTAGTATTGATAACCTTGACAGATTCTCCTTATTGATAAATAGTAAGAACATTAAAAGATTTTTCTTTAAAGAATTTGGCCATTTATTTTTGAGTATCTTAATTTTAGAAAATTTTTTTAATTTTTTAAAGAGGCTTCTTAAAAATATGTCAAGTTCTATGAAAGATAAGTTATTATCTTGTCATTTATTTTATTGTTTTATTTATACCAGATGATGACATAAATTATAAATAATTAATTTCCATTTTCTTATATATCCAAAATTGGCGGAATTTTAGAAACGCTTTTTGATTTAAAATAATTTGTAATATTTAAAGAAATTATTTAATAATATGTATGATAAGTAATTATTAGGCATTGGGGAATTTCATTATCATGTATAAAACATTGGATATTTTAAAATTTCTAGAAAAAATAAATAATTAAAAATTATATGGAAGGAAAATAATTTAAAATTTGATTTTTAATATTGAAAAATATTTTTTAATAAGGTTTAGGAAAAACTAATTTAAATGCTTAAATAAGCATGATTAATTTTAATTTTTAACTAGAAAATCAAAAATAATAAATTCTTTTTAATGGAGAAAATAAGATTATTGAATAAGCAATTATCAAATTAATTAATTTAAAAATTAAATTAAATTAAATTAATTTTTTTTTAATAAATAATAATTAAAGGGGTTTTGGGGTTTTGGGG
>Ga0208968_1001214_pt1 | contig 14277 bp, 9 predicted proteins | sample RifOxyA3_FD_184031 | JGI IMG/M metagenome (GOLD analysis project Ga0208968, IMG submission 184031) | Groundwater microbial communities from Rifle, Colorado - Rifle Oxygen_injection A3 (SPAdes) | ecosystem: Environmental > Aquatic > Deep subsurface > Groundwater | place: Rifle, Colorado, United...
CCCAAAACCCCAAAACCCCAAAACCCCAAATAATAAATAAATTAAAAAAAAATAAATTAAATTAATTAATTTAATTTTTAAATTAATTATTCATTTGATAGCTTATTCAATTAATCTCTAAAAATAGCATAAATCTCAATGATTTTAATTTTTTTAATTAATGATCTAGCTAAGCAAAAGACAAAAATACATAATTTAGCAAGTCACTGATATGTATGGCATTAAATATTAAAATGTCTGAGATGTACTATCTAATATAGATTTGAAAATAACCTTAAAACTTTAAAATGTTTAATTAATTTTTGGGCGGTACTGGGCCTGCACATCTTTTTTTCTTTTATCAAATAAAGCCTAGACAATCTCCAAGTGGATAATATATTTAAACTTAAGGACTTCCATAATTATATATGTCAACTGGTTAATTTAATTAGGTTAAAAAGATAAAATTAAAGAAAAAGCCCTTGTTTTTATTAGAACCTGAGGATAAAATAAAGTCAGTCAAGGAATTGAAACAGATAATGATATTGTATTTTGATAAATTCCGGCAGAATTACTTGGACCTTTATAAATCCTAATAAATACATATTTTATCCCTCTTATATAAAATATGTAATAAAGATAATGGGGCTAGGTTGATAAATAAACTAAAAAATAATTTATTATTTCTATTAAAAAATTTTAGCAAGATATCTTTTAATCTATCCAATCTTTACATGGTTCAATTTCTCTTTAAAAATATTAAGCTAAATATTAACAAGAAATTAAAAATACTGGTAAGCCTCCTTCTTCTGAAATGATTAATCATTTTTAACATCTTTTATAATCCTGGATTAAAAGTATTAAAAGATTTATCTCTTAAAATGATCAATCTAAAAAAGGAAAAAAATAATAAGGTCCTTTACAATAAATTTAATTTTGGAGACAAAGATAGTAGATGCTGACCTCTATTACCTAACAAATGAAAAGCAAATAATGAAGAACTGTAATTTAAATCTTAAGCCAAGGGAAAAAAATAAATTAAAGATCTAAAGATAAAATTGTGTAACTGATGCAGGAATGGAAGACAACCTAAATATAGCTTACTTAAAACCTAAATTAAGCCAAAGATAATGTAAAATATCTAAAAACTCTTTAAATTTACATTGATCCTCTTTATAATGGAACTCCACAAACTATTATTTAATCTCTTCCTGCCCTAATGAATTCTGTAAAAATGATTTATACAATATCTAAATACTACAACAAAAGTTAAGCAATGACAAAACTTTTTGCTAAAATTTCTTATCAAATGATATAAAATTGCAAAAAAAATATTACCAGAGGATAAAAGGAAAGTGATCTTTGGGATACTAAAAAATTCCCTCCTGAATAACTAATTCCTATATTATAAGATTGAAAAAAATTAAATTAAGCATATAAAGCAAATTACCATGCAACTCAAGCAAAACTAAAATCTACTCCTAAAGGTACATAATTCACTTTTACCTAAAGTCAAATATTTAATCATATGGATCTTTTTTGAAGAAGAATTCAAAAACTTATTGATCTTTTTGGTACTATTCAACAATTTCAAATTTTATCAAGGCATCATTTATAAGGAATAGAATCACTTCTTACTAAATTTAATAAAGTATTAGCAGTTCTTAAAGGAAAATAACATAATCTATTTGATTATACAAATAGTGTATTTGATCGAGACTTTGTTTAATTCACAGTTTAAGTTTCTAATATATAAAAATAATTATAGTCCTTTATTAATACAAGTGTAGATATTGTTCATAATATATAATAGTCTGTAAAATTTTTAAAAAAATTTCAAGATATTCTTAAAAGGGAAAGCCTTAAAAAAGATCTTTAGCAGAAGTATTCAATGATCTTTAGAAATTATGATATGGAATTAGCGTAAATTCAAAAATAGTATAATAACGATATTAAGCAAATTCCTTTTGTAAGAAATATGCCTATTCATGCTGGAACAATAATGTGGACAAGACACTTATTATAAAGAATTCATAGACCATTAAAATATTTCCCTTAGTAAATATTATCTTAAAAAGACTCTAAAAAATCTTTAAATCTTTGTTGGAATATTGCAAATGCTTTAGTACAATTTTAAATATAATAAAAAAGAAGATGGGAAAATAGCATTGAAAAAGCTAAATAAGGATTATCTATGCCTTTATTAATGAGAGATAAAAAAGCTAATAATATGCTTTTTGTAAATCTTGACCCGGATATCATGAATTTAATAAGAGAAGCAAAATGTATGTCAAAAATGGGAATTTAAATTAAGGAAAGTGCTAAAATTGTTCTTTTACAATAAGAAAAGTTTAAACTTTACTATAATTAACTTGACTATGTACTTCAATAATGTTAAAGAATTACTTCAAAAATTAGACCTAATGTTCTGAAATTATTAGGACCACATAAATAAGATTTATAATATAAAATTAAACCTGGTATGATTACCCTTACATGGACTTCAATGAATATTGATAATTACCTATAACAAGTACATGCAGGACTTAATAAATTTTAACAATTTATTATTAAAATTAATGATATTATGGATAATAGAATATAAAACAATCTTAAGCTTGTTAGCAAAGCTGTATTAGTATATTTACCTACATAAAATAAGCCATTTAATCTTTAAGCATTTGTTTAAAAGCAACAATAAACTATTGTTAAAAATGCTTAATTACTGATTGCAAAAAATATTTAAGTTTAATAAGCTGTATAAGATCTTAAAAAAGCAATATAAAATTATTAAAGAGATCCTCATGTTTCAAAAATTTCTGAAAAAAAAATGATTAAATTAATTAGATATTATTATTGGTCTATGTATCAAGCACTTCTTCATTCAACAAAGTATTCATTAAATGCTATGAAATAAAGAGTATGAGATAAAAAATTATCAGGAAAATCAGGAGTAACGAAACCATTTTTTTAATTATAAGTTCTTCTTGTTGGAAATAATATTGTTTTAAGTCCTAATCTAGAGTAAATTCAAAAAGCGATAAATAAAGCTGCAAATGCTGTACTAAAAAGCACAAAAGATGTTTATAAGTGGCATCAAAAAACTGTTCCAAAATAAGAAAAGCAAGCTTTTTATTAATGGATTGCAAAAGATAAATAAATTGTTAAGGTTATATTATTACTTACAGGTTCAATACAAGGAACAAAAAATAAATTTTCTCAATATTTATAAGGATTTAGCAAATTTAAATAATACTGGTAAAAAGATGTTCTTAAATAAATTACAGAATTTTAGGCTGGAAATCCAACATTATAAGAGTATTAAAATAGATTAAAAATATTATCAGAAGTTTAAAATTAAATAGATTCAATTAATAATATATCCTAGATTGGAGCTATGGCATTAAAAACTTCTGCTTTAAAAAAAGATCTTAAAGATTGGATTCATAAATGGAAAAAATAATTTTCAAATAGTCTTCATAGAAAAGCTAAAACAAAAATGGAAGGATTATCAGATTAAATTAAGCAAATTTCCGTTAAACTTAAAAAATAAGTAAAAGATATTGATTCCCTTGGAATAGTAATGGAAACATTATAAGCAATTAGAAAAAAATCAAGTTAAATTGAAATATAAATGAAGCCTGTCAACTAAATGTATTCCATTCTTGATCAATATTTACCTAATTAATTAGAAAAAGATTAAATGGATGCAAAAGCACTTTTACAAGGAAACTGGACAAAATTAGTTCAATAATCGGAAATAACGAGAAATTAACTAGAACAAAGACAAACTTACTTTAAAAAAACATTAATTGTAAATGTTAAAAATTTAATTTAAGATGTGAAATAATTCAGAAAAAAATTTAAAGAATAAGGACCAATGATTCCAGGAATTACTCCAAAATAAGCTTTAGATAGGTTAAAAAGATTTCAAGATTAATTTTTTGTAAGAAATAGAAAATATTTAATTAATCACCTTGGTTAAAAATTATTTAATTTAACTCATAAAAATTATCCATAATTATAATAGACTAAAAAATAAATGGATTTATTAGGAAAATTATATAATTTATATTCCTAAGTTTTGGAACAATTTGAAAAATGGAATGATACTCCTTGGTAAGCAGTAAATAATAATTTAACATAAATGATATAAAAAAGTTAAGGTTATCAAAGCTCTTGATTAAGATTAGATAAAACTCTAAAATAATGGGCAGCTTATGCTTAATTAAAATAAAAAATTTAAACTTACCTTAAAATTTTACCATTAGTAAGAGAATTAGCAAAACCTTCAGTAAAACCGAGACATTGGGATTTCTTAATTTAAAAAACTGGAAAACAAATACCGTATAAAGTAGTTTAAACTTTTTCATTAGGAACTTTACTGAAAGATGTTGATGTTATTAAATTTACTGAGGATATTTAATAAATAGGATAATCTGCAGATAAACAACTTAAAATATAAAATAGCCTTTTATAAATAACCAGATTTTGGGCAGAAGCTTAATTTTAATTTAATTTATTTAAAAAAATTTAAACTCCCTGAGTTTTATCAGGTAATAAAGTAACTTAATTACAATAAAAATTATAATAACATATGATGAATTTGCAAGCAATGAATGTATAGAGACATGTTACTCCTTTTAAAAGATAAGTTACTTAAAAATTAAAAAGATATGCCGATGTAAATGAAGTAATTTAAAATTGGATGAAAGTTCAAAAATCTTGGATGGCACTATATCCTGTATTTAAAAGTGGAGATATTGCAAAACAAATGCCAATAGAAGCAAAAAGATTTTAGTAGCTTGATAAAAATTGGATGAAAATTATGTAAAAAGCCTACTAACAAAAAAATGTTATTGTTTGATGTAGTAATGATATGTTAACAAATTTTCTTATTTCATTGCAAAAATAATTAGATACTCTTCAATAGCATTTATAAAGTTATCTTTAACAAAAAAGAAAAAAATTCCCAAGATTTTTCTTTGTTTCAAATCCTGTAATTTTAGATATACTAAGTCAAGGTTCATAAAGTAATGCAATACAATAATTTTTTTAAAAATTATTTGATGCAATTTCAAGAGTAGAATTTGATTAAAATAATGTTAAAAATATTAAAATAATTATGCAAACTGTTTCAAGCTTCCAATAATAAGTTAAATTAGTTGAGCAAGTTAATATATAAAGAAATATTTAAGATTGGCTTAAATCTTTATAAAAATAAATGCAAAATTCCGTAAGAAAAATTGCGAGATAAGGCCAAATGGAAATTAGAAAAGCTAACTAAGGAACATAATAACAAAAAACAAAAAATATTTAAGATTTTCTTTTAAGAATTCAAGCACAAATAGGTCTTATGGCTCTTCAACTTATATGGACAGAAACTGTAACAGACTGAATAGTAAAATCATCTGCTAAAAATAAAAAATTATTATAATAAAAATTAAAATCTGTAGATTTTATTATGAATTTATTAACTAAAATGTGATTAATAAAAAGATAAAATCCTATATAAAAAACTAAAATTTAAACTTACGTAACTATTCAAGTTCATCAAAAAGATTTATTTGATTATTTATATAGTAATATGAACAAAATTAAAGATGTTAATGATTTCTAATGGTTAAAGAATACTAGAGTATATTGGGTCAAATAAAGAGATACAATAAAAGTATCAATCACAGACGTGAATTTTGATTATTGATATTAATATTTAGGTGCTAAATAAAGATTATGTATTACTCCATTAACTGATAGGTGATACATCACTTTATGTCAAGCATTAGCTATGCATTTTGGAGGAGCTCCTGCAGGACCTGCAGGAACTGGAAAAACCTAAACAGTTAAAGATTTAGGAAGATGATTAGGATAGTATGTTGTAGTTACAAATTGAAGTGACCAACATAAATTTAGAGATATGGCAAAATTATTTAAAGGAGTTGCAATGAGTGGATGTTGGGGAGATTTTGATGAATTCAACAGAATAACTTTATAAGTATTATCAGTTGTAGCAATGCAAATTTAAGCAATTATTCATGCTAAAAGACTAAATAAAGATAAGTTTAATTTTCCAGGTTAAACATAATTAATTGATCATGTTAAATGTTGCGCATTCTTTGTTACAATGAACCCAGGATACGCAGGAAGATAGGAGTTACCTTAAAATTTAAAAGTTCTATTTAGATGGGTATCAATGATGTTTCCAGATCGATAATCAATAATTAAAACAAAACTAGCCTCAGTAGGTTTTAGATAATTTACATAATTATCAAAAAAATTTACAATGCTATATTCATTATGTTAAGGACAATTATCTAAGCAAAGACATTACGATTTTGGATTAAGAAATATTTTATCTGTTCTTAGAAGTGCTGGATAAATAAAAAGAGGATAAATAAATGAAAATTAATAAATGCTTGTTATGAGAACATTAAGAGATATGAATCTATCAAAATTAGTTTCCGAAGATATTCAATTATTTTTATCTCTTCTCGCTGATATGTTTCCTTCAATTATTAAAAAAGTACAAAAAAAATAATATTAGAATGTTTAAAAATCAATTAAGCAAATAATAGCCAAAAAAGGACTTGTTATTTGAGAAGGCTGGTATTTAAAAATTATACAATCATATGAAACAAGTCTTGTAAGACATGGAATGATGATTGTTGGACCAACAGGGGGAGGGAAAACAAATATTTTAAATGTTTTAACAGAAGCTTTGTCATAAGTTAAATTTTAAAGCAGAGGATAAATTAAATAGGTAAAATATAAAATTTAAAAAATAAATCCAAAAGCAATTACTTCAGAATAAATGTATGGAGTGATGAATTAATCTGGAGAATGGACAACCGGAGTATTTTCATCAATTTGGGCAAAATTTAATAATAAAAATTTAAAATATAACACGTGGATATGATGAGATGGACCAATTGATTCTCTTTGGATTTAAAGTTTAAATACTGTATTAGATGATAATAAAATTTTAACTCTTGCAAATAATGATCGTATTCTTATGACAGAAAATGTTAAAATGTTGTTTGAGGCTGAAAATTTGAATAATGCAAGCCCAGCAACAGTTTCAAGATGCGGTATAATTTATGTTTCTGTTACAGATTTAGGATGGAAGCCTATTGTTTAAGCATGGTTAAAATCAAGACAAGGAAAAAAATAAGCAAGTGTATCTGTTTGTTAGGATTAAACAAAAATTGTTAACTAACTAATTAAGAAATATTTTTAAATTGATCAATCAAACACAATTTTTGATTTTTTAGATAAAAATTATGCATAGGAAATGGGAAACAATACACCAGTTAAAATTACTCAATTTATTAATGTATTGAGTGCAGTTTTAGCAAGTTCTGGTTAGACAAATATGAGCAAAGTAACTTATTAAAAATATTTTGTATTTGCATTAATCTGGGGATTAGGAGGATTATTTGATGTTGATAATAGAGAAAGATTTCACAAATTTTTAGATTAAAAGAAAGCACCATTACCACAAATTTCATTACAAAAAATGGCTGTAGATAAATAAACTGTATTTGATTATTATATTTCAAAATAAAATACTAATTGGAAAATGTATTAAGCATAAAAATGGGAAAAACCCAAAAAATTTGTATTTTCACAATTATTAATTCCAACTACTGATTCTGCAAAAAATCATTATTTAATAAAATTAGTTCAAAATTATTATTTATAAAATGGAAAAAAATAAAAAGATTTAGGTTAACCTCAATATTACTTTAAAAGTGTATTATTAGTTGGATTAATGGGAACCGCCAAAACATCAGCAATATTAATGTATAATAAAAAATTAGACTAAAAAACATTAATAAAAAGAATAAATTTTTCTTCTGCAACTACACCCAGAAATTTTCAATAATCAATATAATCAGAAATTTAAAAGAAAACACAAAGAATTTATTAACCTCCTCAGCAAAAAACTTTATTAGTTTTTATGGATGATATGAGTATGCCATTTATTAACTAATGGGGAGATCAAATTACTTTATAAATAGTTAGGCAATTAATAGATTATTCTGGATTCTATAATTTGAATAAAGATCAAAGGGGAGATTTCAAACAAATTAACAATTTAATATTTATTGGATGAATGGGAACCCCAAAAGCAGGAAGAAATGATATTCCAAATAGATTAAAAAGATTATTTTTTTCATTTAATTTAGTATTACCATCTCAAAGATGAATAAATGATATTTACGGAACTATTTTATAATCTCAATTTAATAAAAAATCATATCCAGATGAATAATTAAGAAAAACAGTATAAATTTCTAAATAAGCAACAATATCACTTTGGTAAAAATGACAAAAAGAATTACTACCTACTCCGGCAAAATTCCATTATATATTCAACATAAGAGAATTATCTAGAACTTTTCAAGGAATGCTTCAAGTAACAATGTTACCTGAATAAAAATATATTAGGGCAAAAATTAAAAATTTAAAATCTTAAGATATTCTTTCCTTATGGAGACATTAATGTTTAAGAGTATTCCAAGATAAATTAATTCAAGTTCAAGATAAACAAAAATTATTAGCAATTATTGATAAAATTACAATATAAAAATTTAAAGATCCATTAAAAATTACTGATTAAAAATCTGTTTGAATAGAGCAATTATGGTGAGATTTTCAAAGAGGCTAAATTTAAAACCCAAATACACAATAAACATAACCTTTCCCTAAATATTATTAACAAGTTTAAAAAATGTCTCATTTAAAAAAAAGAATTGATTAATTAATAAAAGCTCAAAATGAGGTACCAAAAGCAAAAAAAATTTAACTAGTTATATTTGATGATGCATTAAAAAATTTAGTAAGAATTTGAAGAATAATTTCAATGAAAAGAGGAAGTGCAATGATAGTTGGTGTTGGAGGATCAGGAAAGCAAAGCTTATCAAGATTAGCAAGTTTTATTTGAGGACATTCTTTTGAACAAATGACAATAACTAAAACATTTAAAATAAATCCAAATATGTATTAATTTATCAAAGATTTATATTTCAAATGTGGTCAAAAAGGCGGAAGTTCCGGATTTATTGTTACAGATGGATAAATAAAAGATTAAAGTTTTTTATAACCTTTAAGTTCATTTTTAGCAACAGGATAAATAGCAGGATTATTATTAAAATAAGATAGATAAATAATGTGTGCATAAGGGAAAAAAATTTATTAAAAGTAAGTTGGAATTGCAAGAGGTTAATAACCTTCAAATGTAATTTTATATAATTATTTAATTAATAGAATTAGAGATAATTTACATTTAATTTTAGCTTTATCACCAGTTGGAATGAAATTTAGATAAAGATTTAGAAAATTCCCTGCAATATTTAATTCCTGAACAATAAATTGGTTTTTACCATGGCCATAATAAGCATTAGTTAGTGTTTCGTAATTTTTCCTTTCAAATAAATTTGAATTAAAAAATTAACAAAAAATTAAATAAGCTCTAATTAAACATACTGGTAATGTTCATAAAATGGTATCAGATATTTGTGAAGTATATTTTCAAAGATTTAGAAGATACGTTTATGTTACTCCTAAATCTTATTTATCTTTTTTATAATCATATAAAAAGGTTTATACTTAAAAATGAAAAATTTTATAAATGAAATAAGCTAATGTTAGAAATGGTTTACTAAAATTATAAGAAGCAGGACAAGGAGTATAAGTTTTAAAAGTATAATTAAAAAAATAAAATATAAAATTGCAAGAGGCATGATAAAAAGTTGAGCAATTATTAAAATAATTAGAAAAATAAACGGTTATTGCTCAAAAAAAAGCAAATGAAGTTCAATTGGTGAAATAAGCCTGATAAGCTGATAGAAAAAAAATATCAATTGAAAAATAATAAGCATAAAAATAATTAGCAGTAGCAATGCCTTTTCAATTATAAGCTTAAAAAGCATTAAAAAGTCTGACACAAAAAGATATTACCTAAGTAAAAAATTTAAAAAATCCACCTGATCTAATTAGAATTATTTTAGATGGTGTACAAGTTTTATTAAGAAAAAATTTAGTTAATATAAAATTGAAAAACTATACAGTTGCAAAAAAACCTTATTAATTTATTGCTGATTCTTTCTAATAATATTCAAAACCATTTTTAAGCACAAACACTTTCTTAAATGATTTAATTAATTTTGGAGATAAATAAAAAGATTACATAAATGATTAAACTTGATAATTATTATAACCATATTTATTATTATAATGCTTTAATACTTAACAAGCAAAAAAAGCATCAAAAGCCATTGGAGGAATTTGCATGTGGATAAAAGCATTAAAAGATTATCATTTTGCTTCAAAAATAGTTAAGCCAAGATTAGCTGCTTTATAAATAAAAACTTAAAGATTGAGAGTTGCTTAAAATGATTTAGCATAAGCTATGAAAAAATTATAATAAGCTCAAAAATTCTTACAAGGATTAAAAGCAACAGTAACAGCCTAATAAAACAAAAAATAAGCAATTAAATAAAATAATAATAGAACAAAAAAAAAAATGTAAACAGCAAATAGATTAATTACAGGATTAAAAGATTAAAAATAAAGATGGAGTTAGTAAGCCAATTAATTTGCTTCTAGCACAAAAAAATTAGTTGGAGATGTTTCATTGGCATGATCATTTGTTTCATATTGAGGACCGTTTAATGCTTAATATAGAAATATTTTATTGAAATAAAATTTAATGTAGGATTTAATAAATAAATAAATTCCTTATGATTAACAATTTAATTTAATTAAATTTTTAGTAGATTAAGGTACAAAAGGATAATGGGGATTGCAAAGATTACCTTCTGATGAATTATCTATTCAAAATGCTATTATGGTTACAACATCTTCAAGATATCCTTTAATGATTGATCCACAAAGTCAAGCAGTGAAATGGATAATTAATAAATAACCAGATATTTAAAAATTGAAATTTAGAATTAGTTTAACAAATTAAAGATTTAAAGATAAATTAAGATAAGCATTAACAAATGGACATCCTTTCTTAATATAAAATGTTGAAAATTAATTAGATACAACATTAGATCCAATTTTATAAAAACAATATTATAAAAGAGGGAAAAATATTTTAATTAGATTTGATGGATAATGAGATTTTACAGATACTTTTAAATTATTTGTTACTAGTAGATTACCAAATCCTCATTTTTCACCTTAATTAGCAGCAAAAACTACAATAATTGATTTTACAGTAACACTAACAGGATTATAACAACAATTACTTGGAAAAGTTATATCAAAATAACAAAAAAATTTATAAATACAATTAAAACAATTATTATAATAAGTAAATTTAAATACTAAAACTATTTAGGATTTAAATGCAAAACTTTTAGAAAAACTAGCAAATGCAAAAGGAAGTTTATTAGATGACGAATAATTAATAAATATGCTTGCAAGTATAAAAGCAAAAGCAAGATAAGTAGAAGCAAAATTATTAGATGCAGGTGAAAAAAAATAATAAATTTTAAAAAAAAGAGAACTCTATTTAACTGTTGCGACTAGAGGAAGTGTATTATATTTCTGAATGGTTGAAATGCAATTAGTAAATTGGATGTATAATTCATCTCTTCAACAATTTGTAAAATTGTTTAATAAATCAATAAAATTTGCGAAAAGTTCTCAAATAACAAAAGATAGAGTTAATAATATTATTATATAACTAACATAAACTGCATATAGATATATTAATAGAGGATTATTTTAAAAAGATAAAATAACATTTTTATTAATGGTAGCTATGCGTATTAAATTAATTTAAAAAGTTTTAATGCCTCATGATTTAGGGCTATTTTTAAAAGCCGGATCTGGAATAGATGAAAAATCAAAACCACCGGCAAGTTTTATTAAAAAAAATTAATGGTTAAATATAAATGCATTGATGAGACATAAATTTGCAAAAAAAGAAACCTGATTCTTCAGAGATATATGAGATATTATTGGAAAAAATCCAGTTAAATGGAAATAATGGGCATTAAATAATCAAATATAAAATTTAAAAATTCCTGATTATGATTAAAATATTGAAAATTAAAAATAAATAGGATCATTTATTAGATTATGATTAGTTAGATGATTTAGATAAGATAGAGCAATAAGTGCTTCATTAAAATTCATTTAATCAGTTCTTGGACCTTATTTTGTAAAACCTTTACCATATCCATTGTAAGGAATTTATGATGAAAGTAGATGAAACGATCCAATATTGTTTATGTTAAGTGCTGGTGCTGATCCAACTTCTTTAATTGATGAATTAGCTCGAAAGAAAAAACAATTTTAAAAATTTTAAAGAATTTCAATGGGGTAAGGATAGGATGGTCCTGCAAATTAAAAAATAAAAGCTGGTTTTATTACTGGATCATGGGTAATGTTACAAAATTGACATTTAGGTTTATAATTTATGGCTTTACTATAAGATATTTTAAATCCTAAAATTCACCAAATAAATCCTAATTTCCGATTATTTTTAACTTGTGAACCTACAAATAGATTCCCATTAGGTTTATTACACATTGCAATAAAAGTAACAAATGAGCCACCGAAAGGGTTAAAAGCAGGATTATTGAAAACATTTTCAACATTTATTAATCAGGACTATTTATAAAGAGTTGAACCATTATAAACCTGGCGTTAGATTTTATATTCAACTTGATTTATGCATTCAGTTGTTTTATAAAGAAGAAAATATGGACCTATCGGATTTTGATTACCTTATTAATTTAATATTGCTGATTTATAAGCTACCTTAATATTTATTGAAAAGCATTTAAATCAATTAGCTGCTTTAGGAAGTAAAGTAATAAATTGGAAAACAATTAATTTTATGGCTTGATAAATTCAGTATGGTGGAAGAATTACTGATGATATTGACAGATAATTATTTAAATGAATGGGAGCTTAATATTTAAAAACAGATATTTTAACTGCAAAACAATCTTTAGCATAGACAAAATAATTTAACTACATAATTCCAGCATAAAATGAAATAACTGGAATACGATAACATATAAATAAAATACCCTCAATAGATTCTCCATAAATATTTTGATTGAGTTCATTAGCAGATTTAGCATTAAGAAGAAAATAATCTGGAGATATGATTAAAACATTAATTTTAACTCAACCAAAATAAACTGCTGTAGCTGGGGGTAGAACAATATAAGATTAAGTTAAATAAAATATTTAAAAAAATCTAGAACCCAGATTGCCAACAGATTTTTAATAAATAAAAGTAATGTAAAAATTAAAATAAAAAAAAGGACCGGGAAAATTATCAGATAAAAGAGGATTAGATGTTCCTACGTATGTATTTTTAAATCAATAAATTCAAAGATACCAAAAAGTATTAACTTTAGTAAAAAAAATGATGAAATAAATAATACAAGCAATTTAAGGAACTTTGATAATGACTCCTTAAATTGTGGATACAATACAATCAATATTTAATGCATCAGTACCTAAAAAATGGATGTATGATCCAACAGGTGCATAAATTTCATGGATCTGATAAAAATTAGGAACATGGATGACAGGTTTATAACAAAGACATTTACAATTAACTACTTGGCTTTAAATGAAATCTGAAAGATTGCCATCGTATTGGTTAGGATTATTTTTTAATCCTCAAGGATTTTTGACTGCAGCAAAACAAGAAGTAAATAGAATGCACAGAAATTAAGATTGGTCATTAAATTAAGTTGAAACAAAAACATAAATTTAGCCTGTCTATTTATCTGTTGAAGGTTAATAGAAAGCAAATTAAAAAAGCTTGAAAATAAATAATGAAGGTGTTTATATTCATGGACTATATATATAAGGAGCAAATTGGAGTAGAATGTAAGGAAGATTATGAGAATGTACATTATAAATAATGACTTAATTCCCAGTTATTTATTTTACTGCATTTTCTACAAAAAAAAAATAAGATTCCCCAACTAATTTTAAAAGAGGTCCATAAAAAGGTGACCACACAGATAGTAAAAATTTTTATAATTGACCACTTTATAAATATGCAAAAAGACAAGATAAATATTTAATTACTAGAATAAAATTAGCTGTATAACAAAAAGATAATAAATCAACCGACCATTTCCAAAAAAGGGGAGTAGCGCTATTAGCATCAAAAGAATAGTAACCTTAATATTTACAAATTATTACTAAATTTAATTTAATATTAAATTAAATTAATTAATTAATTTTAATTAATTAATTTTAATTATATAATTTTAATTGGGGTTTTGGGGTTTTGGGGTTTTGGGG
>Ga0208968_1001219_pt1 | contig 14241 bp, 7 predicted proteins | sample RifOxyA3_FD_184031 | JGI IMG/M metagenome (GOLD analysis project Ga0208968, IMG submission 184031) | Groundwater microbial communities from Rifle, Colorado - Rifle Oxygen_injection A3 (SPAdes) | ecosystem: Environmental > Aquatic > Deep subsurface > Groundwater | place: Rifle, Colorado, United...
AAATATAATATTTTTTTATTATATTATAAAATAAAAATTAATATTTAAATTAATTTAATTAAATAAATTAGTAATAAATAAATGTAATTTTATTTTTAATTTTATTTTTCACCTTGCAAATAATAAATCCAAGGAGGTAAATCTTTTGTTTGAATTATCATTCTACCTGTATTTGGATATGATACATTTGCTTAATATTTTATTTGTATTCCTGTTGATTTTCCTGCATCAATAGGACCAGGCATTTTTCCAGCTAAATTAAAATTTTGGTTATCAAATCTTAATGAAAAATCTCATTTTTATGCTAAAGGATTTCTGAATTATATTGTTGTAGGTTTACCTACAATAATTTTTATAGGGCCCTATGGTTGAGGAGGAGTTGCATGCCCATATAGAATTCAAGAATATTAAACTCCATCAGGATTAGTTATATTAAGTATTGCTGAACTTTATCCTATATTATTTGGCTCAAATCTAATATTAACTGTTCATTAATTTCCATTTATTGAATCTGATGCCTATGCAGCTAATGTAGCAACTTCTGATTTAAAATCTGTTGGAACACCGGATTCATCTACTTTAGATAATTTTATTGTATAATTTGTTGATTTTTTTAAATAATTAATAAATCTAAATGTTTGAATGTGTTCGCTACCTAAATTTGCCTTAAAATGCATAGATCTAGAAGTATTTGTTTTTAATCCAATTAACTTTAATGCATATTTGTATTTTCCTAATTATTCTGAATTAATTTATAAAGTTGCTTATTATTAACCTATTATCATTGGATTATAATGAATTTATATTGATGCTTATTTATGGGGCTATATTACTATTGACGAAGGTGTGATATAAACATATTAATTGTCTACATATACAATATTTTGATCAGTAGAATCAATTATAACTTATTTAGATAAAGGGTTTTCTATTGTAATAAATTTCATTACTGGTTATCTAACAGGACTTATTAATTCAATCGTCGATATTAAATCTGATTCTTCTACTTATACGTTAATATCATAAAAAATATATTATTCAGTTGATTAATTTAAAAAATTAATTTTTAACGAATAAGATCCTGATTTATAACTAACAAAATTTAATTTGTATTATTTTTAAAATCCTCCTGCAACATCTACTGTATTTGCTCCTCTTATTAATGTAGATTATTATATTTATCCATTAAATTACCAACTTACTTTAAATCTTTGCATTTTTTATAACCAATTTTTAATTGGAATAGAGATAAATATTGGTTTTTTTGCAACCGATTTTTCATTTATTTCACCTAAAGATTAAGGTTTGTTTGATTTTCCATATAATTTATATAAAATTGCTGTTCCATCAGGACAAGGAAAGAATAAAATTGATTAATGGTACTAAGTTTTTGTTTATTCTTATTCAACATATTATTTAGTCATTGTTAATGGAAGATATGTTACTTAATATTTTGCAGTGCTTTTTGCTGGAATTTCGAATATTGAAGGCCCTTTAAAATAATCTTTTAAATATTCTAATTATGTAGAGATTGTCGGATTAATTCTCCACAAACTTTATGTTGGATTATTCAAGCTTATTTATTAAGTAACTTTTGTTCGAACTATTGTTTAAAGATACAATTATTTTTATTTATCTTTTTACTAATCTACACATTTTCCTATTAATGTTAAATTAAGAGGTTATGATCCTTAAATATTTCAATGTACATTTTAAAATTTGAATTATCCAATTTTTTTAGGATGAAAAGTTATTTATAAATATAAATCTTAATGAGGAGGTATGTGTCCCTTTTAAGGTAAAATTGTAAATTCTGAAGAATATAATTTATTGTCCCAATGAAATTTCGAATCGATATCACCAAAATTAGCTAACTATAATTGCTTAGTTATTCGACTATTCTTTACCACTGAACCAAAGCCAATCAAGTCTTATACTAGTTTTAATTAAATTCCATGTGATACTCCAGTAATTGTAATCAAATTTCTTATATCTGATTATCCAATCTATAACATTATGTCTTGCTAAAATGCAGGCATTCTTGAAGTTGGATGAAATATTATTTAAATTTATTTAATTTATTTTGATTTTATTACAAATTATTAATAAGAGCTTAATTAAAGACAACATTTTTGAAAATCTTTTTCTCTTTCTGGATATATTTTTCAAGAAATTTGTTTTTTGCTTTTATTTATTAAATGAGCAGTTCTTCAAACTTATGTTCCTATTCTGACTATTCCAAAATCAATAAATTGTTAATCTAAATTTGTTAATTATGCAATTAAAGGAATTCCTTATCCAGAAATTTAAATATTTGCCTTATAAATTCCATTAAAATTAAATGTAATTAATTATTTATATATTTTTATTTATCTTGGAATAAAAATAATTGGTATTTTTAAAACATTATTTTATCCTTCAATATAAGGAAAAATTACTTGCCCTGGGCTTAACTATACGTCCAAATAAGGTTTTTTTTAATATAATGATTATATTGAAATAGCTGTTGAATCAATATTTTTAATTTATAAATATGTAGTTTTATTTACTGGCTGTTTATAGACAAAATTTGAACCAAAATTAAAATTACTAAAGCTAAATTTTATTAAAGGTTTTCTTGCAGACCCAGTTCAATTAAATTAATATGTTGGTCCTGATATGATACTTAAAAATAATTTAAAATTTTTTAATTTATGTTAAGTTAAAGGTAAATAAGAAATTTAAAAGTTCATTTTTGCTCCCTTTTTTACTGATCCAGATTAAGAATTAATTTTTAAATATTTATTAGGTCCGTGCTTCCATATATAATCAAAATTAAATTCGCCTAAATTATTTAAAATTAATGTTTTGCTTTTTTTTTAATTTATAAAAAAATCACCAAATTATAAAATATGCGCTTATTTTGACAATAAAGGAGCATTTGCATTTTACATTAAAAGTTCATGATGTAAATAATATCCAATTCCTTTTACGTTAAGATTTAAAGGTCTTGCTTTGTGCTTTACTTCTCAAATTAAATTATAGTTATAAGATCTTTAAGATTTTGGTCTAAATATAATTTAAATTTATACATGATTTTGAGGTTGAATTATCCCGGAAATTGGATTTACAGATAATGAATTTTTATCTTATTATGACCCTTTAATAGATTTTTTATCAAAATTAAATGGGAAAGGGATATGTTATTGATTAATTAATTTTAGTATTTATCTATTTTTTCCTCCAATTAATAAAGGTCCGAAATTTTTTTTTGTTGTTTAAAATAAAACTATTGGTTAAATAACTATTCCAACTATTAAAAATTGTTCAATAATCTTTTATTTTTATATTTTAAATTTCCAATAAGTTTCATGTGTACCAATTATATCGGGAGTATATTAAAAGAACATTTAAAATTTTTTACCAGATAAAATTACGCCTTTTTTTGTTAATCATCTAAACATTGCCTTAATATTTGGTTTTCATTTTTATTATTATAATTACCATTAAAATTAATATCCTTGATTTGTAGGATTAATAACCATAAATTTTTTTATATTTTTTACTTTGGTTCCAAGGCTTTAAAAATCAATTATTTGAATTTTTTAGTCGATTGGAGCCATATCTTTTTATCTTTTTTATTTATATTTACTTGGTTGTAATTAAAAATGACATATAGGTCTTTCAGATAAACCATTTAAAGGAATAATAAGTGGCTATAATTATTTATTTAAATTTTTAATATTAAATACAAGTAATCTTGGGAATTTTTATTATGCTTAAATAGGGGAGAATTTAATCATAAATGTTTAATTTCAATCAGGAGAAATTGTTCCAGATTTTGGTATTATATAATAAGGTCCATTATCGGTTACAGCAGTTTCGGAATTCACAATTTTTCAAATATATTAAAGATTAACTAAAGATGTATTTTTTACTTAAAATTTATGAGATAATGTCTAAAACATAAAAGTTGGTTTAAAAATAATTTATTTTTAATTTCACTCATATTTTGGCGAGTCTGAAACAACCGATATTTTTAAGGGAATATATTTTTTATCTGAGGTTTCTTCAAATTAAGGTTATTTTACATTTTATTAATATTAAACATTGGGTTATTATTTAATTTATTGTTATTATTATTGAACATTTTATTTTTTTCCTATTTTTTATTTTTTTTATTTTTTTTATTTTTTCTCTTTTTTTTCCTTTTTTTCCTTTTTTTATTTTTTTTCCTTTTTTTATTTTTTTTGTTATTTTTTAATAATTTTTTTTACATTTTTTTTAACTTATTTTTGATTTTGGCCTTTTATTGAATTTACTAAAGATTAAGCTTATTATCTTTTATATTGTTAATCTTATTATTTTTGCTACTTAATTTCTTATAATTATGAAGATTTAATTCATTTAGTTTATGTAAAAGTATCATCCCACTCAGTAAATTATTATTTTTGATTTATTTCGTTTATTTGTCAATAAAGTTATTACTTTTATAATTTTTTTTATTAAGAAGACTTGAATAAAACTATTATTTATTTATTTGCACCCGATTTTATATGTCCAACTCTCGGATAAAATTTTAATTACGATAAATAATTTAAAAATTAAAACTTACAAGTTGAGGCTGATCTACTTGATATCATAAAAGATATTTTTTTAAACTTATCAATTAGTCAATCTCCAAAATTTAATTAATCTTAAGAATTATTAGGTAAATTTTCAAATACAAGTATTTATTAAAAACCTTATCCATGCAAATTCATTTTTTGCGTTTAATAAACATTATGTAAAGTTGAAAATTAAACTAATGCATTATCTTATTGTTATTTTATTGGTCTATACTTAAATTCAACAGTCATATAGCTTTTTGGTAAAATTGTTGTACATAAAGGACCAATCATAGAAAACATTTAATTAGCTAATTGTGTAAACTAAACTGTTGCTGGAACAGATCCTTCATTTTTTAATATTGCTGTTTAACTTGATGCCTTTCCTACTCTTGTTTTTTTAAATTATAATTATGCAATTCCTTTTTAATTAATTTTTTAAGGTTTTTATAATATGATACTTGGCATAACTCCTTAGCCTCTTAATTAAAATTTTAATTTACCCTATTTTGATTTTGGATCTGAATCTTATACTAATGCTTAGAATATTCCTCCATAATTCATCATAGCTGTAGGTTTAAATAATACTTTGATATAAGTATGCTCATGAGGCATTATTTTTGCTGATGAAGGTTGAAATTAAAATGCAAATCCTTCTGACTTACTAGAAGTTCTTGGTTTTATTGAAAAATTAACATTACAAGGAATTTTATTTGGATTTGATATTTTAAATTTTTAAATAATTCCTTATGTTTACTTAGAAGCTATATGTGTTCCAAACCAAAAAACGTTTTATTAAATTGAAAAAATACTTTTAGAAATTATTCCTTGTTGTTTAAGACTTTATTATAACGAATTTACAACTGCCTATTATTAAAATATAGATTGAAAATCTTAGGAATTAATTCCTGGCATTCAACTTTCTGCTGCAAGAGAATATATTATTCCATTTGGTGAATCAGTTGGATTTCTTCAAGAAATATCGATAGCTATTTAATTTGTATAAAATAATGAACCTTAAGCATTAAATGTACATTATATTTGAACAGATTAACCAGGTTTAACATATCCAATTGATGGATAAATCGAAAATTGACTTATTTTTAATTATCCTTATGCTAATTTATTTTATTTTTTTCCTTTAGCCTATTTTGATATTTTTTTTTCTTATTTTTTGATTTATTTTTTTTTTTATTATTTTTTCTTTTATTATTTTTTTTTATTTTTTTTTTATTAAATTGGAATTTATTACAATTTACCCATTTAAATTGTTTATTGTTTTCTTTGCTATAAAATTTAATTTCTTTTGATTTAATCCAAATTATCCCAAATAATATAGTTAAATTAAAATGTTCCTTAATTTTTTATTTAAAATGTTTTTGTTTTTGATTATCCATATTGCATAGGTCCAAAATTTATATTTTTTTGTGGAGTAATTGTATATACTGAATAAATTGCATTAACTGCATAAGCAATTGAAATATGCTTAAAAATTTATCCAGTTTTACCTTCGATAATCACTAAATTAATATCGCTCGAAGAATTTGAAGATTTTAATTTAATTTATTTTTAACTTTTAAAATTCATTTAAAATTAAACCTATTATTAACTTTATAATTCTCCTTACATTGGTTTAATTGTAAATAATTGTTTTGTTGCTCTTTTTTTAAATTGAATATTATATTTTATTCCATATTTTCCAAAATTTTTTAAAACAAATTTCTATCTTTTTGCTTAATTTACTCTCACATTTCCAAAATCAACTAAAGTTTAATTTTAATAAATAATTTAATAATTTATTTCAAAAGATTATGCAACTAATTGAATATCCTAAGATTCTTGTTTCATTTCCATTCCTTAATTATCTTATGCTATTAATTGTAAATTATGTTAAATATTTTTTTAACTTACACTTGTAAATTTTACTTATACCTTTGCTTATTTTGAAGGTGCTAAATATCCATTTAAAGTTGTTATTAAAAATTCTGAAGGAATTTCTTATAAACCTTAAAAGTGCCATTTTAGAGGAATTGATCCTATATTTTTTAATTAAATTTATTTTATTGAACTTTGATTAAGTCTTAATCTATCAAATTCAATTTTATTTTATTTTAATTATATTGTTGGTTTTGCTCCTTTTCACATAAGATTAATGATTACAGGATTTGGATTGTCTTTAATAATTCAAATTAATTAATCTTTATATTATTTATCTTATGTGGGAAATGCCCATAAAATAATATCTTATTTTGTCTAATCTATACCTAAATCAATTGATTGTGGTTATATTAAGAACGGGCTATCTGAATTTGGATCAGCAATAGATTTAAATGCAAAATCGACATGTACAATAAATTTTCCAGAATTCGAAATTCTGAGACATTGGGAATTTGTTTTTCTATACTTTGTTGATCTTTATTAAGGGTCTTTTCCAATTAATAATGAACCAAAATCAAATACATTTTAACTTATAATAAATTTTTTTGAAACATAACATTCAGGTGGATTTTGAGGTCTTGAATTTCTCCAATTGTTTGTAAAAATACTTTTGTAATAATTTGTAATCTATGGAAATTAAGTTTCTCCTGTTAATTTTAAAGGGAAATGTTTATTTGAGCCTAATATTTAAAAATTAATTGTATCTTAAAATGTTCCTATCATTTCTGAGTAAAATTTAACAAATAATTTTTGTTTTTTTTATGGTTATATTATCCATCTTGTTTTTTATTATTTTGTAAATTCTAATTATTATTTTGTTTATTAATTTATTTATTACTCCTAATTTTCTTAATTTTAAGCTTTTTAAATTTATTTTTTTTTTTTTTCTTATTACGATATTGGAGTATATATATGAAATTTTCCTGTTATCTATTTTTGCTATCTTATTGCAGGTTTTTTTATAATTTGATAACTATATGGAGGAGGTAAAGGTTATTTTGTCATATCTATTATTATTGGCTTAGGAACTACTTAAATTGATTATTTTAACGTATTTTATAAATCAAAATAAATTTGAACTTATTTAATAATTCTCTATCCATTTTTTATTTATTATTTAATTTATTTTTTTTATTACTTAAAATTTTATTAATTTGCTTTTTATTAATTTTTTTATTATTAATTTGTTTAAGGTAATAAGGTTTTAGGAGTTTTTCCAATAGAAATTTATGCAAATGATTCAATAACAGAATTATAATCTTATTTATATTTTTAAATTTATTATTCAGTCCATTTTTTTGGAAGAGATTTTGGTATTTTTTATTATTTTTGTTAAATAATTTTTTTTTGTTATTCATTTTAATTTTAATTTTATTTTTTAATTTAATTTTCTTCTAGGTTTTCATTTTCCTCTTAATTTTATTTTTTTATTTTTGGAGTGGCTGGTCTTTATGATAAATTAGGTAATTTCATTGTAATTAAAATTATGTTTTGAATTTCACAAGCAAGATTAATATAATATAAAGCATGAATATTTGATTTAATGTGATTTGAATTTAAATTATCAAATATTGCTCCAGAATTACATTATTGACTATTTAATTTATTTTTAATTGATTATACTATCATTTATTCAGGTAAAATTTTATAATCTTACTCATGTACAACTCTTTAAGGTTCATTTTTTTTCTTTTTTTTATTAAATTTTTCTGCTTCTGCTTTATCAACTAAATATTTTTAATTCTATTGTTATAAAAATTATTTTGTTTTTACGCCTATTTAAGTATTATTTAAAATATTCCATTAAAATATTTAATTTAGCTTAATTATTCATCTTTTATGTTATTAATTAATTTTATTTGCTAAAGAAGTTTTTCCTCATCCTTATATACCAAAAATTATAATATTTACTTTATTTTATTTTTTTACTTTTAAAGGATATTAAGGTTTTTTTAATAGCTCTTATTATTTCATTATTTATTGTAGTAATTTTTATTTTTATTAATTTAAAGATGTTTTTTATTATTATTATTATTATGTTAAATTAGTTATTTTTTAATCAATTTATTAAATTCTTTTTTTTTTTTATTTAATTTTTTGATCAACTTAAAATGCTATTCTAATTTCATTCCAAATACTAATTCCGGGTTTTCTTACTTCTAGTTCTAAATTTTAAGTTTTTTCAAATTGTTTGAAATTTCTAATCATTTGTTATTATAATATATATTGTTTATCAAATTCTGTTGCAAAAACTTAAATTGGAAATTCAAGTGGATTTTTAATTTAAATTTAAGAATAAATATTTTTGTTGTAAGGTAATGTTGGTCCTAAAGAAAGTTTTGATGGAATTATTTCTAATTATAATGATACACCTGTACCTTTTAATGATAAATAAAATGTTTTAATCACATTATTTTCAATTTTAAAACTAAATTTCTGGTTGGAAGTTTGACTAGTTGTCGGATTAAAAATCACATTAACAATTTATGATTTTCCTGGTTATAAATTTCCATATTATGGTTTAATTAAGAATTTTGGTTCTTATTTATTAATCGAAGATGTTTCTGTTTTTTTAATTAAACTCCATTTTCAAGGAATTTATTTATTATTTAAAAATAAAATCTAAACTAGTTTTCTTTGTCCTAATGGAACCCTTCCAAAATCAATAAATTAACTACTCATTGTTAATTCTGGAATTGTCATATTTGCAATAAAATCAATAAAATAGGTTGGTCCTTTTGAAACATTTATAGGAATTTTAAATCATGAAGGTCCAAATGTAGATTTTCTATTTCTTTTAATTTAAGCTTTAAATTGAATTGATTATCCAGTTTGAAGTTTTCATGATTAGGGTTAAATAGTAAGACCTTTATCTTGAGTTAATTTTTTATCAAATTTAAAGTTAACTTGCATTTTACCAACATTTGTAATCCAAAAAAATTTCTTTACTGATGGCCCTCCTACAATAACATTTGAAAAATCACAAACATAATGTCCTGCCATAGTGTTAAATCATTTTTGCTACATAGAAGCTGTTAATTTATTAGATTTATTAATTGCAGAATATTGTGAACTTGATAAAGATGCTTGAGCCTAAAATGCAAATTGAGCATGAATTTGGTCATATTATTTAATTAATAATTCTCAAAACGATTTTCTGTCAACTTAACTTTATATTTACATAATTATAGGTTTGAAAATATTTGACATCATAGATCTACTTAAATTTTGTGGCTAATTTTTTGTTTTAATTATTTTATTATCTGTTTTCGAATATTAAAATCATGCATTATATTATTTTTTATTTTCTAAAGCTGAAAATTATTAATATAATTTTTGGTATTATGAATTATTAAATCTCGGTAATTGAAGTAATAAAATAGCTGGATAAATTGAAATTCAATAAACATTGAATTTTATTGCAGGCAAATGAGCAATTTAAACTAAAAAAATTTAATGTATGTTTGCTGGAATACCTGGAAATAATTTAACAGTTACTTTTTGTTTTTCTTTTGACATTATTTTATTTGTAGCAAATGTAATTTACAAAACATCAGGTCTTGATAATAATGAATTATTTATTTTAAATTAAAAAGGAACTTTTCCTTTATTTTAAATTGTAAATTATTTTGGACTTATTTAAGAATAACTTATTTATCAATAATTTAATTATTGAGGATAAACACTAAATTTAATTTAGTTGGATTATCCTCATAAATATACTTAATATTAAGGACCTCCTTATACTTTTCATATTGCATAAGCATCAAACTTTTGTTTACAATTAGCATTATAAGAAACTTAAACAATTTAAGTTTATCCAGGGTGTAAAATTCCAGAAATAGGTAAAAGATCAAACATTTAAGTTACTTTAAATTTAGGCTTTTTTTTTTTAATTTAAATTTTTTTTTATTAGTTTTTTTATTATTATTGCTAATTAACATTGGCAATTATTTTTTAAACAAACATCCATTAGTATTTAACATCTAAAATATCTGTATTTTTCATTGTAATGTATTGTTTTTTCGATGTGTCAAATAAGATTCATCCAAAATTTAATTAAATGGGCGTAATTTAAAGATTTGGAAATCATAATTATCCGATAAGATCAACATATTCCGATTGATATGTTGATAAATGTACAATTTGCATTTTTTTCTTTATTATATCTGAAAATCGATTTTATCTTTGACTTGGGTCAAATGAAATAAATAATTATGCTACTTGATTTGTTTGTAAAGTTAATCTTTATTATTTTCAGCTAAAAGGTGGGGGAATTTTAATGTTAAAAGTTGTAGGTAAAAAACTAATTCATTTAAGTTTGAGTACTTTCACAATTGGTTGCATGGCTACATTCTTTTCCCAAATATATTTGAAATTCATTGATGATTATGAAAATTACAAAATTGGAGTAATAAATTATGCTTTCATTTTAACTTAAAATACAACTCTTGATTTCTAATCACCTTGAGCAATAGCATTTCATACAAATGTTTACAAAAAACTTCCTAAATTGTTGGAATTAGCTCTAAATTGGACAAAAATTCCCATTTTAGGATCTAGAGTAGTTTTTTATCTTTAAATTGTAAATACTTATTATTATTATTTTATTTATTTTGATTATTTATTTTATTTTTGTTATTTTTGAGAAATTTATTTTTATTCTTTATTTTATTTAGCTTATTTAATTTATTTTAATTATTTTGATTATTTCTATTATTTTGATTATGTACCTTTAGTTTTAACTTATTTTCCTTTCTGTTTTCTTTGTCCAGGATCAATTTTTTTAGTCCATGATAATTTCTACGTTTTTCTTCCTAAGTTTTAAATAAAAAATTATTTTGCTACAGGATGATTAATGTAATTTACTTAAAAGTCTACATTTTCAATTTTTTATCTTCAAATAATTGTTGATCCTTCTCCTCTTGCTTTTAATGGTATTTATTTGTCTTAACCATGGCAAATCACAATAATACAAGAATCTTGAAATTTCATTCATTAATCTGCGTGACAAATGACTTGGATTTGTTTTGTTTAATCAGGCTATAACACTCCTACTCTTTGAACAACTCTCCAAATACTAACCTTATTTCTTGTAAAAGCTGTGTATTATGCTGGAATTTAAGAACAATTTGTAATTGAAATGTATTTAGGAACATCTTCTAGAACTTTTACAACTCCATAATCGATTCCTTGTTAAGGATCTGGAACAATTTTAATAATAGGCCCTTGACTTAAAACTAAAAATTAAATTCAAAAATTTTTTTAATAACCAAGAATTTTAATATAAAGATGTAGAGGAAATCTATTTGCTCCAGGTTGTTATGTTTTTAATGTGACTTTAAGAATATGCATAGAATTTTAATTAATTACACCTGTCGGCTAATCAACAGAATAAACAGCCATAATTTTACTTTGTTAATCTTGGGGAATTATTTAATATTTGGCTTTTAAATTAGACACATTAATTAATTTAATTTATTTTGTTTTAGGATGTCTCAAAAATCAGGTTTAAAAATCTAATTTTATGGGTTGTATTTATACAACAGGAACTTGTCAAATAGCTTTAATGGGAATAGGTGACATATCTTGTCCAACTCCTTATAAATCAAATACTAATACTAAATCATATGTTTTTTATTTATCAGGTACAAATTAAATTTTGATTTGGGTAGATTATCGAGGCTATAAGGTTCCTTTTGCAGGAGTAATTGTAAACATTTTTTTTGCACTTCCTTTATCAGCAGGAACACGGATTATAAATGAAATAGAAACATCAGAAGTATTTTGTAATGTTGCGTATTTGACAGAAGGAAAACTATAAGACACAATTCCAAAATTTAAAATTTTTTATGAAAATGAAAAAGTAGGTGCTACTACATGTCCTTAGAAAACAAGGCTCAAAGGTCTACTGCTTCCTCTTAAATTCCATTAAAATGTTTAATGTAATTATCCAAGAATATCACTTTTAAATCTAACTTAAATTGTTTATGTAGATTATGGTCCTTTTGTTTTTAAAATTCCATGTTATTTATCAAATTTAAATTTAGATCCAAAAGGAGTATCAACTTTTTTTAAACTAAATTATCATTAAATTTATCCTTTATTTTGAATTATAAACTTAAAAGTTTATTAATGATTAACAAATACATCTCCCATATCTCATCTTGTCATAGATAAACTTGCCTTTGGACCAATACCCTATCCTGTAAGTTCTAATTATAGTCTTTGTTAGCATCAAGTAGCATTTCAATAAGCAATTGATGAATATTTTTCTGAATTAGGAGGAGTAAAAGTAATGCAAATATTCATTTATGCGTTAGGCCAAATTTTTCCTTAAAGAGGAGAAATTTTAAAAATTTAATCTTGAAATAGCATTTTATCAGATTTAACTGCTTTTCATAATGCTTAATATTTTCTAGAAAGAATTTGTTTTCTTTTGGATAAGGCTCTTTATTTTTTTTTATTTAATTAATCTTAATCATAAGAATCATCTGAATCCAAGCTTATATCTTTTTATTATTAAATAGGTTGTTATTAAAGGATCATTTTTTATTATTCTTATTATTTATTAAGATTTAATAAAAGCTTATTTTTAGTATCATTTTATTATTTTTAACTAGAATAAGATCTCCAAGAAAATTCAACAGGGACAGTACTTTTATTAATAATCTAAACATATTGCTGACTAAATAAAGAAATATAAGTCTATGGCATATCAATGTGTGATTTACTTAAATAAACATAACCAGATTGGCTTTATCATTTAATAAGAACAGATGCTTCCATTCCGTCATAAAACAGTTTCATTTAAGGAGCATCTTATTATTTATAATTATAAACCTTTTGTGGAGTGTATTTAAAAATAAGTTGTTATTTTTGGCCAATTTCTAGAATTCCTTATGTTTTAGATCAAGAGAATCCTTAAGGTAATTTAATCATCCATTTAGTGGCTTTTTAACCAATATTATTAATTAATACAGGTTTTTAAGATTAAAATTTTACAGGAACAGATCCAAAGTCAAGAATATCAGGAAAATCAATAATAGCTCTTCATCCAGTTCATTTAATAGGAACAATAAATCTTTATCTTTAAGTATCAACTTTAATTTAATAGTAATAGTCACTTTTGCTTTAGGGAGAGAATCTAACAATAAATTAAACAACTAATCCAGGAGGTACCTTAATATTTTGATTATCAATATCTTTTGGATCCTTATGAATTTTTGATTATTTCTATTTTTTATATTAATTTTGCTTTTTTACTTTTCAAGGAATTATTTGAAACAGTTTTGTTTAAGGCTGGATAACCTTAATTTTTCTAATACATAAATCTTTATTTCTAGTAATATAACCTAAATTTAAGAATTTGTTATTTAATTTGCAAGGGTTAATAATTATTGAACTGAATTATTAATGGCTCAGGGGAAAATAGCGGTTAATCCACTGGAACTTTAGTTTATTTATATTTAGAATTATCTGAAATATTATAAAAAGCTATAATTTTTGGAGTTTTATAAACCTCAACTAAGCTTTTCCCGCTTTTCTAATCTTATGCAAGCTAACTTGGAGACTAATAAATTTACTTTTTTAATTGTTTTTGTTGAATTTATGATCATAATATAATTAATTTTTTTTTTGTTATTTAAATTAATTAATTAATTTTTTTATTTAATTTTTTTAATTATTAAAATTTTGGGGTTTTGGGGTTTTGGGG
>Ga0208968_1001227_pt1 | contig 14192 bp, 13 predicted proteins | sample RifOxyA3_FD_184031 | JGI IMG/M metagenome (GOLD analysis project Ga0208968, IMG submission 184031) | Groundwater microbial communities from Rifle, Colorado - Rifle Oxygen_injection A3 (SPAdes) | ecosystem: Environmental > Aquatic > Deep subsurface > Groundwater | place: Rifle, Colorado, United...
AGAGTTTTGTGAACTTCCTGAATGAAGCCAGAAACAACGGCTTGACGGAGCATATCAGTCAGATGACCGGAGTCTGGAAATTTCTGGATGAGCTAAGACCGCCAACCGGAATGCAACTGGTTTCGGAACATGAAGATGAAAGCCGTGGCATTGAACGAGGATATGGCAACAGCCAGAAGCCGGAAGATTACATCCAAAGTTTTCAATATTTCATTACTGAGAATCTGAATAAAATAGCGGCGTTGCAAATTATTTGCACCCGGCCTCAGGAGCTCGACCGGAAATCGCTGAAAGAACTGCGGCTACAACTCGATCAGCTTGGCTTTAACCAACGGACTCTGAACACAGCCTGGAAAGCCACCCGGAACGTTGACATTGCTGCCGACATTATTTCTTTTATCCGGACAATGGCTTTGGGTGATGCATTGATCAGTCACGAAGAACGGATCAGACGGGCCGTTGAGAAAGTGAGGGCAATGAAAAGCTGGAACAAGATTCAGCAAAAATGGATCGATCGGTTTGAAAATCAATTGTTGTCGGAAAACATTTTGCAGCACGACGATTTAAACCAGGCTCCGTTTAATGAGAATGGCGGATTTGACCGTCTAAACAAGGTTTTTGAAGAACAACTCGATCAGTTAATCATTCAGTTGAATGAGAATTTATACCAAACGGCATAACCTCCTGAAAGGAAAACCTTATTTTCGGATGAAAAACCTCAGTAGAAAGGATATAACCCCAAAGATCAAATCTTATTACCTTATTTATGAATGTCGAATACAACAACCTTTAAGTAAATCAACCCGAAATAGCAGGTAATAGGGGAATTTTAAATATTTATTTCAGATTTTTAAATAAATTACATAATTATAAATCCCCTAAGCGGAAAAAGGTGCAGCGCACCAGTTATATTTGTAGCATAGATAATGTAATACACACAGAAGGTGCATCGCACCGTAATATTTTTTCATAATGGCAAACACGTACACACAGTGTTATTTTCAGCTCATATTTGCTGTAAAAAACAGAGATGCCCTGATAAAAAAATCATGGAAAAATGAATTAGAAATGTATATAACCGGCATTGTTCAAAATCACAAACACAAACTTTTGTATATAAATGCCATGCCCGATCATATCCACATTTTTATAGGCTACAATATCAGTCAACTAATTCCCGATTTAGTTGAAGAAATAAAGACTTCAAGTAATGGATGGATCAAGAAGGGAAACTTATCAAAATTCAAATTTGAATGGCAAAAAGGGTATGGGGCATTCACATACTCTCATTCTCAGATTGATGCAGTTGTAAAATACATCATGAATCAGGAGACCCATCATCAGAAAAAATCATTTCGGGAAGAATATTTGGAAATACTTCGTAAGAATGAAATTGAATTCAAGGATGAATATGTATTCGAATTTTTCGATGACGTGAGGTGGGAATAAATATTTCGGTGCGCTGCACCTTTCCCTGCTTTTAATCGGCTTTTTGCTACAAATATTTGGCGGCTCTGCCGCTAATCCGCCAGGAATGAAGGATATGGTAGAAACAAGTAAGGGGATTTAAAATAATTATTTCCGATTTCTAAATAAATTAAAGATATCCCCTATATGGTATAAAAGTAAAATAAAGGAATTCTTATTTTACTTTCGTGCCTGAAAGTAAAATAACGGATTTTCATTTTTGAACAATATTTAAACGCTTTTAAAGCAGATTAAACTATATGAGTGCAGAAGAAATAGCCGCCAAGTTATGGGGCCTTTGTAATTTGCTTCGCGACGACGGAGTAACCTACCACCAATACCTCAACGAGTTAACCTATATCCTCTTCCTGAAACTGAGCGAAGTTAAAGGCTTTGAGAACGAGTTGCCCGAAGAATACCGCTGGCAAAAGCTGAAGGGCATTCAGGATAACAAAGAACTGTTCGACACCTACCGCGAACTGCTGGCGACCATTAGCACCAAAAGCGACAATGCCAATATCAAGGAGATTTTTACCAATGCTTCGTCCACATTGAGAAAGCCGGTGAATTTAAAATCGCTGATCAGCAGCATCGACTTGCTCGACTGGTACGAGGAACACGACCGCGATGTGATGGGCGATATTTATGAAGATTTGCTGGAGCGCAATGCCGGAGAGAAAAAAAGTGGCGCCGGACAGTATTTCACCCCGCGCCCGCTGATCAATGTGATGGTCGATCTGGTAGTTCCAAAATTGGGAGAGCGCTGGAACGATCCGGCCTGTGGTACGTTTGGATTCCCGATCTCGATTAACCAATACCTGATTAACCGGCACGATTACATTTACAAGGACGAAAAGACCCGGGTGTTTCAGCAAACGACCGCGCTGAGTGGCGTTGAACTGGTTCAGGATGCCCACCGCCTGGCTTTGATGAATGCTAAGCTGCACGGGCTCGACAGCACCATTTACCTGAACGATACGCTGAGCGATTTTGGCAAAAGCCTGAAAGGATTCGACGGGGTGCTGGCGAATCCTCCTTTTGGAACCAAACAGGGAGGCGAACGCCCCAGCCGCGACGATTTTACTTACCCAACTGCCAACAAACAGCTCAACTTCTTGCAGCACATTTACCGCTCGCTGCACAAAAAAGGCGGAGCCCGCGCGGCAGTGGTGTTGCCCGATAACGTTTTGTTTGAAGATGGCGACGGCGCTAAAATCCGTCGCGACTTAATGGACAAATGCCGCCTGCATACCATCCTGCGTCTGCCAACCGGTATTTTTTATGCCCAGGGAGTGAAAACCAATGTGCTGTTTTTTGAACGTGGCGTGACTGAAACCGGAAACACCGACAAGGTTTGGTACTATGATATGCGCACCAACACGCCTAATTACGGGAAACGAACTCCGTTTACTCTGGCTGCTTTTGACGGATTTATAAAAGCCTACACCGGAGGTTTGACCACTGAAAATGTGGGTTTGGAATACGACGGAAAGGTGGACGACCAGAAACGTGCAGCCATTACCGACGAACGCTGGCAATGCATTACCCGCGAGCAGATTGCCAAAAAGAACGACTCGCTCGATTTGGGCCTGATTGCCGACAGCTCACTGAGCAATGGAGAAGATTTGGATGATCCGATCGACATTGCCAAAGAAGCAGTTTTGGAATTAAAAAGTATCATGAGCGAGTTGGATGCGATCATTAAAGAACTTGCGTAGAAACTAAATTAGTCAGCCACTGGCTGACCAATTGATTACAAATTATAGAAGTTTTGAGAATGATTCTAAATCGATTAACAATGATTTTGCGTTATCCTTTGCCGTTGACTTCAGTCAACGGGTTGAATACAAGCGAGAATCCCGGGCTTTAGCCCAAAATATTGTGGCTAAAGCCAATAATGTATTTATCTAATCCGTCTGCTAAAGCAGACGGCAAAGGATAACGCCTCGAAAATAGATGTTTGGGTGAATAGAAGAATCCCAATTTGTTTTAATTATGCCAATTTACAAAACACACAAATGCAGAAGGAATTACCAATAGGGTGGGTTGAAACAGAGCTTCAGGTAGTATCTGAAATACTTGATAATTTAAGAAAACCTATAAATTCAACTGAAAGAGGTGGCAGAATAGGTAATATTCCATACTATGGTGCTACTGGCCAAGCTGGTTGGATTGATGACTATCTATTTGATGAAGAACTTGTTTTGGTTGGTGAAGATGGTGCGCCATTTTTTGATAAAACAAAGAATGTTGCATATCTGATAAATGGAAAATCATGGGTAAATAATCATGCTCATGTATTGAAGGCAATTAGCAAAATTACATCAAATAAGTTTTTACTCCATTTCTTAAATCAATTTGATTATAAGGACTTTGTTGGTGGTACGACAAGATTAAAGCTTACTCAAGGTGACTTAAAAATCATACCAGTTCCACTTCCACCCCTTCCTGAACAGCATCGCATTGTGGCAAAACTCGATACCCTGTTTGGGCACCTCGATGCCCTGAAAACCCGCCTCGACCGCATCCCACAACTGCTGAAAGACTTCCGCCAAAAGGTACTTACCCAAGCTGTAACCGGCAAATTGACTGAAGAGTGGAGAGAAGGAAGAGAGTTGGAAGAATGGAGAGAATCACCCTTGAACGAGTTTTCTACTTCAAGACTGGGGAAAATGCTTGATAAAGAGAAAAATCAAGGCATACCAACAAAATATCTTCGGAACATTAACGTAAGGTGGTTTGATTTTGACTTGGACGACTTATTTGAGATAAAGGTATCTGAAGAAGAAATGCAAAAGTATAGTATTCAGAATGGAGATGTTCTAGTTTGTGAAGGTGGTGAACCTGGACGAGCAGCAATTTGGCGCAACGGGAACACCAATATAATTTTTCAGAAAGCATTACATAGAGTTAGGCTGAATAACACTGTTTTACCCGAATTTTTCCTGTATAATTTGAAGGTAGATTCTGTAAACAATGTATTAAGTTCTCTATTTACCGGAACTACGATTAAACACCTAACCGGGGTAGCATTTTCAGATTATTCGATCAATATTCCACCAATTGAAGAACAGCAAGAAATCGTCCGTCGTGTCGAATCCCTTTTTGCCAAAGCCGACCAGATAGAAGCCAGTTACCAAAAACTAAAAGCAAAGATAGAGCAGTTGCCACAAGCCATACTGGCCAAAGCCTTCCGTGGCGAACTGGTGGCGCAACTCCCCACCGATGGCGATGCAAGGGAATTGCTGGAGCAGATAAAACTGGCCAAAGCGGGGTTGGAGAAAGGCGGAAAAACCAAAAAAATGAAAGGAAATGATGATGTGCGGATGGTGGCCGAAGAGGGAGCGAGGTATGGGAAATAAATAGTAATTCGACTTTAAAGTTAATATATTTTAAACATGTTATATAATATACAACTTCAAAGTGTAATGAATAAGTTTATAACCTAATTTTGAACCGAATGACAACCAAAAATGAGGTTGAGCGTTTCTTGAACGACTTTAAAACTAAATTGGGCATCTTCCATATCCTTTTCATGGATAATCGGGGAAAAAATGCTCAGGCTCTTCTGGACTTTGAAATTAGTCCAATTAAAAGAATTGAAATACTTAAAAAACTAGCTGTTGAAGATTATTCACAGGGTCCTCTGGATGAAAACATGCATGGCTTACCGCCTATGTGGGTATTTGGTCAGGAAATAAAAGGAATAGAAGTGTAGATTAAAATTAGTATGGGAAAAGCAAATTCAAACACTATTTGTATCTCTTTTCACCCTGCCGAATGCCCGATGAAATACCCTTACAAAACTACAAAACAATGAAAAGCCCATTTACAGATAAGGAAATGAAGGTCGCAAAAGAAATGCGTGAAATGACTTTCAGAAAGGAGACATTTTCAGTTGTATTTCATTCTTATATCTGCGAGGATACCAAGGAACAGTTTGAGGATGAGCATTTTTCAATATTAAACAACAATCAGGTTGTAAATCAATACCGGGTCCGACATAACATCCCATTTCCTGAGCAGATCAAAGCAATCCGTGAAAAGTATGAACTTTCAGCAAAAAAGATATCAGAGTTATTGGGTTTTGGAACCAATTCCTGGAGAAATTATGAAGATGGCGAGGTGCCGTCGAGAGCGAATGCCAATCTGATTCAAATGATTAGCAAACCAGAAAGTTTTGAAGAATACATTCTGAAGTACAGTGGTCTGGAAGAAAAGGAAAGTGAAAAAGTTTTAAAACCTGTCAAAAACCTAAAAACGGATAGTTGTTTCTGTAATGATCAACTTTACCGGTTTAATTGCCAGCCTGATATCACTACCGGATATAAAGCTTTTGACCGGGAGAAGACACAACAGTTAATTCTCTACTTTGCAGCAAGACAAAGTCCCTATAAAACTAAAATGAATAAGTTACTGTTTTATTCCGACTTTGTGCATTTCAGAGGTACAGCCCAAAGTATTACAGGGTTAAAATATGCCGCTCTACCACATGGACCGGTACCTAATCATTTCGAATATCTGTTTGAGGCTTTGGTCGAAGAGGGAATAATTTCCAAAGATTACACCATGACAAATTTTGGAGAAGTTGAACAAATTCTTCCATCCGGTGAAGTGCAATTTGATCCATCATTCTTTACTGCAAGCGAACTTGAGGCAATTGATTACATTGCTAGCAAATTTAAAGACACCTCAGCCACCGAAATAGCAGATATTAGTCACCTTGAACCTGCCTGGATAGATAATATTAATGACAAAAGGATTATTCCGTTTACTTATGCCTTTGGGCTGGAAACAGTGTAATTCATTGCCTTTGGTATTAAATTGTGATATTTCGGTGTAATCACCGGAATATCACACAAGCCTTGCTGACCAAAGCCTTCCGTGGCGAACTGGTGGAGCAATTACCAACTGATGGTGATGCCCGCGATTTGCTGGAGCCGATTAAACAAGCCAAAGCCGGGCTGGAGAAAGGCGGAAAAAGCTGGGGAAAGAAGAACCTTTAAGGATGGTGCTGAAGATGGGGCGAGGTATGGGAAAAGGTAGTTCGACTATTTAAATAAAATGTAATGAGTACCGGTTCCCATTTTACTATTTATCGGCATAATGCCCATGCATGGAAATGACATGTATCTTTATAGACTACTTCCATAAATCATCTGTTTTAATAACCTTTCCCTTGCTATCTCTCGACTTTTGAATTTTTTTTACAAATTCTTCATTATAAGGGCTTTTCCCGGCTTTGGCTTCATTCATTGATTTAGCTGAAGGGCTAGGCTTCCTTTCTTCAACAATGGTTACAAATGGTTGAGTTTTGAGGAACTCAATCAGTTTTTTTGCACCTATTGACCTTTCGTTGATTACTATTGTTGTCATAGCTTGAATTATTTTGTACAAATATAAAAAACCTACCTGAATTATTGAGCCTTCCAGTCTTTACCAGCGGTTGCATGTATAAAACTGAAATTTCTTTTGAAAACCGGAACCCGTTTGCCCAAAGATGCTTGTGATGAACGGTTTGAGTGATGGAATGAATAAAGAATCTAATAATTCATGGCATGTTACGCAACCTTTGTTAGTTTATTTTCATCCTATAAATAAACCCTATTTTTAACATAGTTAGATATGAAGCAACTTTTCTATCTGTTTCTGGTACTGTTCCTATTCGGATGTGATGATATATTTCAAGATACTTACCATTATTCAATGCCCATAACACAGTCAAAAGAGTATCCGGTATATCTCGATATGAGCGAAATAGGGAATATACAGGTTAAAGCGAATTCGCCGCTTGTTGCTCCGTTTAAGATCCTGTCGAATGACAAGTATTATTTCGTGGGAGATATGCTGAAAGGTGTGCATGTTTACGAAAAGAAAGCCGCTGGTGTAAGCTATCTGTGTTTTATTGAGTGCAGGTATATCACAGATTTCGAACTTGCTGATAACCGGCTTTTTTGTAACAACCTGGTGGATATGGTGGTTGTCGATGTGAGCAATCCGCTGCAGATAAACATTTTACACCGGCAGAAAAATTATTTTAACCGGTTTACAAGCTATAAAAAGTACTGGAATTTACCTTACGTGGAAGGAAAGGGGATTATTGCAGGGACAGTGACTCATAAACTTACAGGTGTGATAACGGATAAACAGCCCAATCTTGATTTCAGTGAGTTTGATCAGCTGTATGGCAATTTGACGACCAAAGTGGTACCCGATACCTGGTTCAAAAATCATCCTGAAAATGACGCACCGTACCCCGGAATAATCAAAATGGGTACAGCTGAAATATACACGTACGGAAGTTACAATAGTTGGGCTATCTGCACATACCGGATGGGACCTTTCAGCATTAGAGAGGAAGATTTGTGGACAACTTCCGGGGGAAAATACGCTCCTCCATACTACTACAGCAATGCCTATCCTGTGAGGATGTTTTTTGAGGATGATATAATTTTTATTTTGGGAACGGAGATCAACCTTAAGAGCGGTTATTGCGATTGCATTCTATATAATGAAAAATATCCCCTTACCCAAAATCTATATTTTCCGACCTTTAAACCTTTAGATATTAGTTACATGCCACAGATGAATGCTTTTTTCGCTCTTTCGGGCACATCTGTGTGGGGTGTATTTATAAGCGGCGATGGGGTATCAGGTTTTAAAAAGACATATAAAGATTATCAGATTGCAACGGATGCCGTAGAAATTTTAAGGGTCGGGGACAAGCTGATTACCCTCGGAAATGAACTTTCCGTGTATTCTGCATCTGAAAACGAGATCCGGCTTGTGAAAAAATATCCCGGAATTTCCGGAAAGTGCTGTAAAAAGGAGGGAAGTTTTTTGACTGTAGCCAATACGCAGGGTCTGTTCATCTATGATATCACCGATCTGGAAAATATTCAACGCATTCCATAAATCATTTTTTATCACTGTTCTTTCTTGGTGAAGCTGGTTTTGTTTTCCTTTTTGGGACAAAGCTTGGTGAGCCATTAGTGTTTATTAATTTATGGCTGAATACTTAATGTTTCCAGTTTTATAATTTGCAGACCTAGAGGTCTAACCGCAATCATTAGTGACCATAGTAACGCCAACGTTGTAGATAAACATTATACGGCTCAAATAGAGGCTATAAAAAAGAACATTAATTTCAGGGTATACTCAAAAGATGAAGTGTACGTCAGTTAAGAGTTTCAGAGATTTTCCTTACCTCGATTCCTTACCTCGCAATTTAAGGGCATAAAAAAAAGTCAGTGTAAAACACTGACTTTCAAATGTAGCGGGAGCCGGACTCGAACCGACGGCCTTTGGGTTATGAGCCCAACGAGCTACCAACTGCTCCATCCCGCAATGTATCTTTAGATAAATGTATCGTCGTTTGTAAGAACTTCGCTTTGCTTCAGATTTCTGTGCTAAGCGGCTGCAAATATAGACCATCAGTTTAAATATTCCTAATTTGATTTCAACTTTTTTTGTTGTTTACTGAATTTGCTTCGTTAAAAAGTATTAATATGGGGTTGATCCGACTGGTTTTCTCCAAATCTTTCTAATTTTGGAGTTCGAAAAAACAGAGAATGAACAGAAAAGAGCTGACTAAGAAAATATTTCAGATGCTGAAAGACCATTACCGGCTCATCATCTACAACGATTCTACGATTCAAACGGTCTGGAGCATCAAACTTACCCCAATAAAAGTATTGACTCTGGGCAGTTTGGGCGCTATTTTATTGATTTTATTAACCACTGTTATTATTGCCTACACGCCATTGCGCGAAAATATTCCCGGATATCCAAGTGTGAAAACCAGGCAAATGATCATTCGGAATTATGTTCTGGTCGATTCTTTGGAAAATGAAATCATAGAAAGGGATAAATATTTTGACAAGATAAAAGCATTGTTTATAGGAGAAGTGCCTACGGATGAAATGCCTGTATCTGACTCGGGATTAATTGCCCATGAAGTTAAATTTCGAAGTTTCAATGCTGATTCTGCATTTCAGGATAAATTGCTCGAAGAAAGGCTTGGCTTATCGGTTTCAGAAAATTCGAAGCGTTTGCCAAGTATCGCAAATATTCATTTTTTTACGCCGCTTCGGGGAATGATCACCAATAAATTCAATGCAAAAACAGAGCATTTGGCAGTTGATATTGTAGGTAAACTCAATGCAAGAATTTCAAATGTGTTGGATGGAACGGTAATTTTCGCCGGCTGGACAATGGATACAGGCAATTCAATATTCATTCAGCACGAAAACAATATCATTTCGGCTTACAAGCACAATGCTGAATTATTGAAATCAGTGGGCGACAGGGTGAAGGCAGGGGATGTGATCGCCATCATGGGAAACAGCGGAGAGCTAACAACCGGTCCTCATCTTCACTTCGAACTTTGGCACAACGGAATAGCCCTTGATCCGGAAACATACATTGATTTTTAAACTATTCTATGAAACGAGCCATGAGAATTACTTCTCACACAGGAGAATGATTATTGGCGAGTTCCCTGCCGGCCGGACAGGCGGGCATCTGGCAATTAAAAAACAAACTATAAACAGATGAAAAAACGCATTGCTATTCTGGGATCAACCGGATCAATTGGTACTCAAACCCTGGAAGTTATTTCGCAAAATCCCGATTCTTTTGAAGTGGAAGTTTTAACTGCAAACAACAATATTGATTTGCTAATTGCACAGGCAAAAATGTATCAGCCCAATGTGGTGGTAATTTCCAATTCATGCCATTACGACTTGTTAAAAGAAGCCCTGAAAGATGAACCAATAAAGGTATATGCCGGCAGGGAAGCACTTCAGCAGGTTGTTGAAATGGATACCATTGATTTGGTTGTTACGGCGATGGTTGGTTATTCCGGGCTGATTCCTACCTGCAATGCCATAAAGGCTGGCAAGCACATTGCGCTGGCCAACAAGGAAACGATGGTGGTGGCAGGCGAGATTATCAACCAGCTGGCCATCGAACACAAGGTAAATATTTACCCGGTCGATTCTGAACATTCGGCCATCTTTCAATGTTTGGTAGGCGAGTTCAACAATGAAATTGAAAAAATATACCTGACAGCTTCTGGCGGTCCTTTCCGGGGTTTTACTCCTGAACAACTTGCTAATGTTACCAAAGCCGATGCATTGAAACATCCGAACTGGGACATGGGCGCCAAAATTACCATCGACTCGGCCTCGATGATGAACAAAGGTTTTGAAGTGATCGAGGCGAAATGGCTCTTTGGGTTAAAACCCGAACAAATAGATGTGATCGTTCATCCTCAAAGCATTATTCATTCCATCGTTCAGTTTCGCGATGGTTCTATGAAGGCCCAGATGGGACTGCCAGATATGAAATTGCCCATTCAGTATGCCCTCAGTTTTCCCGAAAGGTTGGACTCGGGATTCAAGAGGTTCAGTTTTTTAGATTACCCGAAACTGACATTTGAACAGCCAAATACGAAAAATTTTCGTAATCTTGCACTCGCTTTTGAAGCTTTAAATCAGGCAGGAAACATGCCTTGTATATTGAATGCAGCAAACGAAGTGGTGGTACAGGCTTTTCTTTCTGACAGGATCAGTTTTCTGGAAATGCCTGAAATCATTGAAAAGGCCATGGGCAAGGCAACATTTATTAAAAATCCGAATTTGGAAGATTACATTCAAACAGATAAGGAAACGCGTATATTAACATCCGCCATGGTTAAAAATCAGGCAATACAAAAGATTTAAAAACAGAAAAATTATTCGATGGAAATAGTATTAATTAAAGCTGCACAACTCATTCTAAGTTTATCCTTACTGGTTATTATACACGAATTCGGGCATTTTTTGTTTGCACGAATTTTTAAAACCCGTGTCGAAAAATTTTACTTGTTTTTTGATCCCTGGTTCTCACTTTTCAAAGTTAAAAAAGGCGATACCGAATACGGAATTGGCTGGCTTCCATTGGGTGGATATGTGAAAATTTCAGGAATGATTGACGAATCGATGGACAAAGAGGCAATGAAACTACCTCCGCAACCACATGAATTCCGTTCTAAAAAATCGTGGCAGCGTTTGCTGATCATGATTGGCGGTGTTTTGATGAATTTCATCCTTGCATTCATTATTTATATCGGCATTCTTTATGCGTGGGGCGAGCAATATCTTCCGACAGAAAATGTGAAATATGGTATTGAAGTGGATGCAGTCGGAGAACAAATCGGCCTTCAAAACGGCGATAAAATTCTATCGGTTGGAAACAAAAAAGTGGAGAACTTCCATAAAATAATTCCTACCCTTATTCTTGACAGCGCTCCTGACATTCAGGTTGAGCGCGATGGACAGAAAGTAAATGTTGAGATTTCGGACGAAGATGTGGCCCTGTTGATAAAAAGCAAAGGGGTAATGTCGTTCAGGACTCCGTTTGATTACAAGGTTGCCAAGGTTTCTAAGAGTTCGGCAGCCGAAACAGCGGGCCTAGAGAAAGGTGACCGGATTGTTGGGATGAATGACCAGAAATACGAATACAACGATCAGTTTAAGTCAACACTGAAAGATAGCATTGGCAAAACAGTTGTGCTAAACGTGTTACGCGACAATAATGAATTGGCTTTGCCAATAACCATACCGGAAACCGGAATGCTTGGTATCCATCTCGAACAGGATCTGGAAAAGATATTCGAATTTAAAACAATTAAATATGGATTGATCGAATCGATTCCAGCCGGAATCAGAAAAGGAATCAATACGACCAGCGATTACCTGAAACAATTTAAGCTGATTTTTTCGCCTAAAACCAAAGCTTACGAAAGCCTGGGCGGATTTATTTCGATAGGGAATATTTTCCCGGGAATGTGGAGCTGGTTCTCTTTCTGGAACATGACCGCATTTCTTTCGATCATATTGGCTGTAATGAACCTACTTCCTATTCCTGCCCTTGATGGCGGACATGTGATGTTTCTGCTTTTTGAGATGATCACAGGCCGTAAACCGGGCGATAAATTTCTGGAATATGCCCAGATTGTAGGAATGGTGCTGCTTCTTTCACTCGTTATTTTTGCCAATGGCAACGATATATTTAAACTTTTCAAATAAAGAACTGAAGTGATTATTTTTATTACTTTTGCACAAACCATTTAAACTTTAATAGTATGAACTTATTAATTATTGCCGGTATTATTGGACCTCAGGAACTCATTATTGTATTGGTAGTGGTTGTTCTGATGTTTGGCGGAACCAAAATTCCTGAATTGATGAAAGGCCTAGGCAAGGGGATAAAGGAATTTAAGAATGCCTCAAAATCGGAGGAGGAAGAAGCAAAAAAGGATACTGAAAAAATTGAAAAATAATAAGTAAGAAAATCCCGCATAGCGGGTTTTTTTTTGCCTTTTCGCTAAATTGCAAATCAGACTTTTGCGTATCAATTGGTATGCTCTATTCTGGTAAGGTTTTTGATGCAGGAGCCACACACAAAACATTATAGCCATGAAACGAATGATGCTGAAATTTTCCGTTTTGTTTTATTTGACCTTCGTTTTATTTTCCTGCAACCTGAAAGAAGGCGCGAAAATGGAAACGATAACAGGTAAATCAAACGAAGTAGTAATTGTAATTGGCAAGGAAGTATGGACCGGAAAAGTAGGGTCGGTGATACGCCAAACACTTGCACAGCCGCAGTCGTCGCTTCCTCAGGAAGAGCCTATTTTTTCGCTGATAAATGTACCTCCTGAAGCATTTATTAACTTATTTAAAACATGCCGAAATCTCATTACGGTTAAAATTTCGCCAACGACCACAAATCCAAAAATCGAATTTACCAATGATGTTTATGCCTATCCACAGGCTGTTGTAAATATTCAGGCTACTTCAGCTGAAAATTTCGAAGAAATGTTCAATGTCAACAGTGAGAAAATAATAGGATTTTTCCTGAAAGCTGAAAAGGACCGTTTAAAGAAAACCTATAAGGATGCGCATGAAAAGGCAGTTTACAATACGCTGTTAAAAGATTTTAACATTAAACTTTATGTGCCTACCGGATTTAAGATTGTAAAGAAAGATTCAAATTTTGTATGGATCAGGTACGATACGCCCCTGATCACCCAAAGTATTATTGTGTATTCTTATCCGTATGATTCTGACAGTACATTTACGCCTAAATATCAATTGGGGAAACGTAATCTGATGATGAATGCCAATGTTCCGGGACCACTTCCGGGAAGTTACATGACCACAGAAATGGAAGTTCCTTTGGATTTCAATATCCTGAATTACAATGGGAATTATGCCTCTGAAATGCGCGGTTTGTGGAGGGTTGAAAAAGATTTTATGGGCGGTCCTTTTGTCAGTCTTGCGGTTTTGGATGCCAGCCGGAGAAGGATCGTGACAGTTGAAGGTCATGTTTATGCACCCAAAAACAATAAGCGAAATTATTTACGACAAGTTGAGGCGATGATTTATTCGCTCGAATTCCCTGGTCAGAAAATAAATGACAAAATAACCAAACAACTCGAAAGCGGAAATTAGAAAAATTCTTCTGAATTGTCAAGACTTTGTTCGATGCTTTCCGGGTCATTGCAGTTGAGGTTCACATTAAAATTAGCAGGCCTCTCAAATACACTTTCGTCACTATAAGGCAAACTTTTGTCGGCGTAAACTTTCTTCATGTAATATCCCCAAATTGGAAGTGCCATGCTTGCACCTTGTCCCGATTGCAGATCTTCGAAATGGATACTTCTCAATTCAGCACCT
>Ga0208968_1001239_pt1 | contig 14078 bp, 9 predicted proteins | sample RifOxyA3_FD_184031 | JGI IMG/M metagenome (GOLD analysis project Ga0208968, IMG submission 184031) | Groundwater microbial communities from Rifle, Colorado - Rifle Oxygen_injection A3 (SPAdes) | ecosystem: Environmental > Aquatic > Deep subsurface > Groundwater | place: Rifle, Colorado, United...
CCGATCCCCGCCCACTCGCTGAAGCGTCGCTACGGCTTCCGCCTGAAGGCGGGACTCTGACGAAGAGGCCGGATTTGCGTCGCGGGGTGGCTGGCGTCCTGCCTCCCCCCTCCCCCTGAACCCCGAACCCTGAACCCCGAACCCTCTCCCGTGGACAACACTCCCGACAACCCGAAGCCCCGCCCGCGCCTGCCGCCGTGGCTGCGCGTGCCGTTCCGCGGCGGCCGGCCGCGCGCCGAAGTGCGCGGGCTGCTCAAGAGCCTCGACCTGCACACCGTCTGCCAGAGCGCGGACTGCCCGAACCTGTGCGAGTGCTGGGCGCGCCGCACCGCCACGTTCATGATCCTCGGCGACGTGTGCACGCGTAACTGCCGGTTCTGCGCCGTCGCTCACGGCAAGCCCGCGCCGCCCGATCCGGAAGAACCCGCGCACGTCGCCGAGGCCGCGGCGCGCCTGGACCTGCGCTTCGTGGTCGTCACCAGCGTCACGCGCGACGACCTGCCGGACGGCGGCGCGGCGCACTTCGCCGCGACGGTGCGCGCGGTTCGAGCGCGCCTCCCGGACGCCGGCATCGAGGTGCTCACCCCGGACTTCGGCGCGCGCGAAGCGGATATCCGCACGGTCATCGACACGCACCCGACGGTCTTCAATCACAACATCGAAACCTGTGCGCGCCTCTCGCTCCTGGTCCGGCCGCAAGCGGATTACGCACGCAGCCTGCGGACGCTCGCGACCGCCGCGCGCCTGGCCGCGGAAGCGGAAGGCAAGGGGCATGGGGTAATGGGCGTAGAGCAAGAGCTAAGGGGCACGGGTGCTGAGGCGGTTGAGCGGCCCGGGGCTGTGCAGAGTGGCGGGACCGGCTCGGTCCCGCTTGCGCCGGAGCGAGACGCTCCGACCACTTTGCGCGAGGGACAAAGCAACACTCCTGTCGGCGCGCCCCATGCCCCTGGAGGGCGAGGGGCTTGCCACGGCGTAGCGTCTGCGCGGAGCCAGGTCACCCAGATCAAGTCCGGGCTGATGCTCGGCATGGGCGAGACGCCGGCGGAGGTCCGTGCGGTGTTCGCAGACCTGCGTGCGGCCGGCGTGCAGAGCCTGACCGTCGGCCAGTACCTGCCGCCGTCACGCCAGCACTGGCCGGTCGAACGCTACGTGACACCCGCCGAGTTCGCAGACTGGGGCGAAATTGCACGGCGCGAGTTCGGCTTCGAACACGTGGTCAGCGCACCACTAGTGCGCAGCTCGTACATGGCCGACCAGGCGGCGGCGGCAGCGGCGGCAGCGGCAGGGGCTTTGCCCCCGCACCCCCACCAGAGGGGACCAGTCCCCTCTGGACACCCCGAGTGACATTGCCGTACGCGCGCCGCGCGTACGGCAATGTCAAGCTGGGAGGGAGCCCGAGCGAGCAGGTCGCTTGGTTGGCCACGGGCGTGGTGCCGGCCAAGCGCGATGCGCAAGCGAAGCACCACGCGGCCAACCAAGGCCACAGACGTTTGACGCGGCGTTTAGGTTGCGCCCCGGCCGTCAGGCCGGTATAGGTCGTATTCGTCGTATAGGTCGTATGCTTCCATGCTTCGCCCCGGAGAGGAGCACTCACATATGGAATGGAGCCAGTTCGTCGTCATCGGTGAGAACATCCACTGTTCGCGCGCCGTGAAGCGCGGCGGCGCAAACACGACCACGCTGCCGGACGGTGCCGAGGCGTTGCGGTTTCGCACCGCCGCCGGTGAACGCACGTTGTGGATTCCGCAGCAATGGGCGTGCTGCCGGCGCGACGCCGGCCAGCCCATGGTCAACTCGGTCAGTCTCGAGCGCACGAAGGCAATCGGCCTGGTGACGGAGTTCAATGCCGCTGTGGTGGTCAGCGCGTCCGGTCGCGAAGGGCTACCTGCTGGCCGTGGTCGCACAGAGTTTCACGCCACTGCTCATCGGCTACGGGAAAGACCTGCTCAGTATGACCGCGGCCGATACCGGCAAGTTCACCACCGCCTGCTTCGTCGGTACGCTCGTAATCGGCATCAGCATGCCGCTGCCGGCCAACCCGGGTCCGGCCACGAGGATCTCCGCAACGCGCCTTGTCAGCGGTGCATCAGCGGTTCCCGGGCGACGACCGGCCGGTCATGTGCGGCTGCTATCCGGGCGTCTCCGTCTGAGTCCCGCCTTTCAGGCGGAAGTGGCAGCGACGCTTCAGCGAGCGGCCCACGGCGTTGCCACGCGCACCCGTGCCGACGCGCCGGGAAGCGCGCGGTTCGGTCAGGAGCTGACGCATTCCCCTCGTCCGTCTTGCGGGGCCTCGCACGGCCCGGATCGAGATCAAGCCGACACGGCTCTTCTACGACTACCTTCTCATGCAGTTCGACCTCGCGTTCTCCTGCGACCTCTTCGATGGGCAGGGCCAGCAGGTCTACGCTGCGCGTCTGGATACAGACCTGATCCTGGCGCGCCAGGGGATCATGCATATTCGCCTGCCGTTGGTGGGGCGCGAACTCCAACAGCCGGAACCGTGTGCCCTCTACCTGGTCCTGACGTCGAATGTCAACTTCGAGGAAACAACCCAGCAGGATGCTCCAGGCAGAGCGGAACCGACTCGTGTCGTCAGCCGGACTGCCAAGACTCGCCAAGGGCTTCAGGACTGGATTCTGCCCAAGGTCGATTTCGCGGACACGCCCTTGCCGCAAGTGCTCGACTGGATCCGAAAGCGCGGTCGCGAATTGGATCCGACGGGCAAGGGCATCGAGATTTGGACCTTCCTCCCGCCCGGGCCGGACAAGGCCGGTCGGGAACCCCTGTCAATGAACGTGGAGGACATCCCCCTCGGCGAACTGATTCGGTACGTCTGCATGGCAAGCAGGACTGGGTTAAGAGTGCAGTCGGCGGCTGTCGTTATCTATGACAAGGAAGTCCTTCCGGACGGGGCTGACGCGATGCAAACGCGGTACGATTTCCAGAACGAAGAACGGTCAACCCCCGAATTCCTGCCTGGGGACCCCCACGACTCTTCATCTCCCGCGAACGTGAGGGTTCTCGCCGATTACGGGGTTGACACGCCGCCCGGGGCGTGGTTCAGGTTCCTCGAGTTCCCGGTCGGGCGACTCTTCGTGCACCACAACACGCCCCAGGAGCTCCGCGACGCAGGGAAAGTGTTCTCAATGCTCGACGGCGGGTTGTGGTTCATGTCCCACATTCGCGAACGACTCCGGCTTGTCGAGGTCCGGGACGCCAGACTTCTCGCCGCCGTGCGCGAACACGTTGCCCACCCGGAACGTCCGGTCGACTGGCGCGGTCCGGTGACGCAAGCCGGCACTGAAGGAATGATCCTTCTGCAGGACCTCCAGACTCTCGTTGTGCCCGGTACGGAGGGCAGGATCGAGTCCATGTGTCTTTCCCCGGAGAACAAGCCGGTTCGGTTCACCATCAAGTCTCGCACCATGGAGGGTGGTGTCGATGTGTCGCTCAGGGAACCCTACTCGCTCGCCGTTGAATGGCAGGCCGAGGGCCCCGGCCTGGCCGTGGGGGTGCGGGGCCGCTCGGTATTCGGCACCTGGCGCCAGCAGCATTTGATCCTGCCGACTCCGTACCTGGCACGCAGCCCCGAAGCGGCCGAGAGGACATTCGTCGTTCTCACAGCGTCCGAAGTCAATCCCTACTGGGTCGAACTGCCCCAGTCATACCTTGTCGATGACCCATGGTGTGTCTCGCAGCGAGCGTCGGACCCCGTTCCTGAGGTCAGACGCGAAGGCGCACCAGCCGCCGCTGATGAGTCAACGCCTCCGGGCCGACAGACGCGGTACTACGGTGTGACTTTGCCGGCGGAGACCGTCGCGGCCGTCGTTGGCTGCCTGGCTGAGTCCCTGGGTGATGTCAGTCTGGACTACTACCCCGGGACAGGCAAGCTGTACGCCGAGGGGCCGGGGGCGCAATTGGAGGAGGCGGGCTCAGCACTGCGTCTTCTGGAACCAAGCCCCCGCGAATACCGCGTCAGCGTTGCGCCGAATGGTAGTCCGCAACTTGCCAGTGTGGGCTTCACGCTACCTGGAAACGCGACGGTCCTGCCAGTGCTGATCTCGGCACCACCCGCGCAGTCCGCAACCACGGAACTGACGATCCGCGTTTCCGAGCTCGTCTGCGGGGAGGCCTATCAGGTCGAGGTGAGCACTGCCGCGGCAGGAGACACCGCTGCCCAGACCCGCACCGTCCGCGTGGCGCCTGGCTGCCCTGCACAACTCGACGTGGCAGGTGGTCTGACCCTGACCGTCGACGCATTCGACACTTGCCTGCACCGCATCGGGAAGCCATTCGAGGACGTGGTCGGCAGGCACGCGCGACGACGGCGGGAGCGGCAGGCACGGTTTGCGGAATCCGCCAAGATCCTAAACCATCGCCTCGTCCCGGAATTCGTGTGCCGTCAGGCTGACCTTGTGACGGCAGTGACCGCGCTCCGGGCCATCTGCAAGGCACGGCAGATGCCAGCCCCAGGCGCGAGGCTGGAGATGATGATGCCCGACTGGGGGACGCGTCTGCCGGAGAAGGTGGCTGCGGCGCGCGTGCCGGCGATGGAGTTCCCCAAGGACGGCGAAGACCAGGCAACCGACGACGACGCAGCACCTGATCCTGCCATCGAGAAATGGCCATTGGCGTGGAACCCGAAGCTGGACATAGACTTGCACGGCCAGAGCCTGTGGGCTGTCCTGCAACACCTGCAGTCCGCCTACCTTTGTCGCGTGGACGTGCGCGACGACGAGATCTGGATCTTTCCCGGTCCGGACGTGGCCATCCGGCGCTACTCGGTCAGCAAGGACCGCCTCAAGGACGCCCGCGAGGACGTGCGCGGGTACCTGCAGCGCCAGGGCGTCGCCATGCGGGAGTACGAACGGGTTCTTTACTTCCCGGAGTATGACACCGTTCTGGCCGCCGGCAGCGACGCATTCCTCGACCAGGTCGGGAAGGCACTGGGGCCGGCCAGCGACCGATGAGACGGCGGGGCGGAACTCTGTTCTGAGCCGGTTTTCGGTCGGGGACGATTCAGCGCGGGAAGAGGGTGGGGGCGCGTGTTCCGGCGGGGCGGCGCATGTGCGGGTGGCAACGCCGCGTGCCGCTCGCTGAAGCGTCGCTGCCACTTCCGCCTGAAGGGCGGCACTCAGGCGGGGGCGCCGGAGCAACTCTCCGAGATGATTGAGTGATTGCAGGACAAGAACCGCCGAAGCGAATCTGCGTGACGGCGGGTGGCTACGGCGGGCACGCTGCCGGCCTGGCAGGAACCGATGCCAGCGAAGGTCTCCGGACGTGCTGGCTCGCGGGGGACCGCCTCGCCACGGAAGACAGGCCCGCGAGACGCGGGCGCTCCATAGACCCCAGCGGTCGGCAAGGCTGGAGCCTTGCCCTACTTCCCTCCGTCACCGCCGCGGCAGCGGTTCGAGGCCGAAGAACTCGCGGTAGGCGCCGATCATGGCGTGGTAGTTCTCGACCTGCACGTCCTCGTGCACGGAGTGGCTGAGGTGCAGGATGTGCCCGCCCGGGGTCTGGCGGCCGAGTTCGAGGCAGCGCCGGACGTGCGCCCGCACCTCGCCGCACGTGCCCTGGCACATGGTGTGGCGCGCGTCGACGTTGCCGATCAGGCAGACCCGGTCCTTGACACCCTCCGCGATCAGCCGCTCCAGGGTCATGCCGGCCGCGAAGTCGACCTCCTTGTAGCCGTCGATGCCCGAGTTGAAGAAGAAGTCGTCGCGGATCGGCCAGTGATTGCCGTCCGAGGTGTAGACCACTTTGCCGCCCGCGGCGTGGATGCAGCTTACCTGTTCCTGGATCGCGGGCAGGACGAACTCGCGGTAGTGCGCCGGCGAGCAGAACGGGCCCTTGTCGCAACTCACGTCGCCGCCGATGGCGATCACCGCCGCGCCCAGTTCGACATACCGGCGCATGAGCGGCATGGCATGGGCGGACTGCATCGCAACCCAGCGGTGCAGCAGTTCCGGCTCGCACACGAACCACATGAGCATGAACGGCGGGAAGAACGCCACGCCCGTGCCGCCGCCGACCTCGCCCATGTAGACCCAATCGAGCCCCTCCGCCGCAGCCAGGCGCTGCACCTGGCGGTAGACCGCGAACTCGGACTTGGGCAGGGGCTTGACCGTGCCGTCCCACTGCTCGACCTGCCGGCGCAGGTCGTCCTCTGAGAGTCGGTGCGAGTCGGCGTCGGCTTCGCCCGGGTTCGCGAGCACGATGAGCTTGGTGCGCGCGTCGAGGACATAGTCCACGCCGTTCAGGCGCCACGCGGTCGGACCCGTCTTGCGCAGTTCGCCGAGGCGCGCGGGCGGGTCGCCGGGGAAGTGCACCATGTCCAGGCCGAAGAATTTGCTGATGGCAAACACCGCCTTGGCCTTGGCGTCGACCAGTTCCTGGTGCGCCACGCCGTCCGCATACGCGTCCCATTGCAGGGCCATGTCCGTGGCAATGTTCCGCCCGCAGATGTCCCAGTGGACCGGATGACAAGGCTGGAAGATCTCGAACAGGGGCGTACGATCCGGTGCCTGGTGCGCGAAGGCCTGCATCACGCGTTGGGTCGAACCTGGCATGTGGGGCTTCCTCCTGTTGGCAGTGGCTCGGCGCGTCTCGCGCCGAAGCGGGGTGCTCGGGCCGGCTGTGTCCCGGCGAAGCTGCCTGGGCGAAGACGGATCTCCGGCCGAGGATCTCGGGCCGGGACGGCCCCGAGTACCCTGCCGCGGTCCCGGAGGTCCCGCGCCACTGCCGCGCCACTGGCGCTCCGCACCGTCACCGCTTTGCGTCCGGTTCCAGGACAACGTCGTCGATGTAGAAGACGGCGGCGTCTTCCTTCATGGCGACGAAGCCGCACCAGTCGAGGCTCTTGAACCCGGTGGTGAAGGTCAGCCCCGGATGGTTCGAGACCTGGCCGTCGGGGAGTTTGATCGACAGGTCGTACTTGCCGTCCGCCTGGTCCCCGAGCTGGCAATAGAACTCGACGTGCACCCACTGTCCGGTCGGAAGCGTCAGGAGCTTCGTGCCGCCGGAGGACAGGCTCCCGTCCGCTGCGACACTGAGGTTCGGGCCGGTCAGGAACTCCTTCTCCTTCGTGGCGTAGTCGCGCCACTCGTGCGAGATCACCGCACCGGTCTCCCAGCGCAGGTCGAAGCTGCCGTGTGCCAGGCCGGTCTTGAACCCGGGCTGGTAGTAGACGTGCGGATTGAAGAAGAACTTCTGCCCCGGCGCATCCTCGAACTTGAGGCTGCGCTTGCCACTCGCCGCCGTCTCTTCAGTCACGCGCGCTTTGCCGGCCTTCTCGTCCTCGTTCGTGGTGCCGTACGAGCACTTGCTGCCCGGCGCCTGGGCCTCGAAGTCCTGCTTCACGAGCTCAGGCGGCAGTTCGACCTTGCCCTTGGGCGCCGGCGGCCAGGCGCGCGGCGCGAGCTTGAACGGTTCGCCGCGTTTCGTCAGCAACCCGGCCTTGCTGACGTCGAACGGCTTGAACCCGATCTTCTCCGCGGGCGAGCCGGGCTTGAGCGTGAAGTCACCGTTCCTCGGGTCGACGAAAAGCGGGTCGGCGATGATCGAGTTTTTGTCCTGGCCCATGGCCTGCCACTCTTCCCAAGTCCACTTGTAGAGCTTGAACACCGGTTCGTTCGGGTTCCAGTACAGGTTGCGGTCGAACTGGTAGCTGCCCTTCTCCCACGGGTGCCCGGCCAGCAGCGGGCCTTCTTCCCAGTAGATGATGTTCTGCTCGACGGTGTAGGTCACGTGCTCCTCGCCGCGGCAGCGCCCGATGTGCCCGCCCATGCCGCACGAGAAGATGTTGTTCCGCGCGATGTTCTCCTTGCCGTAGTTGCAGTGGAACGCGTGCGTGGTGACGCGGTTGACGAGGTTGTCCTCGACGAGCATGAAGCTGGTGCCTTCGTCGAGGTAGATACCGCAGGCCCACGGCTCGCCGAACTGGTCGTGAATGTAGTTGCCGCGGATGACGCTGTTCGGCTGCATGCCGAGCGTGTAGATGCCGGCCTGGTCGCCGAGCACACCCTGCGGCATCCAGTGGATGTGATTGTGAGCAATGGTGTTGTCGCGGCACGGGCCGGGCTGGTAACCCCAGGTCCAGCCGACCGAGATGCCGCTGTAGTAGAAGTCGAAGATGTCGTTGTGCTCCAGGTTGATGTCGTGGCTGCGGCCGACCCAGATGCCGATGGCGGCCGGGAACATGCGCCCGCCGTGCGCGAGCCGGCAGTCGCTGACCGTGATGTGGCTGGCCACGAGCTCGTCGTCCGCGTGCGTCATGCCCTCACCGATCTTGATGCCGCCGGCGCCGAGGTCGGTGAAGTCGCAGGTCTCGACGCGGTCACGCTTGCAGCCCTGGCCGAACTCCAAGGCGTACGCACTGGTGTGGGTGAACGTGCAGCCGGTGAAAGCGCAGTCGCGCGCCGCCTGCGCCCTAACCGCGCCCGGCATGGAGAACTCCGCCTGGCTGATGCAGTGCCCGTTGGGTGGCGTGGTCCAGTTCGAGTGCGCGAACGTCAGACCCTTGAACTGCAGATACTGCACCGACATTCCCGGCTTGGGATCGCCCTTGAGTTCCAGGATCGTCTTCAGGCGCGGCGCGTACACGGGCGTCGTCTCCGGGTCTTCGCCCGGCAGCGGGATGTAGGTGAGCGTGCCGGTGGGGCGGTCCAGGTACCACTCGCCCGGCTGACTCAACGCTTCCTTGACGTTTTCGGCCAGGTAGCGCGTGCCGCGATCGAGCTTGCGGAAGGTCGGCCCGGTCGTCGTGACTTCGCGACCCTCGACCGATTTCAGGCGCAACCGCGACGTGGACCAGCAGTGGAAGAAGTGCAGTTCGACGTCCTGCGGGTTGCTCCACGTGGGCAGGATCTCATCCGCGCCGCAGCGGAACCGGTCGAAGCTGTTGCCCTTGGCCTCGGACGAGGACGGCAGCAGTGCGCGAACGAACCAGTAGCCGTCGCGCGGCAGGCAGGGTCGGCGGCGCTCCTCATTGTTGACGAAGAGCCGGGCAAAGTCCCACGTGCCGGCAGCGACGTCGGGCAGTTTCGCTTCCCACCGTCCGTTCGCGACCGTCCAGCCGGTGATGCGGCGGCCGCCGGAAAGGACGACCGTTTCGTTGTTGTACGCCGCGAACACGACCGGCGCGTTCGCCTCGCCGGAACAGTCGGGTGCGAACGCCAGCGGTTCGGGCAACTCATACGTGCCCTCGCGGACCCACACCGTGATGCCGGCGCCAAGCGGCCCGGCAGCCTTGAGGCGGCGCACTTCGTCGCGCGCCTTGCCCAGGGTCGCAAACGGCCCGTCCGTCTTGCCGTCATTCGGCTGTGCCAGCTTGCCGGACCAGGCGTCGTTGCCGGTCACAGCAACATGGATCTCGATCGGCTTGCCCGCAGGTTGGGCCGGTTCCTGGGCGGTTATTGGCGTGGCCCAGGCACAGACTGCAATCAGCAGGCAGGTCTTCGCAAACGGGGTGATCTGCATCTTCCGTTCTCCCGCGCAATCGCTTCTCGCAATCCTCGTCGCAATCGTTTCTCGATGACTGCCGCCTTGCGAAGTCCAGATCGAGGAGCGATTGCGAAGACGATTGCGACAGCGATTACCTGTTTGTCATTCCTCTTTCATGCCGAGTTTGACACAACCACTTGGCACCGCGAACTTCGGACTCACTGCACAACACGGGGCGGCTTGTCGACCCCACCGGCCTTGTGCCGGTGGTGAAGCAGGTTCGACAGCTGCTGGCGTCGGCGACTGCCCCTCTTTTCGGTGCGGACCGCGGTCGCGGTCCGCACCGAAAAGAGGGGAAACACGTAGGCTTGGCGGTCTGTCCAGCCACCCGGTCCCGTTCTCCACCGGCACAAGGCCGGTGGGGTCCAGCCACTGCACAGGGCCTCGGCCCTCCTTCGCGATGAACCCGACACGGCCCTTGTTTCACGCGCCGCCCGGCACCAGCAGCACCTTTGCCACGCCACCCGGCGTGGCGCACAGGCGCTCAAACCATTGGCCGCCATCCGCCAGCGGCGCTTCGACGATCCAGGGGGCCAACCGAACAACGCCCCGCGCCAGCAGGTCCAGCGCGGCGGCGAAATTGGCGGGCGTGTAACAGAACGAGCCGCGCACGACGATCTCGCGGCGGATGATGTCCGCAGCGGGCATGGCGCTGGTCTCTTCGTGCAGGCCGCTCAGGATCACGGTGCCGGCTGAGCGCGCAGCCGCCACGCACTGCTTGCGCGTGGCGGCCGTCCCGACCGCGTCCAGGGCGACGGCGACGCCGCGCCCACCCGTGGCCTGTCGCACGGCCTGCGGCACGTCCACGGCTCGCGGGTCGAGCACGTCCCCGCCCAGTTCGGCGGCCATCGCCAGGCGGGCGGAATCGAGGTCGGCGATGAAGACACGCTGCGCCCCGTGCCCGCGCAGGACTTGCAGTGCCAGCAACCCGATCGGCCCGGCGCCCATAATCAGGACGTCCGCGCCCGCCACGGGGGAGGCCAGTTCACCGATGCGGGCCGCGCAGGCGACCGGTTCGGCCAGCGCGCCGATGCGGGCCGGCATCCCTGCGGGCAGGAGGAAGATCATCTCTGCGGGCACGGTCACGTACTCGGCGAACGCACCCGGGCGATGCGCGCCGACCAGCCGGCGGTTGGCGCACAGTTGATTCAGCCGCCGCGCACAGAACTCGCACGTACCGCAGTAGATCATCGGGTCCACCGTCGCCATCCGGCCTTGGGCCAGCGCCGGATGGCGCGTCTGGACTCCGTCCCCCAGCGCGACGATTTCGCCGGCAAACTCATGCCCCATGACCAGCGGCGGCACGCGCAACGCGTTGTGACCCAGGTAGCCGCTCAACTCCGAGCCGCAAATACCGGCGTACGCCACTCGGATCAGGACTTCACCCGGCTGCACTTCGGGCACGGCGCACTCTCGCAGCGTCATGACGCGAGGCGCTTCCCATACGAGCGCTTGCATGAATGACCTCCTGTCCACCAACCCATGCCAAGTCCTGATATCATGCCTCCACACCGGCCGACTGCAAGACGCGCCGGAAAGAATGGGGCGTTGGCGCTCCATGCCATCCGGGCTCTGGGCAACGTCGCGATGTGGAGTGCGGGGGCAGAGCCCTGCGGTATCGCAGGGCGGCGACCCCGCTCTGGCTCGGCGCGGAGCGCCCCACCGCCCGCGGATGCAACCGCTGACCGACGCCACGGCACCGGACCCGCGGGCCAGCGCCCCCGGCCCCGCCGGAAGCCAAAGCGGCGTCGTCGGGCGCTCACTCGCCCTCTGCCGCCGCACTCCATATGCCGCAACCGATCGCCACAGCTCATACCCCTTGCGGTGCACCTCGGAACCCCTACATTACTTGGCGCACGTTTGAAAGAGACAAGACGCGGTGTTACAGCGCCCGCAGCGCGGAAAGGCATGGACAGTGAGACCGATCCTGGAACGAATCAAGGCCGGTGAAATTCTCTTCTGCGACGGCGGCATGGGCACGTTTCTGCAGGCCAAAGGCATGGAGCCCGGCACGTGTCCGGAACTGTGGTGCATCGATCACGCCGAGGATGTTCGCGACATTCACCGGCAGTACCGTGCTGCCGGCAGCGACATGGTCGAGACCAACTCGTTCGGCGGCACGCGCTACAAGCTGAACCACTACGGGCTCGGCGAGCGTGTGGCGGCGATCAACCGCGCCGCGGCCGCGGTTGCGCGCGAGGTGGCCGGCACGACGCAGCACGTGCTCGGCAGTGTCGGGCCGACCGGTGAGTTCATGGAGCCGCTCGGGATCGAGAGCGAGGAAAACTTCTACACGGCGTTCCGCGAGCAGGCGGTGGCGCTGGAGCAAGGCGGCGCCGACGTGGTGATCATCGAAACCATGACCGCGGCCGAGGAAGCCGCGGTGGCGGTGCGCGCGGCCAAGGAGAACACGAAGCTTGTGGTGATCGCCAGCTTCACGTTTGACCCGCAGGTGCACGGCGGCTACGCAACCATGATGGGCGTGACGCCGGAGAAGTACGCCGAGCAACTGCTCGCCGCGGGCGCCGATATTCTCGGCACCAACTGCGGCACCGGTCCCGACCACATGATCAACGTGGTGCGGCTGATCCGCGCCGCCGCCCCGGGCGTCCCCATCTGCGCCATGCCGAACGCCGGCATGCCGGTCCTCGAGCGCGGGAAGACCGTGTTCAAGGAAACGCCGGAACAGATGGCAACCAAGGCGCCACGGCTCGTCGAAGCGGGTGCAAACATCGTCGGCGGCTGCTGCGGTACCGGTCCGGCACACATCGCCGCCATGCGCCGGGCGGTTCTGGGGCAGGGGTAGGTTTCGACCGCAGTGGCGCGGGACCTCCGGGACCGCAGCAGAGTGCCGCGGGCCGTCCCGGGCCGAGGGCCTCGGTCGGGGACCGACCGGCACCCACTTCGGCGCGAGACACGCCGGGCCAGCCCCCGAGACGCCGCGCCCCATCACGGCCACTGGCTCATGAACTGTACGTGCCCGTCCATGAACATGACGTTGCGGCGGGCGGAGCGCGCACCGGCGCCGTGCGCGGGGTCTTTGGGGCAGACCCCGCCCCACGCGCCGGCCCCGGCCAACCACTCGTCCAGGTCCTGGACGGTGTTGTTGGCGGACGGGTCGCGGATCACGCTGATTTTGAAGGGGCCATACTGTGGGTCGGTCGCCGTCTCGGGGTAGCCGAAAACGCGTTTGGTGGTCCCGGGAAGATTGCCGCCGTTGCAGGCGAACATGACGGTGTCACGAACTTTCTTTCCCGGCGGGATGGTGGCGGCTGGACACACGAAAAGCTGGTTCACGTGCAGGTCATCGGCAACCGGGTTGTCAACGGGTGGAAAACCCGAGTACTGCGCCAGGTACTTGGCGATGACGAAGACACTCGTCGTGTAGCCGGGAAACACGCCATAGAAGCAAGGTCCCGGCGCAAACCCGTCGTAGTCATCCACGTAGATGTAAAGGGCTTTGCCGACCTGGCTAAGGTTCGAGGTGCAACCCGCGAGCTTCGCCTTGGCCTTGGCCTGCGACAGGGCCGGCAACAGCAACGAGGCGAGGATCGCAATGATCGCGATCACGACGAGGAGTTCGATCAAGGTGAAGCGACACGAAGGAGCCGTCGGTATTCTACGCATCGAAGTGTCTCCACGAGCAGGGAGTCTCGACGTGATCCGGTCGCCCGCCTGGCCTGCTGCAGGCCTCACATGGGTCTCTGATTCTCGAGGATGACGTGACCGTCCAGGTACATGACGTTGCGCCGCGCCTTGGCGCCACCGCCATGCGAGGGGTTGTCCGGGGCCGCACCGCTCCATGTGGTGCCCACGCTCCACTTATCGGTATCCTGGAACGTGTTCTGCGCCGATGGATTGCGGATCACGCTGATCTTGGAGGGGCCATACTCCGCTGTTGGGGGGGTGCCGGCCGGGTTGTCAGGGTAGCCAAACACGCGCTGGCTGGTCCCGGGAACATTGCCACCGCTGGTGATGAACATGGTCGCTGTTTCGCTGGTAAAGCCGGACGGGATCTCGGCGCCTGGACAGACGAAGAGCAGGTTCACATGCAGACTGTCATAGGCGGCGTTGTCAGCCGGCGGAAACCCGGAGTACATCGCCAGATGTCCTGACGCCACGTTCGGCTTTCGCACGTACCGGGGAGGTGTGCCGCTCCAACAGGGCCCCGGAGCGACCCCGTCGTAGTCGTCGGAGTACATGTACAAGGCTTTGCCGGCCTGGCACAGGTTCGAGGTGCAACCCGCGAGTTTCGCCTTGGCCCGGGCTTGGCTCAGGGCCGGCAGCAGCAACGAGGCAAGGATCGCGATGATGGCGATGACAACGAGGAGTTCGATGAGTGTAAACCGGTCGCAGGAAACGTTCTTCGCGGTTTTCATGTGCGACACCCCCAGAGACCCGACCCTTTTCGGAAGGGCTGTCGCAAGACCGCCCTGCGGCAAGCTCTCCCACCAGAGAAGATAACCCAATGCGAACCCCGATGCAACCCCGGGGTGTCACCGGCCAGGGCTGTTTCAAGATTCTCCGCCTGCGGGACCGACAAGTACCCCCGGCGTGTCCCCACGCCGGGGGGGGCC
>Ga0208968_1001241_pt1 | contig 14065 bp, 8 predicted proteins | sample RifOxyA3_FD_184031 | JGI IMG/M metagenome (GOLD analysis project Ga0208968, IMG submission 184031) | Groundwater microbial communities from Rifle, Colorado - Rifle Oxygen_injection A3 (SPAdes) | ecosystem: Environmental > Aquatic > Deep subsurface > Groundwater | place: Rifle, Colorado, United...
AACCTGACGTGAGGGATTGCCCATGCGACTCATTGTCCCCACTGTATTCATCGTCATCACTGCTGGTTGTGGTGTCGACCTGCAAGTGCCCAACACCGCTCGGATTGAGTGCAAATCGAACAGTGAATGTCCTCCCGACTGGCGCTGTATCACCGAAATTGGCGAATGCGTTCTCAACAACGCCAGTGGTACCATCAAGTTCGAGAATGTCACACTCAGCGCAGATGTGCTCGGTCCACAGGACACTCTGACAGTCGAGTTTGACGTCACCGCGCGACTACGGCTTGACGCCGAGGTCGTGGTGGCCACCACCCCTGCTTCGCTTCTGTCCCGCATCAATGACGAAGACGACCTCCATTATGTCTACCGCATCAGTGCGGCTGATTTGTCAGAGGGGCTCTTTGATCTGGAGGCGTCTGCGATTGGATTGGATGGCAGCGTTGCCCAGAGTGTCGACATCGGTCGCATCGCCGTCGACTTCACCAACCCCGAGCTCGCCGGAGCCATCGTTGCTACGCCCGCAGTTGTTGGTCTCGGTCAAATCGTCAACTTTGCGATCGCCGTGAACGAACCCTTGCGCGATCCCCCAGAGCTTACGCTCGGGTGGCCCGATCTCGAACGAACCACCACCTTTGTAGAGGCATCTGGCACCACCGACTTCACCTTCAGTTATGTAGCCACCGGTGACGAACCCACAGCCTCAGCCAACGCTTTGGTCACCATGGTTGACCTCGCTGGCAACGAGAGCATCGATGCGCAGCCCGGCGTTGTTCGAGTCGATGCGCGCGGGCCGCAACCCATCCCAGACGTGGTGCAGGTGTCCATCTTTCCCGGTGAAAGTGCGAATCGCGGTGTCGTTGACTCCCTCACCCACGGCAATCGGCTCGAGGTTGTTGTCGCCTTTGACGAGCCGGTGGTTGATGACCCCGACGGCGAAGAATATCCACAGGCACTGTTGGTTGGCGGCCCTTCACTGATACTCCTGCGAGAGATCGGCACGACCTCCGTTTTTGAGTTGGTACCGCAAACCCTTCCCACAGATGGCACCTACGATATCGAGGTTACCGCCCGCGATGCCGTGGGCAACGTCAGCAGTGTCGTGTTGTCCGATGTGCTGCCGGACGCCGGACGTGATGCTTCAGATGGCCGAGTCGTCGTCGATGGAGAAGCACCGGCCCCAGCGGTCCTGTCGGGCATCGTCCACGTCCGCGAGCCTTGGGGTGTTGACGGCGGTATCCCCAACAATCGGCTTGAGGGCGCAGTCGGGTCGGCAGAAGCCTGCGCTGCAGGTTCCATGGTGTGCCCAGAGATCGTGTTTTACGATCAACCTAACCTGCTCGTTGAGGTCGGCCGCGCCTCAATCGGAGTTGATGGCGATTTCGTGGCAAGTCTTGGCGCACGAGACTACCCAGAGGTACACGCTGTGGTCATCGACACTGCCGGCAACAGCTCCAACGGCAGCCGCGTGCGCTTCGGCCGTTGGGCAGCCAGTCTGGCGGGCAAGAGCCCCAGGAATTTTGTCGGGAACCCCCACGCGGTCTATCAACGTCTCGAGTCTGACCTCGGCCCACAGGCCAATCCCATCTTCACGCGAGAGATCGAGGAGTATGCCTCCCTCGAACAAGTGGATGATTCCTACGCCTCAGTCTCGGGCTTATCTTTTTGGCGTGAGCTTGCGACTTCGAGCACAGGGCCCGAGGCACGCAGCAGCGCCGCCATGGCTTACGACTCCCGCCGAGGCGAGGTGGTGATGTTTGGTGGCATCAAGATCGTCAGTGGCGGTTACGCCTTCGACTTTTCTGATTTTTGGAAGTTCACTGAGACTGGTTGGCAAGAGATTGTCACCTTCGGTGGGCCACTCAAACGGCATGGTCATCTCATGGCGTACGACCCAAGACGCGGGGTTACCGTTGTGTTTGGTGGTGACACGGACAGTGAGACCGGACCTGGAATTGCCTACCAGGAGACCTGGGAGTGGAACGGCGAAGTTTGGAGCCGCCGCTGCGATGGTCAACCAGCCAACGACATCTGCGCACAGATCCCCGAAGGGGGCGACGATCTCGCGGCGATGGCCTACGACGAGAACCTCGGCAAGATATTGTTTGTCGACAGCCATACCGAGCCCTGTGGCACCTGGACCTTCGGCGAAGAAGGGTGGGAGAAACTCAACCTCAACCCTGCCACCGCTCCAACCCAGCGTGACGGTGCCGCCATGGCTTTTGATCATGCTAATGGCGTGATGATTCTGTATGGAGGAGGGAGTGGTGACGAACAGCAGGAGACCTGGAGTTGGAACGGCAGTTCCTGGATCAAACTGAACCCAAGTGCCAACGCCGGTGCCCAGCGGTCGCACGTGATGGGCTACGATGGTGATCGCGGTGTCATTGTTCTTGCTGGCAGCGGCGACACCTACGAGTGGAATGGCAGTACGTGGTCCAATCCCAACCAGGAATTGGCAAGCTACGATTCCATGGCCGGTGTCTACAGCGGGCTTCACCGGGAGATGATTCTGTTCGGGGGATTCCCGAACGGTGTCGGTAATTACACTGACATCACCGAAAGCTGGAACGGGTCCCGCTGGCAACAAAGGTATCCCGTGCTCACCACTGCCCCCGGAGCCAGCACTGTCATCTATGACCAGATGGGCGATCAACTATTGGCGCTGTCTGCGGGCGTTACCAAAGTCTTTGACGGCTTTGGCTGGACCGCACCGACAGGTAGTCACCCTGCTGGCGACACAACCCAGGTACGTGCGACGTATGACGAAGGTCGACAACAGGCGTGGGCCTACGACTCCAACGCCAGGCAATTGTGGTACTGGCGCACCGACCCTGCCTGTGGCGGCAGCGGTCGCTGTTGGACGACGACCTCCAGCAGCACGGCAGCTCCCAGTGCCCGCAGCAACGGTGCCCTCGCATACGACAGCGATCGCGATGCGTTGATCTTCTTCGGCGGTGGCACCAACTCGGCACCCTTGGGGGATACGTGGGAATACCGAGCCTGGGGAACGCGCACGTGCGGAGGAGCTGGCCGCTGCTGGGCGGACACTGGACAGAATGGCCCTGTGGCCCGCCGATCGACGGCCATGGCCTACGACCCCAATCTCGCTGTCACCGTCTTGTTTGGCGGTCGCCGCGCGGGAGGCGGAACCGCCGACTATGGGCTCAACGACACGTGGTATTGGAATGGAAGCTCGTGGACGGGGCCAATCCCATCAGCCCACAGCCCCGTGGCACGCTATCAGCACGCCATGACCTATGATACCGCACGGGGTCGTGTCGCCGTGTTTGGTGGCACCAACGCCGCAGGTTTCGGCATTACAGTGGAGGACGCAGGCTTGTGGGAATGGACGGGCGCCACTTGGGTCGAGTTGGTTGCCGCCGCCGATCGCACAGCGCCATCCACCTTGAGCATGACCTACGACAACAATGCTGGACGCCTCATCTCGTCTCCTGCGGGTGGCCTGAGCATTGCCGAGTGGAAGAGCGCAGGTGGCCGCGCCACCGCATGGGTGCAATGGAATTGGTTTGCGGCCAACGTTCCCCCAACATCGATCACCCAAGCCACAATAGCCATAGCGGGGACCTCCGATGCTGGACCACCAGGCGCTGACGAGCCCGCGGGCGGTTTTGACCTATTCCTCTGGAACGCAACAACTGGTGGATGGGATGCGCTTGGCTCGGGTGCAGGCTCCGCCACTTCAATGGTCGCTATCCCCCTCAACGCAGACGACATGGCCGGGTATCTCGGGGACCAGGGAAGCATCGATCTGCGCACAACCACCGAATACCGCAGCGGCCCCTTCAGTGGTGCCATGTTGCTCGACTACGCACAGATCGATCTCGAGTACGATCTCGGCCCCTAGTTAGTTAACCTCACACCAACCCAAGGTTGTTCCCGAAAAACTGGTTCTTCTCTCTGCACAGCAAGAGCCCCATCGTTGGCTTGTCATCGGAGTGCCTCAGGAGATCATCGACCGCCGAGAGGTACACCACTTCCGCGAGAGTGCCGTTACTGCAGTTTCTCCACAACCTTGACTGTTTCGTTGGCGCGAACGTTGATTCTTTTCTTCCGCTCAATGCCGAGCTGGGGGTTGACTAGCTTGAGTTCGTGTACGCCCTCCCATACGGAAAACGGCGGCATCGGCGTCGTACCCAGGTGGGTTCCTGACAGATAGACTTCGGCCCACGGAGAGACACTCACGTAGACCTTTCCTTTGCCGAATTGGACATCCCGTTTGATTGTGTCGCCACCGCGAACTGAGACTTTGAGGGTCTTTTGCATCCCCTGCCCGCGAAGTTGCAGGGTGTGCGACCCCGTAGGCAATTTGTAACCCTTGAGCGGCGTCGTTCCGATTGTTTGGCCGTTGAGAATAACATCGGCATTCGGTTTGCACGAAAGGTTGAGAAAGCCGTGTCGTGGACGGCTCGCTTTGCCGTCGTCGGAACGCTTGTTTGTGGGTGGACTGTCCCCACCGGCCTTTTTGATCTGCGGCTCAGGCACCCGGGGTGGCGGAGCAATCGGTTCGTTGACGTCTTCGTCTTCGTCTTCGTCGCTGCCTTTGCCTTCCCCTTCACCTTCAACTTCGCCTTCCCCTTCACCTTCAACTCCGCCTTCATCCACCGCCGCGGATTCCAGTGCATTGCGAATTTTCGCAGTTGCTCCGGCTTGGCTCAGGGAGATCGTCATGACCGCACTGCTCATGGCGTCACTGATGGTCACGTTCTCCGTTGCCGGGGGATATCCCTCCAACGCAGCCGTCACGCGGTGGCTGCCCGCGGGCAACTCTTCAACGGTCAACGGGGTCTCACCGCGCACGAGACCGTCGACATAGACCGTCGCCCCCGGGGGACTGCTCTCCACTTTGAGGGAGCCCATCACATGTTGGACGATGTCCGGCTTGACCGGCTGACTGTCGGACATGAAGATCCAACCTGCCAGCGCACCCATCGCGACGAGGGCAACAACACCGCCAATCACGGCAAACAATTTCTGCCGCAGCAGGAAACGGCCTTTGGACGACGGCCGGGGTAAGCGAGCCCCGTCGGCCAAAGTTCTGTACCCAATGTCCTCGATACCGACAGCGCCGCCGGTGTCGGCCCTCCTCCGTCCGGCGTCATCTGCGGTGATCGCCATAATCGGAATGCTCTCGGAGCTCACCTCGAACGGCAGGCTGGTGGCACTTAACTCAAAAGGATCAGTGGCGCTCGGTCCGCTGAAGGGGTCGTCAATCTCACCAAATGGCGATTCCTTTGTTATCGGCAATGGACCCACTGATTTTTCCCGCGCCACGCCGCCTGTGGAGCTGCGGACGATCGGCAGCTGGTGCGAGACGTCCTGTTGCACCGTCTTGTCGCCCCATAGCTCTTGTGGATTGGTGTTATCACCCCAAAGCGCATCTTCGGCGCGGGTCTTGTCGCCCCAAAGCTCATCGTCGCTGCTGAGCTCGAGGAAAGGGGACCCCCCTTGTGTCGTGGGGGCGTCCCAACCTTCCGCTGGCGGTTTCATCATCGTGAAGTTGGGGCTCGCAGTGGTTACGGTCTGATCGTCCCAGGTTTCCTGCGGCTCTTCCTGCCCCAAGTTCACGGTCGCAAGGGCGAGGTCACCTAAGTTCACGGTCTCTGCCGCAGGATCATACACGGCAGGCACGGTCGGCGTCGCTCGAGATGTGGAATTCTCAACCGCGCCTCCACCCGCCGTGGTCGCACGGTCTGATGACTCCCGCGTCGGAACTTGCCCCTTGGCCTTTGGCAAATCAACAGATGCCCTATTCGAGTTGACCTCGGACAATTGGGACAGCAATTGTTCGCGTACCGCTTCCGGCACACCAACCGCCGGGTTCGAAAACTCTTGCGTGACTGGAACCTCAGGGCCACTCGACAAAGGATTATAGCTCCGCTCGGCGGGGGGGTTGGTCCGGCCAAAGAGTTGCTCCAAAAATTCCTGCACATCACTCGCCACTGGCACGCCCGCCTGGCCCATGAAATGGCGCAAATTACGCGACAGCTCGACGGCATTGGGTTGTCGCTTTGTTGGCTCCTTCTGCAACATCGTCCTGAGGATCGTCTCCAGCTCTTCTGGAACGTCATTGCGAAACTCATGGACCGGCCTGTAGCGTACCAGAGCCACCGCATCCAAAGTCTCGAACGGACTCGCTTGGGTGAAACATGGAGCCAAGGTCAAGAGCTCATAAAGAACCGTCCCCAATGAAAATATGTCGCTGCGTCGATCGATCGGCCTGCCGCTTGCTTGTTCTGGCGACAGGTAGGAGAACTTACCCTTGATGACTCCAGCCTCCGTCTGGGCTTGAGACTCATTGTGCTTGGCAATGCCAAAATCGACGACCTTCACCCCGCCAATCCACGTCATGATGATGTTGGCCGGGGATACATCGCGGTGAACGACCGACAACGGCTCGCCGTCCTCGGTGCGCAGCTCATGGGCGTAGTGGAGCCCTTCCGCAGCCTCCGCAATGATAAAAGCGGCAATCGGCAGTGGCATGAAGCGACGCTGCACGGAGCAAAGATCTCTCACGTTTTCGAGGTCTTTGCCCTCAATGTATTCCATCACCATACAGAACTGACCCTGAATCTTGGCCAGCTCGTGAATCTGCACCAGATTGGGATGGTTGAATCTCGCAGCAATGCGAGCCTCGTCGAGAAACATGTCGACGTATCTCTTGTCGTTGCAATGGTGCGGCAGGATCCGCTTGATAACGACCTTCTTTTCGAATCCCGCCGGACCCTCGACGCGGCCAAGGAACACCTCGGCCATGCCACCTATCGCCAGACGTCGATCGAGCAGATATCGTCCGTACCGTGTCCCCATGCTCCTCCCAAACTATCCTCAATCGCCAAGGGACGCCATCCCTGTTGTTTTTGACGTGCGGCGCGTAACTTCTGCAGATAACCCACGATAATCTCATCGTTGGTTGCGAAATGATTTGAGCTATGGATCTTAGGATGTGTCGACGGAGAAACCATGAAGGCGCAAAAAATCTCGCTCTTCCCAAAACTCATCGACCCCCAGACGTTGCACCTCGACCTTGAACGACTTGGCAAAACAAAGACGTATGCGCACAAACTCGCCGTTGTCGTTGATGCCAGTGATCGTTTCAGCCTCAAGACAAAGAGCGAGACAACCACGACTGTCCAAGGTGAAACGGCGCTTGACGACCAGAACGGACAATCGCCATCGCAGTTTCAGGTCGCCGAGTTCATCGCCCGCAATCAAATAGGCAACGCAGTCGACGTCGAACAACCGTTTCCGGTGAAGTTGAATTCTGCAGACGAAAGGGAATTTCTCACATACGACGAATATGCGACCCTCGATCGCAAGTCCTCGGCGGCCGCCAGAGACATGGGCTACAGCAAGGATGGTACCTGGGGCAACCAAGGTGCTGGCGTATTGATCGTCTCCTCAGACCACACCAAGGTTCTGCTGCTGCGCCGCTCCGGTTATGTCGACGATCCTGGTCTTTGGGGAATTGCTGGCGGTGCCAGTCAGGAGACCCAAAAGGGCTGCGAACCGGCCCTGGTGACCGCAATCTCCGAAGCGAACGAGGAAATGGGCTCACTCCCCAACGGCAAGCTCTACGAACAGGCCTTCGAATACAAGAAGCCGGGCACGAGTTTCACTTACCGGACTTTCGTGCTGGAGGTGGATACACAGGACTTCCAGCCCAAATTGAATCTCGAACACATCGATTGGCAGTGGTTTGACATTGCCGGGCTCGACGATGCAATGGTGCATCCTGGCGTCAAGGTTGTCCTCGACGGTTACATGGTCAAACCCGAGGTCTCTTTGGGCCAGGACGGCAAGAACCGTCAGGTCGAAACCCCCACACCCGTCGCAGCAGCGGTTGAGGTTGTCACCTCGCCACCGCAGTCAATGGCTAAGCGTTGCGACATCGCGACGCAACTCGACGGCGCGAAACTGCGAAAAGACATCGTCAGAGGCTACAGATTGCCTGACGAATACCGCGAAAGTTATTACATGCGCCGAATCGAGCCCTATCTCGACCGGCCGACCTTCCGACATCTTCGCAACCCTGAGAGGTTTTTCCGCGGTGTACACCTCACGATCCCTGAGCTTCAAAAGACGATGAGACACGGGTTTGAGCTTTCGAAGGTTCGTTGGCACACGGGTGGCCCCCCTGGAATCTCTTTCTCCTCCAGTCTGTATGAAGCACAGAATTATATCTTTCAAAACGGCCGATCGGACATTGACGGCGTCGGAGTCCTGTTCGAGGTGAAGGCCTCCCCAGCCATTGGCCCACTCGAAATTGGCAGCTTCAACCCGACCGGGACGATCTACCGGGCACCACACGATGTCGCGGCGGAAGAGATCGTCAACGTTTTTCTCTGGGGACAATGGGGTTGGGAATCACTCAGCTCGATCCTCGAGAAGGCAGCGGCTGGCAAAATCACCCCCCACACCGATTGGACCGGACAGTTCGGCTCTAGCTTCTCCCGTTGAGTCGCCGACAAAATCGAGCGAAGTCGCACCGTCAAATGCCAGTCTCGTACATGTGGATGCGAGCTACGAGGCGGGACGTGCCCAGGATCTCGGCCTGATAGGGAACGCGATTGTTTATGCCCACCCACAAGGTTGCGTCGTAAGGCCGCTTTGACTTTTCCGAAGCGAAGCGAATGCGATAGCGATGGGCAGCCCGTGGCCCCGCCGGAGTACTCACCTCCTCCTCACCATCGGGTTCTACCCATATGGTATAGGCACGCTGATTGCCGAAGAGGATGGAGCAACCACGCATGTCAACGGGCATTGCGCGCATCGCATAAAAGCCACTGACAAAATCGAATACCGGTTGGGAGAAACGCCGTCGTCGTTCGTTGAGCTTACCGTTCTTCTTACGTTTCGACACCAAAGTTTTGCCGTCAGCCCCGAAGAGCATTTCCTCCTCGAAGACGTTGCCCTGGAGATTGTAGTCACTCATTGCCACAGTGGGCCAAAAACCAGAATCGGGCACCATGGACGCCGCACGCCCGCGAACCGGGACGAAAGCTGCAACCAACGCATCGAGCTCGAAGAGACTGCGGTAATCTGTGGCCGGTTCGCCCGCGTAGTTTCCCCGACGTTCTATTTTGAAATCGATGGTCCCCACTGACAATCCGTCGACATCGACGAGATAGCGCAGTGTCTCCCCTGAAGCGCGCGACAGTTGTCCAGTCGGAACGATGACATGATCGCACGCAGCGATTCCCGGTGGCACACGCGGTGGCCGCACCTGCCGCACACGCGCGGCAGGATTGGCAGGTGCCACTAAAGGGGTCGAGGCCGGCACCGCCCCTAGAAGCGTGAGCACCAGCATGAACGGCGTCTGATTCATTGGCTCCAGTCTAGCGCACCGGCGCTCGCAAACACATTTCCTCGTTGCACTCGCATGACGAAACGAACCCCTCAGGTGTTCTCCATCATTTCCGTCGCCACCGTCATCCTCGTCATCCTCATTTTCACTTAACTTCTTGGTCTTTTTGCCGATAACTGGTTATGAAGAACGGGCGGGAAGCCGAGGCTCGATGATGTCTGTACCAAAGTTACAAATTGCAAAGGCCACCGCACACCAATCGACGGGAACGGTGGAGCAAGAACACCAATCCGGCGCAATTGGAAAAAGCAAGTCGACCGCAACCGGAAAACGCAAGTCGACCGCAACCGGAAAACGCAAGTCGACTGCAACCTATCATTCCGGAAAACCGACCGACACCGTGTCGCAATACGGTTCGAACAGGGGCGTTGAGGTAGGGCATTGTGGAGCCCCACTGTCCGCCGTTTCGAACCAACGGAAGTTCTGGACGCCTCAAGATCTCAACAGTCTCATCGAGCGCAGCAAAGGTGGCAGCATCCATGACGTCGGTTGGACCGAAAACGGCAAATGGGGGGCGGCCGGCGCGGGTTTGTTGGTCATCACCACCGACCACCGTCGCATTCTACTGCTCAAGCGTTCCTCCTCGGTGAGTGAACCCTATTCTTGGGGAATTCCGGGAGGGGCCGTTGCCGCAGGAGAGAGCTCGAATCCGGCTGAGGCAACCGCGCGCACTGCCATAAAGGAAGCCCTCGAAGAAATGGGGCAAATCCCGGAAGGCCGACTCGGGCAAGATCCGCACATCGATCGAGACACAAAAAGTGACTTCTCCTACACGACCTATCTCCTGGAAGTAGAGCCCAAGGTCGCCGATAGTTTCCTGCCGCGGTTGAACGCGGAACACACCGACGCACAGTGGTTCGATGTGGACAAAATTCCACATTCCATGTTGCATCCCGGCGTCGCTCGGTTGCTCGAGAATTTTTTTGAAAAGAGGCCGCAGCCGTGCGAAACCCAGGAGCCGCTCGGTCGAGTCCATCCAAGAGATTGGGCGTCGTTGACAGACGAAGAGCTTGCCAACATCGAACGTTCTCGCACCTGGACAAAGAGCCTTCTCGAGAAGTTGGAGCTGGGTGAGGAGACTTTTCGATCGTACAAACGCGGCATGGACGAACAGGATCTGGAATTTCTGACAGGCTTACCGAACGGAGTCGACGTTATTCGTTCCGAGGATCTGGGATTGATGACCCATTACAGCCCAGCAGCAGTCGCCATCGCAGAAAGCGGAGCTCTCAAGACGGGTGACCGTCCCTACATCAACGCAACCGAGTATTTGCGCAAGGAATACGAGGACCTGACCGGTGTGTTTCTGACTCTGCCTGATTTCGACCCCTCCGAGCTTTGGATGAATGTCAACTTCGACACGCCACGGGTAAACGTCACACTTCCCCCCGGATTGTTGGTTCTCAAATTTAAGGCGGGCTTCTATTTGATTCCTGGACCGGCGGCACTGCGTGATTGGCTCAGAAATGCCTACGCAGCCTATTTGGAGACCGGAGAGGCCCCACAATACCTGATTGATAGATTGCAGCGTTTGCAGCATAGCGGGGGCCCACAGCAACCCGTGGAAATTCCGCTAAGCATCGAGAGCGTCGATCCGATTACCGCTGGTGAGTTGCAATACCGTAGAACCCGAGAACCCGAGAACCAACCGATTGACATCACGCTGTAACCAATCCTACGCTCGGGTCTCCTAACTGGGAGGAACGACATGCGACTGTTTCTTTGGCTCACCATGGCTGGTCTGTTCTCCTGCGCCAGCGCCATTGGACCCCATGACGCTGCGCACAGCCAAGCGACCGCTGAGACCAACGCCGGTGCGACGTCGAGGAGCTGCGCGGCGATGGATTTGGACTTCGACCGCGAGGACCTCAACGAAACCGTTGCCACTCTCTCCGCTGATTTCGGCAGCGCGGTGGGTATCGACACATGGGCAGAGGAACATGGTCGCAAGCCGCGGTTACGCTTCCGCAACTTTCGCAATCGAAGCATGGAACGAATCGACCTCAAACCTATCGCCTCCGACTTGCAAAAGGCCATGGTTGCCACCGGCAAGGTCGATGTTCTGGTCGAGCCCGGAGTTGGAATGGAAGCTATCCACGTCGGCGACGGCGATGATGGGCCCGACGACTCCGAGCTCGGCTCCGAGCTCGGTGCCGATCTCGTGGGTGCCATGGAGCTGGACTCTATGGAAGAGAACAACGGAAACGAGAGGATCCGTATCTACACCATCTCAGTCACCCTCTCTGAGGTCGAAACCCTAAGCAAGCTTTGGATCGGCGATCATCGTGTTTCCAAAATGTGTGAGCTGCCGAAACCCCGCCCCGTTGAATGACCGGTTCGACCCAGCTGGTTCGGCGGGTGCTGGCTCACCGACGAGGCGGCAGCGGCCCAGAAGGTGCCCGCGCTCGCGACAACGCTCGCGGCGTGGACGTCGGCACCATGAGCGCAATGCGGGTGGGCGGTGGGCGGCCTGATCATTTTCGATGCTCCTCCTTTTTTTTGGTCGTTACGATTCTTGAAGGGTAGAGATCAATGAAGCATGCATTACTGTCAGCTCTGGTTGTCGGTCTTTTGATCAGTTTGGTCGGGTGTGGCGAGGACAAGGAGGACAACGACGACAAGGGACTCGGCTGCGGAACAACGCAGAACCCAACGCCGCTTGTCGTGAAGAACATCAAACCCGACCTCGACGCGACGGTAGCGAACAAGGACATTCAGCACGAGTTTGTCGTGGTGAATCCTCCAGGCATTTTGTCGTCGCTGAACTTCACCTTTGGGGCCGATCACACGGCTGGAGGCCGGCAGCCAGCGGATCTGAGCTACCAACATTCGGCGAGTGGCAATGAATACACTTATACGTTGGAGAAATTCCGTTGGACCAACGCGCCTGCCGTCGTTTCGATGGCGCACACGGGTGTGTTTGTTGATGCCAACAGCTGCGTGTACTCAATGCCGGATTTGAGGTTCCACTACAACGTCATAGCAGACAACTCTCAGCTTCCAGATCTGGAATACGACACCAATAGTTGTTTGACCTTTGCCGGTGCATCAGAGCTTTGCGGTGCCGCTTCGGATGGCGACATCTGTCAGCTTGCGGCAACTTGCAGATATGATACCAACGCGAGTCAGTGCTCCATCGATTGCGAGATGAGCACCACTGTGGGATGCCTGGACTTGACGGATGTGGAGTGTGTTTGGACGGCATTTCAATCCCAGAACTGTGATGCAATGGGCGAGTGTGCTGGTTGGTACTTGGTCTATTAGCGCCCCTGATGTGCCCCTGCAAGACGCAACCCCGCTGAATTTTGGCCGATAATGGAGGTACCACGACGAGACAGGAATGGACCGCCAATGAGTTTGGGGAATGTACAGGCAAGCAGACTCCAATATACCATCCCCGAGTACGCCTGCCATCTCGTCGAGCTCACCAGCAAATTCGATAATACTGGCCGCACTGGCACTATCAGCGAGCGTGATCTCAATGCCGTCGCCTATACTCTGACCCGTGCCATCGGTGCCAAGCTCGGCGACAGCGACGTCAAATTCGACCTCGAAGATCTGCGACGTTTTGATCGCCTGCTCATCGACGCCTATGCCAAAAACCATCACGCCGAAATCCCCACAGGCCGCCGTTACAATATCACCGAGGCCCTAACTGAGCTTACCTGCGGCGCCCAAGACACACAGGACTACCTGTACCAAGCCGCGAGCCTCACCCCCACTCGCTCCATCCGCAACACCCCGGCAAGAAACGCGCTCAAGGAATACTCGTTCAACTACATGGCCCCTCTTTTGGTGGGCGAGCCCGCCGACTTACGACGGGACTCGGCTGGCAATTGGATCGACACCCCTGCCAATCTTGCTGCTTGGGCAGGCTTCGAACAGATGCTCGCCGACGCGAAGAAGCATGGTGCCGACGCCGTCTCCACGGATGTGTGGTGGGGCTTGGTGGAACCCAAAGATGGCGAGTTCAACTGGACCTATTACGAGCGGATTGCCGAAGTCGTCGAGCGAGCCGGCCTGTGTTGGGTGCCCATCCTTTCCTTTCATCAGTGTGGTGGCAATGTCGGCGACGACGTCTTTGTTCCCATCCCGAGTTACCTGGGTCAGAAGTATGCGCATCTAGCCCCCGAAGCTGGCACCGGCCCCTTCGCGGTCAGCGAGCAGGGCAACGTCTGCAAAGAGACCCTCTCGGTTTGGGCAACCCAGGCGGCCATCGGTGAATACGAAAAGGTCATGACGGCGTTCCAAGAAAAATTTGGCAGTCGTGCCGACCTCATCTCAGAAATCAACATCAGCCTGGGACCGGCGGGGGAGTTGCGCTATCCCTCCTACAATGCCCATGACCAAGGCACGGGCTACCCTACTCGTGGCGCACTGCAGGCCTACAGCCCCCTCGCTCGTGTCAGTTGGCAGAATTTTGCCATGGCCAAATATGGCTCCCTCAGTCGCCTCAACGAAGCCTGGGGAACCGACCTCAACAGCGCTGACGAAATTCGACCGCCACAGGATGCCAACAATTTTTTCACCTTCGGCCACGACAAAAATACCGCTTACGGACGTGACCTGTTCGACTGGTACAACGACTCGTTGATGAACCACGGCCGCTCCCTCCTTGGCAAAGCAGTCGACGTCTTCAACACCAAGGACGCTCCCTTTCGCGGCATCGACATTGGCGCA
>Ga0208968_1001244_pt1 | contig 14040 bp, 7 predicted proteins | sample RifOxyA3_FD_184031 | JGI IMG/M metagenome (GOLD analysis project Ga0208968, IMG submission 184031) | Groundwater microbial communities from Rifle, Colorado - Rifle Oxygen_injection A3 (SPAdes) | ecosystem: Environmental > Aquatic > Deep subsurface > Groundwater | place: Rifle, Colorado, United...
GGAAGATAGAATAGCCGCCGTCCGACGGTAGCCACGGAACACTCGCTCCTGCCAGGCGAGCTGGCAGGTGGCGCAGAGAGAAGTCGCAGCCACAAGCCGTAGGGGGTAGTTGCGTCAAGTGGATACCCCCAAACGAGAAATAGTAGACAGGTCATCGCGGTCGCAATCGTCTTCGCAACCGCTCTTCGATCCAGACGTCGCAAGGTGGCAGTCCTCGAGGAACGATTACGAGGAGGATTGCGAGAAGCAATGGCAGTGCCAAACTTGGCATGAAAACGGAAGAACGGATTGGACGGAGAGACGAAGACTAGAGACGAAGATGGGAAACCGAAATCTGAGTCTTTGTCTCAAATCTTCGTCTCTAGTCTTTGTCTCTGAAGGAAGGAGAACCCGATGAGAACAAGAGATCTGTTGGTCTTCGCGACGATCGGTATTCTGGTGGGCGCCCCGGCCAAGGCCGAAGACTGGAAATGGACGCCGTACGGATTGCCGCAGAGCAACCTGAAGACCTGCACGCCGGAGACCCGGGGCGAGAACGACTCGTGGTGGATCCCCTACTTCCAGAACAAACTCAAACAGCCCAAGCATGACCTGCTCCTCATCGGCGATTCCATCACGGATCTCTGGACCTACCCGGCAGACCACAAGTACCCCGGCGGCCTGGACACCTGGAACAAACGCTACAAGGACATCGCGACCAACCACGGCGTCACGGGCGACAAGACCCAAACGGTCCTGTGGCGCCTGACGGAAGGCAAATCACTGGACGACTACACGCCGAAGAACATCGTCCTGCTCATCGGCATCAACAACCTCCTCCAGAACGACACGCCCGAGGACACGGTTGCAGGTATCAAAGCGATTGTCGCGTACTTGCGGCAGCGGTTGCCGGACGTCAAGATCCTGGTGCTCGGGATCTTCCCGTGCTGGGAGAAAGCCGACAACCCGATCCGCGCCAAGATCAAGGCCGTGAACGCCGAGGTCCAGAAACTGGCCGACTACAAGCAGATCTACTTCGCCGACATCGGCGACGCCTTCCTGGAGCCCGACGGCTCCATCACCAAGACGGTCATGCGCGACCTGCTGCACTTCTCCCCCCACGGCTACGAGATGTGGGCCGACGCCATGGACCCGCTCCTCAAAGCCTTCCTGGCCGGCGACGGCCAGGCCGCGGTCTGGAAGAAACCCGCCGCCGGGAACTGACGGCGGGGTCAGGTCGGTGTGATCTCAGCTCGGAGCGCCCAGGGCGGCCGCCAGATGCGCGCGGTCTTTCCGCGGTCACGGCTTCTCTTGCCGCCCGCGTGCCCCCAATGCTACTAAGGTTTTCTGTGGACAACGCCATATGGAGTGCGGTGGCAAGGTCGCGTTCGGCGGCCGCGACACCGCTTTGGCTGAGACGCGTTTCCCGCCGCACGACGCCCAAGACGTAAAGAACAGGCCGGGAACACCCGCACTGGCCATCAAGGGTACCGCGAAAAACGGCGGAATGCAAGGGCCGTGCAATGCGTCAGCGTGCTCCGGGCGGATGCGCCCGATCATGTGTGGGCGTTACTCACTGCCTGTCCGGGTCGTTCTGGCAACGTGGCGGGAGCGGCTCGCTCCCGCGGGTGCCGGAGCGAGCCGCTCCGGCCACTCTACCGCAGCCCGCGAGTAACATGGCTGAAGAGGTGGCACGTCAGGCCGATCTGCTCGAACAGAAGATGCATGCGGTCGGCCACCCGTTCATTCTGGGCAGCGAGTGTGACATTCTGAGCGTGCCGGGATGCAAAGACACCATCACGCGAAAGGTGGACGCCCTGATCAACGGCAGGTGCTGCCTCAGCCCGTGCGGGGGAGACACCGAGGAAGAACGCGCCGCCAGAACAAGGCGACCGGCTGAATCGGCCCTGCTCCAAAAGCCGGGAGTCGCGTGCAACGCGACCGCTGCAGCCACAAGGCACAAGTTGGGGATCGGCTGTAGCGTCGGCCTCGCAGGCCGATCCCCGGCATCGAGCAACTGGCCCTTGCCCGGCGTCGGAACGCCCTACCGGTGCGCCAGTTCGCGGGAGTACTCGAGGTAGCGCTTGATGGCTTCGCCCGGGACGTTGTACGGAATGTGGTTGCCGATGCACATCATGTAGCCGCCGGACATACGCCCGGTCTCGGCCATGGACTCGACCATGGCCCGGATCTCGTCCGGCTTGTTGCGCATCAGCACGCGGTTATCGCCCTCGCCGGCAATGAAGCAGTCCTTGTAGCGCCGCGCCATGGCCTTGTAGTTCGTGTACGGCTCGCTGATGATGCCGCGCGCGCCGCAGGCCATGACGTCGTCCACGAACGCGTCCACGCAACCGTCCACCATGAAGATCACGTCCTTGCCCGCCGCCTTGAGCAGGCTCCAGTACTCCTCGTAGCGCGGGAAAATGAACCGCCGCATCCACGCCGGACTGACCACCGGGCCGGAGGTCAGAACGATGTCGTCGTGGCAGATGGCAAAGTTCACCGGCAGGCGCGCGAAGGCGCGGAAAACGCGGCGGTTGATCTCGGCAAACTCCTCCATGATGCGCTCGAATTCGGGTTCCAGGCAGAGCATCATGAAGTTCTCGTAGCCGAACACGAGCATCGGCCACATGAACATGGTGTTGTAGAAGCCCACCGACGCGGAACTGCCGGCCGGCGCCTTGTCGCCCCACTCCGCCGGGTACTGTTTCCGGAAGCGCTGGTAGATGATCTCCTCGCTGCTGTAGTCGCCGTCCACGACCACGTGCCAGCCGGAGAAGTCGCCCTGCGCCAGCGGACTGAACTTGAGCATGTCTTCCTGACTCGCGAAGCGGTGGCTGGCATCGTGCTGCTGCCAGTGGTCGCGGTACACCCCGCCCCAGCGCCCCCAACCCTTGTCCTGCTGCGCCTCGGGCCGCGGCAGCGGCGTGTCGGCGGCCGGAATCCCCAGCCCGAGTTCCGGGTAGAGTTTGGCCAGACGCTCGCGGCACAGCTTCGGGTGGTCGTAGGCATCGATCCCGGTCAGATACGTCTCCGCATCCGGGCAGGACCAGTGCTCCCAGTGCGGGAGCTGCTTCGGACCGTGGCCCATGTAAGTGTCGTAACGCGGATCACCCATGTTTCTGCCTCCTTCAGCCTGCTCGCGCTCTTACGTCGGCTCCCACTCTGATTTCCAGTGCCCCCAGACGGATCAGGAGCGGGATTGGGAGTATCGGTTCGTCATTCTTCTTTCATTCCGAATCTGACGCGGCCCCGCGGCCATGCGTGCCGCCTACCTCAACACCTGCGCCACGTCGGCAACAGGAATCACCTGGACACGATCCCGCAATGCATAGCGGTCGGAGCCAGGATAGACAACAAAGCCGCGGGTGCACTGCAGATCCGCGAACGCTTGCCAGAAGCCGCGCTCCGGTTTCGGAGCCAACGACAGCTTCACTTCCACGGCAGTGAGGCCCTTCTGCCCCGGATGCCGAACCAGAAGATCAATCTCCGCGCCCCCCGAACTGCGGTAGAAAAAAAACTCCGTGCGCGGCGGAGCCTGCCGGATGATCTGCTCCACAACAAACCCCTCCCACGACGCACCCGCCTGAGTCCGGCCCAGAAGGTCGTCACGTGTCTCAGCGCCCAGAAGCCGATGGAGCAGACCGGTATCACGCAGATAGACCTTGGGGCTCTTCATGACCCGCCGCTTCAAGTTCGGATGGTACGGCGGCAGGACGCGCACGATGAAACAATCCGCCATCAGATCCAGATAATGGCGAACCGTGGGCGCCGACACGCCCAGACTCGAAGCGATGGGCGCCCCGTTCCAGAGCTGCCCGTGGCAGTGTGCAACCATACTCAGAAACCGCCGCAACTGCTCTGCTGCCACCCGTGATCCCAACCCCGGAATGTCGCGCGTCAGGAACGTGCCGACGAACGCATCCAGCCAGGCGAACGCGGCATCGTCGGACGGCGCCAGATAGCTCTCCGGAAACCCGCCACGCAGCCACAGACGCACTTGTGCGGAGTCCGCACCGCCGCCGCCACGGGCGCTCACTTCGGCCAGATGGAACGGAGCCAGTTCCAGGTACCGGATCCGCCCCGCCAACGTCTCGTTGCTTTGGCGAAGCAGTGCGGGTGACGCTGACCCCAGGATGAGAAACCGCCCTGGCCTGCGATCCCGATCAATCACCACACGGAGACAGGGAAAAAGGTCGGGACGTCGCTGGACCTCGTCCAGAATCACCAGGCGCTCGCGGTGCGCGTCCAGAAACAGTTCGGGGTCGGTGAGTTTCGCGAGGTCGGCAGCACGCTCCAAGTCAAGAAACACCGCACGATCACCCACCGCTCCGGCCACTGCGCGCGCGAGCGTTGTCTTCCCCACCTGCCGGGGCCCGAGGATGGCCACCGCGGGGACATGCCCCAGCGCCTCTTCAACTTGACATTGCAGCGCACGGCAAATCATAAGCATGTAAATCTAAACCATGGGTTTGCTTTTACAAGGAAAGACCATCGCGCACCGCGACGCTCGACTCAGGGACCCCGCGACACGCGCGGAAGCCGCAACCGGGGAACCCCGCGCTCACCCCCGGCACACGTCGACGAAGTGCTCGATCAGTTTACGGGCGGCGGCATCCTCGAAGAAAATCTTCTCCGGATGCCACTGCACCCCGAGCACCAACCTCGACGCCGGCCGCTCAATCGCCTCGATGAGGCCGTCGGCCGTGCGCGCCGTGACCTCGAACCCGGGCGCCGCCACCTTGACCGCTTGATGGTGATGGCTGTTGACCTTGACCGCACCAACCCCGTAGATCTCCGCCAGATGCCCGCCCAGGATCGTCACCTCGTGTTCCTGCCCCGGATGTCGCGCCGCGATGTCCTGATGCAGGGTCCCACCCATGAAGACGTTCAGCGACTGGATGCCACGGCAGATGCCCAGCAAGGGCTTGTCCAGCCGGACCACCTCCGGAATCAGCATCTGCTCGAACGCGTCGCGTCCGGGTGCCGCCTCCTTCGCGCCAGAAAACTCCTCGCCGTAGAAATGCGGATCGATGTCCTTGCCGCCGACCAGCAGCACACCGTCGGCCTCAGCCACACACCGCCCGAGTATTTCCGGCAGGGTCACAAACGGCAGTGCCCACGGCACCGCGCCGCAGGCCGCCAGGCTGGTCACATACCGGTCGAGCCAGCGGCACTCTTCGGCACCCACGACCGCCGGCACACTCATCGCGATGACGGGACGCGCTTTCATCCGTTCTACACCTCACGGAGGTCGATCACCCGCTTCGCCCTGCCGGCGAAGCGCTCGAATTGGCGGAATGGTAGTGAAACCGCTTCTCGAAATCAAGACGGAGACGATAGCACGCCGCCCCGGGACTGCAAGGACCGGGCGGGATGGAGTGTAATGCGTCAGCGGCTCCCGGGCGGCAGACCGCCCGGTCATATCAAGTTGTTACTCCTGCGTTTCCGTCTGAGTACCGCCTTTCAGGCGGAAGTGGCAGCGACGCTTCAGCGAGCGGGCGCACGGCGTTGCCATCCGCGCACAGTGTCGACACGCCGGAACACGCGCCGCAACGCGAACATCCCCGCCACGAGTAACATGGTACCCCACGACTCCAAACTCGCGTTTTCTGGTCGACGCGGTTTCTTGACAATCGCGCCGCCGCGCGTACACTCTCTTGCGCAGGCCGGAGACATGTGCGCAGAGCGGCGTTGCTGAGTGTGCAGTGCCACACATGACTGTTTGGGTTCACCCTCTCCGGCAAAGGACAACTTCGAGCATGAGTGACTCCCTTGACCGTCTCGGACCACGTGGTTTCCGTCAATGGCGCCCGTCCGCGCGCACCACAGCAACCGCTCTGCTCCTCCTGGCCGCGCTCCTGTCGCCACCAGGCCATGGCGCGGACTGGCCCATGTGGCGGTTCGACGCGGGCCGAACCGCCAACTCGCCGGAGAACCTTCCCGCCGAACTGCACCTGCAGTGGATGCGCCAGATGCCGCCGCCCCGCCCGGCCTGGCCGGCCAGCCAGGCCAAACTGCAGTTCGACGCCGCGTACGCCCCCGTGGTCCAGGGCACGGCGATCTTCGTGCCGTCCATGGTCAACGACAGCGTGACCGCCTACGAGACGCAGACCGGGAACGAGGCCTGGCGCTTCTACAGCGACGGCCCCGTCCGCTTCGCGCCGGTCGCGTGGAAAGACCACGTCTTCTTCGTATCGGATGACGGTTGTCTCTACTGCCTCGATGCGGCCAGCGGCGCGCTGCGGTGGCGCTTCCGCGGCGGCCCGTCGGACCAACGCATTCTCGGAAACGACCGCCTGATCAGCATGTGGCCGGCGCGTGGCGGCCCGGTCCTCCACGACGGCGTCCTCTACTTCGCCGCCGGCATCTGGCCGTTCATGGGCATCTTCATCCACGCCGTCGACGCGGAAACCGGCAAACCGGTCTGGACGAACAGCGGCAGCGGCGCGATCTACATCCTGCAGCAGCACGACAGTCCCGCGTTTGCGGGTGTCGCACCGCAGGGGTACTTCGCCGTCTGCGGCGACACACTGCTCGTGTCCGGAGGCCGGACCGTTCCAGCCGCCTACGACCTGCGCACGGGAGAATTCCGGTACTTCCACGCCGAAAGCCACCCATTCGGCAAGGACACGGGCGGCTACGACCTGATCGCGAAACAGAATTGGTTCTTCAACGGTCAAGCGATGTTCGACATCAGCGACGGCGTGGGATTGCTGCAGACCGCCGCAACCGTCGTCACCGATGACACGATCTTCGCGATCGAGAAGGAAACCCTCAAAGCCCACGCTATCCAGCCGGAGCAGAAGAAAGGCTCCGGCAAGACTGCGGCACTGCCCCAAGCACTGCAAGGGCCAACCCACGCGTTGCTGCAACGCTGGCAGTTGCCCCTGGGCCCCACGTGGCAGCGCCTGATGCTCAAGGCCGGCGACCGGCTTTACCTCGCCGGCGACAAGGCGATCGGGACGGTGCAGTTGGCGGACGGAAAGCCCCTTGGGGCGATCGCCGAAACGCCAGTGGCCGGAACACCGTGGACCATGCTCGTTGCCGACGGCCGACTCTTCACGGTGACGACCGACGGCGCTCTGCACTGCTACGGCGCGACGTCAATCAAACCCGTCGAACACCCGCTCTCCCGCACACCCGCCGCGCCGGGACCGGACACGGCGGACAGGGCCAAAGAACTGCTCGCCGCCAGCGGCGTGACCGACGGCTACTGCGTGGTCGTCGGAGTTGGTGACGGGGAACTCCCGGCCGCGATCGCACAGAACTCGTCACTCCACGTCATCGGCCTGGAGCCTGACGCGCAGCGACTCGACGCGGTCCGGCGGCGGCTCGACGCGCAGGGGCTCTACGGGACTCGCGTCGTCGTGCACGCGGGGGACCTGACCTCAGTCCTGCTCCCCCCCTACCTGGCAAGCCTGATTGTCGTGCCGACCCCGGCCGGTATCCCCGCGGACGGCAAGGACTGGCCCGCAAAGCTGTTCCGATGCCTGCGCCCGTACGGCGGGACCGCACGTCTGACACTAACCGACGCGCAGCACAAGACCCTTCTCGACTGGACCGCGACGCTGGAACCCGGCCAGGCGTCCGTCACCCGCAACGGCGACAGCACGCTGCTGCGGCAACCGGGCGGTCTGCCCGGCGCCGCGAACTGGACGCACCAGTACGTCGACGCCGCGAACAGCATCGTCTCGAAAGACCGCCTGGTCAAACCGCCCCTCGGACTGCTCTGGTTCGGCGGCCCGCCCAACGACCCCATCCTGCCCCGACACGGTCACGGCCCGACACCGCAGGTGGTCGACGGGCGGCTGTTCATCGAGGGCGCCGACCTGCTCCGCGCCGTCGACGTTTACACCGGACGCCTGCTCTGGGAAAGAGACCTCCCAGGCGTGGGTAAGTTCTTCAACATCACCAGCCACCAACCGGGCGCCAACGAAATCGGCAGCAACTACGCCTCCGCGCCCGACGGTGTCTACGTCATGTTACCCGACTCGTGCACCCGCCTGAATCCGGCGACGGGCGAGGTCCTGAGCCGGTTCACGCTGCCAGACAAGGAAACGGGCAAGCCTGCCAAGTGGGGGTCGGTCCGCATCTGGCAGGACCTGCTGCTCGCCACCGCATCACCCATCAGCATTCCCCCGTATGAGCCGGGTGACGTGCCGCCGCTGGGAATGGTCCCGATCATCCCGCTGAACGCAGAGTGGCGTTACCTGGCCGGCACACCGCCGCCGAACGACTGGGCGCAGCCGGGCTTCACGGCGGACAGCTGGAAAACCGGACGGGCGGGTTTCGGCACCGATCCCAAGCTGGCGGCCACGGTCCTCGCTGACATGCCAGGCAAATACGCCAGTGTCTGCGTGCGCAAGGAATTCGAACTGACCGACGTCGCCAACATCCAGCGCCTGGTCCTGCTGGCCAATTACGACGATGCGTTCTGCGCCTATCTGAACGGCGAGGAAGTGGCGCGCGCCGGCCTGCCCGTGGTCAAACCCGGCGAGAAACCGAAGATTCCCAAACACGTCGACGACCGCTACGACGAGTTTGAGATCAAGGCCCCGCGCGACCGGCTGCGCAACGGTGCGAACGTCCTGGCCATCGAGGCCTACAACTGCCAGCAGAGTGACAAGACGTTCCTCATCGACACCTACCTGGCCGTACTGCGGCAGGAAGCGCCCCCCCCCGCCAACGCACCTGTCCCGCTCGCGAAAGTCCCACGCGTCGTTTTGGACTCCGACTATGCCGCCGCGAGCAAGACCCTTGCCGCATTGGACCGCCAGACCGGCAAGGTCCGTTGGTCACGCGACGCGGAGCAGGACTTCCGCCACAACGGCATTGCGGTCGGCGCGGGCAAGGTTTTCTGCGTCGACGGGTACAGCAAGACCAAGGCCGCCTTCCTGAAACGACGCGGCCACGACGCTCAGGGCAAACCCCGGTTGCTGGCCCTCGACGCGCCTACCGGCAAGGTGCTGTGGCAGGCCGATGAACGCGTTTTCGGCACCTGGCTGGGCTATTCCGAGGAGTTCGACATTCTGCTGGAGGCCGGCAGCCGCGCCGGTGATCGCGCCCGCGACGAGGAAGGCTCGAGCATGACCGCCTATCGCGGTGCCGACGGCACCGTCCTGTGGCGGCGTGACGTCGGCTACTACGGGCCGCCCATCCTGTACCACAACCGGATCATCACGCAGACCGGAGGCGCCAACACGTCCGCCCCGCCCGCCTTGAGTTACAGCCTGGAGACCGGCGAACCGGTGCTCGCCGTACACCCGCTGACCGGCGAAAACGTGCCTTGGTCCTGGGTGCGGTTCAAAGGCTGCAACACGGCCGTAGCCAGCGAACACCTGCTCACCTTCCGCTCCGCCGCCGCCAGCTACGCGGACATCGAGAGCGGACACGGCACCGTCAGTCTCGGAGGGTTCAAGTCCGGTTGCACCTCCAACCTGCTCGCCGCCGACGGCATCTTGAACGCCCCGGACTACACTCGGACCTGCACCTGCGCGTACCAGAACCAGGCGTCCGTGGCCCTCGTCCACGTGCCACCGGACGACCCTGCCAGCCCGGCCATCGAAAGCTGGAGTTTCGACTTCCTGCCCGCGCCGGACAAGCCGAGGCCCGTCCGCCGCGTCGGGCTGAACTTCGGCGCGCCGGGGAACCGGCTCGCCGACAACGCCACGCTGTGGCTGGAGTGCCCGAGCGTCGGCGGCCCGTCGCCCGACCTGCCGGTGTCTGTGCTGCCGGCCGCCGCCCACACCTACCGCCAACACGAGTCCTGCCTGAAACCGCCGGTCGCGGGCAGCGCCCCGCGCCCCCTCAACTGGGTGGCGGCGTCCGGCATCGAGGGCGTGGAGTCCGTCCGGGTCCGGCTGTTCCTCCAGCCCGGCGCCCCGGAGGCCAACATCAAGATCCCCGCCTTTGAACGCCATGCCGGCACCGACCAATTTCCGGACAGGACTGCAGAACCGCAGGGCAGCTACAAGGAACCGCGGCCTTACACCGTGGTCCTGCACTTCGCCGAACTGCAGGCACTCCAGCCGGGCAACCGCGTCTTCGACGTGCTCATCCAAGGCGAGAAAGTCCTCGACCAGTTCGATATCGCCCGCGAAGCAGGCGGCACGAACACCGCCGTGACCCGGGAATTCCGCCACATCAAAGTGCAGGACGACCTGGTCATCGCGTTCCGGCAGAACGCCAAGAACGCCGCCGGCGCACATCCCCCGACGCTGTCCGGCATCGAAATCCTCGCCGAGGAGTAGCGCAGAGTGTTGTCCGCTGCCCCCGCACGGGGCGTCGTGTCTTCCGTGTGGCCCGCAGTTCGCGGAACGGACACAACGGACACAACGGGCCAAACGGACGGTGAACCGAACCGTTTCCCCCGCCTCGTCAGGTCGCAGGGGCTCAGTTCCCAACGCGCGGCCGGTACTCGCGCAGTTTCTCGATCAGCCCTGCCATGTCTGCCGGCAGCGGCGAGGTGAAGGACGCGCGCTGTCCCGTGGCCGGGTGCACGAACCCGAGACGCCAGGCGTGCAGCGCCTGGCGTTGCAGGGTCGGCATGCCGGGCGGTTCGGGCGGCGCGTCAAAACGATACTGGCCTTCGCCGATCAGCGGATGCCCGCGCAGCGCCGCCTGCACCCGAATCTGGTTGCGTTTGCCCGTCACCAACGACACCTCGACGAGCGCGGCGGCGGGAAACTGCTCGCGCACGGTGTACGAGGCAATGGCGTCCTTGGCGCGGGCATCGCGCCCGTGCGCGCGCCGCTGGCGCAGCGTCGCGGCATCCCATGCCAGCCGGTCCTGCCACGTGCCGCTGTCCGGCTCGGGCCGGCCCAGCACCACTGCCTGGTAAACACGCTCCGGCGTGCGCGCCTCGAACTGGTCCTTGAGCGCGTCGCAGGCTGACGCGGTGCGCGCAAACAGCACCAGGCCACTGGTGTCCCGGTCGATCCGGTGCACAACAAACAGCCTGGCCCGCGGTTCGTGACGCACGTGGTCCTTCAGCAGCTCGACCAGCGTCACCTCGGTATCCTCGCGCCCCGGCAACGGCTCAACGATCAGGCCCGGCGGCTTGTCCACCACCATCATTGCCGCATCGGTGTGCACGACGCGCAGGAGGTGTCGCATCGGCACCACGGACCGGTCCGCCGTGGTCGCCGAACCGGGTCGGTCCAGCCACAACCCGACACGGTCACCCGCCGCGACGCGGTACCCGGCCTGCGCCAGGTCGACCGCCTGACCGCCCAGGTACACCTTGCCGCGCCCAAGCCACTCGGCCACGCGCCGTCGTGACCCAGCCTCCGTCCGCCGCGCCAGCCACACATCCAGCCGCATCCCGGCATCCGCCTCACTGACCACCCAGTCCTGCATCCGCCATCCCTTCCAGCGCGAGTCCGCCGCTTTCACCCATCAGTGGCAGGAATATAGCCGGCCAGTCGCCCAGCGCATCACAGCCCGAACCGGCCCGAGTCGATGGCCCGACCAGTCCCTTGGCCGGTTCCTCGCCCCGCAGCGGATGTCAGCCCGTGCGGCGCTACGCCAGCGTTTCTCGGACGGGGACGCCCGGTCATGCAGATCTGTTACTCCGGCAGCCCCGCCTGAGTCCCGCCTTTCAGGCGGAAGTGGCAGCGACGCTTCAGCGAGCGGCCCGTGGCGTCGCCCCGCGAATACGAGCAGGAGCCTGGGGAAATACATCTCCACACGCTCCCACGATTGACAGCCCCCACCGCCAACGCCATATTCCACTCCAGGGTGAACACGAACCGTCCAGGTTACTCGACCATCCGGCGCGGACGCCGCTGGCTGTCCGGGGCCATGCTGCTCGTCGTCCTGCCCCAGTTCCTCGGCCTCGACCTGTTCTGCCAACACGCCGTCGCCTCGCTGCCGCGGTCCAGTCCCCCGCCCATCGAGAACATCTGCCCCACCTCGAATGCACCCCGCCCGCCCACAATTCCGTCACCGGCCCAGGCTCGTAGTCCCGCGTTCACGCGGTCCGTGGGGTACGTCGTCACCGCCACCACGCCACCGTCCCACACCGCGCCCGTAACGCCCGGCGCGCCCCGCGGCCTCGTCCACAACATCACCATCTACACGTACGACTGCGAAAAAGCCGACACCGCGCTCGACGCAACCGACTACGCCTATGACACGTACAGGTACGGCTATAACCCCAGGCACTGCCAGGTCATGATCGTAGTCGTACAGGCAACGGCTATGACCACACCGCCAACAGACACTGTGCCGCCTCGAATCACCCCCAAGTACACCTTTGACCCCAACGGAAGTCTAATCTCCAAGGACAACGACACGACTTCCGAGCACGTCGCCTACACCTACAACCTTGAAAACCGCCTCATTGCTGCAGATATCGCAAGGGTGGAGAAGGACAGCCAAGGCAACTTCCCCCAGGTCGCCATCCAGGCCACCTACGCCTACAACCAGAGCGGCATCAGAACTCGGGCCAACTCCACGACCACAGTCCAAGGCCAGGCTCCCTATGCCACGACCAGGGTGTTCCTGAACGATGCCATGAACCTGACCGGGTACTCGCAGGTGCTGGAAGAGTTCGGCACCTCCGGCCTGACGACCAGCTACGTTTACGGGGATGATGAGATTTCCCAAACCACCGCCACTGGCACACGATGGTTCAGTCACGATGGGCACGGAAATGTAAGAGGTTTGACGGACGGTTCAGGGCTGGTAACAGACCGCTACAACTTCGACGCCTATGGCATGACCCTGGGCGGCGACCCGAATGTCACAAACCCCGCCGCTACCGACCTGCTGTATAGCGGGGAACAGTTCGACACAGACCTCCAGATGCAGTACCTCAGAGCAAGGTACTATGACCAGAGCACCGGGACGTTCGCGAGCCTCGACCCGGCTGCGGGGAACGAGTCTGACCCCCAAACACTCCACAAGCACCTATACGCTGGGGCCGACCCGGTCAACTGCGTGGACCCGAATGGTGAGGAGTACACGCTCGCTGGAGTTATGGCAGTTGCGGCCGTCTCCGGGCCAAGTGGTGCCACTGGTCTTGTAGGCAGCACGCAGCCAAGCCCAGCGAGCGTTGTCAAGAGTGTCGAGATAGCCTTCGTCATCCATGACCTGGTTGGGGCAATCAACCACGCTGATATCCTCATGCCAAACGGAAGACTCTACGGCTTCTTCAGAGACGACACGATACACATCTACGATCCAGCCTTTCCGCGGAATGCTCAGCCGGACACATGGTTCCCTAAGGACAGACCTGAGTATATCGATCCCATCGTGGGCAACCAGAAAGGAATCACTGACTACGTGGTCTATCTCAGTGTTACTCCATTCCATGCCGGCCGCTACGAACAGTTGTTGAACATCTACAGAACCAGGGCAGGTCTTGACTGGACGAATGACTACAATTGTGCTGCTATACTGTGGGACATAGGGTATCAGACTGGACTCTTTAAGGATGCCGAGTTGCCCGGCAACGACTGGGATAGTCCCATGAACCTCCGGGATGAGGTGAAGAAGGCGTACCCGAACGACACGCGTGAGCGTGTAGGTCACTTCGGGTATAGCCCAGCAGGAAAACCCGGCGTCTACTAGTATATGTGTCGAAAGGTTACCCCCGAAATGAACCTGAACTGGAGGCGTTCCCGGGAATATGGTTTGGTGTTGGCGCTTGTGCATTCAACTATGATAGTGATGCTGTGGTGCGTTATGGTGGCCTTCCACTGGGAGGGGGCGACGTGGGATTATACCTTCGGCCTCCTAGACATGCCTGTCGCAAGAGCCTTTGAGCATGCAGCCAAGACATTCGGTTGGTGGGAACGGTTCAATCCAGAAACGGCATTGTATCCCCTAGTGTACCTCTTCTTGGGAGGGCTATTCTGGTTGCTGATCGGGATGGTTCTGGGACTGGTCGCAGGGTCAAGAAGCACATCCGAGGCCACCAGGACTTGATATCGGATTTCCGGACGGCCCGCCGAATCGCTCGCGGGTGCGGGGCGTGTGGGCGGGGCCGAGCCCGTCGCACCTGTCGGCGGCGCACTGCGTCGGCACTACATAAGGCTCGCCGTTATGCGTTCG
>Ga0208968_1001246_pt1 | contig 14012 bp, 7 predicted proteins | sample RifOxyA3_FD_184031 | JGI IMG/M metagenome (GOLD analysis project Ga0208968, IMG submission 184031) | Groundwater microbial communities from Rifle, Colorado - Rifle Oxygen_injection A3 (SPAdes) | ecosystem: Environmental > Aquatic > Deep subsurface > Groundwater | place: Rifle, Colorado, United...
CCCCAAAACCCCAAAACCCCAAAACCCCAATTTAAAGTAAAATATAATAATTAATTAATTTAAAATAGTAATAATAATTTAATAATTTTTATTTACTATTAATTTGAAAGCTGTCAAATTAATGCTACTCCTCTTTTTATCCAATGTGATTGAATAAAAACTGAAGGTAAATTTATTCCCATAATATAATTAGTTGAATGTCCTGTTGTTGATAGAACACCTTTTCTTTCTAATGTTTTATATACAGGTCAATCATAAAAATATAATTTTTATTGTTCACATTAAATCACATCTAACACTTATTTTTTTGTATTTTTTATTGGCTTTAACAACATTATTGGAGCTTTACACATTAAATTTTTTTAATCACAGTCTTATAATAAATTTTTTATTAAGTCCCATTTTCATCCTTATAAATATAATCCTGTAATATACTCTCCATCTTACTATGCTTGTAATTCCACTATATTTTATTACATTATTCCTTATTTATAATTTGTTGGATCCTATCCGAAATAATCAAAGCAAAATGTTAAAGAATCTATTTCATAAGTATATTTTCTTGCATAATTTTGTAGTATTCCTGTTAAAAAAGATTGTGTAAAAAAAAATCCTGAAATCCAAAATATTTTTGGATTCCCTTAATTTATCCATTTTTTAAAAAACTAAATTCTAATTTTTAAATCATTTATATATCCTGTAACTGATTTTACTGAAGGATATGATTTTTTCATCCAAATTGTTGGTATTTTACCAATTAATAATGAGTTTGATAATTGTTATATTTAAAATGAAATTAATTCAAATCCTTTTATTGAATTTATTAATTGATTTAACGATTGTTTTATTACATCAATTAAATTATTATATCTTGCAATTTATTGAATTAATACCGTGTTCATTCAATTTTTAAATTCTGTAGGATACTTTTTTATTGTTTGTTAGATATCAAATTTTTAATTTATTTTTTTACTTAATTATATTCAAATTTATTATATTTTTTGCTAATCGGAAATTTGATTTAACTAAGAATAATTTTATAGAATTTGTATTCCCTTTTTTCTACTTTTAAATGAATTTAATCCAATTATCAATAAACTATTTCTTAAATCAGTTTCTTATTTGATATTTTTTGTAATTTACGCATTTGAATGAAATCCAAATAATTATGGTGGCTAAAAAATAGGTAATTAAGAAATAAATTACATCGTATCTTCATAATTCAAATTTTATTTAGGAATTGGATAAATTTTTAATTAGCAAATTCAATCTTATTTTTGAACATAATTTTTATTAAATAATGTTTTTAATAATTCCATTAAGGTTTTTCTATCTCTTTCATCAGTTACTCTACCTCCATAGTTTCATTAACCAATTAAATATAATAATGCATCGAACTAAATAGGACCATCATATTATAAAAATAAATAAAGCTATTTACAACTTATTTTTAAATCTGACTAATTAAAATCGTACTAAATATTCCACCCTAATGGACCATAACTTCTTCTTTCCTAAGCAAGAGCATGAAAAAATCATAACCCATAAAGTAATTTTTTAAATATTTATTTTCTTTTATGTGTTTCAAAAAAGTTTAAATCAGATATTTGATCTGACATATAAGAAGAAATTAGGTTGTTTTTAATTCCTTTTGGAGGTTCATTCGTTAATTTTATTCCATTTTGTAAAATCATTTGAGGAAATGAATCTGAAGGATAACTTGTAATCCACATTCTGAAAGATGGATGTAAGCTTTATTTTCCTGCTTTTGTTTACATAATTTAACAAATCTTTTATAATTTATTCATCCAACTAGGGCATAAATGGCAATTTTGTAAAATAACCCAATTTCCTGATTTTTTTCATTATTAAATTGCTTTTTCTGCATTAATTCCCTATCCTTTCCCTAGAGAAATTGATCTTAAAGATTAATACTTTTTTTTAATTTGAGCAAATTTTGTTAATATAGCCATAGGATCTGTACCTGGTAATACAAATATTATCGGAATTGTATTTGAAGAATCTTTATAAGCATTTTAAATATTAAAGGGTCTAAATTAAATATAATATTTTGATAATTTTTATATAATAAATTTTTAAATTGACATAATAATTTTATCAGATCAAAATATTTTTATTAATAATAATTTTAAAAATCCTTAATTATATTTCATTAATTATTCTGGGAAATTTTAATTATAAGGATCATTTGAAAACATGAAAGTTTTAAACAATTATGGAAATTTATATATTTAATTATGAAAATCTTTAAATGATTATCAATGATTTTATAATAATCCCACATTATTCCAAATTGTTTAAGTTATCCATAAAATATTATATTTGTTTTTTTAACATTTTCCAAATTTTGGATTAGATAAACCAGATAGATTAGAGATAAAAAATTTGTAATCACTTTGATTTATTTTTTATTTACTTTATCATAAAACTCAAGCTGTTAAAAAAGAATATAATAATTTATCTTTTTAAAATAATGATCTGCATATATTATCAAATATTTATTTAGAAAAATATTAAATTATTCCATTTATTCTTTTTTAAATTTAATCAAAATTTTATGTTTTTTCAATAGATTTTATAAAAATTTGAATATACCATTGCAAAGAATATTGATACATAACATTTATTTAATATAAGCAAGTAATAATAAAATAATGTACTGAACCAAGCTATGCTAATTATAAATATGATTTTTTTGCTTATTAAATGCTTTGTTATGTTACTTATGCTTGCTATTGTTTTTATTTTATTTATTTTACTAAATCCTAACTTTTATTTAAAATATTTATTGCCGATTAATCATCTAATATATTTCCTTTTGAATTTTTTAAAACTTCTAATATGTTATTTTAACATTATGTCAACTGCTTTTTATTTTAATAATTTGAAAGTGTTAGTTTTGTCTAAATTTATTATAAACTAGGGTTTTATTTAAATACAATTATATCTAATAATTGTTATTTTAATCCTTCAAAAGTAATCATAAAATTTATCAAATTTCATTTTGTAGTTAATTCAGGTAAAAAATGAGGATTTGCTAGTTTTGTAGTAATAAATAATGAAAAATCTTTGTTATAGTCGACTATATCTTATCCTCATTTTACTGACAAAATTCCAGCTTGTTTGAAAATTTGTTTCATTAAAATTGAATCTAAAGAACTTGGTAATTACTAACCTATATTTTCAAGAATTAATGCTTATCCATATTGAATTGCTTTTTTAAATGCTCGTAAAAATTAATTTTCTGTTATTTTTACAACATTTAATGAATGAGAAGATTATAAATTTTTAATCCATCTGTTTGCCTAATTTTCTGGATCAATCATTAATGGCCATTTTTACGTATTATAAGCAATAATTGCGTTTTATTTTGAAAATGAATCAGAAGGCAACAAATTTAATGTCCATTTTCTTATAGTTACTGGATCACCTAAAATATTTTATAATTTAAATGACTAATTAACTTTTAAATTTTAATCATTTCATAAACTAATCCATTATCTCATTATTATTGTTCTATATTTTGATGTAAATGGACCGCAATAAGTTATTGTAGAAGATCATAATAAAATATCACCTATTAAATTGTTTTTTAATTTGTCTAATTCTATTATTGATTATTTCCATCTTTAATTTTATTAATCCAAACCATTTGTTAGCTTTTAAGCTCTTTAAATTCTAATTTTTCATTCAATTATTTCGCTATCTAATTTTTTCTTTTTTTATAATTATTTTTATAAATTGATTTCTAATTATTATAATTTATTTATAATTTTTCTTAATTATTATTGTTTTTTTTTTAAAGAAATCATTGTTTACTTATATTTTTCTTCTGCTTTTTTAGCTTAAATTTTTTTTGGTTTTACAATTTTCATTATTTTTTAATATTAATCTAAAGCTCTAATCCATTTACATAATCCTTTGGCTGCTATAGAAGCTTTTTAAACTCTGCTTGGTTTAAAATCAGTATCAGATAAAAAATCTATTCTTATTTTTTGAATTATATTTTAAGGAATATTATCTTTATCAAATTATTTTATTTGTAAAATAAAATTTTTTTAAGCTAAAAATTTTTTAGAGGTTTACCACCAATTTTATTATTTTTATTTTGGATTATTTTGTTTGGAAGTTAATACTGGATGTTTTTGACACATAATTCAAACTGCCTACATTACTTTTTTTATAGGTTATGGAGGTTTTAAAAAACTTTTTAATTATATTATATCATTTTATTTAATAGTATCTAATGCTTGCATTGCATCATCATACATAGGTTTTCATTTTGCTAATTATTTATTTCAATATTATGCAATTTATTATGCTTTTTTTGCTTAAATATTTGCAATAACTTATTATTACTAAATTAATTTTTTTTGAGGTTATACAATTTATATTTTTTATTTTTAAATTTTTTATAATAATTATTTTGTTTATTAATTCATTTTTTATAAAATTGGTTATTTATTACTCAATTATTATTGCATTATTTAAACCTATTTTGCCGTGTATTCTAATTTTTAAATTCCATTTATATATTGTTATTTTTTAATTTTTATTTATTAATTTTTTTTATTTAATAGTAATTTAAATAAACTTATAGAATCAAGAAAAGAAGAAGGAGTTAAATAATAATATCTTTTTTATTCTTTTAAATAACTTGATAAAACAGTTAAAGTTTTTTGATAAATTTATTTAATTATTTTAATTACAATATTAAGTTATTATTTTGATTTGATATTTTCTACTGAATTTGTTAATTTTTTTTCAGCAACAGATTTTAATGCATCATCTGGCCATTGATTTATTCAATTAATTGTTCAACAATTAATTATTGAAGGAAACATTCTTATTCTATTTCTCAATAAACTCCCTAATGGACTTATCATTATAATTATATGTAAATTTAACTTAACTTGTTATAAATATTTTGAATATAATTATTGATTAGAAATACCGAACATTTACTAATTTTTACCTTATTTTTTTATTAATAATCTCATTTTTTCATATATTATTACTTTTTGTTAATTTTAAAATATGTTTGGAATTTAAGATGAGTTTAATAAATTATTTCAATCTTGCATAATTATATCTAATTTAACCTAATTTTAATTTATAATTAAACAATATCCTCTATTTTATCATCCAACTTTTCATAAAAATTATTGCATATTTTATTTCCATGATTATTGAATATTATGCTTTGAAGTTTAAAATTCCCAAATTTGATAATCTCATAATAATGAACTTAATCTTGATAATGATGTTCTACCAGATCCAGCTAATCCAATGTTAATTCAATTTCCCGAATACATTTTTAATATTCTGCAAATTCTCAATATATGCATGATTGCATAATCAAATAAAATTATATTTAATGGCTTTCTTGATGTTTAATTATAATCTTATAAAAATAGTGAAATTTTTTATGTTAATGCTTTTCAATTTGTTATTTAATCATATTTTCTATCATGAGTACTTAATCCTTATTGCATTAAATCACCAAATTTTATTTAATTTAAAATCTAATATCTTCCAATATCAACTTATTTTCCAAAGAATTAAGTAAAAATTGCTTTTAAATCAAACCTTAATTTATCTCTTCAAACTTTAAATAAATTAGAAAATAACCATTGCTAATCTTATTCTAATACTAATCTATCACCAAAAATTCTGCTTATTTAATGAACCCATAATCTTACTAATTTTTTATCATTTATTGATTTTAAATTTATTAATTGTATTCCTCTTATAATTTTTTAAACATCTCGTAAATTAAATAGATAATGTCATTTATGTGGGGTTGGGAGAAGTTAAGATAAACTTCTTTGAAATATTTCAATTACTCCAGCAACTAAATTATAAAATATTTTACAATTTTATTGAGGAACTTGATTTTTTTTTAAGTAAATTTACATTAATCCAGAAAATATTTTACTCATTACTTGGTCATCAAAACTATTAATTATTCAAATATTAAAATGTCTTAATAATCTATTTGAAATTTGATTTCTTCCTCCTCCAATTAATCCCATTGCACCGAAAAAAGTAGTGTCAACAATTTGCTTTAAAGGTTTATCTTTTTATTTGTAATCAAAAAATTTTTTATTATCAATTATTTGTCTTATTAATTAAATTGGAGGCTATGATCCAAATTAATCAAATGCAGGCATGTTTAAATCATCTATAAATCATATTAATTTTTTATTTAAGGGTGGTCCATAAATTCCTTTTCTTCTTTTTTAAATATTTTTTTAAATTATATCATAAGTATTATTTGCAGTAGTTTGGGCACTAAATCATATCTAAAATGATTTGTAATGAGTTTTTGGTAAAGATCTTAAAAATCGTTGAATATAAATTGTTTTTCCTGTACCAGTAGGGCCTATAAGTAATAATGGATAATTATTTTTAAATGAAAGTTAAAATAAAAAAGTATATTTGATTAATTATGTTGTTGGAATTATAATTTATTATTAGGAAATATATTCAACTTAAGACATTGTTTATAATTTTTATTTCCATGTTTTCCATCTTTTATTTTACAGTAAATAACCAGTTATTGGTAATGAAGAATCAGGATATTGACTCATTTTTTACATTTTAATATAAGCATTTTTAATTGTATTACATTTCAAATTATCAGAAGTAATTTTTCTTATAAATTAGCTAAATAATTTTAAGCTTTTTTAATCCATTCAAAATCCAATTGAAAGAATAATTCAATATAAAAATTGCATATCAAAATGTTTAAATAATTATTAAGATTTTGATTTTGTATTATTTGCTAATTATTTTATTTAATTAGAATCGAAAATAATTCCTAGCATTCGCATTAACATTACACACATTTGAATTTAAGAAATAGATACATAAAGTTTTCATCTTCTTTTGATGAATTAATATAAACGAATTATTAATGCATCAAATAATTATTCTATATGTCTCAAAATAATGGGATCAAATTTTTTTTATTTCTAATTATTGATCCAACTCATTAATAAAGGATACCATCCTATAGAATCGGGTGTCATATAAACCATTCCGTTTCGACTTATAGTTGCTAAGGATGCCTGTGATAAATCAGATACTTAGCAAATTATGTTCATAAATTATGGCATTTTTATTGTTTCATTATTACTTAATCAAAGCATTTTGTTATCATCTAACACAGTATTCATATTTTAAATCCATAAGGCATCTACTGGGCCATCTAAAATAATCCATTTTCTTAATTTTGAGGAATTTTAAGTTTTTTTTCATCATTGTCTAAATACATAAGCTAATACTCCATCTTGCCAATCTTTAGAAATTGGATCAAAATTTCCATATAATTGATTTATAGTTATAGATTTAGGATTAATTAAATAATAGTCAACTTTTTTTTATAATTATTTCTATGATAAAAGTGACAATGTTTAAGATAAAATTTTATATAAAGTAGTTTTGGCAGCAAATGGTTATCCAACGATCATTAGTCCATGTCTACAATTTATAATTTAATATAATTGAATAATTTTTTAAGTAAAATACGAAATTTATGTTAAATTTTTTTATTTGATTAAATTTGAAGCAGTATTTAATATATTTTAATAATTAAATTATGGTCATTATAAATTAGGAAATAAATCTGATATTATTCCTTTAAATAAGGAAATATCCTAAGATAAAAATTTTGGAAGGTTTACATCATAAATCGATCTTAAAATTATTTGTTCTTAACTTATTTCATTTCCTTAATTTTTATGTTTAATTCTTGCAGCCGCAGTCAAAACTGATTTAACGGCTCTCATTCCATAATCATAATGATATTGAGAAGATAATTGTTAACTTCATAATTTATAAGTTGATACAATTTTTTTAGACATATTTCTAGCATTTAAAAATCCTTATGAATAAAGACTAATTTATGCAATAATTGCATAATCAGGAACCATCATTGCAACAGGTCTAAATAAAACTTTTAAATTATCAGGTAGTTATGTTCTTCCAGCATAACCAGGATTCATAGTTATAAAAATATTTCAACTATTTTTTAATTAAATATTTGAATCTTAAAATTTGAATTTATTTCTTAATTATGATTTTGCAGTCTAAATTGTGAATATTTGCTATGCAATTACTGATAAAACTTATAATTAAATTCTATTAAATTAATCAAATCAACTCCAAGCTCCAACACTTCATAAACCTTTAAAAAATTTTCCCATTGTTTTATAATCAATACCTTAACTTCAATTAAAAACTACTCATTTAACTCCAACAGCTTTTGCTAAATCTTTTACCGTTTATGTTTTTCCAGTTCCTGCAGGGCCTTAAGGTGCTCCACCTAAATTCAAATGTATTGCACTCATTAATGTTCTATATCATCTATCTGTTAAAGGAGTTAAAATTAAACGAGAAGTATTTCCTAAATATTAATTTCCATAAGAAACGTTTGTTCTAATTAATTGAATTTAAATTTATTTTTATTATGATTTATAGTAATAACGAAGCTAACTAAGCCATGTAAATTATTCATCATTTTTTATTTTTTTATGTATCATTTAATCTAAAACATCTTTCCCATGAACATCTAAAATTACTAATCATCCTAAAGTAATTCTTTGTAATTATGTTAATGGTCCAATTACTAAATTGACAATATCTTAAAGCATATTTTCCCATTTATTTCTAAATAATTAAAGTTATTATTAATTTCCAGTTTTTAAAATTTATGTTATTTTTTTACACCAATAGATTTGACTAACAACAAGCACAATTTGTCCTGGCCATTTTAAAGCCCATTAGCATCTTTTTGAAGTTGATTAATAATTTTATATGGATTTAATCATGTAACTAATTATCGAATTTTTCATCTATTATTAAACTTAATTAAGCAAATCTTAAATATTTCCAGAAAAATTTGCTGCATTAATAATTTTTTAAAAATTGAGAAATTATTTTTATGAAGATTACATTCCAACTATTTACATAAATTAATTAAATTTAAGTAAGGAGATTCCTTCAAAACACTTTTTCATATATTTTTGTATATTTAAAACTTTTTTAGTTTATGCTAAAATTTCTAATAATTATTAATTGGACAAAAAAAAGAATCTTGGAAAAGCCATTCTTTTTTATTATAAATAATCACTTAATTTTTTTTGAATTGTTTATAGGACTATATTTAATTTTTTTAAATTTTATAATAAATTATTTATTTTTTAAATATGAACAACTAATTTATCTTTATTTAATCAGTTCATAATATTTCTCCATTATCTATCAACTTAAATAAAGCTATTAGCTTAAGATGGCAACTTTTTTGAAATGTCTTAAGAAGTAAATATAGGTTATAAATAAAGATAATTAGATTGTACTTTAACCCATATTTATATAACTTATTGTATATAAATAAGTAAATTTTACCATTTAATTGCTCGTTATTCTAAAGGTTTGATAAATGGATTTGTTCTGATTGCTTGTGCATTAATTGTATGTTATTAAAGTTTTAAAGTTATTTATTATATTTCGTTACCCAATAAAATAGGAATATTTGATTATTTTTTTATTGTAACTCCAAAAAATATATTTTTCCATTAATCTTACATTTTATTTAAGTTTTTTTATAATATAAATTATTTTGAAGCTTTTTAACTTATTTATTGAACTTGTACAAAATTATTTTAAAGTTACTTAAGTAATTATTTAAGACTAAATGTATTTAATTATTGATTATTTTTAGTTATTATTTTTATTTATTCCCAATGCCTTTATCTTAATCCTTTATTACATAAAGTTTAAATTTGGGGATAAATTTTTTGCAAATCATCTATTTAAAGCTTTAATGATTAATTTATTTTATGTGCATAAGTTGTTTTTTAAAAATTAGTTCAAATTTTTTTATAATTTCTTAAACTTTATTTCAATTTAATTTATATATCATTTAATTAAATTTATGTAACTTGAGATGAAAACCATTTTTATTTATTAATTTTAAAAGACGAAACATTTTTCCAAAGTTAACAATGTGATTTAAAATCAATTAATATTTTTTAAAATTTTTAAAAATTTGATTTAAATCCATATAATAATGTTTAATTATTAGAAATTTATTTCATTTATTATTAAAAGTTTAAAATCTATTTTTAATGATTTTTCATTTTTTAACAGTATACTAAATGTTGTCGAATTTATCCAAAATTATTGATTTATTTAAGTTATTATTAAACTTGATCAATTTTAATTTAAAAATTTTTTTTCTATTATTTTAATTTTTTTTACATTTATCCTCTTTATTTACTTGTTTTTTAATCTGACTATAGAAATCAAATTTAGATATTTTTGGGCCAATAAAACACTTATTTTGTTAATGATATGGCAGTTTAAGAAATGAGAAAATTCTATTAATGTAAAAATAATAATGTTTTTCTGTTTTAATATGATATAGAATTTAAATTTGCCATTTAAATAATAAACGAATTTTTAAATGTTTCCATTTATACTAATTATTTAGGAGTTTTATTGACTCTTGCAATGAAATTTATGGCATCTTAATATTTGGTATGTATATAAATTCATTTATCAAAATAAGATTTTTATAATGTTTTAAATAAAATCATTTTAATATTTTCTGCATTTTGATTTAATTTTTTAATAACTTAATTTAAATCGATTTCAAATAAAGTAAATTATACAATTTTTGAAATTAATGAAATTTTTTTTATGTTTTATTTGATAAAATTTAATCTAATTTAAAATTCTGAAATAGGTTGTTATTTTAGAATAAATTAATTTGTAGAATTAATAAGAGAGTTATCAATAATTCATTGAAATTAATTAAATATACTGAAAATTGAAGCACATTATTTATAATATTTTGAAATTACATTTTTTATAAGCTCTTTTAATTTTGAAAATTTTTATTAATTGAAATCTGCAATTTTATATTTTTTTAATATTTTTGTTTTTTAAAAAATATTACATGAATTTTGTTAAATTTAAACAAATTATTTTTATTTTTATTCTAATCTATAATTACAAATTATTTTATTATATGCATTCACAATTTTTTCATTTTAGTATTATTATATTTATTATTGAGTTTTATGCATAGAATCTTTATTAAAATACTAAAAATTATTTATTTTTATTTTTATTTTTAATTTTATTTTTGAATTTATTTTTAAGACTTTACGATTAGCTTTTAAAACCAAGGTTTATTAAATTTATTAAACGAAGTAACAATATTATCAATAAAATATTAAAATTTTTAAATTATACTTTCCTCAGCTAATTATAATACATCAATCAAAAAAAACTCCTTTTTCATTTACTTTTAAATTAAGTTTTAAAAATGGATGATTTCATTAATAAATTTTAAATAATTATGAAATATATTTTTTGTCAAAATTATTTTATTTTTCATTAAAATTTAATTCATTATATTTTGTAAATGAAGAAAAAAACTAATATAAATTATCTATAGTATTTTCAATAATATTTCTTAAATTTAATTATATTAAATTAGAAGCACAATATTTAAGTTATGTTTTAATTTATTTATCTAAGATTTTATATCCATTTTAATTAAAATTTATGTTTCCACCTACTTTAGAAATAAAAGCTATATAAGAAGGATTTTATCGAATATCAATAAGATTACTTTAAAAAAGTATTTATTATTAGTTAGGTAAATGTAATTAATATCCATATTTTAAATCCCATCCATAATATTAATTATTTTATAATGTTTATGTTAATATTCCATTTATATATTTTTTTTATTTATTTTATTTATTTTATTAATTATTTAATTTTTTAAATCCAGTCATAGTAAAAATACTTGATTATTGATCTCTTTATTTTAAAAATTTAAAATTTTTAATTAAAGAAATTACACCTTTATACCAAACATATTTAAAAATCGAAGTAATTTTATATCTATAAGTTTATTGAATTTTAAAGAAAGAATCAATTGTTTAAGCTTTATACTTATTTTTGAATCTTCATAGGGAATCAATATATCATAATTAAAATCCATAAAAATCTTTAAACCAATAATTTAAGCTGGTCATTAAAATATTAGATGTTAATAATTTAACCTTGGTTGATTAAGCTGCATTCAAATAATTTTTATTCCAAGTTGAATATTTTTCTATTGAATATCCAGATGAAAATGAAATTCTTTATGTACTTTTTAAAGGATTTCTTGGAAGTAAATAAATTTTTAATTTTTTTCTTTAATTTTCTCATCTTAAAACATAATCTAAAATCGCTCTTTTAGCTGCCAAAATATAATTTTAAAAAACATCAAAATACAGCTTTTTTAAAAGTTAATCATTAATTTTCAAAAGCTGTTAATTTCCTATTCTTTATAATGCGTTAACAATCCATTTTTTATTAAATTTACTTATATCTTAAATATTAATAATATTTGAATTAATAATTTGCCAATATTTCTAAATTGAATTTTTTACATTTTAGGATGTTTATTTTGGCCATTATAATGAATATAAAATAGATTATGGTAATTAAATTTTGTAAGGATCATATAATTATTTATTTTAATATTTCAATTAAGTTTATTATTTCATAAATCCATGAAATAATCCAGTATTTGGCTTTCGCAATTATTATATAATATTTGGATTTTTGAATTTTATTTATTTTATTCATGCTATAATGTTATTAATATGACTCATTTTTAATGTAGCAGATAAATTCATATAAGAACCAATTCTTTGTAAAGGAATTGAATAAGAATAATTTCCTTATGGAGGAAAAGTAGCAGCTTTTGTTCTTACAGCTCTATCAAATATTTAAACATTCATTTAAGTTAAATTTTTTTTTTTATATTCAACATTAGAAACTGTAAATTTTTTATTAAATAATTAATTTATAGCTTACAAATATTATTATTTATTATTATTTTATTTAAATTTTTTATAAGGTTTTTAAAAAGTATTAATCATCTAGGGGAATTAATTAAATTACTAAGGAAAATATTAATTTTAATTTTTTTAATTTTTTTAATTTTTTGATTTTTTTAAATTTTTATTGATTTTTGATTTTTGTTTATTTTTTGTTGAAGCAGAAACTGGTCTATTCATAGTATTATATTTAAATTAAACTTTAGAAGTAGTTGGCCTTGCTCTATTTAAATCTTGATTTAAATTAATTTTAGCCAATTTATCCTTAACTATTTTATAAGGTTTAAATTGATCTTTGGCACTATTTATTCTGGCAGGTTTATTTTTAAAATTATTAATACTAAAATCTGTAAAAATTGCAATTTTTTGAACTTTATTATCAATTTAAACTTATTGATTAATATATCCAAGATTTTGATTAGGATGAAGAGGTTGAGGTAAATTAAATTAATTTTTTTAATTTTTAATTTTTCAAATAAAATTTTTTCCGGTAGTTTTTGTTCCTCCTATACTTGAAAAAAATGAATAAGGCTAGGAAAAAGGACCTTTAGTAATTTATTAAAATTTTTTAATTCCAATTTATTTTTGGTTTCCATATAAATTTTACTTAACATATTTTTATTTAATTTTTTATTTTTTCTAAAATGGGAACAATTATTCTTCATTCTAAAGATTTTTAGAAATAAAAGCTGTATTTGGTCTTTGAAACTGCATAAAATTCATTTTTTTATTATAGCTTTATTAGGATTTTTGAGAAATAATATCCCAATGTTTCCCTGAAACATCTTATTTATTTTGGTAAGGAATAGCAATTCTTATACCTCCAATTGCCTAATGATAAGAATTTGGATCTTTAAAATTTAACTAATTATTGATAATTTTTTTTGGTTGGCTAGAAGTTTAAGGTCTTATCAAATTAATTTTCTTTTTTTATTAATTTTTAATAGTACGTTTTTGATTTGCTGAGCTAGTTGGTCTTTTTGGTAGCATATTTAAATGAAATTACAAAATTAATTTAAATTAATTATTAATTAATTTTTTTTTTTGAATTTTAATTATTTTAAAGGGGTTTTGGGG
>Ga0208968_1001248_pt1 | contig 13999 bp, 12 predicted proteins | sample RifOxyA3_FD_184031 | JGI IMG/M metagenome (GOLD analysis project Ga0208968, IMG submission 184031) | Groundwater microbial communities from Rifle, Colorado - Rifle Oxygen_injection A3 (SPAdes) | ecosystem: Environmental > Aquatic > Deep subsurface > Groundwater | place: Rifle, Colorado, United...
CCTGTCCGATTTTGAAATTTGCCGGAACTTCTTCTCCAGCAGCCGAAATTACTGCCGAAATTTCGTGTCCCGGAACACGGGGATAATCCACCATCGGGTTTTTTCCCATAAATGTACTGAGGTCGGAGCCGCAGAACCCGACGTAATTGATTTTTAGCAACACTTCGCTTTTCCCTGCAACCGGCACAGGGCGATCAGTAATCTGAATATTTTCAGGAGTAATTATTTGAATTGATTTCATAGTTATAGTTTATAAATCCTCACCGCGTTTTCGCCCATTATCTTTGCCTGTTCTGTTTCTGAAAAGATGGAAATGTTTTTCCTGACCAGATCGGCCCAGTTTTTATACGATGTGGCAACAAGGCAAACCGGCCAGTCGGAGCCAAAAAGCAGACGGTCGGGACCAAATGCTTCCAGAACGACCTCAAAGTAAGGTAGCAGTTGTTTGGGTGTCCAGCTGGTAAAATCGGCTTCGGTAACCATTCCTGAAATTTTGCAACTCACGTTTTCGCGTTTTGCAAGTTCCTGAATATTCTCTCTCCATGGCGATAATTCGTTTTGCCTGATGAGCGGTTTGGCAATGTGGTCGAGCACAAAAACCTGATCGGGATGCTGATCGACAAATTGGATGGTATTGGGTAACTGCCGTTCAACAATCAGGATGTCGTAAACGAGCGAATACTTTTTCAGCATTGAAACACCATGATTAAAATCGCTCCGAAGAATAAATTCAGGATCGGGTTCTCCCTGAACCACATGTCGAACTCCTTTCAGTACTTTTTCGCCGGAATATTTGATAAGATAGGTTTCAATATTATCCTGAATTAAAGGAAGCCAACCCACCACGCCTTTCATAAATTTGTTTTGATGCGCCATTCCGATCAGCCAGTCGGTTTCTTCGACCGATTGGCGGGCATGAACCGAAATAACCCCGTCGATTCCGGCTTCCCGGATAGTTGGCTCCAGTTTTTCAGGAAGAAAATCGGTGCGGATGACTTTCATCGAATCGTCAATCCAGTCGTATTCCACCGGATTGTACTGCCAGTAATGATGGTGTGAATCAATGATCATTTCAGAGGTATTTAAAATGTTCGCCTATCACTTTTTGTTCTTTCAGTTCTTTCCAAAATCCGGAAGGTAAACCGGCAGCCAAAACCTCCACATTGCGGCGGATGCGTTCGGGTTTGCTTGGATTGAGCGCCACTGCGTTTACCTGCGGCATTGCCAGTGCAAACTTCAGGCAGGCATCGCCGGATGAAACGTCGTATTTTTTGCAGACGGCAAAGAAAGTTTCGCGCCATGCCAGTAATTTTTGGTCTTCGGAAGATGTTGGATCAATTTTCCGGTAATCGAAAAACTCGCCTCCTGTGAGAAAACCGGCATTAAAAATAGCCGAGTTGATAATGCCAACACCGTCAGCATTGATTCGCTCGACGAATTCGATGATTTCAGGCGGATGGTGGTAAATGGTTAGTTTATTGGCAAACATCACCCAGTCGAATTTTACATGATCGTACAATTCTTTGATCGTCAGCCAGTCTTTTGCGCCAATGCCAACCGCTTTCACTTCGCCTTTTTCTTTCAGTTCGAAAAGCGCTTTGTAGGCTTCCAGAATGTCGTTCACCCTTTTTGTGCGGTCGGTGGCATCAGTTGCGGCGAATAAATATTCATCGGGATCGTGTACTGAAACTACCTGTGGCTTGTAATAACCGCCCAGCAATTCGCAGCCCTGTTCCCAGCATTCGAGTATTCCGGAGTAACTTATTTTTTGAACTGCATCGTATTTCAGGTTGACCCACGCACCGGGTTCAAAAGTGGGTTCGTCCGTGGTCAATGGAATTCGGTACCAGCCCAGTTTATTGCTGATGATGATGTCGCCTTTGTTAACTCCAAGCTTTTTCAGTCCTGCACCAATCACTTCCAGGGCCAGTCCTGCACCGTATTTTCCGGCGCAATCAATCATCGGATTCGATTCGGAAACCTCGAACCATTGCTGCATGATTTGCAGTTTTACCTCTTCCGGTAATTCCTGGTAAAGGTTGCCCATAAAACTCGTTCCGTAGATGATTGACGGAACGGTCAGTCCGGTTTTTCCAAACGGTTTAAGTGTTTGTGGTTGTTGCGGATTGTTCATCAAATATTATTTGTCCATTTTATAAATGCGCTCCATCAATTGCCACTTTTCGTCGGCAGTTGCTTCTGCAGATGTTTGCTGAAACCTTGAAACGTAAGCTTCCCACTCGCTTTGCCGTGGTTTCCCTGCCAGTTGATCCATGGCGCGGTCATGATCGAAATCGGGAACCGTGTCCATAATCATAAACAGCCGTGTGCCGAGCAGATAAATTTCCATATCGATGATCCCCACTTCGCGCATTCCCTGTGTGATTTCGGGCCAGGCAGCGCCGGGCGCATGTACTTTTTTGTAATCTTCGATTAGTTGAGAGTCGTCTTTCAGCGAAAGGGTTTTGCAGTATCTTTTTGTTTCTAAGGTCATGATTTTGGGTTTAAAAATGAATTTTTAGGATTTGTAATTATTGAACAACTCACCCCCTCGCATCTGCGATGCTTTCCCCCTCTCTTTTTGAAAGAGAGGGGGACGTCCGCAAGCGGACGTGGGGGTGAGTTGCTATAAAAACACAAATTCAAATGCGATATTATTTGATTCCAATTACTATAAATGAACTTTTAATGTCCGGTAGCCATAAATGGCAATTACCACAAAGCAGATAAGCGGTAAAATGAAGGAAAAGTTTACTGCAGGTAATCCGGCAACAGTTCCCAGATCAATGATTGCCCCTTGCAGTGGCGGCATTAAAGCGCCTCCAACAATGGCCATTACCAAACCGGCAGCGCCGAGCGTGGCATCTTCGCCAAGTCCTTCAAGCGCAATTCCGTAGATGGTTGGAAACATGAGCGACATAAACGCTGAAACGCCAATCAGGCAATACAAACCGGCCATTCCCTCTATCAGGATCACACCCAATGTCAGCACAAAACCGCCGATTGCAAATGCTGTTAAAAGCAATCTCGAATTCAGGTATTTCATCAGCATGGTGCTGATAAACCTGCTCGACAGGAAAATAGCCATTGCAACGATGTTGTAGTTCTGGGCAGTGGCTTTATTGATTCCCAGATTTTCAGCATACTGAATAATGAATGTCCAGCACATGATTTGAGCGGCCACATAAAAAACCTGCGCGATCACACCTTCGCGGTATTTCACGTTGGCAATCAGTCTTCTGAAAGTATCCATTGCATGAATGGTATGATCTGGATCTTTGCGCTTTGGCATCTTGAAAAAGAAAATGACCAAAAGCATTGCGATCACCACAAATCCAAGCATTACATACGGATCGCGGATCACAGCCAAATCATGTGTACGGATGGCTGCTTTTTCAGCTGCGCTTAGCGTTGTGAAAATCAAGTCTCCTGCCTCATTTCTTACATCTGATTGAAGCGAAGTCAGAATAAAATTTGAAGCTACAAACATGCCAAGCAAAGAGCCCATCGGATTAAACGACTGGGCCAGATTCAGCCTTCGGGTAGCGGTTTCTTCTGAACCCATCGAAAGAATGTATGGATTTGCGGTGGTTTCCAGAAATGCCAGTCCGAAGGTTAAAATGTACAATGACAAAAGGAAGAATTCAAAAACTTCATACTTTGCGGCGGGGTAAAAAAGGAGCGCTCCCAAGGCATACAATCCCAATCCGACAAGGATTCCTTTTTTATAACTGTACCTTTTTACATACAAGGCAGCCGGAATGGCCATGGTGGCATATCCGCCATAAAATGCGAACTGTATCAGAGCGGCTTTCGCGTTCGAAATCTCCATGACGGTTTTAAACGCGGCTACCATGGGATTGGTAATGTCGTTTGCAAATCCCCATAAGGAAAACAGGCTGGTAATCAGGATAAAAGGAACCAGTAATTCCCTTGAAACAACTTTAGCTTTGGATTTAGTATTCACAATTCAGATCGTTTAGTTTATTTACTGATTCAAAAATCATTAAACTAATCCGATTTGCCAAATTCATTTTTTCAAACTAAGACTTCGCAAAGCTTTGCACGCTCAAAAAAGTGTTGAGAAACATTTTTTAATCATTTAGATTTGTAATTTCAGCCATTGTTTTAATAACCCGAATTTATGGCCAAAAGGCATGTTTCGTTGAAGGATCTGGCAACCGAACTGAACGTTTCCATTTCAACAGTTTCGAGGGCGTTGAAAAACCATCCGGATATCAGTTGTGAAATGACCCGGAAGGTTCAGGAACTTGCACGCGCCAGAAACTACACGCCCAATCCGCTGGCCATGGGTTTGCTTAGGCAGGAAACACGCATGATCGGGGTCATTGTTCCGGATTTGGTAACCCATTTTTTTTCGTCGGTCATCTCCGGAATTGAGTATATTGCCAAAGAAAACGGTTATTACATCCTGATTTCGTCGTCGAGCGAATCGTATGAGAAAGAAGTGGAATCGGTGAGAAATTTACTGAATACCCGGGTTGAAGGGCTGATTGTTTGCCTGAGCCAGGAAACCAAAATTTTTGATCATTTTGACGTACTGGTCAATAACGAAATACCGCTGGTTTTTTTCGACCGTGTGTGCCGTACCGACGAGGTTCCGAGTGTGGTTGCCGACAATGCCGAAGCCGCGCGTCAGGTTACCCGACACTTTTACGAAAACGGATGCCGCCGGATTGCCTATATCAATGGGCCGGAGCAACTGAGCATTTCAAAACTTCGGTATGAAGGCTATTTGCAGGGATTACAGGATTGTAACCTGCCCTTTGATCAGGAATTGGTGGGAAATTGCAACCTGAGTCCTGAAGATGCCTCGGTGGCCACCCGAAAACTGTTGCGCCTGAAGAACCATCCCGATGCCATTTTCGGGATCAACGATACCGTTATTTTTGCGGCGATGCGGGAAATTAAACAATTCGGACTTACAATTCCCACCGACATCGCGTTGGTTGGGTTTACGGGCGAGTTCCATTCAACGGTGGTTGAGCCTTCACTGACTTCCATTACGCATCCAACTTTTGAAATGGGAAAAGAATCCGCCCGCTTGTTCTTTGAACGCATTCAAAATCCAACGGCGCCCCCGCAGCAAATAGAAATGAAAACCAGTCTGGTCATCCGGAATTCTTCGAAAAAGAAAGCTTTGTAGAGAACAAACTTCGAACCCTTTATAATCCGTATTAAAAGATAAATAAATGACTTTGGCTGATAAAATGCTGCCCAAAGCTTTCGAATCTGCTAAATTCAAATCCCACTTCACTTTCGGTTGACGTGAAATTACCCCCTCCAAATTATTTCCCCAAAAATATTACCTTTGCCCCCTGAAATTGAAAAGGTAATTCAGAGTATATGTCAGCAGATAACAGGTACATGGCGCGTGGTGTTTCGGCTTCGAAAGAAGACGTGCACAATGCAATAAAAAACATCGACAAAGGCTTGTATCCAAAGGCTTTTTGCAAGATCATCCCCGATATTTTGGGGGGCGATCCTGCTTGGTGCAACATTATGCATGCCGATGGCGCTGGCACCAAATCATCGCTGGCTTACCTCTATTGGAAAGAAACCGGCGATATTTCGGTCTGGAAAGGCATTGCACAGGATGCCATTATCATGAATCTCGACGATCTGCTTTGCGTGGGCGCAACTGATAACATTTTGTTATCGTCCACCATTGGGCGCAACAAAAACCGCATTCCGGGCAAAGTGATTGCCGCCATCATCAACGGAACCGAAGAGTTGTGTGCCGAATTGCGCGAAATGGGTGTTAACATTTACCCAACCGGTGGCGAAACCGCAGATGTGGGCGACGTGGTGCGAACCATCATTGTCGATTCGACCGTAACCTGCCGCATGAAACGCGAAGATGTGATTTCGGCGGACAACATTCAGGCTGGCGATGTGATTGTCGGTTTGGCCTCCTTCGGACAGGCAACCTACGAAAAAGAATACAACGGCGGCATGGGCAGCAACGGCCTGACCTCGGCCCGTCACGACGTTTTTGCCAATTACCTGGCACAAAAATATCCGGAAAGTTTCGATCCGGAAGTTCCGGCAGATCTCATTTATTCAGGAAATAAAAAATTGACTGAGGCCATCGCCGGAGTTGGACTGGATGCCGGTAAACTGGTGCTCTCTCCTACCCGCACATACGCTCCAGTGGTAAAAGAATTGCTCGAAAAACTCCGGAAAAACATTCACGGAATGATCCACTGCTCGGGCGGTGCACAAACCAAAGTGCTGCATTTTGTCGATAATGTTCATGTGATCAAAGACAACCTGTTCGATGTTCCGCCGCTGTTTAAAATGATTCAGGAAGAATCTGGAACCAGCTGGTCGGAAATGTACAAGGTTTTCAACATGGGTCACCGTTTCGAGGTTTATCTGTCTCCTGAATTTGCTGCGGAGGTGATCGCTATTTCTGAAAAATACAACATCGAAGCCCGCATCGTTGGGCGCGTTGAAGCCACTGATGGCAAAAAGCTTACCATCAAGTCGCAGTTCGGCGAATTTGAGTATTAGCTTCGCTCCATATTTTCAGACAAAACTCGCCTTTGTGCCCCATTCATCATTCATTATTCAAAATTCATCATTCAAAAATGGCAGACTATTCATTAATGGAAAAATACGAATCGATCAGGTACCGGTTCGAAGAAGTTGGCTCACAAATTACCGATCCGTCGGTGATGAGCGACATGAAACGCTACGTTAAATTGAATCAGGAATACAAGCGGTTAGAGTTGCTGACCAACGCGTTCAAGGATTACAAAGCAACGATCGATAACATCGAATCGGGCAAACAAATGCTCGACGAAGAAACCGACGAAGAGATCCGTGAAATGGCCCGCGAAGAGGTTGAAGCTTCGGAGGCGATGATTCCTGAAAAAGAACAAAATATAAAATTGTTGCTCATTCCAGCCGATCCGGAAGATGGTAAAAATGCCATTCTCGAAATCCGTGCAGGTACCGGTGGCGACGAAGCCAGTATTTTTGCAGGCGATTTGTTCCGCATGTACACCAAATTCTGCGAACGTCGTGGTTGGAGAATGGAAGTGACCAACACCAGCGAAGGAACTTCAGGAGGTTTCAAGGAAATTGTTGCAACGATTTCCGGAGAAGGCGTTTACGGAATCATGAAATACGAATCGGGCGTTCACCGCGTGCAGCGTGTGCCGCAAACAGAAACTGCTGGTCGTGTGCATACTTCGGCAGCTACCGTAGCTGTTTTGCCTGAAGCCGAAGAATTCGACATCGACCTGCGCGACAGCGACATCAGGAAAGATACTTACTGTTCGTCTGGACCTGGCGGACAGTCGGTAAACACAACCTACTCAGCTATTCGTTTGACTCACATTCCAACCGGAATTGTGGTGACTTGTCAGGACCAGAAATCACAGATCAAAAACCTTGCGAAAGCGATGATCGAATTGCGTACCCGTATTTACAATCAGGAACACCAGAAATACCTGGATGTAATTGCCTCAAAGCGTAAAACAATGGTTTCAACCGGCGACCGTTCGGCCAAAATCCGCACCTATAACTGGCCACAGGGACGAATCACCGACCACCGCATCAACCTTACGATTTACAACCTTCAGGCTGTAATTGGCGGCGATCTGGACGAAATAATCGACAAACTGCAGGTGGAAGAAAACGCAGAAAGACTGAAAGAAGCGGAGATTTAATAACTAGTGAGCGGGTGACTTAAAGTCACCCGCTCACTAAACAAAAATATCATGAACAAAGAACAACTTTTTGAACAGATCAAACTGAAGCGTAGCTTTTTATGCGTTGGACTGGATACAGACATTCTGAAAATACCACGTTTTCTGAACGAAACAAGCGATCCTATTTTTGCTTTCAACAAAGAAATTATTGATGCGACTCAGGACTTGTGCGTGGCTTATAAACCCAACCTTGCTTTTTACGAAAGTTTGGGAGTTGCAGGGTGGATCAGTCTGGAAAAAACGGTAAAATACATCCGCGAGAAATATCCGGAACAATTCATTATTGCCGATGCCAAACGTGGCGATATCGGCAATACATCGAACCTATATGCCCGTGCGTTTTTCGATCACATGGATTTTGATGCGGTAACTGTTGCGCCTTACATGGGCGAAGATTCCATCAAACCATTTATGACTTACCTCGACCGTTGGGTGATTGTTCTGGCACTGACATCAAACAAAGGAGCAGCCGATTTTCAGTACCTGAAAAATGCAGAAACCGGCGAGCAGTTGTTTGAAACTGTATTGAAAACCTCGCAAACCTGGGGAACCACCGACAATATGATGTATGTGGTGGGCGCCACCAAAGCCGAAAAACTGGAAGAAATACGCGAGCTGGTTCCAGACCATTTTCTGTTGGTTCCGGGAGTTGGCGCACAGGGCGGAAGTCTCCAGGAAGTGGCCAAATACGGCATGAACGACATGTGCGGATTGTTGGTCAATTCGTCACGCCAGATTATTTACGCTTCGGATGGTGAAGACTTTGCAGAAAAGGCACGCAATGAAGCCATCAACGTTCAGGTTGAAATGGAAGAATTGCTGCTGGAAGCGGATTTGCTGTAAAAGATTTAATGCTGATAGTCAGCGGGTGACTCGGAGTCACCCGCTGACTAAACAAAAAGTATTCTTTCTATAATCCAAAAAAAAGTGTCATTACCAGATATTTGGTAACCAGTCCAATGATACTGTAAAGCAAAGCATCTTTCACACGGTATTTCAACATTCCGGCGGCAAGCGCAATTACAGGCGATGACAATGGGAAAATATTGAAAACCAACAATGTCAGTTTTCCGTATTTGCGGATTTCAGCTTCCGCCTTTTCGTAACGGCTGCGTCCAATCAATCGGTCAATTATTCCAGCGCTAAAAAAATACCCGATCATATAATCAATAGATTGCGAAACAATGGCAGTTCCAAGAGCAATCAGATTCAGAAAAAGAGGATCGTAACCCGACCGGAGGTAAAAGAGAAACATCAATTCGACCGGCATAAACAGGAAGAACAAATACCCCGAGAAATTGACAATGGCAAAAGACAACAATCCGCTTTCGTTGTGTCTGTAAATATCTCGTCCAATGGTAAGTGAGGCAATTGTAACGGCAACAGTTGCGAAAAACAACACAATAATCAAGCGTTTGATATCTATTCGTGACCGTTTCATTTGCTTCGAATGAATTAGCTGTTGCGTATCCAAATTTAGTTAATCCTTTTGAGAAAGACAGAAATAATTATCCGGTTAAAAAAACCTACCCGCAATTTACTAAATTATAAGTTTTAATTTTACGGCTTCTGAAGTATCAGTACTAAAAATCATAAATAAACAAGTTTCATGAAACGAGCCATGAGAAAATCTTTCTCGCACAGGAGAAATGATCCGCCAGCTAGCGGATGGGAGTCCCATCTGACAATTAAAAAACAAATTATAAACAGATGAAAATCATATTATTGCCACTTTTTGCTGTTTTGCTTCTGGCTTCCTGTCAGACAAAAAAAAGTGAGTACGTAAAAATCTCAGGGTTTGCTCAAGGTACGACCTACAACATCACCTACGAAAACTCAAGCAATGAATATTACGGTCAGGCAATTGATTCTATCCTGAAAGCGTTTGACAAATCGCTTTCATCGTATGATTCAACTTCTATTATTTCAAGAATTAACAATGATGACCCACTGGTAGAAGCCGATGACTGGTTTGTAGAAGTTTTCAAGAAATCAGCCGAAGTGAATGTCATTTCCGGTGGTGCTTTTGACATTACTGTTGGACCTGTTACGCGAGCCTGGGGATTTGGGGATGGTCCGGTGGCCAAACACGATTCGGCATACATCGACAGCCTTTTGCAATTTGTTGGAATGGACAAAGTCAAAATCGAGGACCACAATGTTATTAAGAAATACCCCGGCGTAAAAATAGATGTAAATGCCATTGCACAAGGATACTCGGTGGATGTAGTGTGTGAATTCTTCGAAAGCAAAGGCATAAAAAATTACCTGGTCGAAATTGGCGGCGAGGTTCGCGGAAAAGGTACCAATGCCAAAGACAAATTCTGGCACATAGGGATAGATAAACCTTCGGATGGAAATATGGATCCAGGCAACGAACTTCAGGCCATTATCGAAATCAACAACAAATCGCTGGCTACCTCCGGAAATTACCGTAAGTTTTTTGTAGAAGATGGAATCAAATATTCGCATACCATTGATCCAAAAACCGGATTCCCTGCACGAAACACCTTATTGAGCGCAACTGTTGTTTGCGATGATTGCATGACTGCCGATGCTTATGCCACTGCATTTATGGTGCTGGGCGTTGAAAGAAGCATGGAATTATTGCCGAAACTTCAGGATATTGAAGTCTATTTTGTTTACAGCAACCCAGAAGGCGAATACGAAGTTTTCTTTTCAGAAGGAATGAAAAAAATGATTGTTAAGCAAGATTGAGACTTCGGTAGCCGAACACTCGTCGAAGATGCTGCCTGAGCCTTCGGCGTGAGCTCAGTCGAACGCCTGTCGAAGGAGTTGACTGAGACTTCGGCGTGAGCTCAGTCGAACGCCCGTCGAAGACCGGATTTGCAAGAAACTGACAGGATGACACGCAAAATGACAGCACTGGAAAATACTCTAAAACGTCTTTATTTCAGGCAATTAACTGCATATCGACTCAATAATTCAGGATTAAAATGAAAAAATGTCCATTAGCATTCCTGAATTTTGGCACTATCGGCTTTGGCATAGTATCTGCTAACGAATGATGTCAAAAAAAATGAAAATTAAAAGTCAAACCAATTAAATAATTTAAAAATGACAGATTTAAAAGGAAAAATCCTTGCAGGTAAAGTTCTAGTACAACCCAAGGAAGCTGAAAAGAAAACAGCAAGTGGAATTATTATTCCTGATTCGGCAAAGGAAAAACCACAAGTTGGTAAAGTTGTTCTGGTTGGTTCTCCTAAAAAAGACGAACCAATGGAAATCAGTGTTGGCGATACGGTATTCTACGGAAAATATTCGGGAACCGAGTTAAACATTGACGGAACTGATTACCTGTTGATGTCTCAAACCGATGTATTATTTATTGCTGAGTAATTGATTAACAACGATTAAAAGAAAATTAAAATGGCAAAAGAAATTAAATTCAATATCGAAGCCCGCGACCTCCTGAAAAAAGGAGTTGACAAATTGGCTGATGCTGTAAAAGTAACCCTCGGACCAAAAGGCCGCAACGTGGTTATTGAAAAGAAATTCGGTGCACCACAGATCACCAAGGATGGTGTAACTGTTGCAAAAGAAATTGAATTTTCGAACCCATACGAAAATATCGGCGCTCAAATGGTGAAAGAAGTAGCCAGCAAAACCGGCGACGATGCAGGTGACGGAACTACAACAGCTACCGTTCTTGCACAATCATTGATTTCAGTAGGTTTGAAAAACGTTGCTGCCGGCGCAAATCCAATGGATTTGAAACGCGGTATCGACAAAGCGGTGATTAAAGTTGTTGAAAGCATCAAAAATCAGGCTCAAAACGTTGGCGACGATTTCAAGAAAATTGAACAGGTTGCTAAAATTGCTGCCAACAACGACAGCGAAATTGGCGCTCTGATTGCCGAAGCAATGGAAAAAGTAAACAAAGAAGGTGTAATTACTGTGGAAGCTGCCAAAGGAACCGAAACTTATGTTGACGTTGTTGAAGGTATGCAGTTCGACCGTGGTTATATTTCTCCATATTTCATTACCGATGGCGAAAAAATGGCTGCTGAACTTGAACGTCCTTTCATCCTGATCCACGACAAAAAGATCAGCACAATGAAAGATTTGCTTCCAATTCTCGAACAATCTGCTCAGACTGGCCGTCCGCTTTTGATTGTTGCTGAAGATGTTGACAGCGAAGCATTGGCTACTTTGGTTGTAAACCGCTTGCGTGGTTCACTGAAAGTATGTGCAGTAAAAGCTCCCGGATTTGGCGACCGCCGTAAAGAAATGTTGGAAGATCTTGCTGTATTAACCGGTGGTGTTGTAATTACCGAAGAAAAAGGCATGAAGCTTGAAGATACCACTTTGGAAATGTTGGGCCAGGCTGAAAAAATCACTGTTGACAAAGAAACAACCACTGTTGTTGCTGGTGCAGGTGACGAAGATGCCATCAAAACCCGTGTGAACCAAATCAAAAAACAGATCGAAACTACTACTTCCGATTACGATCGTGAAAAACTTCAGGAACGTTTGGCTAAATTGGCCGGTGGTGTTGCTGTTCTTTACGTTGGAGCTTCTTCTGAAGTTGAAATGAAAGAGAAAAAAGACCGCGTTGACGATGCATTGCACGCAACCCGCGCTGCTGTTGAAGAAGGAATTGTTCCCGGTGGTGGTGTTGCTTACATCCGCAGCATCGATGTTCTGGAAGGATTAGAAGGCGAAAACGACGACGAAACTACTGGTATCGAAATCGTAAAACGTGCCATTCAGGAACCTTTGCGCCAGATCGCTTTCAACGCTGGAAAAGAAGGCGCTGTTATTGTGCAGAAAGTTATTGAAGGAACCGGCGATTTTGGTTACAATGCACGCACAGATGTATTTGAAAACCTCTACGAAGCTGGTGTAATCGATCCTGCTAAAGTAACACGTATCGCGCTGGAAAATGCAGCTTCAATTGCGGGCATGTTCCTGACAACCGAATGTGTACTTGTTGACGAAAAAGAAGAAAAATCAGCTATGCCACCTATGGGCGGTGGAATGGGTGGCGGCATGGGCGGCATGATGTAATCTACCGGACATACCCTTCAATAAATATAAATTTTAAAGCCCTCTTTCGGTTCTCCGGAAGGGGGCTTTTTGCGTTTTAACCTTTTGTGAACTGACCGTCAGCAATACAATTAGCTAAAAGCCGATTCTGAAGTTACTGCCCGAAAAAATGTATCATACATCATGATTTATAAATGTGTGAATTATATAAATTCTTTATATAAATGTGTAACATTTTCAATAGTGAAAAATTTAATTTGGTCAATCACAATTACTTACATTTTAAAATAATATTATTATGAAAAGAATTCTACTTTTCTTTATTGCGGCTTTAACTTTGTTAGCTTTTCCGAAGGTAAATTTCGGGCAGGCACCTAACTTAGGAACAGCTGGCAATTTTGCCGTATTTACCGCAGCCGGAGCATTTAACTGCACGGGTGCATCGGTTGTAACTGGCGATGTTGGCACCGCCGAAGGTGCTTTTAATGCATTCCCTCCGGGAACATTAAATGGAGTTAAACATGTACTGGATCCTATATCAACACAAGCATCAGTAGATGTGAAAGTTGCATATAGCGATTTATTCGCAAGAACATGCGGGGCTGTTATTGGCACTACCTTAGGAAACGGCCAGGTTCTTTCCCCAAACGTTTACTGTTTGGGAGCAGCTTCAACACTCAATGGAGATTTAATTTTAGATGGAGAAGGCGATCCCAATGCTTTGTTTATTTTCAAAATAGATGGAGCTTTATCGACAAATGCAAACTCAAATGTTATTCTGACTAATGGAGCATCCTCGTGCAATGTGTACTGGCAAATAAATGGAGCGCTTGGACAGGGAGCCGGTTTTGGAATAAATTCTACCTTTAGAGGCACTATCGTTGCAAACGGGGCAATCAGTTTTTCTTCCGGCGCGAAACTTTATGGCAGAGCACTTTCACAAGCAGGAGCTATTTCATTGTCTGACAATGTAATTACTGCAGGAGGAGCTGCATCTGCATCAACAATTACAGCAAGTGGACCAACGACAATTTGTGAAGGTGAAAACGTAGTACTTTCAGGAAATAATGGAGGAGTATGGAACACCGGAGCGACAACACCAACAATTACCGTAATTACAAGTGGCGACTATTTTGTTACAAATACAAGTGTTTGCGGTGAAGCAACTTCGAATCATATTGTAGTAGAAGTCAACCCGCTGCCAAATGCAGCAGTTGGAAGCAATGCCTCCATCTGCATTCTCAACA
>Ga0208968_1001263_pt1 | contig 13878 bp, 9 predicted proteins | sample RifOxyA3_FD_184031 | JGI IMG/M metagenome (GOLD analysis project Ga0208968, IMG submission 184031) | Groundwater microbial communities from Rifle, Colorado - Rifle Oxygen_injection A3 (SPAdes) | ecosystem: Environmental > Aquatic > Deep subsurface > Groundwater | place: Rifle, Colorado, United...
TTTTTATTCTCTTTTGCATCGGCTTGTTTTTCAATACGATTGTAGCACGGCCACGCGAAGCTGCCATAGGCATTGTGCTCATTCTTTCAGGAATACCCGTTTATTTTTTTCTGAAAAGAAAATATTCAAAAGAGGAGGATGAAACTGAATAATCATCAATTTGGGTAAATGAAGTGCTATTTATTCCAGAAATCCGGCATTCCTCCATGTCCACGGGCTTTTACAGGTGCCTGTTCCACTGGTTCTAATTTTGCCTGATGAATGTCGAACAAGCGTTTGGCAGTTTCCATCATGGCTTCCACCTGATGCTGGTAAGGTCGGTCGGTCACATCAACCAAACCGCAGTTGTAGTTTTCTCCATCACGCCGACCGGTTAAATCCTGGTCGCACCACTGGAACCAGGCTGTTCCGATTAATCCGGGATGCTGGTATGCCCGTTCGGTGTAGTAACGATAGGCCACACCACGCTCCATCTGCGAATTAACCTGCCACAGCGATTGCGCCATTCCACGGTCAACCGTTCCAAAGTGATACTCGCCAATAATCATTGGCAAACCGGTCATTTCCATTGCGCGATCCATCATTTCCTTCTTTGGATATAGATCGTAGCAGTTGAAGCTGAACACATCGAAAACATCTTTGCATATTTCCAGGATTTCGCGGTCAATGTGCATCACATTCCCGAAACGAATGCCCAGATTGAGGTGATTTGGATCGTATTTTTTGATGGCGGTGTCAACCGTTTCGAGGAAGATACGGAAAGTTTTAAATATGAACTGCTTCCGGTTTTCAGGAGTATCGCCTTTGGCCAGCCATGCAGTCAATTCGGTTTTGATCGGACGATCGTCACCTTCCAGAATCATGTCGCAAAGCCTTAGTTCCTGTTCTAGCCACGAAGGTTCGTTTCCGGTGAAATAGCCAATCAGCCAGGGATTATCTTTGTATTGTTCAACCGATGCTTTGCAAGCTGCGTCAACTTTAGTGGCAAAATCATCGGTATAAACATCTGGCAATCCCATCAGTCCGCCCTCAATTCCCACACCTCGCAATTGAAACATAAATGCTTTTCGGTTCATGTTCATCACTTCGGGGCTCGACCAGTTGGCAATGGTATTCAATCCCCATTTGTCCATTCGTTTGATGATCATATCGCGCGATTTTGTCGGGTAATCATCGCCATATCTGCGGAAAAGGTTCCATGTTCCAAAGGAAGCTCCGCCTTGTCTTCCCTGATTTTGACTGATGTTTTCAGGAGGCAATTCCTTGTAAATACCATTCCGTTTATCCAGATCGCGGATATTTCCACCACCGCCGGGACTCACGCAATCGACTCCATGCGACAGGAACAAATATCCTTCAGGATCGACAAACCACCAGCGACCATCGATTTTTTCAGTATGAAAAAATCCCGTGGCTTTGCCTTTTGCCTGAAGATAACCTCCGTATTTGGAATAGTTGTAGAGATTTACAACAACAGTCCTTTTGATGTATTCACCAGTAGAAATATCCCGAAAACTATGGCTTTTTGTTGTCACCACGTCTTTTTCTTCAGCTTCCCATTCTTTTTTCAGCTGTTCAAGCGAGTTGATTTTTCCCTCGTAATCTCCCAAATCCCATTGTCCAAATTCATTGAAAACAGGCTTCTCCCCAAGATATTGGTCTCCCGGATCTTCGACCGATAGCGCGATCGAGCGAAGTTCCAAAGTTGGGTTGTTGATAGGTGCATTCATGCGGATGCCAATTGAATCGACACCATGAAGCGGACCACGTTTGCCGCCCAGGTTAATCCATCCGGTGTAGCGCGCCTGGTTGTAAGTTGCAGCCAGATCGAGCGCGGCATCGGGCAAACGGCGGTAGAATTTCAGCGGAATGGCCAGTTTGTTCCAACCGTTGGCGGTGTAGCTCATTACACGCAGTTCGTTATAGCCTGTTTCTGTTGTAAAACCCACATGAAAGCGTTGTGGAGTAGTGATTTTGAATTCGAGTACCACGAAATTGTAATCATCCCAATTGGCAGGTAGTCCGGGAGTAATATCACGAATGGCAAATTTTTGTCCTGAAACTTCTTTGCTGCTGTCGAATTGAATTTTGACGGTTTTTTGTGCAATTGCTGAGTTGGATATTGCAAAAAGAAAAACTGAAAACACAAGTAGGTTTTGGAGGAGGTTTAGTTTCATTGGGTTTAGCTGTTAAGGTTTTGGTAAATTTAACTCAATGCAATGAAAATAAACAAAAAAAGCTGTTTAAATTTTCCACAGGGGAAATATGTGGGTAGAAAAGGTGAATTTTTATTTGATATATTGTCCCGTACGGTAAAATATATAGTTCTAATATCGTTCACATTCTACCCACATTTTGTTCCTAACGGAACCTGAAAACAAATTGTGATTGTCCGTTTAAATACCTATTTGGCATTTTGAGTCAGTCAATTGCGGTCATTTATTGTCATTTCCTTGCAACTTAATGACTACCGAATGACTTTTATGATATTGGGTATTATTGCGGATATCCATAAAACAAATTTTAAACAGTTTCTCTGTTATTTCCCCTCCCCGTCAATGGTCTGAATGGTTCCGTCAGCATTGTATTTCAGTTCGGTGACTTTCACACTTCGCAGCCAGGTTTTGCCTCCTGAAAGTTTACTGTCGTGGTGAAACAGGTACCATTTTCCGTCGAATTCAACGATGGAATGGTGGCTCGTCCAACCCACAACCGGCGTCAAAATGACGCCCTGATAAGTGAATGGTCCGTAAGGATTATCGCCGGTAGCGTAGCAAACATTGTGGGTATCGCCTGTTGAGTATGTGAAATAGTATTTGCCGTTGTAAACATGCATCCACGAAGCTTCGAAAAAACGGCGGTTATGATCGCCTTCTTTTAACGGCTGCGCGTCTTTATCGAGAATAAGTACTTCTTTGGGTTCTTCAGCAAATTCAAGCATATTGTCGGTCAGCTTAACAACTTTCCCTGAAAGAGCAGGCTCATCTGCTTTTGGTTGCACGCCGCACTCGATGGCTTTGTTGTTGCGGTAGCGTTGCAGTTGTCCGCCCCAGATTCCGCCGAAATACATGTAGTGTGCTCCGGTTTTATCCTGAAATACAGCCGGATCGATGCTGTAACTTCCTTTGATAGGATTGGCTTCAGCCTTGAAAGGGCCTTCCGGTTTTTTACTGGTAGCCACACCAATACGAAAAATATCGGTCTGGTCTTTCAGCGGAAAATAAAGGTAATAGGTTCCGTTTTTGAAAGCCACATCAGGAGCCCATAACTGACGTCCGCCCCATGGAATGTCTTTCTTATCAATAGCAACACCGTGATCAGTCACCGTACCTCCGATTTTATCCATCGAAAAAACGTGGAAATCGCGCATGTCGAAATGATCGCCGTTGTCATTCTCTTTAATGCCGGATTCAATGTCGTGCGAAGGATATACGTAAATTTTGCCATTGAACACATGTGCAGAAGGATCGGCGATGTAAAGGTCCTTCACCAGGTAATTGCTGCCGCTTTTCAACATGCTTGTTTCAGCTCCGGCCAACAAATTTTGCACAAAGCTTTTTGGCTGATTGCTGCGATCGAAAAGCAGCGCATAGTCAGTTCGTCCGGGTACCGGAAAATTATTTTTCCACGATTGACGGTCGTTAACACCCCACAAAGTTACCCGTGCAATTTTATCCTGATGTTTCACGAACAAATCGAAAAATTCCTGGTAACGTTTGGCATGAGCCGTTTCAATTTCAAAAGGCAAGCCATCGGTATATGGATTCAGCTCCTTTTTATAATCAACACGCGAATCAACATCAGCGCCCTGTTTATCTTTGGGACTCGGTAAAGCCGAAATATCCATTTCAGTGATATGTACCTGTGCTCCCAAACCGGCAAAAGCCAGAATGCTTTTTTCAAATTCTTCTATTTTCGGGAAATCCATGCTGCAATGGCCTTGCATACCGATTCCATCCACACGGACTCCGTCTTTCTGGAGTTCCTTCACCATTTTAACCACGCCTTCGCGCCTTCCGGGAAGTGCCATCGAATAATCGTTGTAGTACAATTCAGCATCCGGATCAGCTTCACGGGCAAACTGAAAGGCCAGTTTTACATACTCGGGACCAATAATCTTGTAGAACTTAGTTTGACGCCACGAGCCATTGTCTTCAATTGCTTCGTTCACTACGTCCCAACCTTTTACTTTGCCTTTGTAGCGGCTCACCACTGTCTGAATATGATTTTTCATGCGGCTGATCAGCACTTCGCGCGAAACATCTTTGCCTTCGCTGTCAACAAAAAACCATTTGGGAGCCTGCGAATGCCACACCAGGCAATGGCCTACAATAAACATGTTATTTTGCAGTCCGAATTCAACAAACTGGTCAGCCAGTTCGAAGTTAAACTTTCCTTCCTGTGGCTGAATCAATGCGCTTTTCATACAGTTTTCAGCCGTAACGGAATTGAAATGTTGCTTGATAATCCGGGCAGAAGCAGTGTCTTTTCCGTTGATCTGCCAGGTATTCATGGCTGCTCCGAGGTGAAATTTTCCCTCAAAAACATCTTTCAGTCCTTTCTGTGCGCTTGCAGAAAATGCGGACAAGCTGATCACAAGGATCAGTGCGGTCAATCTAATTTGTTTTGAAAATTTTTGGTACATAGTTGATTTATTTTAATTGATTTAGGATATGCTTTTCAAAATGCCCGGATCGTTTTTATAACCGGTTATTTAATTACAATCTTCTTACAAACAGACTGTTTCCCATCAAACAGATTTAGGACATATATTCCTTTTGAAACATTTACCTGAATATTTAGTGACGATTGGTTTAAATTATTGAACGTAACCACTTTTTCTCCAAGCAGATTAATTAACTCAATTTGTTTAACACTTTCAATTCCAGCGATTGTGAAATTCCCATTCACCACAGGATTTGGATATACCTTTATAAAACCTGCATTTAATTTTTCGGATAAACCTGTGGGTGGATCTGTAATAGTAATAACCTTTGTGCCTTTAATCCCCGATCCATCCCAGGCTGTGGCCGTTACTGTTACTTTCCCATTCGCTTTGGCAGTCAATTTCCCATTGGCATCAATAGTGGCCAAAGTTGTAGACGAAACACTCCAGGTTACATTCTTAATAGTCGTATTTGCAGGCAACACATTTGCACCCATATTAGCCGAAGCTCCTTTGAGGATACTATCATTCGCATAGGTAAGAGCAATTGATTTGGTCAATGTAAGGGTATCATTCACATAAGCTTTCAACCATGTCATTGCTGGTCGCTCTGTACCATTTTGATTAATCAGGTAGGCCTTCTGGTCATTGCGCCACAAGCCAACTCTGAAGCCCCAAAGGGTGATTCCCATAACAGCAGGATGTTTCCAGAAAATTGGAAAAACCCTTTGCATTTCTTTCAGTTGAATTAGATCAGTTGCTCCGTCAATATCCATCTCGGTTAAATAAATGGGTAATCCAGTTGTTGCCAGTGCATCGAGATTCGCTTTTAAGGTCGCTGCCGATGTGCCGGCTGTTGTGAAAGCATGAGCCTGTTCGCCAATGCCATCAATTAAACCTTCAGCCTGAAGAAGTTTTATTATTTTAATATATTTCTGAGTTTCTGTAGAGCTGTTGATCACACTATATTCATTTATAATCAATTTCGAGTTGGGGAAATATTTACGGGCCATACGAAAAGATTTAATGATCCAGTCCCAACCGGTCGCCCCTGCTCCGCCCAACGCTTTTGCATAATCCACATTTTTCACGGTAGCGCCCCACGGAAGCATTCCATTGGGTGCATTGTGAAGAGGTTCGTTCACTACGTCGATATAATCCATTGCAGGATACTTTGCAGCCATCAGCGAAAACCATTGTTCTATCTCCTGCCGTTGTGCCATGGTATCCAATTGCCCGATCCATGAAGGTTGTTGTGAGCCCCAAATCAGGGTGTGTGCTTTAAAAAGCATGTTGTATTTCTTTGCCAGGTTGTAGCTCGCATCCATATTCGACCAGTTCATCACACCTCTGGTGCCTTCAACACTTCCCCACTTGCCGCCATTTTCAGGGGTAACCTGATTCCAGTAGTTTTGGAAATTCAGGTTTTGCCCGCTGCTCCATGCACTGCCCAGAAATTTTTCATTTCCGTCAGCGATGGGTTTAACTGGCGAGGTCTGCGCAAGTAATGCAGAACTGACAAACAAGCAGAATATTAAAAGTAAATTTTTGTGTTTCATATTAGAAAATTGTTATAATTCAATCAAAAGCTTTGAAGAGGCTACATCTTTTTTGCTGCTAACTTTTAAAACATAAATTCCGCTGTCCAGATTGAATTTCAGTACTGAACTTTGTGATGCTTCATTTTTATCCTGAAAAACCATTTCCCCATTCATGCTGAATATTTCGACCGTATTAAACAGAAATCCGGAATAAATTGACAGCCGGTCTTTGGCAGGATTGGGATAAATTGAAAGTTTCCCCGGTTTCCCAATTCCTGACGAAGAACTTGTTGCATTAGTTTTCTTGGTGAAATTCATCCATCTAAGCTGAAAGAGTTTATCGGTTCCTGACCCCACAAATTTCAGGTACACATCGTGGTTCCCTGAAACAGGAATAGCAGCTGACTTAAACTTTTTAAATACACTCCAACTTCCGGTATTACCAATGGGGCATTCTGCCACTTTAGTTCCTGAATCAATTGAATCGAGCCAAACCTGGACAGTACCGCCCAAAGAAACACTTGAGGCCGTGAATTCTACGGAATCGGGTACAACATTATAATCGCTGTTGCCAAATTCAACTCCGGCGTACAGCGCCCAGTCATTATTGTGTATATTATCAAGCATACTAACACCCTGAACCGGGGCACTTCGTGTTGTGCCAAACTGGTTTACAGGACTCTCCGTCATGATGGGCGTGTAAGCATCGCGGTAGATGTAAAGGTCAAACCATGCATTGCTTGCACCCTGCACATACAAACCCTGAAGGGTTCCGGTAAACGATGAAAAATCGGAATACGAATCGATCACCGATACATCGAACGCTTGCCCCACCTTCATCCAGGTATTTCCATTTCCGCTGAAGTATCCGGTTATGCTATGGTTTACCCGGACCATTTTTAGCCAAAGCGTATCTCCAACGGTGTTTTCTGTTTCGTAGATTTTGCTTTCAAAGCTGAATACCACCACCTTTTTCCCTTCGGAATTCAGTGAACTGACAAGTTTAACAAACTTGGTTTCGTCGCCCCGCAATAACCGGAACCCAGCCTGATCATCCTTCGATTTAGCATTGAAATCAAGACGCGTAATCAATGAATAATTGTGTTCGCCATCGTACTTGGTTACTGTATTGCCTTTGTTTGTACTTTTGGGCGATAACCGTAACCAGCCGGGACGTTCGGTTAGCGAGTTTTTACCGGATGCCGTGTAACCCAGTGAAGACCATTCAGGATGAAGTTTGGTCGTTGAGAAGTCATCGGATTTGGGCACCATCCAAGGAATTCCGCTACTGGGCAGTTTGGGAGCAGTGAAAGATTTGTTAACAGGGTAGTCGGTAACTGGTCGTCCACTTGAATTGTACCGTACCTGGTTTAACAAACCCTGGCGTCCCTGGCCTTTCCACTCGCCTTTGGCATAAACCGGATGAATAACCCACGAAGTGCTGTCGCCAATCATCACTGCCGGGGAAGCGTGGTTTGGCGCAGTAAACAGTGAACCCGATTTCAATGGATCGCTCTCATTGAAAAAATCGCCCATCATTTGCCATGCAGATTGATCGGCAGTCAGCGTTTTGCTGCGCATCGACTTTTGCCCTCCACCCAAGTCGCGGGCAAATGAATAGTAATAGTAACCATTGTATTTCCACATCACAGGACCTTCAGCCCAACTGTATGGCAATGCAGGACTTGGATTCAGCCATTTCAAATCGTAAACAACACCTGTTGGCTGACCTGAACTTCCAAGTTCAACAATACCGCCATTGGGCTGACCGTTTTTCACCACCAGGTACCATTTGTTGTTATCATCGATAAATATAGAATTGTCGTAGCCCAATCCGTAAGGAAGCGTCGATGGGTTGTTCACTTTAACGGGTGTGCTCCACGGCCCTTTGGGATCATCGGCTTTCACAAAATGCATGGTGTTTGCCCTCGAAAAGTAATTCCACCATTTGCCGTTGTAATAAACAATGTGCCCGCCCCAGCAACCACCTCCCGGGTTATCCCCGAAGCCTGACCACGATGCGCTGACAGGTTGAGTAATGGCTTCCCAGTGAACGAGATCGGTGGAGTGATAAATGACCGGGGTGACATTGAAGGACGAACCAGTGGTGTAATAATCTTTCCCCACTTTGGTAACCGTGCAATCGGGATGATCGCCCGGAATCACAGGGTTCATGTAGGTTTTGAACGATGGAGATTGGCCATTTAAGTTCATTACCGTTGCCAGAGCAAATACAATCAATATTAATTTTCGCATAAAATCAGTTTAATTTTATTCCTCACAAGTACTAAATATATCTCTATTTCGGAATTATCGTAACAATGATCCGTTTATAGCGGGTAAGCGATGGCATTCCTTTGTCTGTGACTTTCAGGATAATATGAGCCGTTTCTGTCTTTTCAACGTCTGGCGCTTTCACATAAACTGCATGAGCGATCTCTGCTTCAGTAATAAGCTTCTTTTTATAGCTTCCAGCTTCACGATAACTAAACCACAAATAGCTGATGTGATCTCCATCCGGATCTGTAGAATTGCCGGCATCCAAACCAAATCCTTCACCTGATTTTACGGTTATTTCTTCAGGTTGACTCAAAACCGGGATCGGCGGATGGTTTGCTTCTGCATATGATTTAATGCACCAATCCATTCGGGCTGCAAAATCGTTTTGAAAATCGTCGCGCCAACGCCATAAGGTCACTTTGTAATCTTTAAAAGTAACGGTGTCAGCTTTTAATGTCCGCCCATAATTATTGGTCACAAATGGCGTGTAGCTGTCAACGGCATTGGTCCAGATTTCCCTTGTTTCAGGTTCAAACGGAACACCCGATCCACCTTTTTTGAGCTTGGCAAAATCGGGTTTATATAACTCGTAACGACCTCCCCAGCTGCCCCATTCGGGATGTTCCGGTGTATTTAATCCGTTAAGAATTAATTGCAACCATGACGGGGTGTCTCCTTCCATTCCATAGGCAACATCAGGATATTCCACACCCAAAGGACCATGACCTTGCTGGATGTTTTCGGCCAACCAGGCGTTCCCGATTTTTTCATTGTTGATGCCTTTTACAAAACTGTTTATGGCGCTCCAGGTTGCACTGCCATAATCATCGCCCGGACTGACAATGTAAAACAAATCAGGAAAATTATTCCTGATCCAGATACCACTGTCGTCCTGGTCGGATATGGTATAGACCCTGATTTTTGCGATTAATTTTCTAGCTTCCGCTTCTGCTTTTGTATGTTTAATTTTATACAATGCCTGGGCAAGGGTATTCGAGCCTCCCCAAACCGAAATCCACAACGGACGCTCATCCTTTTCTTCCAATACCTTGATAATCCAGTCCGATCCTTCTGAATCTTTGCCATCGCCAACTCCCAGCATACCATATTTGGGCAAGCCTTTTTTGACAAGCCTTAGAAGCGATTCAGCATCGGGAAAGCCTGTTTCATGTTTTAAAAGGTTCGGCTGAACTTTGCGATATGCCTGAATTATTTTTACAATTGCTTCAGGAGCAACGCTAGTTCTTTTCCATACAGAGGTGGTCGCAACTAATCCTTTCAGATCAATTTCGTTGGAATATAAAAGTAAACGAACAAAGGTTTGTGTATCGTCAACTTCGGCTTCAATATCCGACAATACAATCATTCGGTGCTGCTTGTTGGTCGGAATGCCTTTTGACGGATTGGCCGAAACCGGATTCAGTGACCCCAAAATTAGCGACCCGAGCAATCCAATTAAATACATTTTTTTATTCATGCTATGTTGATTTATATCGATGATTATTATTGGTCGAGCATCCAATCGGCGCGTTGGGCAAACTCTTCCTGATATTTTAATTTCCACTTTGATATGCTCAATGGGCCAGGCCCATCAACCCAATGATTTGTTTTGCCTGACCGGACAAATTGTCCACCCCAGCTTTCCTGCGTTGGATCTTCAGGGTTGTTCATTCCATGCGCAGCGCTTACCAGGTAGAGGAACGAAGGCGTATCACCCTCCTTTAGTCCATCTACTCCCATTGATGCTGTTGGGTAGGCAGCACCCAGCGGTCCATGATTTTGGCGTATGTTCATATTGATCCAGTTCAGGTTCCCAAGCTGATCATTTGGGCCACCAAAGATGCCCATGTAAGTGGATTCTGAATAGATAATAAACAAGTCAGGAAAATTACTGAGCAACCAATCTATTGTACTATCCTGATGTGCAATTTGGTAGATGCGCATCTTGCTTAGAAAAATCTTCAGTTCTGCAGCACTGCGCGTATTTTTCACTTTCCAGATCGCTTGCGCTATGTTGCTGCAATCGCCCCAAACAGAAAACCACACCGGTCGGGGATCTGGCTTATCGACGATATTGATGATCGCTTCCGAAGCCTCACTGTCTTTCCCTGCACCCATATTATTGCTGACCGACCCACCCCAGGTGCCTGACCGACCCTGATAAGTGACGGAACGCAAATAGTCAGCAGTTGGATACCTGGAATCATGCTTCCTTAGGTTTTCATCAACCTTGTCGTAGAGGTTGATCATGTCCAGCATATTTTGCTTTTTCGCAATATTGGCAAAGGTGGCTGATGAAACTACCAGTCCCTCAACATCAAACTCATTGGTGTAAAGCAGGAAACGAACCATCGATTGCACATCATCCGGGTCGCTGGTATGATCAGCAGCGCCGCCCGACATGACAACATCCAAAGGAGGAAAGTCCGATGAGATGACCACCCGAAGTTGCGCGTGCAATACTTCGCCTACAACTAGAAAAACAGAAAAAAACAGTAAGAATTTGATTCCGCTCATTCTCTTTATTTAAGGGTTACATTTTTTTTTAACAGTGTAGTTCCAATAATCTAACTATTCTCCTTGTAAAATCATTTTACGGCAATCAGAAAAATTGCCAGCCATAATTTTATAAAAATAAATTCCTCCCGCCTGATTTTCTGCATTAAATTCCAGTGTATGCTTTCCTGAAGTGTATTCTTTTCCGGCTAATTCTATTATTTCAGCCCCAAGCAAATTACAGACTTTCAGTGAAACAAAGGTGTTGTTTGGAATCTCAAATGAAATGTTTGTTTTTTCGTTAAACGGATTTGGATAGTTTTGTCCTAACTGGAAGTCATCACTACCTGCTAAAAAGATTTCAGGAATACCAGTTGGCACAATACCCATTAATGAAAGCATCTTGTTCGCATATCTCTTTCCCAATTCCCTGTAACCTGCCGAATTGAAATGCAGATTGTCAGTTCCATCGGTGCACTTGCTCGAAGAAATGACGTAAGAATTGGAAAGTGTTTGGGGTAATTTTGCGATAATGGTGTTCATGCTTGCACAAACGCCACCCTGATCAGCATTCACAACTTCACCGGCAAGCAGCGGCACTTTTTTCGGGTCAAGCCCCAGGTCGGTTATCAGGTTGTTGTAAACTCCTTTCACCTTGGTTGGCCATTGGCCGTCGCCCGTATTTGATTCTCCCTGATGCAACAAAATGCCTTTAATTACACCATCTTTCTGAGCAAGTTTTGCCATTTCAACCAAACGTGCATAAGGATTTCCACTGTATTCAGCAATAATGTTTTTCAACCACGTTTCTGTGATTGATGAAACATACGTCGTATAATTGACTTTGTCGAACAGTTCGATTTTGCAGCCGCCAACAGAAACATTGATTACCCCCACTTTGACGTTTGTTGGAAGGTTTGCAATCATTGTTCTGCCAAAATAATCGACAGGCGAGAGACCGGACCAGCATCGGGTCAAAGGAGGTACAGCGGTGTACCATTTCCCTTTTGTTCTTCCCAGATTTGAACAATCAACAGCTTCCATAACTTTGAACCGGCTATCAACGGTCTTGTCCACTGTTTCAATTGCTCCTGCTCCCTCCATGTTCGACTGTCCGAAACACAGGTAAATATGGAAATCCGGATCTTGCGAAAAAGCATTCATGCCCAACAGGATCAATCCAATCAATAAACTTGTGTGTTTTCTTTGTTTTTCCATTACAGATACGATTCAATATTGAAAAAATGTTGTTTTCTAATTGTTCAAATATTTAGACTCACCCCGTCGCATCGTTCGACTGAGCTCACGCCGAAGTCTGCGATGCTTTTCCCCTCTCTTTTAAAAGAGAGGGGGAAGGCCGCCTGCGGACTTCGGGGTGAGTGATTTATAAATGCGATATTAAATTCTTTCACATACTCAGTAAGTGTTTTTCATGTTTTTAATTTTTCTTGAATGCCGGTTTTCCAGTTCCCCACCACTCAAACCAACGGGAATAGTCAACTTGTGGATAGGGACTGATTGTGACGTTTGTATTTGCGGATGTATTCCCAAGAAGGAACTTTTCAACAAAGGCTTCCACTTCAGGATATTGACCTTTAGGGAGCTGGCAGTGTCCATGCCCCGCGACAATCGAAAAACCAAAGCGGTCGGGTATGCCAAAAGTTTTCCAGACTTCGTGTGCCGCCCGGCAGGATACATAGCCTGATTCATCTGCAAGCCACACAAAGTCAGGGTTTCCAAGGACCAATAATGCACGGGGCGCTATCATAGCCATTAACTCATGATGGTCGAATGGCAGTTTCGAAACATTCTTATCTGCAAATTGAAACATGCTCTCCTGAAACCAGACATGACTGGTAGCGCCCAGCGTTTCCACTTTAACAGGCAACGACTGTGAAACGCGCCAGGCTGCGGCCCCACCGCCACAGGATTCCTGGGCAATCGTCAGCGCAATTCGCTCATCGAAAGCTGCAGCAAAAAGCGCCATTTTTCCAGCGAAAGAGCAACCCGTAATAGCCAGATGTTTTAAATCGATGGAAAGTTCTTTCGAAACCAGCTCCAGTCCATCAATCAGGCGACTGACTCCCCATGACCAGGCGGAGTACGCACCCATTGAAACGAGTTCAGGATAAAGCTGGTTGATTGGTTCATTACCGCGCTTTTGCGAATGGACCATTACCTGTACAAAGTTGAAAGGGATTTGCGCAATACCGCGACTGGCAAATATTTCTGCCGGCAGACTGCCAGAACCACGACCAATACCGATAACTGCAGGGAATGGCCCTTTCCCCTCCGGAAGGGTAATTCGTGAAGTCAATGTAAGTGTTTTCCCGTTCTCGGTAACATGCACCTTGAGTGTGTCTCCGGAATAGCTGGCAGTTATGGTGTCCGGACGATTTGGCTTTTCACCGATCTCGTAATGTTCTATTTCAGCGCCAATCTCGGCACGCCGCCGACTCCAGTTTTTGAATTTGGCAGAACGCCCCTTGCCATCTGACCACGTAAACGGATCCGTCAGGGGCTCAATGACTGGAAGTTGTTCTAACATAGGTAAATCCGGCTTCGAAAATTTCGCCCCAGTGTTCTCAACTCTATAAACGAGTGGAATTTTCTGAGCGGATAAACTTAGGCTCGCTGATACAATCAACAGTAGAATGAGTATGCGTACCTGAATTCTTAATCTCGTTTTCATTTTAGCTCCCCCTGAATATTTTTAATAATCGAATGAAAAAATGTTGTATTTCAAATTACTCCAATAATTTAACTCACCCCTTAGCATCTGCGATGCTTTTCCCCTCTCTTCAAAAAGAGAGGGGGACGTCCGCTAGTGGACGTGGGGTGAGTAAGCATTAAATGCGACCATATACTGTTCCAATTATCTGTCGTTCGTATTTA
>Ga0208968_1001267_pt1 | contig 13861 bp, 11 predicted proteins | sample RifOxyA3_FD_184031 | JGI IMG/M metagenome (GOLD analysis project Ga0208968, IMG submission 184031) | Groundwater microbial communities from Rifle, Colorado - Rifle Oxygen_injection A3 (SPAdes) | ecosystem: Environmental > Aquatic > Deep subsurface > Groundwater | place: Rifle, Colorado, United...
GAGCCGAGATCGCCGCAGACGTTGGCGTTGGAGCCACAGGCTAGATTGCTGTTGCATTGTCCCATCGCGCATGGCTCACCCAGATCGCCAGTGTGTACGCAGCACTCCCCCATGGGGCTGGGACACCAAGAGTTGTTTACGGGAAAACTCATGCACTGGCTACCAGAATCGCAGCGTGGGCTCTCGGCCATTCCATAACATGCTTCACCGGGACCTCCCGCCGGGAGGCAGCAGGCGCTACTCGGTTGACATATCTGATTGGTCGAGCACACCAGGCCATTGGCCTTCGTGCAGTCGCCCGGGAGCGTGGTCGAGCACACCGGCGCTCGACAGCAGTTCGGATACGCCAAGTTGCAGTTCTGCGTACTGCAGGTCAGGGCAAATGGAGCCGGCGGTTGTGGGTCGTTGCATAAGCCGTCGCCGCGGCAAGGCTGACCCACCTTACCGGCCGCAACACAACACTTGGTAAGACCGTTGCTGCAACCTTCGCCCGAGGCGAAGTCGATACAACGCAGACCAACGTCATTGCACGAATCCCCGACATTGCAGGCCTCTTCGAAGCCACCGGTAGCCGCGGGCATACAACAGTTGGCGGTGCCATACGGACAGTCACTCGTCACGCAGGCCAGCCCATTGGCACATTCGGGACTGGTGGAGTCGCAGGGTTGGCCGGCTTTGCCAGTGCCAACGAGTACGCAGCAAGTATGGGTTGAAACCGCCCCGCACAAGACCTCGTCGTTTTGCACACAGGTAAGACCCATGTCGCAATAGTGCTGCATGCCGATGCAGAGCTCGCCCTCGCCGCCGGCCGGCACACAAATCGACGTCGTGTAGGGAGGGGTGTTGCTCATTTGGCAGGTGAGGTGGGCATTGCACGTCTGATTGGCGAGGCAGGGCTCGTTCAACCCACCGCCGGGCACGCAGCTGTTGCTGTTGGTTTGAGAGTTCCATACGCAGACTAGGCCGGTGTCACAGGTTGGTTGCATTGTCCGACAGAGCTCGCCCTCACCGCCAGCGGGTACACACGTATTGTTGCTCTCGCCCATGCTGCTAGCACAGCCGAGGCCCGGGTCGCAGGGCGGTTCAGTTTGGCGGCACGTCTGGTTCTCACCGCCGGCAGGAATGCAGCAATCCGAGGTGGCAGACCCACCGCACAGACTCGGGTTCATGATGCACGATGTGCCGGGATAGGCGCTGCACGAGCCCGCACTACAGGACGGCGGCACACAACAATCGGACATACTGGGGTTGCCGTTGACCATCATGCCGCAGCGCCCCATCGCGCTGCTGTCAGTCACGCAGGTCAACCCCCAACCAGGATCGCAAGAGTCGCCGGGCAGACAGTGCTCGCCCATGCCACCGGCGGGCAAGCAGCAACTCGGTAGACCGTTCACGCAAACGTAGGTGGGTATCGGGGAGCTCGCGGTACTTGTCACACACGCCAAGCCCTCACCACAGCTGCCATCATCATTGCACGGCTCGTTGGCAGTGCCTTGCCCGGTCGGCATACAACAGTTTGCCGTAGGGTAAGGGCAGTCGGTGGTCGCGCAGGCCAAGCCCACCGCGCAGTGATCACTCGCGCCGCAAGGCAAGCCGTACAGCTCATCGTCATTGATGATGCAACAGTAGGTTAGACCCGACAGACAGTCATTGTCCGCACCACAGATGAGTCCCGTGTTGCAGAAGCCCCCGGCCGCCGTGAGGTCGTCCGGATTGCTGTTCACGCAGCGCTCATGATAGCCGCCGGCCTTCATGCAGCAGTTGCCGTTCGGACACAGGCTCTGACTCCAGAAGCAACCAAACCCGGGATCGCATTTCTGGTTCGAGTAGCAGTACTCACCGTCGCCGCCAGCCGAGACGCAGAACTGGCCGTTGTACAGGGGGTTGTTGAGCTCGTCCTTGATAGTCACCTGGAGACAGGCGAGGGACTGGTCGCACGAGCCGTCCTGACGGCAAGGCTCATTCTCGGCGCCAGCGTGCGAACAGAAGGGATACAGCGGCCCAGAGATCCCCGGGCCGCCCATCGGGCTGACACAACCGAGCTCATTGTCGCAGGAGTTGTCCTCGTAGCAAGCTTCGCCCTCGCCACCCGCCGGCAAGCAACACTGGCCGCCCCCAGTGCACAGGTCGTTTTCCGGTCCGGCCCACCCTCGGCACGCAAAACCCTCGGCGCATGTCCCCGGAGTACACGCGGCGCCGGCTCCACCGGGAGGCAAGGCACAGAAATTCAGAGTGCCGTCTTCCATCCCGCCCGGATGGGCTTCACAAGCTTCACCGTCGCACATGCCTTCGTTGCCTGGGGCGCAGGGCGTGTGGCAGACGTTGGCATTGTTCATGGTCGAGTCCTGAACACAGGCCAAACCTGGCAAGCAGTCATCGGCTTGTTGGCAGGGTCGCCCGACGGCGTCGGTACCTGACAAAAGGGTATCGAGGACGCAGGCCCACATCGACCCTGGCCCCGTTCCCGAGTCAGGCATCGGATTCCCGCTGTTGGGGTCGCCGCCCTGGCCCGGGGCGCGCCACACGCATGACTCACCTTGAGCGCAACCCTCGACTCCCACCGGGTCGCAGCTCGTGGCACACATCGGGAAGGCGTGGGGGTTGTCGGAGCTGTCCAGATACTGCGCCATCACACAGGTGCCCTGGGCGCATTGCCCCGTGCTCCAGGTGTTGCACTCGACGTAGCAGATGTCGGTGACCAACGCGGGGCTCGCCGACGCCGGCAAGCACTGTCCCGGGCATGCGGTGGTCGGACAGGGGTCACACGCATCACCGAGCGCATCGCCGTCGCCGTTTTCTTGGCCTGAGTTGGGAGCCCACGGACAATTGTCGGAAGCGTTGGCCAGCCCGTCGCGATCCAGGTCGAGAACACGGTTCATGTTGGGAACAACGCCGTTGTGGCCCTTGTTGTTCAGATAGCGTGAGAGGTCCTCCATGACTTTGGCGGGGTTCACGGAAAGCAAGGTCGAGTTCATCTCGCCTTTTACGGATTGCGGCAGCATACCATTGGCAAATTCCGACGAGGCCACGTTGAGCACGTCTTGAAGCTCGCCGTCCAAGCTGCCGCCACGATTGACGGCCACCTGGGTGAGCACCGTGCTCACCGCGAGCAGGTAGGCGTTGTCATCGTTGTCGTCACCGGCGACGTTCATGTGCACGCCGCTCGTGCCGGGCACATAGGCGGGTGCCGTGATCGAAAGCTCCCGCAAGAGCTCGCCCTCTGCTTGCGTCACGGCCGCTGCGAATGAGGCGCCCGATGAGACCAGTTTCTTGATGCGACTGCCGGTCAGGTGCGTGACCATGTTTACGTAGGCTTCCTGGGTGCCGGGCCCCGCTGGCACGTAGAAGGCGCGCAGCGTCAGGGTCGAGGTGGACAAGCCACCGATGACCTCGTTGTAGTAATAGCCGTCGCCTTGGATCGCCGCTGGGCCGCTGGCGTCGAACTTGATCTCGAACTCGCCGCGATCGTTGATGGTCTCGGTGTTGAACACCTCGCCGGTCGGGCTCAAGCCCTCGTCGAGGGACGACACCTGAATTGACGAGCCGATGAGGAATGGCCCCTTGGCTACAGCACCCTTGAGATTCACCTCGCCAATCGAGCCATGGTCGCTCGTGCAACCCGGGCAGACAAACACCATCCATGAAATCAAAGCGGCGAGCGAAGACATCGAAAATATGCGGTTCATCGATACTCCCTGTACCCAGGACAACGGGACACCGTGGCTGGATGACCTATTGGATGTTCATGGCGGCAAAATGTCAACACAGGAATCCCCCACGGTGGGGACGGTCGTCAGCCGTTGCACACCCTCGATCTTCTTCGCCTCCGCGAAGAGGGTCTTCTCCCGTTATCGAGACACGCGTTGTTCGTTGTCGCCGCGTTGTTCGTTGTCGCCGTCGACCGTGACGATGGATTTTGCTATGGGTCGGCTGCATGAATTCCGCGACAATCTCCAGGTTCGTGCAGATCGGAATGGTTGTCCTCTCCATCATTCTCATCGCACTGTTGCTGCTCCCGTTCGCCAAGGCGCTGTTTGTCGCTGCGGTGTTTGCTGGTGCTCTCAACCCCATCTGCAATCGCCTCGATGATCGATTGAAAGGCCGCCGCAGTCTGGCTGCCGGGCTCTTGACCCTAGGTGTCGTACTTCTTGTCTTCATTCCGCTTGCGCTCATCGGAACGGTAGTCATCAAGGAGACCCTTGACGGTGTCCGATTTGTGCGGCAAGTCATTGACGAGGGCAAGCTCACGGACCTCATCGCCTACCTGCCAGGATTTGTGCAAGAGTCGGCCACGGAGATAGCCACAGGACTGAGGGAACAACTCAAGGAGTTGCTAACGGGAATCCATGCCGGGCAAGCTGCAGCAGCGGTACAGCAGTTCTTTGCCGCAGCGTCCGGAGCACTCGTGCAGACTGTTCTAATGCTCGTGGGCCTCTTCTTCCTGCTTGTTGAAGGGCGCAAGTTGATGGTCTGGTTGCGGGGTGTGTCGCCGCTCCCGTCAGGACAACTCGAGGAGCTGCTTGCCGATTTCCGCAAGGTTTCCAAGGCGGTCTTGTTGTCGTCCGTGGTCACCGCCGCGGTTCAATCGACCGTGGCATTCATCGGCTATCTCGTCACCGGGGTTCCTCACCCGTTCTTCTTTGGCATGCTGACCTTCATGGCGGCATTCATTCCAGTGGGTGCCGCAACACTCATCGGTCTGTTGCTTTCCGGTTTCCTTTTCGCCACCGGACATCCCTGGGCGGGTTCAATTCTCGCCGGGTGGAGCGTACTGTTTGTCGGCCTGGTCGATAACATCGTCAAACCCTGGGTGATGAAGTCGGGCGTCGATCTGCACGGCGCAGTGATCTTCTTCGCGCTCCTCGGTGGATTGTCACTGTTCGGGGTCACCGGCCTCATCGCCGGGCCGCTCATCGTGTCGTTCTTTCTTGCCATGATCCGCATGAATCGCGGCCTTATATCATCGGAAGACCAGGCAACTGAAACAACTGCGAAGTAACAAGGATCGGTGCTACATTGGTTTCCATGCGAATGACGAACCTTGTGGCGATTGTAGTCTCGGTGGCACTGTTCTCGTGGTCGGTCAGGGCCGAAGGGCCGAAGGGACTGGACAAGCCGGAGGCAACCCGCATCCAACCCTTGGGCGCGAGCGACACGGCCGATAAAGGACGACCCGTCATTCAGACTTGCTTGGTCTATCCAACAGCCGCCGTGATGGAGATCAATGACCCGGGTCTTCGGGGAACACACATCTCGATTCGAAAGCGTGACAAGACCATGACACTTGACGCCCTCTGCGCTGAGAAATTCCCGGGAGCCTCCGTCTCGATTCCCGACATCGACAATCATCTGGATGGAGTTGTGGGCAACTTCTTGTTCGTGAGTGGGGCTGATGCCTTCGGAATGGCGTCGGCATTCTGGATCTACGACCTGAGCGGCTTGAAGGTCTTCGAGGGGATCAGGAGCAATGCAAAGCCCTTCACCGTCACCCAAGCGAAGGGCGAGGTCTCCCTGCGCTACTGGACGCAGCTCGAGAGCCTCCCCTGCTGGCCCAAGGAGGAGGGCTGCTGGACCCGTATTCTGACTGCGAACGGGGTCGAGGCCCGCCTGCGCGCGAGCAAGCAGCTTTGCGTCGTACCCAACGATCTTATGACCGAGGATCCGTCGGAAGTGCTTCAAGTGTTCGGGCCGAGTGAGCTGTCCCTGACTCACCCGAAGCTTCGCTTCCTCGACGGGCAGGCCACTTGCAACCTCGCCCCATAACGCGCTACTCGCCCTATCCAATTGAGGGACTATCGATTGTTGGGCCGCAGTGCTATCCACGTCAAACTTAGCCGGGAGGGTACGATGAGCTCGAGCGCGCCACTCAATCCATACGAGTCACCTCGCGCCGACATGGGCGGTCATCAGACAGGATTTGTGCCTTTCCCATTTACAAGCGTGGGTCAGGCCTTTTCGCGAGGGATCGGGCTCTACCTTCAACACTTCACGCAGATTCTGGGTCTAACCCTGGTCGTCTACGGGCCGGTCCAACTGCTCAAGAATGTCTTGGTCTACAACATGGGCCTGACCGATTTGTCCACCGTCATGCGCATCGATATGGCGGTCAACGGGGTGCTTGGATGCTTGCTCGCACCCGCCATCATCTTCCTCATCGTAGAGCCGTTGCGGACCGGCAGTTCGACGACTCTAAAACATGCGCTTGGGTACGGGGTCAAACGATGGGGCGAGACTTTTTCCGAGAATCTGGTTGCTGGATTCCTCACGCTTCTTGCTGCGCTCCTTTTGCTCATCCCAGGCATCATAGTCGCCCTCTGGTATGCTTTCATCAATCAGGTGGTCGCGCTCGAGAATCGCCCGCGTTCCGGGGCGCGGGAGCGAAGCAAGGAGATCGGCCAGGGCCACAAGTGGAAGATGCTGGGCGCATTCCTTCTGGTCGGGCTCATCTATGTACCTCTGGTATTCGTCAGCGGCGTCAGCTTGGCTTTGGCCGATAACTGGATCACGGCTACATTTGTCGATCTCCTCTGCGACGTTACCTTCCCCATGTTCTCTGTCGTTGGCTTGGTAATGTACCTCTGCATCGTGCACGGGGACCAGCAAGACAGCCGATGGGTCGAACGCGTTCGCTGGGCGCCGCGTGTACCGCTGGGTGGTGACAGGGACCTCGCGGTTGGTGAGCTCCGTGAGGGCCTCTGAGATGACCCCACGGTATCGTCGGGGACCTTGCTCACACGCTACGTTCACAGTGGCAAGACAACAACTGTTACTCTTTCGATGATGACGACGTCCGACTGAGTAGGTCGTGGTTACTCCTGATTGGCGTCGTAGTGGGGCAGATATCGGGAACACGCTTTGGCACCCTGACGTACCGCACGAACGCACCCCAATATCCCACTATTCTCTTTGACCCAGGAATCGAAATGGTAAAGTACCCGACCATGCGTCCAATCAAGATGCCGATAGGTCATTGGGTGCCATTATTACCGGGCATTCTTCTTGCGGCATGCGCATCGACCGGCGTTACCGGCGGGAGCACAGACACGACGACTCCGCTCATGTGGGCGGCGCAAGACGGCGATCTCGTCAAAGCGCGAAATCTTGTCGCCACAGGGGCTGATCTCAATGCCCGCAACGCGAACGGAGTGAGCGTCCTTTTCCACACGTCCTTTTATAAGCGGGCTGCGGTCGCCCGATATCTCATCGAAAACGGTGCCAGGCCCGCGAACGAGAATGAACGCATTCACATCGTCGAGATGTTGAGGGACGCGGGGATGGATCCCGGGACAATTGAGAAGCTGTCGAGTCCGCCGAGCACTACAGATAACGCGGTGGTCCCTGCTCCTCTCGAAGCGGGGAGCACAGTCGCCTCGCTCAACAATCCGGTGGTCAATATCAAACAGCGTGTGCTAGTGCTGCGTCTGAAGGCGGTCGGCAAGGTCTCACCGGACGTTTGCCGCATGGTCACCCACTTGATTCTGACGCGTCTAGACGACGTGCGTGGTTTGAGTACGATTGGTGAGGAAGATATTCAGGCAATGATGTACGTAGAGAAGGGCAAAGACCTTCTCGGCTGCGACACGGCTACATGCATGGCCGAAATCGGTGGCGCACTCGGAGCTGACCTGGTCGTACACGGGGAGTTGGGGCAACTTGGCACGCAATACAACGTCAATCTGAGCATCGTCGAGAGCAAAGCTGCATCCGTCCGTGGCCGCGTCTCCGCGCTGGTCGATGCCAACGAAGATGCGGTCGTCAAGGAATTGCCCAGCCTGATTAGCAAAATCGTGGAAAAGATCAACGCTGGTACAGACGGTCTGCAGAAATAGGCCCAATCCCGTTGTCCCACGCCCTGCGAGTCACTTTTGTAAGGTTTGTTGCTCACGGCTACAAGTCACCACATCTTCACCCCTACAACCACTCGACCAGCAGCTGAACCGGGCCGGGGCTGCTCGAGAAAAAGTCTGGGACCACATAGTGAGCACGGTGAGCACGGCAGCGTGCATTGACGACATCAGGTCTTGGAGGTACAACATCGTCGTGGTCCTTCTTCAACGCTTCCGTTCCGGCATGATATCGACGGGCATTGTCGCCCTGTTGGTTGGTCTGTTGGTGCTGCCCTTGGGCACGTGGGACGGGTCTGTGGACGGCGAGAGCTCTGATCGCCAGGAGCTGTCCGCCCAGGACGTTCAGTCCACCTACCTGTTTCTTCCGGAGGTTGCGGCCTCCGCAGCGCTCGTCCATACGCTTGCCGTGCGGGAGAGGTTACGGGCAAGCGCCGAGAAAGACCAGTTGCGCAGTGCTCCGAGGGTCCTTGATCCGGGGTTGCATCCTATCTGCGGCTTGATGCAGAGCCCCGAAAGTAGGCGGGGGCAGGCGGCACAGGTCAATCCTCTTAAACCTGATTTCCCCACCAGCAAAGCGCACTCACAGCGTGGGCCTCCGCGACTCTCCTGATCCAGTAACGTTTTTAATCCGTGATTGGGGCGGGGATGCGAATCTCCGCCGTGCCGCAACGCCTGCATTCAGGCGAAGGAGAGACTTGTGGAGAAAGTCAATGAAGAGACCGAGGACACCAAAGGACGCACGACGTACCAATATGAAGGCCAGTTCAAGACCGGCCCTCTGATTGCGTTCGTGATTGTGGCAGGAGCCCTCTTGGCCGGTGCCTACCTCCTGTTCTGAGAAAGGCGGGAACGCGGTGCCAGGCCCTAACGACCGCTTCGGCACCGCAGACCTTCTGCAGTTGCAAACGGGGAGAGACATGCCCTAACAGGCCCGGCCGTCGCGCTTGGGCCGCAGAGAAGAAAGTTGAGATCAGTCATGAGTCATCGAAGAGAAGCAGCTCGGTTGCCAGCACTCCTTGCCGGGTTGTGCCTGTTGCTGCCGTTGGCCGGTTGTGAACAAGGAGCATCTCCCGTAGTAGAGTTCACGGATGCCCTGGCGCGCAAAGACATGGATGCCGCCATGTCGGCACTGACCTTCGTTGCAACACTTGAGCTAGAAGGCACGACCTTCAGGGGCCCTGCCGAGATTCGGGATGTGCTGGCAACGCTCGAAGTTCAGAGCCTGCCCGATGACGTGAAGAAGAGCATGGTTGTCGAAGACGGTCGCGTCTCATGGACGCAGAGCTATTCGACTGCTGAGTATGCAGCTTTCGGCATCGCCCCAGTCGAAGCCCTGGTGGAGGCGACGCTCACGAGTAGTGGGATCTCCATCATTAAGTGGGAGCTAACCCCGGACGCCTCTGCCAAGCTACAAGCCGCGCGGACAGCACGGGTGACAACGGTTCTCAGCAGCCTCGAGAGTGCACTGAACGCCCACGATGGCGATGCCATCCGGGGGTTGCTGCACGAACGGGCCAGGATCGAATGGCTCGGCGACGTCATAACCGGTGAGGAGCAACTGACCGATTGGTTGAAGGAGCTCGGCAAAGTCAACGCTAGGGTCGAGCGGGCCAACGAGCCGAGCATCGACGACGACTCGGCAGAATGGAGCGCCCGAATTTCGACCTCCGAGTTGTCTCGCCTCGCGCTCGCTCCCGTCGATGTGAAGGCTATGATGCGGACCAGCGACGGCAAGATAACCCGCGTCGGCATGGTTCCAAGTCCTGAAGTGCTTGCGCGTTTGAAGGGCCTAGCTGCAAAAAAACTGTAGTCGAATTGTCTTGAGCCAGCTCTGGACGCACGCACACTTGATGAAAGAGATGCGAGGATTCAATCATGGGTCTTGGAACCACTGAGCTTTTGCTCATTCTGGCGGTTGTATTTCTAGTGTTCGGCGGCTCACGCCTCCCAGGCCTCGGCAAGGCCCTCGGGGAAAGCATGCGCAACTTCCGGACCGGCCTGCGCGACACGAAGACACCCAACCGAGAAATCGAGGATTCCGACGACAAACCGTCACCCGACATCAAGTAGCGACCAGCAGGATCCCGACCTCGACCACGACCCGTCGGCAAGCAGCGCAATCGATTCCTTGCCTGGCGGGAACTCGACACCTGTGAACGCTCCCCATCCAGACCTGGAGGGCGAGGCGTTCCGTCCGCCCCCTCGGTGGGTCGGGCTGCTCGCGACGATTGGGCCACTGGTCGGGTTCGGGTTGATCCTTCTGGCCGCCTTTCAGCTCGCCGGTTATTCGACGGCCATATTCGTTCTCAGCATAGCGATCGGTGGCTTTGTCGGCGGTGGCAAGCTCGTCATTCTCGCAGGGGCAATCGAGACCGCACCTGTCGGGGTGTGGCCGCTGGCGGCTCTGGTGGTCTACGGAGACCTTGCGACGGCACTGGTAATTGTCTCCAACATGTACCACGTCTATCGAGTTCCTGCGCTCGGCCGGCGACTGGCCGCGGCACGGGAGGCCGGATTTCGAGTCCTGCGTACGCACAAATGGATGCGTCGTGCCGCGGAGGTTGGCCTCGCTGTATTTGTGGCCGTGCCCTTCCAGGGAACAGGTGCAGTGCTCGGCGTGGTCCTAGGCAGGCTCCTTGGGCTGTCTCGCCTGGCGATTCTTGTGTCGATTACCATCGGTTCGACATCTGGCGCAGCGCTCATCGCAGTGCTCGGAGTCGTGGCGCGCGACGAGATCACGAAGCTTGCGGATAACTCCTTTTTAGGAATCGCCAGCATCGTGATTTCTCTGCTCACGACCTTTCTGCTTGGTAAATGGTTCCTCGGTCGGAGCCCCGTGCCGCGTACCGAAGTTGTTCGCGACGCGCCGGCCCCGCACAACTAGCCGTCGATTCTCTTTAGGGCTTCCTCGGAGATCGCGGCGGCAGGTCCAAAGTCGAACGGCTCACTTGGGCAGCTGTCGCATCTGTTGGTGCAGGCCCCGGAGGCGGTACTGGTCGGGATGGCGGCGTTCGACGTCGGCAAGGACACTCTTTGCTTCGTCGAAGCGACCGAGCTCGATGAGAACCCGCGAGAGCATGAGGGCCATGTCCGCCATCTTGGCGCCGTCGTCGGTGTGAGCGCGTACCAACTGTTGATAGAGGTGCGCGGCCTTGTCGTATTGCATGGCACCGTACCAGATAGCCGCCGCGCTCTCCTGGTATTGCCGCTCTTCGAGGCTGCCTCGGTCCAGCAACGCTTTGAGATCGGCAACCCGTTTTGCTGCATCGGCGAGACCGCTCTGCCTGCGCAGCTCGGCGTCCCCGAGCTGGTCGAGATAGGTCTGAATGGTGTTTGCGTACATCCCCGCGGGCCAGCGCGACAGATAGGTGTGCCCGGCGCTGTCGACGCATTGAAGGCGCTTGAGCATATAACAGGCGAGCACACGGTAGAATGTTAGCGTCTCATTGAGGTCGGTATTGGGCGGCACAACGATCTTAGCCGTATCGTAACCATCGAGATCGGTGAGCATGGCGGTGTACTCGTTGTTGGACATGCGACGCGCCAACGCCATTGTCATCGCCTGGAATTCGCCGTAATCGACCATTGGCTCGGGTGTCGCCACCTCGGGACCGGTGTTCTCGATTTCCACCTGCATCAACTTGCCCACGGCAATGGTCATGATCTTCGCCAGCGACTCGCCGTCGGTTGGTCCCCGTGCGGTCGAGCGCTGCAACACCGCCGGCGCCTGGGTATCCATCAGTCGCAAGGACAAGACAGCCTGGGTATCGAGCTTACGCAGCTCGCCGGCGAGCAGAAATGGCGCGCCGAGGGCGCCACCGATCTCTGCGGCGCAGCTGACGTCATCACAGCCCATGGCATCCTTCATCGCCTCAACGCCAAGAATGGCATTGAGGTCCGTCGGGCCGAGAACTTCATACTTGTTGAGCCCGTGGACCGCCGCGAGAAGCATTTCATCGAGGGCCCGCGCCTGGGATTCGAGGCCCGACTCCGTCCTGAGCGGCATCACCAATAGCTTCGACAGCTCGGGAGTGCCCGCACCAACAGGCTCGGAACCGACCGGTGGTTGCATCGCTGAAACCGCAGGCGGTGCCCCTTCGGACGTAGCGCAGGCCACCGCCAACAAACACAGACCCAGGGGGAATGAGATTTCCTTGTACATGGGTCAATTCATCCCCTGGACCCTTGGTTGTACGCAAGTGCGAGCGACGGCCGATCACTGGACCAACGCCCGCAAAGTGTCTGCAAGAGCCTGCCGTTGAGCTCCCGTTTGATCATCGAGCGTGGCCATTTGATCTCTGAGGGTTGCCAATCGGTCTTCGTGGGCGAGAACGCGATTGACCAGATTTTGCGAACCGCCATCGGTGCCCTTGTTTCCCATGGCCACGAGGTAACCCTTGAGACGGCCGAGCTCCGCCTCAATCTTCGCGATGGTCCCTGCGTGCTTTCCTTTACGCTCCTCGAGCTCTTTGAGCTTCGCAGTGATGGGCAGGGCCCGGCGCAGCACAGCGCGGTCTTGGGCGCGAAGCGACTCGGTGTCGACGAGGTTTGCGAGTGCGGGGTGGGTGATGGAACTTACGGGCTCGTTACGAGAGAGCCCTTCTTTGACTATCAGGCTGGGCCTCTTCTTGCTAACGGCGTCGAGCCTGAATCCGGCAATGATGTTGTTGTTGTCAGGGTGGGTGTCGAGAACATCGGCGCCTTCGATGGTGGCGTTGTCGACAGTGTCGAGGGGGAGGTAAACCAACCGAGCTTGGCCGCTGCGATTTTCCAGTTCATAGGTGATCGTGGTTTGTCGCACAAAATGAGTGACCAGCATGTCGTTGTCCACGACAACTCGTTGGGGTTTGTCCGTGGATTGGGAGCCGGCCCGTTCGACCGTGACATCCAGGTCGACACCAAAGGTGACGAAGGTGCGCTGGCCTGGTTTGGTGCGGTCCAAGGCCGACTCACCGGCGAATCCTGTGCCGTGGAAAAAGGCGATGGGACCGGCGGGCAGGGTGTACGGGGTGTTGTTGGTGAACAGCACTGCGCTCCGGGCAAGCTCACCATCATTGACGATCCAGGTCACCCGTTTGACTTCCATGGTTTGGTCTACGAACGGTACCAACGCCGATCCATGGGCGCGAAGGTCTAAGGGATTGGCCAAGGTGAAATTGAAAAGGGCCGCTTGTTCTGAACCTTCGGCCTCGGCGATGGCCGCGAGATCTCCCACCTCGAGTAGGTCACTTTGGTTCGCGCTCAACGATGAGATGCCAACGCCTCCGCCGACTCCACCATGGCCGCGAGTACCCAATCCACCCATGCCGTAACTGGTGCCGACTCCACCACCTGTGAGGGCGGTTCCGACTGAGCTTGCGAAGTCTCCCCAAAGTTGGTCAACGGTTTCATCGATGAGTTGCGGCACGGTAGAGAGCTCATTTTCGGGTGTTACCATTTCGCGCCACGCGTAGCGGGGAGCGGCCAGGGGAAACAGAAAGGAGTCGGGTCGGCCGTTGACCAGATGGAGCTTGATGCCCTGCCAATTCTCGTCCGTGTCGTTGTGGACCAAAGCCCAGGATTGGAGCTGGCCGCGGGTGCCGTTGGGTTCGAGCACAAAGCGGTAGGTCGTCCGCCACACCGGGGTCTCTGCCACATAGCCGAGGGACACCGGGCCGGTGGTGCTGGCCAACAGTCGCACGTCTCGTTGGGTTTGTGCTGCCCGGGGCGAGAGGGCGTCGAGGGCGGAGTTGAGCCGAGTCAGCAACACCGGATCTGTGGGCTTGACCGATGTGATGTCGTCTCCGGCAAGGCGTCGAATCTCGCCGCTGTCACTGAGCAATAGGAGGGACATCGCATTCTCACATGTGCCGACTTGGCCTTTGCTCTTCTCTTGGTCTTCACCCTCATCATCTTCCCCGTCATCTTCCCCCGTGGGGCAATTCGCAGACTTGTGTACCTGCACCAGACGGCCGGCATAGGCAGCCTTGGGTGTGGTAACCACCACGTGTGCTCCCTCGAGGCTCTCCAAGATG
>Ga0208968_1001269_pt1 | contig 13842 bp, 12 predicted proteins | sample RifOxyA3_FD_184031 | JGI IMG/M metagenome (GOLD analysis project Ga0208968, IMG submission 184031) | Groundwater microbial communities from Rifle, Colorado - Rifle Oxygen_injection A3 (SPAdes) | ecosystem: Environmental > Aquatic > Deep subsurface > Groundwater | place: Rifle, Colorado, United...
CCACCATCGGGTGGCGCTTCGTCAATCCCCGCCTCGCGGCGCTCCATCCCCCCATCTCCATGGGGGAGACCGCCGAGCGGGTCGCGCGACTGTACGGGATCTCCCGGCAGGAGCAGGATCTGTTCGCCTGCGAATCCCAGCGGCGTTGCCAGGAGGCCATGCGCAGCGGTCGGTTCGCCCAGGAGATCGTGCCCATCCCCGTTCCGCAGGCGCGGGGGCCAGCCCTTGTCGTGGATACGGACGAGCACCCCAGGTTCGGAACCACCATGGAAAGCCTCCAGAAACTGAAACCCGCCTTCGTCAAAAACGGTGGAACCGTCACGGCAGGCAATGCCTCCGGCATGAACGACGGGGCTTCCGCCATATTGATGATGTCCGGGGAAAAAGCCGATAGCCTGGGAATCAAACCCATGGTTTCCATTGTGGCCTATGCTTCCGCCGGTGTGGACCCGGCCCTCATGGGCATCGGCCCCATCCCGGCCACCCGGCTGGCCCTTGAAAAAGCAGGCCTGACCATGGCGGACATCGATCTCATCGAGCTGAACGAAGCCTTTGCCTCCCAGGCCCTGGCCTGCATGCGCGAACTGGGTATGGATCTTGAAAAAGTCAATGTCAACGGCGGCGCCATTGCCTTGGGCCATCCGGTATCGGCTTCCGGCGGTGCGCTGGTGACAAAGCTGGTCTATGAATTAAAAGCAAGAAACCTGAGATATGGTCTTGTCACCCTTTGCATCGGTGGCGGCCAGGGTCTTGCATTGATCGTGGAAAACAAGAAATAGTCCCGATAGTAAACAACGAAGATTTATTGGCGGCACACAGAGATCGTATCTGTGTGCCGCTGTTGTTTTTACGGATGGGTAACGGTTTCTTTGTAGACGATATTCTTCTTTTTCAGGGTGTTCATGATAAATTGAACACAGGCATCTTCCTGTCCGATATATTCGGGCACGATAATGCCTTTCCGGTCAAACAGCCCTTCCTTTAACATCCTCAGGGCGGCCGTGGCCGTATAGCCTGTGGTTCTGGCCATGGAATGGACCTTTGTTTCCGGATCATACCGGTCAAAGAGATCCCAGGTATAGGTTGTTTTTTGGCCGTCCTTTGTACCGGCCACGGACACGCGCATGATGGTGAGGTCCTTTTCTCCGGGTTTGAGTTCCCACTGGGGAAAGAGCAGCTTGGCCGTGACATCGATGGGCCGGATCATCTGCCCCTTTATCGAAACCGGGGTTTCGCTGAAAAATCCGGCCTGGCGCAGGAGCTTCACCTTTTCGATATGGCCCGGATACCGCATGGTCTTTTCCTTCATATTGGGGATATCCAGGGTTTTGATGAGGGAGCGGAGCCCGTCGGTATTAAACACTTCCAGGGTGCCGACCTCTGGGAAGTCGATGAATTCGGGTTCACTCAGGGCGGGCCTTTCAATGACCTGTCCCTTTTCCACATAAAAAGCGGGCCGGAGATATTCCTCAATCACATCAATGGGGGAGAACACGGCCTTGTATTCCCAGGGCTGGGTCCGGATTTCCGGCAGACCGCCCACATAGATGACGGCGGTTTCTGCCTCGTCCAGCAAATGCCGGCCATAGCCGGTGAGCATATTGCTCATGCCCGGCGCTACCCCGCAGTCTACAATGGCGGTGACGTTTTTTTCCTTGGCAAGGCTATCCAGGGTCAGAGCGTCTTCCGGGAAAAAGGCGATGTCCACCACATTTTTGCCGGCTTCGATAATGGTTTCAAGGGTCTTATATCCCAGGAATCCGGGGACCGCGCTGATGACCATATCAAATCCGGAGACAAGGGTTTTCAAGGCTTCCCGGTTGGAAAGGTCCTGCTGAACCGTTTGAATTTCGGAATGGGGTTTAAATTTTGCCAATGTTTTTTCGCTGACATCGGCCACACTGACGTTTATATCCTTGTCTTTTGCAAGATCAAAGGCCATGGGGCCGCCAACAAGGCCGCCACCAAGAACAATAATTTTCATATCATTGCCTCAATTCATGATTTAGATTTTTGTTTAAAAAGAACGATTGCCTGCACAGGGAAAGGGATATCCCCTTCCAAAAGGAGTATCAGAGGCCGCTGAAGCGGTTCAGGAAGTGAACGTGAAACCGGTTTATGGATTTTTGATGCATGCTTTGTATATTTTCCCTTTTGCTCAACACGGCTGCATTGTGCATAAAAAAAGGAATCCTGTCAACCATGAGGTTTTGTTTTTCTTGACACAGTGTTGTTTGCCGGATATTTTTCAGGATAAACACCAAGGAGATGACAAATGGCAAAACCGATTCTGTTCATGCTGACCCCCTGGGTTGAGGGAAACGGCCGAGGGCCTTTTTATTGCCCGGACTGCGCTCTGGTGGAAGGGTTTTTTGTCTATACCCCGGCCGTAAGGGACCAGGTCGAGATCATTTTCGTGGATTTTCAACGGCCCCGTAAAAAGGTTGTTGAATCCCTGGGCATGGAAAACCAAAGCTGCCCGGTCCTGGTCCTGGAGGATGGGGCAATGCCGCCAAAGGGCGCCAAGAAAAGCCTTTCAACCGGACGGGTTTTTATCGACGACCCCGACTTGATCTGCCGATACCTGGGTGAGAGATTCAAGGCTATTCTACCCCATACCAGGTCATCGGGGCCGGTTAATGCTCATCCGCCATGCTCTTCATAATGAGCTGTTCCAGGGTTTTTAGGGATTTTGAAGCTTTGCCGGTGGTTTTTTCCTTTTGTATATTTCTCAAGAGCTGCCTCAGTCTCTGGTGCTCCAATCCCGGACAGACCCGGACGAACGCTTCCAGACCGGCCGGGTCATTTGATAACAGCCGGTCCAGCCACATCCGGGTTTCCTTAACCGTTTCCGACTCAACGGGAAGGCCGGTACCAGGTTCCAGCAAGGCGTGACGGATGGGTTCCGGGTCCACATCCCGCATCAGGGCGCCGATGAATTGCCTCTGTCTTTTGCCTGCAATATTTGATGTGATGGATCGGGTGTCTATCAACGCTTTTCGCAGATCATCGGGAAGCGCCATGCGGTTCAATCGCTGAACAGGCAGTTTTAAGAGTTCCATGCCAAGTTCCTGGAGCGCTTCAGCCTCTTTTTTGATTTGCGTCTTACTCTTTTCCTCAAGCTCTTTTTTCATGATTACAGGGCTATGCTTCTTTCAGTATTTTGACGGACATTTTTTCAACAAGACCCTTTGTCTTTTCCCGGTATGCCAGCATATGGGGGGATGACAGATGGGCCTTTAAATCTTCCAGGCTGTCCCATTTCTCGATGATGGTAACCCCATTGGGATTCACCTCCTGAGGGGGCAGGCCTGTGGGGACGTCAACGGTGGGTACATACCCCATACATCCCTTTTCTTCAAGCACCTTTGGCACATTGGCTTTGAAAATGTCAAGAAAACCGTTCACCTGCCCTTCTTTAACCTGTATGGATGCAATTACGTGAATCATTTTATCTTCTCCTTGGTATTAGTTCATCACCGCTGCATCAGCGCAAAAACGCCCCAGCCCATGTATTCACGAGTGTAAGCGGCGTAGCGCTCGGGTTCCGAGGTCAGTCGGGCTCGGACCTCTTTGGCGGACTCGTCGTCGGGATTGGCTTCAAGCCATCGGCGCATGGTGAGCCATTTGGCCGCCTCGTATCTATCCCAGCCGTCTTGGTCGGCCAGAACCATTTCAACGACGTCATAGCCAACGCGGCCGAAAGACGCGAGAAGTTCAGGAAGCATGAGAAAGTCGGAGATCGAGCCGGCAAGACACCCTTTGGCAACATCTTCCGTTGGCGGTAACTGCCGCCAGTAGGGCTCGCCGATGAGGATGATCCCTCCGGTGCACAGGCTCCGCGCCAGAAGCTCGATAGTGCCCGTGACTCCCCCGGCGATCCAGGTGGCGCCGACACAGGCTGCCACATTGGCCTTCTCGTCAGAGACATAGCCGGCAGCATCACCATGGATGAACTTGACTTGATGGGCCACGCCGAGTTCTTCGGCACGGAGTTTCGCTTGCTCGGTGAACAGCCGGCTCATGTCGATGCCGGTGCCGGTGAAGCCGTGGTCCCGGGCCCAGGTGCACAGCATCTCCCCCGAACCGCTGGCGAGGTCGAGCACCCGGCTTCCCGATTCCAGACGCAGGGCCGCGCCGAGAACGGCGAGCTTTTCGGGTGTGAACGGGTTATGGATGCGGTGAGCACTTTCGGTGATATTAAAAATCCGTGGAATATCCAATGCAGAAAATCTCCTTTCGGGTGTGAATAGGTTCGGTCAGTGCCTAACGGGTTGCTGAGGGGCCGCGCAGTAAGCCCGATTCCACTCAAGCGACAGGTTCTCCGATAACTGTTGAATCTCGGTGCAGTATATGTTTGGGAAATGGTTTAACTTTTTGCCATTCAGTTGAGGTTTGTTCTGCAACCCATAAATCGAAATTTTTTTGTAGATTTAGCCAAAAATCCGGGGAAGTATCAAACGCTCTAGAGAGTCGTAAGGCCATTTCAGGCGTGATAGAACCTCTTTCATTTATGATTTTGGAAAGAGTCTTCCTTGAAATGCCCAGGATTTCGGCCATATCTTGAATTTTGACAGAAAGAGGGACTAAATAATCTTCCCATAAAATGTTACCAGGATGTGTTGGTCTTCTTGTCATTTTTCTCATATACACACCTCTCAATGATAATCATCATAGTCCACAATGTGGGCATCACCATCTTCAAATTTGAAGAATACACACCAATTGCCTGAGACTTTGACAGAGTGGAGACCTTTCTTATCTCCCGTTAATTGATGAAGAAAGGAACCCGGGTAGTTCATATCTTTGATTTCTGTTGCTGCATTCAATCGATCCAGGATTCTTTCAAGCCTCTTTGCATGATTTGGTAATATTCCCCTTTTGCTTTCTGTATAAAAAAAATCTTCCAATCCTTTATGCTTGAATGATTTTATCATATATTACAACGTAACTCATCGGGTTACGTATGTCAAATGGATTTCACAGCGAATCTAAAGCTCACTTGCGCAGCCAATGGTCGGCATCTGCAGCGAGCGAAGCGACTCCGCCGGAATGCCGTTGCGCTGTGCTTTTATTTCATATAGTAATCTCAACCCGATTATTTTCCGGATCTAAGACGACGCTTTCGTAATACCCGTCCCCTGTTCTTCTGGGACCATCAAGAACCTTATATCCATCGTCGAACAATTTTGATGTCAATGAATTTACCATTTCTTCAGAACCAACCGAAATAGCTAAATGGGCATAACCAAGAAATTGGTCTGTTCGATTTTTTTTAGCATTTTGTTCAAAAGGCATTTGCATGATTTCTAATCGCGTATCCGAACCAAAACTTAGAAAGTAGGATGAAAACTTTTTATTTGGATTTGAATATTTCTTATTCGATTTCGCATTAAAATATTTTTCATAGAATGATTTTAATACTTCGATATTTTGTGCCCACAGGGCAATATGTTCAATTTTCATAGCTTCTCATTACCACAGAACGCCATGCTCAGCCGCGGCGGCTTTTTGCCGTCGGCTGAAGCGCCTTGTAAGGGGCTTCTTCAAAGTTTATATACCTTTCGATAACTATCGGCATTTCACCGTTTTTAAAATGTACCTGAGCAATACAGAGCAAAGGGCCATAAGCAGAAACTTCAAGACGAAAAGATTCTGTCAAATTCGTTTTGATCTTTGGCTTTTTAAAGAACTTATCTCCAAGTTGATACTCAACTTTTTCGATCTCTCCATTTGATAACGGTCCTTTTCCATGTTGTTGCAACCAAATGACAATATCGGCTGCCTGGCCTGGTGTTAAAGATGGGCGCCAAGTATGTACAAGAAATAGCCCTTTTTTGTCCTCGTAGGACTTTATTCGCTTTTCCTCTAAACTGTTCTGGGTAACAGTAATATCTCCTCTCGCAAGGATGTTTGATGTACTTGAAATATTGACTGATGCATTGCTATTGTTGGTGATATTTTCAGGCGAGAAAGACTCAAATGTTTCTTCTTGTCTTTTTAACCATTCCGAATAAAATTGGTCATCTTGAAGCTCCTTTCTGAATACGGTTTGCATCAGAAAGACTCCCCCGAGAAACAAAGGAACAAAAACAATGGCTGATATTGCCAATGTTGGTGCAAGCCAAGTAGGTGTTGTTATTTTCGCAGCGGCTGTAAGAAAGGCTGAATCAATAAGCAAGAGGGCTATAAACCATACAGCCATCAATTGGATAGGCTTTGTTATTTTATGAGCTTCTATTCTTTGAGTTCCCATGGTTTTTATTCATTGCCCCCAACAGTTTAGATAGATGGAAAAGTTTCTACATATTGCCCATATACATAGGAAATATTCCATCGATATTGTTATTAACTTCGCAAACACGGAAAATTCCCCATTGAATTTTCCGTGCTCCCCTGTTGGTGTCCGATAACATGGACGATACAAAGAAACAACAAAAATTGAAGCCCGACCCGGAATCAAAACTGACGGACCAGACCCGCCAAGTGTAAGTCAAAAGGGGAGGGGGCTCCGGACACATCCTTGAAAGTTGGCTCAATCATCGTATAGTTTATAATTTGAATAATATTTTTTGGCGCATTCCTGGCAGATGCCATGGGTGAATTCAGCCTCGGAATGCTTCTGGATATAGCTCTCAATTTGGTTCCAGTAGCCCTTGTCATCCCTGATTTTTTTGCAGTGGGAGCAAATGGGCAAAAGTCCGCTCAGGGTTTTCACCTTTGCCAGGGCCTTTTCCAGATCCTCGTTTTTTTTAACCAGCTCCGTATTGGTGAGGTTCAGTTGTTCCGTCCGTGTTTTAACGGTGTCTTCAAGATTCAGTTGATGTTGCAGAAGCTGGAATTCAGCCCCTTTTCGCTGCCGTCTCTGCCAGAAGGCCAGGATGATGGTACAAAGGGCGATGATAAAGGTGATGGCGATGATGAGGATATCCCGTTTTGTTTCCCGGTTCCATTTCTCAAGGATATCCTTTTTGGTATGCATAACCGCTATATGGTAAGGCAGGCCCCGGATCTGGTAGGTCGAGATAATTTCATCCCTGCTCTCATAGCTTCTGAAACCGCCATTGATGATATCGCTATCGGATAAGGATGAAAACCGGGGAACGGACTGTATGTTTGAACCGATGGGATTGCCCATGGACTCGGGGGGATTGAACCAGCCGGTCAGAACAACGCCTCTGTTGTCAAACAAGACAATGGCATTGGCATCGATATTAAGATAATTATCATAGCGGTCATAAAAAAATTTTGAATCGATCCCAGCCACCAGAACCCCGATAAAATCTCCATTCCTGTTTTCAACCCTTCTGCTCAAAAGAATGACGGCTTTGTCCCGGCCGGAAAAAACAGTTTCAATGGAGAATTCCAGCCAGGCATTCCTGTGATTTTCAAAGGACTCCGGCACGGGCTTTTGGGAGTCTCCGGTGCTGTAAACAACCTCTCCTTTTTCATTCAGGAAAAAAACATCCCGGACCTGGGGCAGATATTTTGTTTCTGTTTTGATAAACTCCCATATGGAAGACGGGAGATGAGGCTGATCGGCCTGGCTCTTAATCAAAGCGCAAACAGACAGGAGGGCGAAATCCACGGTATAAATAATGCCGGAGGTATTCTCGCCCATAAGCTGGGCCTGGGCCTTGGATTTGATATGGGATTCATTTATATAGCCGGCCCGGTTTCTGAAGATCGAAGCCGTGCTTAATCCCAGAAAGGTAACGGCAATAAACAATATCAAAACAGTGATGGCAATATACAATCGGTCTTGTGCGAGGCTTGGTTTCAATTCATTCGTTTCCTTTAAGAACAATATTGATTTGTCCGGCAAGTTCCGGATCAATCCTCAATTCCCGGATAAATTCGTCCTGAAGGAGAAGCATTTGGTTTCTCCATTTTTCCATTTGGCCAGGCTCCGGGACAATGATGTCTACCCCGTTTTCCATCAGAATTTTTTTTGCCTCTTTTTGGCCATCGGCCGCCGACAGCCTTGCGGCATCAACATTTTCTTTCCATGTATCGGTGAGCACGTCTTGAATATCAGGCGTCAGTTTTTCCCAGAAGGATGCCCTTATGAGGGGAACATACTGGGGGAAATATTCCTGATCCTCGAAAACATACCTGACCCCGTTTTCCCAGAGTTTTGCACTTTTAACGGTTTCATAGCTGGTCAGGATTCCGTCTACCTTTCCCTGTTGCATATATACGGGAAGATCCGGCCAGGGGATGATGACCGGGAGTCCGCCCAGGGCCTGGATCCGGAGTTTATTGGCGGTGCCCCCGGCGACCCGTATCCTGAGACCCTGGATATCCTCGTGGCGTTGGATTTTTTTGTGCACTCCGAAAAGATGGGCATGGCCCAGGTCCATCCATTGGCCAAGCACCTTGAGGTGCAGGTTTTTTTCCAATTTTGTATTGATGATGCCTCCGATTTCACCGTCAATGATCCGGTAATTATCCTCTGCCGCCCTCCCGTAAAAAACAGGGAGCAGGAAAACGCCGACATCCGGTTCAAACTGCATGATATTCCATATTCCCGGAACAGCCATTTCCACTCTGCCCTGGCCCAGGGCCTGGATGACGTCGCTGTCCCTCAGCAGTTGGGCATTTGAAAAGAATTGGACATCAATCCTTCCCTTGAGCTTTTCTCTTATATCATCGGCAAATCGTTTGACCGCCTTGGTTTGAAAATGGGTTTCGGTGTTTTCCACGGAAATCCGCATGATGGGGATGACCTGGGCGGGAGCAAGGGTCATGCCCGTAAAAAATACAAGGATGATGAGGACAAGATGTTTCATTTGGCGCCTTCTATAGATTATTTGTTCAGGGAATGTTTGATTTCCCTGATCCTGGTTTTTAAGATCTCCAGCACGGAGCTGCCGCCTTTTTTCGCAATCCTGTGGGCTTCATCCACGATTTTTTCCGCATAGGCCGAGATGGTCGCTTCATCCGGCAGGGCTGCGCCGGATTGGGTATATTGTGAGGCCAGCAGTTTTTTTGCAAACGCAATTTCCTGTTTCCGGATAAATCCGTTCTTTCCAAAAATTGCCATGGGTCCCTTTCTATCTGTAATTCTCCATCAAATCCTGAAGCACCCTGTTTCCGGGGCAGAGATCCTTTTCCGCCAGTGAATTCAGTCGGGTTTCCGTGGTTTCAAGGATATCATGGGTGTCTTTGAGAGTCTCATTGATATGAAGGATGCCCGTCAGGAGACGGCCCTTTTCCCGGTGCTGCTCCAACGCATCGATGGCAGACCGCCGCCGGGTGACGTCAATGGATTCGTCGCATTTGTGAAGATGGATCACTCCGCCGTCGTGCAGGGTCACGGATTGAGTGGTCCCTTTTTCATATTGGGTGGTGATTTCTTTTCTGGGCGGGATAAAATCGAATGTGGCCGTGGCCTCCATATGATCCCGGACCCACTGGTAACTCTTGGTGGAAGCGGCTGTATTGTTAAAGGTCACACAGGGGGAAATGACATCCACCAGGGCGAATCCCTTATGCCCGATGGCCGCTTTCAAAAGGGGAACAAGCTGCTCCTTGTCCCCGGAAAAACCCCGGGCCACGAACCCGGCACCCAGGGCAATGGCCAGTTCGCACAGGTCAATGGATTCAAAGGGATTGGGCCGGCCCTTTTTGCCGGCGGAGCCCCGGTCCGCCGTTGCCGAATCCTGTCCCTTGGTCAGGCCGTAACAGCCGTTGTTCATGACGATATACACCATGTTGAGATTGCGCCGGACAATATGAACAAATTGCCCCATGCCGATGGAGGCCGTGTCCCCGTCCCCGGAAACGCCGATATACACAAGGTCCCGGTTGGCCATATTGGCCCCGGTGGCAATGGAGGGCATGCGGCCGTGGACCGAATTGAATCCATGAGATTTGCCTAAGAAATAGGCCGGGGTCTTGGAAGAACATCCGATTCCGGACATCTTGGCAATCCCGGAGGGTTCCAGGGACAGCTCAAAGCAGGCGTTGATGATGGCGTTGCTGATGGAATCATGGCCGCACCCGGCGCACAGGGTGGAGGCCGCGCCTTCGTAATCGCGGCGTGTATACCCCAGATCGTTTTTGGGAAGGTCGGGGTGGCGGAAACTAGGTCGGGGGGAACTCATTGGGCACCTCCTTGAGGCGTTTCAGGTTTCAGCATCTGTTGGATGGCATCCGAAATATGCTCGGCAGTGATGGGCAGGCCGTCAAAATGGGTGATGGAGACCAGTTTGTCCGGCCGGATACCGCATTCGTTGATCAAGAGGGTCCGCATCTGGCCGTCCCGGTTCTGCTCAATGACAAAGACGGTGTTGTGTCGGTCAATAAACGCCTTGACCTCGTCCTGGAAGGGAAACCCCCGGAGCCGCAGGGTATTGATCATGATCCCCTGTGACCCAAGGGTTTCCAGCGCTTCATGGGAAGCCTGGGTGCTGGTGCCGAAAAAGACGGCCCCATAACCGGCCCCGGTATCGGAAATTTTAATATGGGGCTTCGGCACTAGAGTTTTGGCCGTCTGCCATTTTTTACTGAGCCTGAGCATGATCCGCTGATAGGTGTCATTGTCCTCTGTATAGGCCGCAAATTCATCATGGGAAGATCCCCGCGTAAAATAGGAGCCCAGTTTGGGGTGGGCTCCCGGGATGGTCCGGTAACAGATGCCGTCCCCGTCCTTGTCCAGATATCGTCCCCATTTTTCCGTCAGGGATTCAAGCTGGTTCCCGTCAAGGACCTTCCCCCTGTTGTAGGTCCGGCCGTCGTCCCATTCCGGGGGAAGGCAGATATGGTCATTCATGCCCAGGTCCAGGTCGCTCATGATGATGACCGGGGTTTGAAGCCTTTCCGCCAGGTCAAAGGCGTCGGCCGTCATGTCAAAACATTCTTTGGGGTCACAGGGAAAGAGCAGGACATGCCGGGTGTCGCCGTGGGAGGCATAGGCGCAGAGGAGGATGTCCGATTGCTGGGTCCGTGTGGGCATGCCCGTGCTGGGCCCGGTTCTCTGGACATCGATGAGCACCACCGGGATCTCTGCAAAATAGGCCAGGCCCAGGAATTCATTCATCAGGGAGATGCCGGGCCCCGATGTGGCGGTAAAGGCCCGGGCCCCGTTCCAGGACGCCCCCAAGGCGATGCCCAGGGCCGTCAGTTCATCTTCGGCCTGAAGAATGGCCACCCTTTTTTTGCCGGATTCATCCTTCCGGTATTGGCCGGAGAACCTTTCAAAGGCTTCGATCACGGAGGTGGAAGGCGTAATGGGGTACCAGCCTGCCACGGTTGCTCCCCCGTACACGGCCCCCAGGGCGGTGGCAGTGTTGCCGTCCATCAGGATATGGCGGATCAGTGGGTTACTGCGTTTCACCTTCAGTTGGCAGGTGTCTTGAAAATGGGTGGCCGCGTATTCAAATCCCAGTTTCAGGGCTTTTATATTGGGTTCTCCCAGTTTGGGCTTTTTTTTGTATTGGCTGAGGATGGAATCGGTCAGAACGGAGAATTCCATATCAAACAAATGGGCCAGGGCCCCGACATAGACAATATTTTTCAGCAGTTGCCGGAGCTTTGGATCCTCAAATTCCCGGTTGCAGATTTGGGTCAGGGGGATATCGATGAGGGTGATATCGTCCCGGGCAAAATCAGCCGGCAGTTGTCTGGCCGAGTCGTACATAAAATATCCGCCCGGCGCCAGATCCTCATAATCTTTTTTCAAGGTCTGCCCGTTCATGGCAACGACGACATCATATCCCCCCCGGCGGCCCAGATTCCCTTTTTCATTGATCCTCACCTCATACCAGGTCGGCAGACCCTGGATATTGGAAGGAAAAATATTTTTGGGGCTCACCGGAACCCCCAGCCGGAACACGGATTTGGCAAACAGGGCGTTGGCGCTGGCCGAACCCGAGCCGTTCACATTGGCAAACCGGATCACAAAATCATTGACACCTTGAAGCTTCATTATTTTCCCCCTGCCTTTGCCGGCTCGTACATATATTTCTGCATATCCCAGGCCGATGTCGGACACCGTTCCGCGCAAAGCCCGCAGTGGAGGCAGACATTTTCGTCTTTGACCATGACCCGGCCCGTGGGAAGCAGGCCCGAGACATAAAGATCCTGGGACTTGTTGTTGGCCGGAATGGAAAGGCCTGCTCTCAGGTTTTCCTCCGTATCGTTTTGGATAAAATTGATGCAGGTGGTGGGGCAGACATCCACACAGGCATCGCATTCTATGCACAAAGCGAGGGAGAAAACCGTCTGTATATCGCAATTGAGGCACCGCAAGGCTTCCGTCCGGCCTATGTCCCGGTCAAACCCCAGTTCAACTTCCATGAGCCGGTCTTTGATGGATTTGACCTTTGACACCATGGGAACGGCCTGTCTCTGCTGCTCCGACACCTCATTGTGGTACATCCAGTCATGGAGCCCGATTTTCTGGCCGGCCAGAGTTGTAGAGGGCCGGGGCCTGTTCAAAAGATCCTCGCCTTTGCAGAAAAGATCAATGGAGATGGCGGCCTCATGGCCATGGGCCACGGCTGTGATTACATTCTTGGGTCCGAAGGCGGCGTCGCCGCCGAAAAAGATTTTTTGGATGCTGGATTGAAAGGTGATTTCATCCACCTTGGGCCGGTTCGAATCATTGAAGACCAGTCCGATATCTTTCTCAATCCAGGGAAAGGCGTTCTGCTGGCCCACGGCGATGAGAACCTCATCACAGGGAATGAAAACCGGTTTCTGATCCGGGGCCGGGCCCTCCGGGGAAGGCTGGAAGTTCATGCCGGCCAGCCTTCCTTTTTCCACCACAAAGGCCAGGGGAGAGAGATATTCCAGGATGGGGATGTCCTCCCGCAGAGCATCCTCGATTTCCCATTCCGATGCCTTCATTTTTTTACGGGACCCGCGAACCATGACCTTGACCTTTTCCCCGCCAAGCCTGCGGGCCGTCCGGCAGCAGTCCATGGCTGTATTGCCACCGCCGATGACAAGGACGGTTTTGCCGGTCTTTTTGACATGGCCGTACTGAACCGATGCCAGCCAATTTATCCCGATATGAATAAACTCTTTTCCCTCCTGCCGGCCCGGAAGGTCCAGGTCTTTGCCCCTTGGGGCGCCGGTGCCGATGAAGACGGCGTCATAATCCTTTTTGAGGAAATCCTTCATGCTGGAAATATAGGTATTGAAATGGGCCTTCACCCCCATATCCAGGATATAGGAGACCTCTTCATCCAGCACCTTTTTGGGAAGCCGGAAGGAGGGGACCTGGCTCCGGATGAACCCGCCGGCCTCGGCCTGGTCATCGTAAAGGTCAACGGCATAGCCCAGGGGCAAAAGATCCCTGGCCACGGTCAGAGAGGCAGGCCCTCCGCCGATGAGGGCGATTTTTTTGCCGTTTTTCTGCTCGGGGATTGCCGGAAAACGCTTCGTGATATCCCCCTTATGGTCGGCGCAGACCCTTTTCAGGCGGCAGATGGCCACGGCCTTGTCTTCCACCCGGCCCCTGCGGCAGGCCGGTTCACAGGGCCTGTCGCAGACCCTGCCCAGGATACCCGGAAAAACATTGGATTCCCAGTTGATCATATAGGCATCATCATATTTTTCTTCCGAGATCAGCCTGAGGTATTCCGGAACCCGGGTGTGGGCCGGGCAGGCAAACTGGCAGTCGATGACCTTGTGAAAATACTCGGGATCTTGAATATCAGTCGGTTTCAATATTTTTTCTCCCATTTATCTTTTTTTCTGTATGTGCGGATAATCCCTTCTCCTCCAAAATAGCTCAGGCCTATTGATGGCAGGCTTTGCATGATGCCGGGGCAGGGCCCATACCCTTGGGGTCCCCCTTTGTAATATTATAGGCTTTATGGCAGCCCACGG
>Ga0208968_1001274_pt1 | contig 13812 bp, 10 predicted proteins | sample RifOxyA3_FD_184031 | JGI IMG/M metagenome (GOLD analysis project Ga0208968, IMG submission 184031) | Groundwater microbial communities from Rifle, Colorado - Rifle Oxygen_injection A3 (SPAdes) | ecosystem: Environmental > Aquatic > Deep subsurface > Groundwater | place: Rifle, Colorado, United...
CAATAGGCCTGAGCAGCGCCTTGCTGCATCGCCTTCGAAGAGAGTTCGCTGAGGACCAGCTCGGGGAGGTCATCGCTGGCGTAGACCGCAACGTCACCATCGTCGGCGATGCGGTACCAGGTCATGTCGTCCCTGAGTTGTTCACCTTGCCGATCACAGGGAGTCTGAGCCGGGAGCGGCTCGCCAAGGTCTTCTCCGGGACCGCAGGACGGTCCTGTGCAGAGCCCGAGGACCAGGAGCAAGGTCAAGTTGGCGACAAGGACGGCGAGAACGGTTGGGGCTCGCATGAGTGTACTCCTCCTTCTTTGGATGGACGCTGCGAAAGCACGAAGTGTGCCGGAAAAATAGTAGCAAATACAAAAAGATAAAAAGCATCGTTGGGCCGGAACAGGGTGCCCGGAGGTGAGTTGGTGTCGTCTCGACCTCGGGATTGGCGAGAGGATGGCGCCCCTTTCTCTCCATGCGGGTTTGACAGGAGAGAGCCTTCCAGACTACTACCACGACTGGATGCTGTACATCCGCGGTGGAAGGTCCCGCCGGGATCGGGTTACAGGGGGCAAGGAGAAGGAAGGATGAATGAAGAGGACAGGACGAAGGGCGAGGATTTTATCCGAGCGAGGATCCGCGAGGACCTGGCCGCGGGAAAGAACGGGGGCAGGGTGGTGACCCGTTTTCCGCCCGAGCCCAACGGATATTTGCATGTTGGTCATGCCAAATCGATCGTGCTGAATTTCGGATTGGCCGAAGAGTTCGGAGGGGCCTGTTACCTGCGCTTCGATGACACCAACCCTTGCACCGAGAACGTCGAGTACTCGGAATCCATCAAGGAAGCGGTGCGCTGGCTGGGGTTCGACTGGGGTCCGCGTTTGACTCACGCCTCGGATTATTTCGAGCAACTCTACTCCTTCGCGGAACGCCTGATCCAACTCGGCAAGGCGTATATTTGCGAACAGACGCAAGAGCAGATTCGGGAGTACAAAGGTACCTTGACCGAGCCGGGCAGACCCAGCCCCTATCGCGATCGTCCGGCGGACGAGAATCTCGAACTCTTCCGCCGCATGAGGGCGGGGGAATTCGACGAGGGACGTTACGTCCTGAGGGCGAAGATCGACATGGCTTCGCCCAATCTCGTGTTGCGGGATCCGGTCATCTATCGCATCCGGAAGGTCTCCCACCACAGGACCGGCGAGGCTTGGTGCATCTATCCCATGTACGATTTCACGCACTGCCTCAACGATTCCCTCGAGGGTATCACCCACTCGCTGTGCACGCTCGAGTTCGAGAACAACAGGCCGTTGTACGACTGGTTCATCGATCAACTGGGATTGCCGCATCACCCCCAGCAGATCGAATTCTCGCGCTTGAACCTGACCTATATGATCACCTCGAAACGCAAGTTGGCCCAACTCGTCCGCGAGGGGCATGTCAGCGGTTGGGACGACCCCCGTATGCCCACTCTGGTGGGTATGCGCCGGCGCGGTTTTCCTCCTGGAGCCCTGCGCGATCTGTGTGAGAGGGTGGGGTTGACCAGGAAGGAGAGCTGCATAGAACTCGGTCTCCTGGAAAACTGTGTGCGCGAAGCATTGGATCGCACCTCCCAGCGGCGGCTGGCCGTGTTGAGGCCGCTCAAGGTGGTGTTGACCAACTGGCCCGAAGCTCGCGTCGAGCAGCTTGAGGCCCCAAACCATCCTCAGAACCCCGAGGCAGGTAAGCGCTTGCTGTCGTTCGGGAGAGAACTCTACATCGAACGGGACGATTTCGCCGATCCTCCTCCGAAGAAGTTCCACCGCCTCAGCCCGGGAGCCGAGGTGCGCTTGCGCTCTGCGTATATCATCCGCTGCGACGAGGTCCAGAGGGACGAACACGGCGAGGTGGTCGAGTTGCGTTGCCATTGTGACCTCGACAGCCGCAGCGGCTCTCCCGGCGCCGAACGGAAGGTCAAGGGTACCATTCATTGGATTCATGCAGCCACGGCCAGGCCGGCGGTGGTGAGGCTGTACGATCGCCTCTTCACCGTACCCGACCCGACCGCGGACAAGGAAGTCGAGTTCCTAACTCACCTCAATACCGCGTCGCTCGAAGTTCTCAAGAATGCTTTACTCGAAGAGTCCCTCGGGCACGTCGAGCCCGGAACCGTTTTCCAGTTCGAGCGGCTCGGCTATTTCTGCGCCGATAGGATCGACCATCGACCCGAGGCCCCGGTGTTCAATCGGACCATCACCCTGCGCGATACCTGGGCCAAGGTTGCCCAGCAGGGCCTTTGAAAATTTCTTAGTCTTTTCAGCAGCTTTTGGCCTTCCCTGGCCTCGGCTGGACGGTGGGGAAATGGCAAGGGTCGGAATCGAACCGACGACACGCGGATTTTCAGTCCACTGCTCTACCGGCTGAGCTACCTCGCCGCCGCGTGGGAACCTAGTCCAAGCAGCCTGGGCCAGTCAAGCGATTTCTTTGCTTGCTGAGGGGATGGGAACGGGTAGGAAGGGTTTATTCGCCGGCCGGGGTCGGGGGGGCAGCTTCCGGTTGGGTTGGAGGAGCTTCGACAGGTGCGGGAGCTTCTGCGGGCGAAGGATTGACCGGAGCCGAGGCTTCGGGGGCAGGGGCGGGCTTGCTGGCATCGATCTCTATCTCGGCCGCCGGAGCCATTTGGTCTGCGGGTTTCGGGGCGGTGATCGGTGCCGGAGCGGCGTTTTCTTCCTGTAAGAGCGAGGTGGACTGGGGTCTGGTCGCGATGGTGGCCAAGATGATACTGGTGACCATGAACACCACCGCGCTGCCGGTCGTGATCTGCCCGAGCACCTTGACCGCGCCGCGGGCTCCGAAGATGTTCTGTTGGGCTCCGCCGCCGAACGCGGAGCCGAGGTCGCCGCCCTTCCCGGGTTGGAGCAGGACGACGATGATCAAGAAGAGGCAGACGAAAACGTGCAGGGTGATGATGAGTGCGGTCATGGGTTGGTCCTCAATCGAAGGAGGTCACGATCTTAGCGAAGCTCTCGGAGTTGAGGCTCGCTCCACCGACGAGTACGCCATCGAGGTCGGGCAGGTCTACGTACCCGGGGATGTTCTCGGCGTTGACGCTGCCGCCGTAGAGGATGCGCAAACCGTTGGCAAAGACGCTGCCGAACATGTCCCCGAGGTGTTTGCGGATGGTCGCATGGGCTTCTTGGGCAAGTTCGGGGGTGGCATTCTTGCCGGTACCGATGGCCCACACAGGTTCGTAGGCGACGATCAGGGGAGCGAGATTCTGAACCCGAAGACCTTTGAGACCTTCGGTGAGCTGAATGGTCAGGACCTCTTCGGTGCGTCCGGCGTCGCGTTCTTCCTGCCGTTCTCCGATGCACATGATCGGGGCGAGCCCTTCATCGAGCGCGAGGCGCAGTTTCTTGTTGACCGTGTCATTGGTCTCGGCGAAATACAGTCGGCGTTCGGAATGCCCGAGAATGACATAGGAACACCCTGCATCGAGGAGCATGGATGCAGAGATCTCACCGGTGTAGGCACCCTGTGCGGCCTGATGGACATTCTGCGCCGCGAGCTTGAGGTGCGAGTTCTGCAAGGCGATGGATACCGAGTTGAGGGCGGTGAAGGGAGGGGCGACCACGGTGACGGTGTCGCGTTTCCCCGAGAGTAACCCTTTGAGTTCTGTAACAAGACGGATCGACTCTGCGATCGTCTTGTGCATTTTCCAGTTGCCGACGACGACGGATTCCCGCATCCAGCAGTTCTCCTCATGTGAGCGAACCACTTGCCTTCTACCAGACTTGTATCGATTGTCAAAACGAAAATGCGTGGAAGGACGAGGGACTTCAGTTCTCGAGAGCTTGGATACCCGGCAGGGTGCCACCTTCGATCAGCTCGAGCGAGGCGCCGCCGCCCGTGGAAACATGGGTGATCTTGGCGGCGAAGCCGGACTTCTTGAGGGCCGAGGCTGAATCGCCCCCGCCGGCGATGGTGCAGGCTTTGAGACCTGCAAGGGTCTCGGCGATGCCGAAGGTCCCAGCCTTGAACTCGGGCTCTTCGAACTTGCCCATGGGCCCGTTCCAGAACACGGTGCCGGCTGTACCGAGCAGCCCGCGGAAGAATTCGAGGGTGCGCGGACCGATGTCGAGGGCTGCGGTCCCGGCCGGGATGCTCTGGCCAGGCGTCGTTTCGATTTCCCCGCCCGCGGTGGAGCGCACGATGTGGTCGATGGGCAAGTGCACCGGGATGCCGAGCTCCTTGGCCTTGGCCAGCAATTGTGCCGCCACGTCGAGGCGATCCTCCTCGACCAAGCTGTCCCCGGTTGGGACGCCCTGGCTGCGGAGCAGGGTGAAGGCCATCGCGCCGCCGATGATCAATCCGTCGACCTTGGAGAGGAGCCGTTCGAGCATTAGGATCTTGTCCGAGACCTTCGCTCCGCCGATGACGGCGAAGAACGGGCGTTCGGGTTTTTCCAGGGCGTGGAGGAGATAGGTGATTTCCTTCTTGAAGGTCGCGCCGTAGCCTTTCACAGGGACCAGTCCGGGAACACCCACGACCGAGGCATGGGCCCGGTGCGAGGCCGAGAAGGCCTCATTGATATAGACGTCGATGTTGGCGGCGAGCTGGCGGGAGAAGTCGGGATCGTTGCCCTCTTCCCCTGCGTGGAAGCGGAGGTTCTCGAGCAGGAGCACGCTGCCCGAACGCAATTCCAACTTCTTGCGCTCGACCTGTTCCCCGATGCAGTCGCCGGCGAAGAGGACCGGACGTTCAAGGAGTTCGGAGAGACGAGACACGACCTGGCTGAGGGAGAATTCCTTGACGATCTTCTTCTTGGGGCGGCCGAGGTGGGAAGCCAGCACGACCTTCCCTCCTGCGGCAAGAATCGGTTGTATGGTGGGAAGAGAGGCCCGCAGACGTTTGTCATCGGTGACCTTACCGGCGGCGTCGAGAGGAACGTTGTAGTCGACCCGCACGAAGACGGTCTTGTTGCGATACTCCAGTTCTTCGAAGGATTTCATGCTCATGGGGGTACTCACTTCCAGTTGCGGTTCATCAGCTTCATCAGGTCGATCACGCGGCAGGAGAACCCTGTCTCGTTGTCGTACCAGGCCAGGGATTTGACCAGATGTCCGTCGACCACGTAGGTGCTCAGCGCGTCATAGATAGAGGAATGGGGGTCGCCGTTGAAATCGGTCGACACCAGAGGCTCGTCGCAGTAACGCAGGATCCCCTTGAGCTTACCCTCGGCCGCTTCTTTGACCGCAGCTTTGACCAGGTCGACCGTGGCTTCTTTCTCGACGACCGCGACCAAGTCGACCAGGGAGACGTTCGGCGTGGGAACGCGAATGGCGAGCCCGTCGATCTTGCCCTTGAGGTGAGGCAGGACCAGGGCGACCGCCTTGGCCGCTCCGGTGGTCGTTGGAATCATCGACAACGCGGCGGCGCGGGCTCTGCGCAGGTCTTTGTGCGGCAGGTCGAGGATGCGCTGGTCATTGGTGTAGCTGTGGATCGTGGTCATGGTCGCCCTCTGGATACCGAAGGCATCGTCGAGGACCTTGGTGATCGGAGCCAGGCAGTTGGTGGTGCAGGAAGCGTTGGAGACGAGGTTGTGCTTGGTGTGGTCGTAGAGATTGTCGTTGACCCCGATCACGCAGGTGAAATCCTCGCCCTTGGCCGGGGCTGTGATGATGACCTTCTTCGCGCCCGCCTGGAGATGCTTGCTCGCGCCTTCGCGGGAGGTGAATTTGCCCGTGCTCTCGATGACCACGTCCACCCCGAGTTGCCCCCAGGGCAGCTTGGTCGGGTCGGTTTCGGCGAAGATCTTGATCGTTTTCCCGTTGACCGTGATGGAGTCGGCGCTATGGGTCACGGTGGCCTTGAAGCTGCCGTGGACCGAGTCGTAGCGCAGCAGGTGGGCCAGAACCCCGGCGTCGGTGATGTCGTTGATGGCGGCTATCTGGAAGTCCTTGCTGTCGTGGATGAGTTTGAGGATCTGTCGACCGATACGGCCGAACCCGTTGATGGCTATGGTGCGCATGGAATACCTCTCACCTGATGGATATGGGCCGTTGCCGCGGCCTCGGTGGCTCTAAAGTGGCAGATTAGGTCCGGAAGTCAACTGAAATCCGGGTTTGGGGAGGGTGGGGGGTCAGCGTCGGCGCGGCGGAAGGGCGTCGAGAGGAGTGAGGATGGAGAGGAGGCGGTCGAGGTAGAGTTTCTTCTCCACGGGCAGGGAGCGTGGGGCCAGGAAATACGCGGCCACGCACTCGGCGAAGTCTTCGTGGGGCGAGGTGCTCCCATAACCGGTGACGTAAGGGTCGCGATTGTACCCCATCGGCACCTGCACCAGGTTGCCCGCCGGCATGCGCCAGATACCGACCAAGGGGGAGGTCGGCCGGGAGACCCAGGTGATGTCCCGGTCGTCCTTGTTGCGCTCGGGTCGCCAGGTCCAACCCGAGACCTGTTGCCAGAGTTGTCCGTGCGAGAAGCCGTGGACCGAATAGAACGGTGCGACCCGTTGGTCCACCAACCCGATCTTGCGTAGGCGCGTACCTGCCTCGAAATCGAGGACGTGCGCCAACTCGTGGATGATGATCCAGGGCAGGGAATTGTGCACTTCGTCGGTCGGTTCAAAGGTCTTGTCGGCGAAGAAGATGGCCTGCAGCGGAGCGAAGAAGGTCACGGCCAGGGCTTCGCCGTGGAAGGGGCTACGGCCTTCGAAGGAGTCGATCCTGACCATGAGGAAGATATCGCGGTGGTGGAAGGCGGCGGGCAAGGCCGCCACGGTGCTTTCGAAGTCGAGCATTTCCTCCAAAGTCCACGGTTTCATGCCGACTTCCTGCACGTCGTGGTCGTCGAGAGGACCGACCATGGCATACCCCGTGGTCTGGAAAACCGACCAGAACAGGGCCGAAAGTTTGGGGTCGCTCCGGTGGTAGAGGAGCATGCTGCGAAGGATGTCTTCGGCCAGGTACCCGTTCTCGGGCATGCGCTTGATCCGGGAACGCAGGTAGGACAGGTGTTGTTGCCCGCGGCCGAGGCTCTTGCAGAACAGGGTTTGTTTCAGCGCCTCGAGGTCTTCGGGGCCGAGGTGCTTCTTCAGATAGGCGACATCGAGTTGTTCGCCGAGGAGGATCCAGAGATCCTGTTCGTCGAGGAAGGAGTTTGCATACGCAGGACGTTTGCCGGCTTTGTGGTTCTGGAGGGCCCGGGTAAGGGGGCCCTCGGCGGACACCGGGAGGGAGAGGAACCCCATCGCGAGAAGCACGAGGGCCATCGAGAGCGACCGGAGCGTCGCAGGGAGCGTCCGGTCCCAGGAACGGGAACCGTGGTTCCGAGCCGCGACGGTACGCTGTAGCATGCTGTATTCCATATTCTTCCTCTCCTCGGCGGGTCGCTGGATCGATGGAGGTACCCTCGATCCTCGAACGTCGTGGAGCAGTCGACAGCAAGAACGAGGCCAGCATCGCGATCGGAGAGCGAGGCCAACCTGGACAAGACAGAGCCGTATCGACACCGCTCGACAGGGCGCGAACAGGTCCAGACAGCGGCAATAAAATAATCAATATCAAAAAGTTGCAACTAATTGAAGAATTGAGATCATACTTCTATCACATTGTAGTTGAAGCAATTTTTCCTGCTTTCGTGGGTTGGGGCCTTCCCACCTGGTACGAACCTTGATCCAGAGAGGGCCAACGAGCAAAGGATCAACCCATCGGAGGACGGTATGTTCAAGATTATCGTAGCAATGGTGACGGCGCTGTTCATCCTCGGCGGGAGCGCGTGGGCGCAGAGCGAGGAGTGCAACCCCGAAGTGCAGGATTGTTACTGGTACGAGGACGATTACGAGGAATACGACTTCTACGACAACGATCCCCTCTATTATGATGACGACTTCTACTATTACGACGATCCGCGCATGGACCCGACCTGGGGTTACGGCATGGACTTCTACTCGTGGAACTACCAAACGCTGTTCAACTACGTCTTCGACGGGTATTGCTGGGACACGTCGACGGGCTGCCACGAGATCGTGGGCTACCAGTTCGGAGACACCAACTTCTGGCGCACGGATGTTCGCGGTCACCTGATTTCCACCAAGTTCTTGAAACTCTATGACAGTTCATGGTTCTGGGACAGCTATCCGAAGTTCACGCGCAGCGGCAACCAGAAGGTCTTGGAAGGCACGCTGGGCATCCCGATCTACCCGATCTACGAAGAGTGGACATGCACCTCCTCGACGTCGGGCCACTACGAAGAAGTCTGCCCCGAGGAAGAGGATTGGGGCATGGACGACCTCGAGGACGAGGAATGGGACGACGAAGAATGGGAGACCGAGGAGACCGAGACCACGACGACCGCCTGTGAGCAGGTGTGGGTCGAGGGCGAGTGCACCAACGGGTACTACAAGAAGACCGAGAGCTACAAGGCGATCGACTTCATGGTGTTCTACGTGAGGGTCAAGTTCGACGAGAAGTCGGCGCTGCGGGCCGGTGAGAGCGAGAGCGTGGGTGTGCACTGGAAGAATGGCAACATCTACCTGACCATCGACAACGCATGGTACCAGTACCAGGCCCCGACGGTGTTCGCGCTGCCGACGCAGTTCCTGGGCATGGACAATGACCTGAACAACCCGTTCCGCTTCATCAACATCGCCAACCAGGTGATCGAACTGGAAGTGACCACCGGAGAGCGCATGCTGCGGGAACCCCCGATCGGCGCGGTGGCCAAGGAGAGCTTCGAGAAGACCAGCGCGGACGAGAACGGCCAACTGGTGCTCAAGGTGAAGGACGCTGGCGTGGTGGCTGGCGAGACGACCATGTACGAGGTCGAGCTGCGCATCTCCAACGCCAACGACGGGTTCGGCCAGAACGCGTTCGGCCGCGGCGACCTGTCCTGCTACAAGGGCGAGATCCTGGCCGAGGGCGCCAATACCTCGATCAACTTCCACGAGGTCCTGGACAAGATGGTCGCGGAGTGCAAAGAGAACGGCAACCTGCGCGACGGGAAGAAGTACTACGCCAGCCTGCGGGTGAAGCGCGAGAGCTCGGCCTACACCGGAGCCTACTCCAAGGGTCAACTCGCTACCCGCACCCTGTCCTGGAGCGTGAAGGGCGAAGCCCGCGAGGGCGGCGGCCTGTGCGGCACCCTGGCCGGTTCCGAGCGCCAGGCCGGCACCGCCCTGGTCCTCCTCCTCTCCCTCCTCGGCGCCCTGGTCACCCTGCGCCGCCGCTGACCTGCTAGCCCACCGGGGCGAGCCTACCGTCCTCCGCGCTTGCTCCGGTGTCGCTTCGCACCTCCCCCCTTGCCTTTGTACCCTAGGCAAGTATTCCCCACCTGATCCTCTCCCACAACCTCCACGACGCTCGACAAAACGCTACCCCGAACGCTAGGATGCTCCCGCGTCAACCTGGAGCCCGCCCATGGACTACCGACTCTTCATCCCTTGCGCCGGTCTCGGCATGCGCGTCTCCGGCATCGACGACCACGTCAACAAAGCGCTCTTGACCGTGGCCCGCAAACCGATCATCGCCCACATCCTCGACCGCGTTCCCGGGTCTGTCACCACGGTCGTGGCCCTCGGCCACAAGGGCGCGACCGTACGCGACTTCTTGGAACTCGCCTATCCCGAGCGCCGCTTCGTCTTCGTCGAGATAGACCGCTACCAGGGACCCGGTTCGGGCCTCGGGTACACCATGCTTGCCTGTGAGCGCGAATTGCACTGTCCTTTCGTCTTCTGCTCCAACGACACCATTGTCCTCGACAATATTCCGGCTCCGGACGCCAACTGGATGGGGTACGCAGAGGTTACCGATACGGCCGACTACCGATCGCTACGAGTCCGCGACGATCTGGTCGTGGAGATCTGCAGCAAGGGCGCCTTGGGTGACGTGAAACCCTACATCGGCCTCGCCGGCATTCACGAGTATCAGGCCTTCTGGGAAGCCATGCATCGGGGTGGGGAGGACGCGATCAAGATAGGGGAGAGCCACGGCCTGCGGGCCCTGCTCGGAGGCAAGGTCCGCGGCCGCTGTTTTCGCTGGTTCGACACCGGCAACGTCGCTGCCTACGGAAGGGCGAGGGAAGCCCTGCGCTGCCCCGACGAACCCACGGTCCTACCCAAAGGCGGCGAGGCCCTCTGGTTCCTCGGCACGTCTGTGTTCAAGTTCTCGACCGACGAGAAGTTCATCGCCGACCGGGTCACCCGGGCAGGCCTTCTCTCTCCCTATGTGCCCGAGATAGTCGCCCACCGCAGCACCATCTACCAGTACCGCAAGGTCGAGGGCGAGGTTTTCTCCCGCCGCGCAGACGCCGGACGCTTCTCCTACTTGTTGCAGTGGCTCCGCCGCTTCTGGCAACCCATGGACCTTTCTACGGAAGAACGGGGAACCCTGCGAACGGTCTGCGACCGCTTCTATCGCCAGAAAACCCTCGAACGGGTCCAGCAGTACTTCGATCGTTTCGAGCAACTCGACGCGCCTGAGACCGTGAACGGCGTGAGTATCCCCCGGGTGGCCGAATTGCTCGGCCGGGTCGACTGGGCTCGGTTGTGCGAAGCCACCCCGACGAGGATCCACGGCGACCTGCATTTCGAGAACATCCTGATCAATGCCGACCCTAAACGCCCCTTCACCCTGCTGGACTGGCGCCAGGACTTCGGAGGACTCCACGAGTACGGGGACCTCTACTACGATCTCGCCAAGCTCTACCATGGCCTGATCGTGTCGCACGGGCTCATCGAGAAAGGACTCTTTCAGGTCAAGCGCGAGGTCGACACCGTCGAGTTCGATCTCCTTCGTTCCCAGCGACTGGTCCGTTGCGAACAGGTCTTGCGCCGTTTCGCCGAACAGGAGGGCTACGACCTCGGGAAGATCCAAGTACTCACCTCCCTGATCTTCCTCAACATCGCTGCCCTGCACCACTATCCCTACAGCCTCCTCCTGTTCTACCTGGGCAAGAGCTGGCTCTTCGAGTTGTTATCTATCGATCCCCAGTACGAGGTCCCTTGATGATCGATCTGCGTTCCGACACCGTGACCCGTCCTTCCCCGGGCATGCGCCGGGCCATGGCCGAGGCCGAAGTCGGTGACGACGTCTTCGGCGAGGATCCGACCCTAGAGTTTCTGCAACAAACCGTGGCCGCGCTGCTGGGGAAAGAGTCGGCCCTGTTCGTGCCCTCGGGGAGCATGGCCAACGCCATCTGCCTCAAGGTCCACACGCAACCGGGCGATGAGGTCCTCTGCGACAGCCGCAGCCACATCGTCAGTTACGAGGCCGCGAACCTGGCCGTCTTCTCCGGGCTCCAGGCCCGCACCGTGGATACCCCGGACGGATTGCTGCGGCCCGAGTTAGTCGAGCCCCGCTTGCGAACCCGCGACCTGCACTCCCCGGGTACGACCCTGATCAGCCTCGAGAACACCCACAACGTGGCGGGAGGCACGATCTACCCGCTCGACCTGCTCGTGCAACTCCGCTCCCTTGCTTCTGCGCGGGGGTTCAAGCTGCACCTCGATGGAGCCAGGCTCTGGAACGCCCACGTGGCCACCGGGGTCCCCCTCGCCCGTTATGCCGAGCAGGTCGATTCGGTCTCGGTGTGTTTTTCCAAGGGTCTCGGCGCTCCGGTCGGCTCCTGCATCGCAGGCTCGCATGCCTTCATCGAGGCCTCCCGTAGGGTGCGGAAGATGCTCGGTGGAGGGATGCGCCAAGCTGGCGTGCTCGCCGCCGCGGCACTCTGGGCCCTCGAACACAACCTCCGGGGGTTGGCCGAGGACCACCGCAAGGCCAAGTTCCTGGCCGAGCAGCTCTCGCTGCTACCCGGGTTGCGCCTCGACCCGGCGTCCGTGCAGACCAATATCCTCTTCGTCGAACTCGAGGATGAACTCCCGACCGCCCCAGACCTATGCGCGCTCTTGGCCGAGCGGGGAGTCCTGGCCCTGCCCCTGTTCGAACGCCGTCTGCGCTTGGTCACCCACCTCGACGTCAACCAGGCTCAATGCCAGGTCGCGGTCGAGGTCTTCGCCGAGGTTCTCACCACGATCCGGCCCTGACTACCTCACCGTTGCCGTTCTCCCGCGCAGGACTGGAAACACCTCGAGAAAACCTAGTCCGGCGTGTGAAGTGCATGTCGCAATCGACCAGTATCAGTAAATATATTTCCATGATTTCATTGTATTGTATAAAACAGGAGTGGCCTCCTTCTTGCTGATGCACCCCATTGTGCCAACTCCCGGAGCCCCATGACGACCATGCACCGCTTGCTGCCCTTCCTATTCCTGCTGTTCTGGACTACCGGCCAGGCCGCAGAAGACCAAGCCGCCATCCTCCAACGCTCCTGCCAATCGATCCTGGCGTCAGCCCAGAACCTTGCCTGGGACGGCCACCACATCGAGGACGTTTGTCTCGGGCTGGACCATGTAGAACAATTGATGTGCCTCGACCTGGGACGCGAGCAACGCGGTGGGTTGTCCGAAGAGCTGATCGAGACCTGTCTCAAGAGCACGGGATACTTTTCCGCCCCCCTGTCCGAACGCAGGGTGCGCTATGAAATGGCTCGCCGCATGGACGCTGCTGCCAGAGAGATGGCCGGCAACAGTCTATGGCACCGCGCCAAGGCCAATCTGCAGTGGATCAAGGGCACCCTGGCCTTCCTGCTGTCCGGGTCGGCCGTCTACCTGCTCATCGCCCAAGACATGGAAACGTTGGCCCTGCCGGCGGCGAACACCGGGCTGGGCCAACTGGTCACCCTGGCGATCTGCGCCGGCGGACTGTACCTGAGCTGGGAGACGATGAAGGGCTATATCCTGCGCGACCTCCACCGGGAACGTTCGAAGGCTGGAGCCGATGAAGTCCTGCATTTGAAGGAGATCCTTACCGAGATTTTCACCCAGGCCCTGGTGAACCATGGACTCGAGTACGAGGTCGAGAGCGTCGAGTTGCGCTTGGTCGACAAAGAAGCCGGCCTGCTGCGCATAGAAAGCATCGGACTATCCGGCGGCGAGCAGTCCCTGAGCATCCGCCCAGCCATTGATCCCGTTCACGGCCTGATATTCAAGCTTTACGAGAAGAAAGGGCTCCGACTCCACGAGGTCGCCACCCTCGAACCCTGAACGACGCGCGTTGTGCCGTGTCCGTTCGCACCTATCCCAACGGCATGCTCTGCACCTACCCCTAGGCCACGGACCACCGGTTGGGGAGGTGTGCAAACCAAGTCAGGCTTGAGGCGACTTGGGGGAGGTTGTTATGCGACACCTCGTCGGCAGCATCAACCTCGTGCATATGATTTATTAATATAATTAAATTGTTATGAACGGCCTATTCTTTGCTAAAGTGATAGTACATTGCCATGGAAACAGGACACGCCCATGAAGACCCTCATGTCTCTGTGCTTACTCTTGGCCCTCGTTCCCGCGATCTCCAGCGCAGAACGGGTACAGCTCGACCTTCGCCAAACCAGCATGGATCTGGTGTTCATCGACATCGACCGGCAAGAACTCGAGTATCGCGCTACCCTGTCCATTGCCTTGGGGGATCGGTCCGACGAGATGCTGGAACTCTACGGGCAGCGCTACGATATCAATTTTACCGCTCAAGAATTTGGTGAAACCTTCATCACCTACTTCTGGTCGAGCCCGCTGGATACCCATTACCGAGAAGCCGGATGCCTGTTCGGCTGGAACACCGAGGACCACAAAGGCACGGAACCGGATTGGTCATGCAACCTGACCCTATGCCTCGAACCGCGCAAAGAATTCTTCGCCGTGGACAAGTCACCGGATGCCTGGAAGAATCCGACTTCGCTGCTGAAACAACATTTGTACACGCGTTGGCGCGGTCAGATGAATTGCGCTCGGCGCGT
>Ga0208968_1001279_pt1 | contig 13798 bp, 9 predicted proteins | sample RifOxyA3_FD_184031 | JGI IMG/M metagenome (GOLD analysis project Ga0208968, IMG submission 184031) | Groundwater microbial communities from Rifle, Colorado - Rifle Oxygen_injection A3 (SPAdes) | ecosystem: Environmental > Aquatic > Deep subsurface > Groundwater | place: Rifle, Colorado, United...
TAAAATTGAAGCCTTTACCGCCAATACAATTGAAATTCAGGGAAAAGAGCTGCCAATTGGCCGGAATTACAAGAATGCGGTGTTAAGTGCCTTGAATTTTACCGGTTCGGTGGCAGGTGTGTAAGCCAATTGCTATTTTGCAGAATTTGAGAATTCCAATTTTCCGCCCTTTCGTATGTCTTCGTGTTTCAGTACAAACTGACTTTCCTTGCCATTCAAATTCACTTTGTCGAATGTTTGGGAAGTGTCCTGATTATCGATCGTGATTTTGAATTTCTTTCCGGGGTAATATTTTGGGTTCAGGTTTAATTCAACTTCAGTAAAAATGGGAGAGGAGAGCTGGTATTCGCAACTTCCGGGCGAAACAGGATAAAAACCCATGGCCGAAAATACATACCATGCCGAAGTTTGTCCTGAGTCGTCGTTGCCGGGGATTCCTCCATCAAAAGCATTGTATTCGGTTGCCAGAATGTTCTTTACTTTTCGCTGTGTTTCAGCCGGATCGCCCAGATAATTGTACAAATAGGCAATGTGGTGGCAAGGTTCGTTCGAGTGCCAGTATTCGCCGGTATCAAAGAGTTCATCCAGCTTTTCACGAACTTGTTTTTGATCGCCAATCAGGTCGAACAATCCGGGAATATCCTGCGGAACAAACCACATATGATGCAATGGCGTTCCTTCGGTTAGGTAAAATGCACGTGCCAGTGGATTGTAATCTTTGCTCCATGTTCCATCCAGATGGCGGCCACGCATACTTTTGGTTTCATCGTCGAAAACATTCTGGTAATTCTGCCCGCGTTTGGCCAGGATTTGGGCATCTTTTGTCTTTCCGTATTTTGCGGCAACTTTCGAAAGCACATCGTCGGTCATGGCGTATTCAAGCGTGCGCGAAGTTTGTTCCATTTTGTGGAAAGCTTCTTTTACACTGTCTTCCAGCGGAATGTAACCGTTTTCGAGGTACGACTTCATTCCCCTGCGGCCTTTGCCATTGATGTAATCCTCACCTTCAGAAACTTCAAAAGCATTTTTTCGCATGTACGGCCAGGCTCTGTCAATATTAATATCGAAACCTTTGAGGTAAGCGTCGCCCAAAGCGGTGTTGGCATGGTCGCCGATCATAGCCGAAGTATAGCTGTTCCACATCGGGAAAATAGGCATCCATCCACCCTGTTCTGCTTTCAGAACAAGCGATTTCATCATGTCTTCGTATTTGTCGGGTGCAACCAGGCTAACAAGTGGCAACTGTGCCCTGAAAGTGTCCCACAACGAAAAATCGTCGTAATACACCTGCCCGTTTTCCATTTTCTGAATGCTTTTGTTTCCGTCGAATGCGGGGTAAGTGCCACTCACATCGCTGAATGTGCGGGGCGAAATCATCGAGTGGTAAAGCCCGGTGTAAAAATTAGTATAATCTTCTTCTTTTCCGCCTTTAAGCTTAATGGTCGAAAACGCTTCGTTCCAGACTTGTTCCGTTTCTGCCTTGGTTTTTGCAAAATCCCAATGCGGGATTTCAGCGTCGAGATTGGCACGTGCCGATTCAATGCTTGTAAACGAAGTTCCAACCTTTGCAAGAATCACATCATTTTCCTGGATGTTAAAAGCTGCATAAGCGCCAATATCCGGTTTTCCTGAAATCTCGGTTTGCTGTTTAAAATCTTCCATCTGGAAATAGCATCCGTAATTGTCAAGCGGTCGGTTGAACCTTACCACAAAATAACCGCTAAATCCTGCCGGTTGTCCCCAGCCCTGATAAATGCGGTGAACCGGATTGTAACCATAAATTTCCTGTTTTTCGGTATCAACTTTTATGTATCCCTGACCTTCGTCGCTGTTTGGAGTGACAAGAATAATGGCCTGGTCTTTTTTTAGGTACGAAAACTTGAAAAATCCTGCGCGGGCAGTTCCCGTCATTTCAACAAAAGTCATGTATTCCTGCAGCATACACGAATAGTAGGCAGGTGTTGAAGTTTCGCTTTCGTGCATTAACATGGTGGCGCGCTCGCTGGCAAAAGTGCGCAGGTAGCCAGTTGTCGGCATAATTGTAAAACTGCCGTAATCCTGTACGCATGATCCGGAAAGCCAATGAGAACCACGGAATCCCTGAATCTTGGTATCGTTATAATAGTAAGGTGAAAGACATTTTTTTTCGGTATCGCGGGTTTGCGGCGTCCATTGGGTCATTCCGAAAGGAGTTGAAACTGCAGGGGTTACATGACCGAATGCTTCCGTATTCTCGTTGTGTTTAAAACCGCTCGATCCGGTTGACTGGCTTGTCCCGATTAACGGATTGGCATATTTAATAAGATCCTCTGCTTTTTTCTGGCAGCCAGACATTAAAATCGTTACTGCCAGCATGATTGGCAGGTAAAGTTTGTTAGTAGTCATTCTCAGTAGTTTTTTAGTTGTTGGTGATTTCCGTAACACAAAAAATATTTCCAAAAATCTTCCTTGTTTGCGTGGCCTAAAAATAGTGGATTTCTTTTATTCCGTTGAAATGCGTACTCTTTTTTTATCCGGTTTATCTTGATTAAGTTTTGATTTCATATTTGAAGCAAAAACAAAACAATGAATTTGATTTTACACAAATCCATTTAATTGATATTCTTGTTTAAGAATCATTAACTTGTGATAGATTTTTAATAGTATTTCATTTGTTTGAATTACATCATGCATTAACTATTTTTGCAGAATGACAGAACATCAAATAAATATATTGCCGTCGGAATATGCTGAAAAAATAGGACTGAACTATTCAGTTTCGACTACAGATTTGCACAAAAAATCGAGTGGACAGTTTTTTACTTCAAAGTTGATTGCTGATTACATGGGTAAATTAGCCCAACACAAATCTGATCACGTGTCTATACTCGATCCGGGCTGCGGAATGGCTATTTTAAGTTGTTGCCTGATCGAAAATCTGGTTGAAAAGGGGCAAATTTCCAAAATTGATTTACAACTGTATGAGACAGATTCGAACATGATCAAAGAACTTCACAAGGTCATTTCATTTCTGAAAAATTGGTTGCACAAAAAGCAAATCGGGTTAAATATTGTTTTAATACAGGAAGATTTTATTCTATCCAATTCGGCAGTGTTTGCTCCTAACACGCTTTTTGGCAGCCATGCTGTAAGTAAATACGATTACATCATTTCAAATCCACCTTATTTTAAAATATCTAAATCAGACAGTCGTGCCCAAATTGCAGATGAGTTGGTTTACGGTCAACCAAATATTTATGCTTTGTTTATGGGTGTTTCAGCCCGTCTGCTTAACTCTGCTGGTGAATTGATTATTATCACTCCCAGAAGCTTTGCTGCCGGAAATTATTTCAAAGCATTTCGAAATTTCTTTTTTGCTGAAGTCAGTATTGCTGATATTCACATTTTTGAGTCAAGAAATAAAATGTTTAAAGGTGATAATGTACTTCAGGAAAATGTTATTATCCGGGCCACTAAGAAACGAAATCATCTTATTCAACTTTCAGTTTCTGAATGCGAAAAAGATATGAATTCATCTACTGTATCAGTGTTTAAAACGGAAGAATTGATTGATTTAAACTCAAGGGAAAAGATACTTTTTATACCATCCAACTCTGTCGAAAAAGACACAATTCATGTTTTTAAGAATTGGAAAAACTCGTTGAACGATTACAATATTCAAATCTCGACAGGCCCGGTTGTCGCATTCAGAAGCCTTGAATTTCTAGTCTCTGATTTTAACAGTGAGCTTGGATTGGTGCCATTGCTTTGGTTGCACAATATCAAGGAAATGGAGTTTGTTTTCCCATTAAAAAAGGGCGAAAAGCAGAGTTACATCATTCATTCGGAGGTCAGTCGCAAATTGTTACTGAGAAATAAGAATTATATATTGATCCGGAGGTTTAGTTCAAAAGACGATAAGAGCAGATTGGTATGCGCACCCTACTTTGCATCAAATGCAAGTTCTGAATGGTTAGGCATCGAAAATCATCTGAATTACATTTATCGACCCAACGGAGAACTTTCTGACGATGAAGTTTGGGGGATTTCAGCTCTGTTTAATAGCAGCCTTTTTGATACTTACTTCAGAACATTTAACGGGAATACTCAGGTTGGCGCTTCAGAATTAAAACAAATAAAAATGCCTCCATACCATCAGCTAATTGCGATTGGACAAGCAGTTAAACAATTGGTGACACCGAGAAGAAATGATATTGACAAGATCATAAACGAAACTTTATTAGTAAATCAAAATGACGAAAATAACGGAAGCTCAGGCGATTTTGCACGAGTTGGGGTTGCCTAATGCACAGCAAAATGAAATTTCAGCTTATACATTGTTGGCATTGTGCAACATCAAAGAAGACGATAATTGGTCAAATGCCAAACAACAAAGCTTGGGCGTTTCGAAAGGAATAATGTCATTTATTTCCTCAAACTACCAACGAGAATATGCTCCGAATACCAGAGAAACTGTAAGAAGGCAGGTATTACACCAGTTTGTACAAGCAGGAATAGTTGATTATAATCCAGATCTTCCAGATTTGCCGGTTAACAGCCCCAGAGCCCATTATGCCTTATCAGCTATTGCTTTGGAAACAATCAAGACTTATAAAACAAAGAAATGGAGCCGGGCTCTCAGGTCGTTTAAAGAGCAAGTTGGTGAGCTAAATGATAAGTATAGTAAGGGTAGGGGAATGGCTCGGGTTCCTCTCCATTTACCCGATGGAGTTGTAATTCTGTTATCTCCGGGCAAACACAATGAAGTTATTGCGGCAATTGTTGAAGAGTTTGCATCACGTTTTGCGCAAGGGTCTGTTCTTTTATATTTGGGAGATACGGAAAATAAAGATATTATTCTAAATAAGGACAAATTGGAAAGTTTAGGAATTCCGATTAACGAACATAGCAAGTTGCCCGATGTGGTAATTTTTGACGAATCAAAGAATTGGCTTTATTTGATTGAGGCCGTAACCTCACATGGCCCTTTGTCGCCCAAAAGAGTGTTTGAACTCGAAAAGCTTCTCACTGATTGTAAAGCCGGTAAAATATATGTGTCGGCTTTTCCTGATTTTGCTGAATTTAAGCGTCATACCAGTAATATTGCTTGGGATACTGAAGTGTGGATAATGGAATTTCCGGAACACATGATCCATTTCAATGGTGATAGATTTTTAGGACCAAGGTAAATCCACGTTTCCCATATAAAATTGACAATCTGTTCAAAAATAGCACGAGTTTAAATTGAGTGTTGAGCCACCCAAAAGATTCGTCAAACTACGTTTCGGAACCTAAATATATGCCAAATAAAATTAATCATTTCTTCTGAACAAAAATCAAAAAAAGGCTGCCCAATCCGGACAGCCTTTTGAAATTATTAGTAGCTAATATTATTTTTTATCAGCGGCAGCTTTGGCTTTTGCAGCAAACCACTCGAGTGGGAACGACGAAGGCCTTTCGATAGGAAGTCCGTAAAAACGGTCGAAAACAAGCGAGGATAAAACACCCAGCGAACGCGAAACCCCGAACAGAACAGTGTAGAAACTCGATTCGGTAATTTCGTAATGGTTTAACAACGCTCCACTGATTGCATCCACATTTGGCCATGGGTTTTTAATTTTCCCTGTACCTTCGAGAATAGGAGGAGCAACGCGGTAAACAGCATTTACGATGTTGATCAGCTTGTCGTTTTTAATGTATTTTTCGGCAAACTCCTGCTGAACAGTAAACCTTGGGTCGGTGATGCGAAGCACGGCATGACCGTATCCCGGAACAACCCTTCCCTGCAACAAAGTTTGTTCAATATAGTGAGCAATCTGCGGATCAGAAGGTTCGTCGGTTCCAATTTGTTCGATCATTTCTTCCAGCCAGCTCATTACTTCCTGATTGGCAAAACCGTGTAGCGGGCCTGCCAGTCCAACCATTCCGGCAGCAAAAGAATATGCTGCATTACTCAGGGCTGAACCAACCAGATGGGTTGCATGGGCCGAAACGTTTCCACCTTCATGGTCGGCATGTATCACCATGTAAAGACGGAGCAGCCGTTTCACTTCAAGCGAATCGTGTCCCATCATGTGGGCTAAATTTCCTGCCCAGTCAAGGTTCGGATTGGGTTCGATGTGATTACCATTGTGGTAAATCCTTCTATAGATATAGGCAGCGATGCGTGGAAGACGTGCAATCAAAGTCATTACATCTTCGTACATAAAGTCCCAGTAGAACTTTTTGTTTATTCCTGCCCGGTATGCTTTCTGAAATACCGAATCGTAAGCCATTGAAAGGACGGCAGTTGCGAACTGAGTCATTGGACGGCTGTTTTTCGGCAAAGCATCAATTACATCGAAAACATGTTGGGGCACGTGAGCACGGGTTGCCCAGTCTTTCGAAATGTTGATCACATCTTCCTTGTCCGGAATTTCACCGACCATCATCAGGTAAAATAAACCTTCTGGAAGTGGTTCACCTTCGGGATCCATTTTGGGTAGTTTCTCCCGCAATTCAGGAAGCGAATAACCTCTGAACCTGATACCTTCGTTGGCATCTAATTTTGATGTTTCGGTAAGCAGTGCTGGTATTCCTTTCATGCCTGAAAGCACCTGATCAATTGTTACCTGCCCCAGTACAACATCGCCATGATCTTTGCGAATGCGTTGAAACTCGGCTAAATCTCTGGTAGCCTTTTCGTAGAATCTGTTTTTAATGTATTCCATATCTTTGGTTTTTAGTTTTATTTTGAATTAGGTTTCTAAATTAGTGAATATTTCGGATTATCTCGTCTGCAAAGTCAGAAGTTGAAAGTAAAGTTGCGCCTTCCATCATACTAAACAAATCAGAGGTGACTTTTCTTTTGGCGAAAGTATGTTCCATAGCATCGTACACGTGTTCTGCTGCTTTGTCCCATCCTAAATATTCGAGTAACATGGCACCTGAAAGGATGAGCGAACCGGGATTTGCCTTTCCCGTTCCGGCAATGTTGGGGGCTGTTCCGTGGGTCGCTTCAAAAATGGCATAACCGCTGATGTAGTTGATGTTTGCCCCGGGCGAAATTCCGATACCTCCAACCATGGCTGCCAACTGATCCGAAATATAATCGCCGTTCAGGTTTAAGGTGGCAATTACCGAATGATCATACGGATGCAATAAACTTTCCTGAAGAAAAGCATCTGTAATCACATCTTTGATAATCACTTTTCCTGAATTCTTTGCAGTTTCGAGGGCTGCTTTTGCTGCCTTTTTCCCTTCTTGTTTTTCAATTTCTTTAAATTGTCGCCAGGTAAAAGTCTGTTCGGAAAATTCGGTTTCAGCCAGATTGTAGCCCCAGTTTTTAAATGCGCCTTCGGTAAATTTCATGATATTGCCCTTGTGAACAATGGTAACCGATGGCAAACCTCTCTTGACTGCATACTCAATGGCAGCTTTGATCAATCGTTCGGAACCTTCTTTTGAAACTGGTTTAACGCCGAACGAACTGGTTTCCGGGAACCTGATTTTGTCAACTCCCATTTCATTGATCAGAAAGTCACGGAATTTGATGCCTTTTTCAGTGCCAGTCATAAATTCGATTCCGGCATAAATATCCTCGGTATTTTCCCTGAAGATATGCATGTCAACCAGTTCAGGATAACGGATAGGAGAGGGGACGCCCTTGAACCAGCGGATCGGTCTCATGCAGGCATACAAATCGAGTGTTTGACGCAGCGTTACATTTAATGAACGGATTCCTTCGCCAACCGGAGTTTCGAGCGGACCTTTAATTCCAACAAGGTATTGCTGAAATGCTTCCAATGTTTCGTCGGGCATGTAATTACCGGTAAGTTCAAAAGCTTTTTGACCTGCCAGAACTTCTTTCCAGATCAGCTTTTTCGTGTCACCGTAGGCCGCAGTTACAGCAGCATCAATTACCCGCTGACTAGCTTCAGTAATCTCTTTCCCAATTCCGTCTCCCTCAATAAAAGGAATCACAGGCTGGTCGGGAACAATTAACTGACCGTTTATGAATTGAATTTTCATTTTCTTGGTTTTTAAGTTCATTCAAAGCAAACAAAGCGGCAGAGCCGCGGAAAATTTGTAGAAAAAAAGTCGATTAGATGATTACAAGGTGCAGTGCACCGTAATATCAGTCTAAATTGCTCTATGTTCCGGTGCGCTGCACCTATTAAAAAAATTTCTTTTTCGTTACTACAAATTTTCCGGTGCTCTGCACCTAATACTATTTCAATTTCTTTTGCAAATTAGCATCAATTGCATCCAGAAATCCTTCGGTTGTCAGGTATTGATCTGTTCTAATGTCGTTTCCGTAAATAAGCATGGCCAAATCTTTGGTCATTTTTCCGCTTTCCACAGTTTCGACACATGTTTTTTCGATTGCCTCAGCAAAATTGATCAATTCCTGATTTCCGTCCAGTTTGCCACGAAATTCCAGACCGCGTGTCCATGCATAAATGGATGCAATTGGATTTGTCGAAGTTGGTTTTCCTTGCTGGTGCATCCGGAAATGCCGGGTCACAGTACCGTGTGCAGCTTCGGCTTCCATTGTTTTTCCGTCAGGGGTAACCAGGGTGGAAGTCATCAGTCCGAGTGAGCCATATCCCTGAGCCACGGTATCCGACTGTACATCGCCATCGTAGTTTTTGCATGCCCAAACATATCCGCCTTCCCATTTCATACAGGCAGCCACCATATCGTCAATCAGTCGGTGTTCGTAAGTAATGCCTGCTTCAGCAAATTTTTCCTTGAAATCTGCATCAAATACTTCCTGAAAAATATCTTTGAAACGACCGTCGTACTTTTTCAGAATGGTATTTTTTGTTGAAAGGTAAAGGGGCCATTTTTTCATCAGTGCCTGATTCATACAAGCATGGGCAAAACCATTGATCGATTCATCCGTGTTGTACATGGCCATTGCCACACCATCTCCGGCGAAATCATACACTTCGAATGAAGTTTCTTTTGTACCATCTTCAGGAGTGAAAGTAATGGTCAGTTTTCCTTTTCCTTTGGTAACGAAATCGGTGGCCTTGTACTGATCGCCAAATGCGTGACGGCCAATGCAGATCGGTTGTTTCCATCCTGGAACCAACCTTGGAATATTGCTGATGATAATTGGTTCGCGGAAAACGGTGCCGTCCAGAATATTACGGATGGTTCCGTTGGGCGATTTCCACATTTTTTTCAGTCCAAATTCCTCCACACGTGCTTCGTCAGGAGTAATGGTTGCACATTTAATTCCAACTCCGTATTTTTTGATGGCATTTGCTGCATCAATAGTTACCTGATCGTTGGTTAAATCACGGTTCTCCATTCCCAGATCGAAGTACTTAATATCTACATCGAGATAAGGGAAAATCAGTTTTTCTTTGATAAACGTCCAGATTACCCGGGTCATCTCATCTCCATCCAGCTCTACTACCGGGTTTGTTACTTTGATTTTTTTAATCATTTATGGGTATAATTAAAGGTTTTGTTTACGAATTAAATCCAATGCTGAACCGGCTATAAACCAGTCGATTTGTTGTTGATTGTAGGTATGGTTCAGCATGATGATGTCTTTTGAATTATCAGCATGAACTATTTCCAAAGTTAATTGCCTTTCTGGTGCAAATTCTTTTAGATCAATAAAATTGAATGTGTCGTCTTCCTGAATTTTATCGTAATCGGCTTCGTTTGAGAAAGTCAATCCGAGCATTCCCTGCTTTTTCAGGTTGGTTTCGTGAATACGGGCAAACGATTTTACAATCACCGCTTTTACGCCCAGATGACGAGGTTCCATGGCAGCATGTTCGCGCGATGAACCTTCGCCGTAATTGTGGTCGCCCACCACCACCGTAGCAACACCTGAAGCTTTGTAATACCTTTGAACGGCAGGTACTTCGCCGTATTCGCCGGTCATCTGATTTTTTACTTTGTTGGTTGCGTCGTTAAATGAATTGACCGCACCGATCAACATATTGTTCGAAATATTGTCGAGATGACCGCGGAAACGAAGCCATGGGCCAGCCATTGAAATGTGGTCGGTAGTACATTTACCTTTGGCTTTGATCAGCAGTTTTAATCCCAACAGATTTTCTCCGTTCCATGGGGCAAAAGGATAAAGTAACTGCAATCTTGAAGATTCCGGATCAACTTTTACAACTACGGAAGAGCTGTTTTCCGCCGGAGCCTGGTAGCCTGCGTCTTCCACATCAAAACCTTTCTCCGGAAGTTCTTGTCCCGTAGGAATGTCAAGTTTTACCTTTTCGCCTTTTTCATTGATCAGGTAATCAGTCAGCGGATTGAATGTCAGATCTCCTGCGATTGCCATCGCTGTTACTATTTCAGGAGAAGCCACAAAAGCGTGCGTATTTGGATTGCCATCGGCACGCTTCGAAAAATTACGGTTGAACGAGTGTATGATCGTGTTTTTTTCGCCCTTTTCGGCACCGGGGCGCGACCATTGGCCGATACACGGTCCACAGGCATTGGCAAAAACGCTCGCACCTATTTGATTGAAAATACCAATAAAACCATCGCGTTCGATTGTAAAACGTACCAATTCAGAACCGGGAGTAATGGTGAATTCAGCTTTCGATTTCAGATTTTTATCGACCGCCTGCTGAGCAAGCGATGCAGCCCGCGAAATGTCTTCATACGAAGAGTTTGTGCAGGAACCGATCAAGCCGACTTCAATTTTTGTTGGCCAGCCGTTTTCCTTGGCAACTTCTGCCATTTTGGAAATGGGCGTTGCACGATCGGGAGTAAACGGACCATTAATATAAGGTTCCAACTCATCCAGATTAATTTCGATCAGTTGATCAAAGTATTCTTCAGGATTTGCATATACTTCAGGATCTGCAGTCAAATGTTCTTTGACCTGATTTGCCAGTTCGGCAACTTCTGCGCGACCTGTAGCCCGAAGATAACGTTCCATCGATTCGTCGTATCCAAAAGTGGAAGTGGTTGCGCCAACTTCAGCGCCCATATTACAGATGGTTCCTTTTCCGGTACAAGAAATTGATTGTGCACCTTCGCCGAAATATTCGATAATTGCGCCTGTTCCTCCTTTTACTGTAAGTATTCCGGCAACTTTCAGGATAATATCTTTTGGGGCAGTCCAGCCACTCAGTTTGCCGGTGAGTTTTACTCCGATTAGCTTCGGAAACTTTAGTTCCCATGCCATTCCGGCCATCACATCAACTGCATCGGCACCGCCAACTCCAATTGCAACCATTCCCAAACCGCCGGCGTTCACGGTATGCGAGTCGGTCCCGATCATCATTCCGCCCGGAAACGCATAGTTTTCGAGCACTACCTGATGAATAATCCCGGCACCTGGTTTCCAGAATCCAATTCCGTATTTGGTTGAAACCGATTCAAGAAAATCATACACTTCTTTGTTGATTTTGATTGCATCGTTCAAATCTGCAAGACCATTTTTGCTAGCCTGGATCAGGTGATCGCAATGCACCGTTGAAGGAACTGCAGTTTGGGTTTTGCCTGAATTCATGAATTGCAACAGGGCCATTTGGGCAGTGGCATCCTGCATTGCAACGCGGTCAGGGGCAAAATCAACATAGTCAACGCCACGTTTAAAATCCTGCAACGGCTGATCTTCGTACAGATGCGAATAGAGAATTTTTTCTGAAAGGGTTAACGGCCTGTTTAAGTGTTTTTTAGCTTTTTCAATTTTAGCACTTAATTCCTGATAACTTTTTGTAATTAAATCCAGATCAAACATATTTTTGGTTTTTATAATTGTCACTTTTCAAGCTTCATTTCTATCAAAATAATTAACAATACCAGTTCTTATTTGTTTTTTGAAAGCGCCCGAAGATATTAAAAAATATCACACAAAACATATAGATATGTATATATAATTTACAAATTAAAGCTTCTTTATTAACCGAAATAGGATGTTTTTTTTTCTGATAAAAAAAGCTGCCTTGAAAAGACAGCTTTTTTGAATATAACGAATTGTTAATGATTACATTTCGAGTTGAATGATGGTATCAACCGGTTTTTTCTTTGAATCGGGAATGTTCAGGATGACCCCAAACTCTGTTTCTTTAAATTTCACAACCGACTGATCATCGAAGAATTTGGCCGACTTTAATTTCTTCGGAAGTTTGCCAATAAACAGATTTTCTTCGTTGCATTTGAGAACATGCACCCAAACTTTACCATCCTTTTGGGTTGAAGCGCCCCATGTTGTAGGATTGATCGGGCCTTTGCGCGTTCCATAAATGGTTTCGCCGTATTTATCGAGCCATTTGCCCATCACCATCAGCGTGTCAATATTTTCAGGCTGAATTTTTCCGTTTGGCATCGGGCCTGTGTTCAGTAAAAAGTTTGCTCCGTAACCAGAAGATTTTATCAATGTCTGTAACAATTGGGTAGTCGTTTTGTAGTTTTTGTCGGCCAGGTTGAAGCCCCATGAACCATTCATTGTTTCGCACATTTCGAGCGGCAAATCAGACATTGCGCCGGTATGGTTAAAACCCATTGAGTTTTCCCCCGGAAGGTCGCGTTCGTACATCTGGAAATCTTCTCCTGCAATCGGAAACTTGTGGTGGTTACTGCCAACCAATGCTCCGGACTGATGTTTGTGGATCAAAGCGTAGGTTTCGTCCAAACGCCACGGTGCATCCCATTTGTCCCACATTCCGTCGAACCAAATGCCGCCAACTTCTCCGTAATTGGTCAGAAGTTCGCTCAACTGGGCATTCATATAATCAATGTATTTGTTCCAGTCACCTTTTTCAGGTCGGCCTGTAAATCCCTGACCGGTATTTCCGCGTGGAAAATAATCAGGATGGTGCCAGTCGAGTTGCGAATAATAGAAGAAAAGTTTGATTCCCTGCTTGTCGCATTCGTCTTTCAGCATTTTGATAATGTCTTTGCCGTATGGAGTTTTGTCAACCACATTGTAATCGCTTACTTTCGAGTCGTACATGGCAAAACCTTCATGGTGTTTGCTGGTAATTGTAATGTATTTCATTCCGGCTTTTTTTACCATCGAAACCCATTCAGCCGGATTAAATGCGACGGGATTAAAGAAGTTGGTGAGTTTTTCGTACTGTGCAATTGGGATTTTTTTCTGGTTCATGATCCATTCTGCAATTCCCTGATCGCCGCCTCCGGCCATTTGGCAATACAATCCCCAGTGTATAAACAGTCCGAATTTGGCATCCTGAAACCATTCGCGGTTTTGGAGATTTTTATCAGTTGGCTGATATCCAGTTTGTGCCATAATACTTCCGGATAAAAAGATGGAAAGAATAATTACTGCAACCAATTTTGTTGATTTCATAAATTTTAGTTTAGGTTTTTACTGTGCTGTGTTATGCTGACAAATATATACAATTCGAGAATTAGAAGGATGAATTTTGTATCTAAATTAATTCTTATTTCCACATCCATCGGACGATACGTAAAACGAAAAAATACTTTTTTTTTATCTTTAGAAAGTAACGAAATTCAGTTGTTTTTTAGAAAAAAATACCTTAATTTTATTGTAAATTTAACTTTCAAAACATTGATTTATTAGCTCGTAGGATTTGTTTAACATTAAAAATTAAACCTTGAATAAATTTATCTATTTGACTTCAATGCCTGAAGCACTAATCGCTTCAATGTTACCCCCTGAAGATTTTGGAGAATACCTTTCCACTGGAACAAAAAAGATGAACAAAGGTCAGGCAATTTTTTTTGAGATTGCTCCCGGTCAGATAGAAAAGCTGATCGATATGGATGAACTTAATCAACGATGTGTTGCTAAACCCGATGGTACACCTAAAAGTTCAGTCTATCTTTCGATTTACAAAGTGTTGGAAATGATTCCATT
>Ga0208968_1001282_pt1 | contig 13790 bp, 12 predicted proteins | sample RifOxyA3_FD_184031 | JGI IMG/M metagenome (GOLD analysis project Ga0208968, IMG submission 184031) | Groundwater microbial communities from Rifle, Colorado - Rifle Oxygen_injection A3 (SPAdes) | ecosystem: Environmental > Aquatic > Deep subsurface > Groundwater | place: Rifle, Colorado, United...
GGTATAGAGATTTTCTATTTCCGCACTCAGGGGCTTTAAGAAATCACTATGTCGTTCTTTATCGAACGCCACGCAAAACCTTCGATACGCTTGGTCCATGATAAAGTACTCTCTGGCATAGGCTTCAAAGAAGGTCAATGCACCACTTTCAGGTATCCCTGCTACGTATTTCTTCTTGAAAGCATACATTTCAATGGCCCAGAACATAGCCTCATAATAATTTCCGAATTCCGGGTAGTAATGCTTGGTTTTGCGAAGAGACATAATCTCCTTGTATTGGGTAAATTCTTCGGACCCAATGAGAAGGCTGTTCGTCAGTTTGAGAATAATGGACCGATCAACGGCTCGGAACAGATCCACCTGCTCATAGTCTGGAATATCCCATTGTTCAAGATACTCCCCGAGGTGAAGATCCGCTTCGATTTCTTCGGCCAACTTGTCATAAACTTTGGAATCCACACTGTGATGCATTAAATGATCTAAAAACACCACACAGTTAGCCTGCTTAGCGGATAATAATCCTTGCCATTCCGGAGGTAGAGTGCGATTCAGAACGCTGCTCAGTGCGTTGATTATGAAAAAGGTCAGCAAACCTTTCAACGATTTTTCCAAGGCAAAATAGCCGTAATATTTTTCGTTCAAATTCCAAAACCCATCAGAAACTCCATACTTAACAATGTTTTGCCAGACGGTATTTTCATCCTCTTGTAAAGAATTCATCAGAATGACGCGCAGCGCATCTTCAAAATCTGGAGTTGATCGTTTAGCCAGTGCCCCCAACACTCCAATATTGATCGTTTCTTCGGAATAAGCCTCTAGGGAGTACGAGGCAAAGCGAGCATACCGCTCCTTACTCTGAAAGAACTTTTCGTAGTTCTTAAAGAAGGGTCTTAGACTGCTATTTTCAACATGAAGATCGTCCATCATCAAGGCTATTTTGTCCGCAATAAACGTGTGGGAGTAGAGCACGATGTCTAGCAACCAGTTGTCAGAATCCTCCGGTTTAGCGAAAGCGGCATAGATCAAATAGTGGGAGTCCGGGTCTAACACTTCCAGCGTATATTTAGAGATAAACTTATTGGTTTCCGTCAACTTCCAAAGCTTTACCTCAGCGAGTTCCAGCTCACCTACGACCTCTTGGAAATCCCCCTCAGCATCATACCAAAATATTATGTGCCTTTTGGCCCCGTCTCGGCAGGGTGCCTGATATTTTTCGCTCAGGGCAGCGTTTATCTGGTCTAAATTCATGATTTCACCTACTGTTTTCATTCCATTTAATGCAATATAGTTGCCTTGTCCATAGTTTGGCATTGTTTTAGGTAAACAATGGACTCAAACGCCGCCTACGAAATTAACTTTTCGACTTTTGCCATCTCCTCATTCATAACCGCTATATCAAATCTCCAGATCTTTTTGTTTAGATAAAGTTGTCGATTTAAGGCGTCTTGAATGGGAATTAGCCACTCTTCATCATGTCCACTAATAATTAAACACAATTTAATCGTGTTCCCGCGCATAATAGCCTTTTGAAAATTCTGGTGAATTTCAGTTATAGCATTATCATGTCGATTAATGATAACCGATACGGTCAACGTTAAGGCGTTGAGAAGCTTATTTGAAATTTCAGTTATATAATCATCAAACTTTGCTTCAGACTCTTTGTGTCTAGGGTTGGGTGAACTTGATTTTGCTTCAACTATCCATATTGAACCATTCCTCATTATTACAACAAATTCAGCTATTTGCATGTTTTGCTGTAGTTTCTGATATATTTTTGATTTCTCAATCCTAAAAACATTATTCACTGCAAATGGACCAAACGTCATTCCTGATTCTGGTATCTCAATCATTCTATTTTACAACCTCGCTTATTTCTTCTTTATATAAGCGAATTGATTCATCTATAATTGAATTTTTGGGCATGGCAATTTGCAGATCATCATAAGCAACTTCCATTTCAGAGTTACCGTCAATAGATAGTACCGGGATAGACATATTTTTTTGTTTAGCAATTAAAGCAAGCTTTTTCAACACAAAATATGAATGACTCGCTAAGAAAAATTGTATTCCGCTGTCAGCTAAAATCGATACAATATCGAGGAAATCCGAGATCGCTTTAGGATGTAATGCCGATTCTGGTTCATCAATAAAAATGATTGATTTTGTATCGAGGTATTTATTAGCTAACAGCGTATCAAGGATGGCAATTTTTTTTATCCCTTCAGACGTAACCCCAATCGCAAACTTTTGATTTTTTCTATTTTTAAATTGCCAACGATTAGTGCTTAGATCAAACTCGATTTTTCCATCTAATATTTTACCTAATTTTTCTCTCGAGTCAGCAAAAAGTGCTTTGTTTCTACCTAGTTTAGGTTGATTTACAAGTGCACGAACAAGATCAAGATAGGTATCATCAAAACCAAAGGCTTTATCTTGTTCTCGAGATTTTAATATTATTTGAAATAGCGATAAGACTTCCTTAGAAGGTAAAAACACAGAATTGCTTTCTCGTGGGTCTGTTCTATTGGTAAAAGTCTGAACTTTTTTAACAGTATCTTTTCCGAATTCATAACTAAACTCTTTATTATCGCTTAATATTTCACAATATAACGGTTCTGTCGCCGACTTACTAACAATATCTCCAATTTTTTCTGTTTGAAATGTCCAATATAATCGTTCGGATAGAATCTCTGTTTCGTTGCGGTTATCATCACCCCGTCTGTAATCTTCAATAGTCTTTATGCAGCAGTACATAGCCTTTAATAAAAAAGACTTGCCACTTCCATTTTCGCCAATTATTAGATTGATATTACTCAAATTATTCCAATCAATGCTTTTGTTAGTTCCAAAATTTTTGAGCTTAAGCTTATTAATCATTTAGATCACTGCTCCTTAGTTCTTTTACCTCATCTTCGACCTCAGGCATTATTTCATCTTAAGTCTTTGAACATCCTCTTTGTGACAACCTACCATGTATATCCATATAATGGTATTATCATAGCACGCAGGTTCGATTTTCTCAATCCTATAGCTGCATCAAGTCAAATCTCTTTATTACATATCAAATGTTCCTTGTTCAGCAACATTTGAAGTATCCGAGCTTATTTTACTTTCACAGCAATTTTTATATTTTTTCCCGCTTCCGCAAGGGCAGCGATTATTACTAGCTCTTTTATCTACCTTTTTAAAAGTACGTTTGGGTTCCTTCACAATTTCAATTTTATTTCTAAATGTGTGTTCAAAAGCTTCCTTCTCTATTATAAAGTCTTGCTCCTTAACAGAATCAGGCTTTCCCCAATGATGCACAAAATTATACGTCCATAATTCATCTGCTCTTGCCTTGGTTATTTCAGCCTTAATATTAGCAATTTCAATCATAGCAGTGTCATGCACTTCATCAGAAATATAATCATATTTATTCAGAAAATCATAGACATAAGTCATTCCCCAGGCTATAGCAAAGGCAGACGCTGTGTTTGAAGATAAAAATCCAAAACTATTAAAAATTTCATTTCGAAATTTTTCTGGGTCGATTGTAAAAACCTCATCGAAATCCCCGAATTCATAGGGATCTTCACTAATTAAAACACCCATCGCCCCAAACCAGATCGACGCTGCAGCGGGGAAGCTAACATTCTTCTCCTCAAACATGTATTTTGAGAAAAGGAGCATTGTATTAAACAGAAATGCCGGATTAGTTTCATAAAAGTCTATAAAGTCAGGATGACCTATCAAATCCTCTGACAACATACCTTCAATGGTAACTAATTGATCTTTAACGGCAAACCCAAATTTCTTTAGGTATTTTATTATTTTTGATTTCTCAATCGTTCCACCATTTTTTAACAGTTGGTATATTTCCTGAACTTTTTCCAGGTATATGAATCTAGCATAGACGCCATCCGCACCGGGGACTAGTTTGTCTGAACCAGAAATCTTTGGGTAAATGCTTAAAGCCACGTCCAAGGCAATTTCAGTGTAATTATAAAAAGTAAGCTTTGCAAAAATATTGTAAAATGTGTCGATTGACTTTATCGGAAATGCTTTGAAACTTTCGAGATGCTTCTTTACTCCATCAAGATCTCCCATGAAAAGATAGTAATCCATCATATTCTTATCCACATAATAGAACTCTTCACCACATACTTGCTTTTGTGACACTATTGCGTCATAAAGCTCTATCATTTTCTCAAACTGTCTCTCTCTATTCAAAGAATTGAAACTGTCAATAAACAAGTCCACAAAGTCAGTTCCTTTAACGAACTCCTCAGGTAAAGTATTGCTAAATGTTTCCTTCAACAACTCACAACTCTCTAATAGATTAAGCGTTGAATAGTGCTTGTACCACTTCTTCGAATCTTCTAGGAGTAGTTCTATAGACATATTTTTATACACAGCCTTTCATTAAATGCGATAACTTTAATTTTCGTTACAGGCTTTCTAAACTTGAGGACTATTTGCGGATGCATTCTGGAGTGGATTCATTCCATTAATGTGCAATGCTTGTCTTGTCCAATGTTCCTCGATGCTTTGGGTAAACTCCCGCCTCACAATTTTTGCTCGTCTTAACAATTTGCCATTGTCTTCGAGCCGAAGATATACCCCTTCAACAGGACCATTATAGAGAACAGAATGGCATTCAAGTAAATCATGTATTTGGCTCTCGTTATTTAATAACATATCTCCCATGAAAGGTACTTCTTTAATCCCTATACTTCTAAGGGAGTTATGCCGCACATCCCTCGATACAAAGTTGCCGTTAGCTGTTTCATATATATCAAATGCTAAAAACCAATCTGGCAACCACTCATAAGGAATAGTATGTTTTGCGTAGCACCATTCACCGAAAAGAATCCGATCAGGAAATAACAACTCAAAAAGCTCTCTCTCATGCTCCTTAATCCAAGATTTCAGTTTTCTAAATTGGGCATGAGAGTCTGGGGCAACATAAGTTACAGTACTGTCTCACCATACCAAAAGTAAGCACCTAATTGTCAGTTACTTCTTAAAGCTTATCCGCAAATGTATTCATCAAAAACGGATATCCAAAACTCTTCGACATGGATTTAAGAATATCTTTAAACTCTTCAACATCATCGGCCTTTATTGCTAGTCCAAGCAATATTTTTAATTTATTAACAATATCTCCACGACGTTCGATTAAACTATCTCTATTTAAGCCAGCGTGTTCAATCGTGGTTTTAGCTCTCAAATCTTCATTTTTAGGCATTATATTAACCGTGTCTACATCAATTTCTAAGTAATTCTGTATATCATCGAATGTTGGGTCTAAGATTGGATTTTCATCATCCCATTTATTCCCTTTATATTTCGGACTATTACATACTTCGCAAGAATAATTGAGATTACACCATTCAAAACATAGGTGTGGAAATTCACTTTTGGGCATTAAATGTTCTATTCGTTCAAAAACCTGAACTCCTATAGGGGATTCACAAAAACAGCACAGCCCTTCATACATTTCATGTAACGCTTGTTTGACGTCTTCTTGTCTATACTTATCTACAAATTTTTTCGGAATACCATTAAACGTACAATGTTTCGGAACTTCCGCTAGCAAGTCAACGGTCCACTTTCTCGCATTTTTCTTCAGGCTTTCTGGTTGTGGCAATCTATCAATTTTGTGCATTTCCCTTCCCTCGTTCCTTTAGAATGTCCTCAATCGAGCCAAGTTCCGCCAATTCAACAGCGGCATCATTTTGGGGAAGATTAGAATACACATCATCTTTCAATTGATTCAATTTAATATTTTCTTCATCTGATAATTGATTTTTGATTTTCTTAAACGACAGTTGTTTGATTTCTTCAAGTTGTGGTTTTACTTCTGGCGATCTTTCGTCAACTCCCATGAATTTGTTCAAAACATCGTTTACTCGCCATCCGTAAGGAGATTTCATGTATTCAGCATCAAGCTCAATAGCTGGGGTACTAGCATCTGAGTCAAAAAGGCTTATAATTTTTTTGTCTTTACAGGAGGCAATAACAATAGGAGAGTGTGTGGTTGCAATAAATTGCACATACGGAAATGTTTGCATTAAAGCCTCAACAATCATCCATTGCCATTTTGGATGAATATGCAAATCTATTTCATCAATTAAGACAATGCCAGGGGTCCTCTCTGTAACTTCACTTTTTAATTCAGGATTTAGCACTGCCATTCTGTAGGCAATATCCGCAACCATCCCAATTAGACTACGATAACCAGCACTCATAAATCTAAGTGGTAGAGCCTCACCATCGGTAAAATAAACAAGCTCACTAGTTCGTTCATCATAGAAGATGGTACTTTCTGTATTCGTGTTTTCTAAAACCCCTATAAACTTACCTACTGCTTTTTTTACTGATTCATATTCAGCAACTTCTGATTTTTTCTGGTATGCAATGCGTTCCATTCTCTGACACCAGTTAGTCAACATTATCATATTCGACTCAGAAGCTAAGCAATCAGTGTAACCCACATTGCGCATATAATTCCCATTAAATACATCCTCCCATTTACCTCGTTTTTGTGTCCACATTCTTCCTGCACTTTGATAGCTGATAATCGGAAATACATTGTTTTTATTCTTTGTGAGTGTTGTTGCATATTTGGAGATATTCTTGGTTGTAACCGTTTTAGTTGTGCTCTTTTGGCTACTTTTACTTCTTTTCCATTCAATTTCTCTATCAGAAAAGTCAGCTACACAACTAACTACGGTAGGGGTAGAATAATCAATATCGTATGAACCATCACCCACTAAATGTCCTATACTTCTTACATCATCAGGTGTGAAATGTATTGTGTTTATACCATCAATACCTACTAAAAACCCACCTAATCCAATAGCCACTGCTTCTAATACCGATGTTTTACCCATTCCATTGTTGCCTATTATCAAGTTGAATTTATTATGAAAGTCAAAAGAGTTATGTTTTATTCCTCTAAAGTTTTCAATGGTAACACTTTTTAAAATCATAAGTTCCCCCCCTATCTGTTTAATTACAGACTATGCCGCAATTGACTATCCGACATACTATAATTACCCATTTATTGGTATAATCATAGCACGCTAGATTGACATTCTCAATCCTTTTAACTCGGTCTTCAGATCTTCGCCAACACCTTCTCAAACTTAGCGTAATTGACCACAACCCCATCATCCAGATCAATCTCAATCTGCTGATCGGCGAGATTATGAATCACTTCATCGTATTTTTTTAGTTCATCCATCTGTTTAGTTAAGACTTTCAGCCTCTTGGTCGCTTTGGTCTTTTCGGTTGGCGAATCTTCCGACACCAACACTTGATTTAAGCGCAGGAACTCTGCCTCCAATTTATTTTGCAGGAGATGCAGGTAATCCGTGCGTACCCGAGAGACCATACTACTGTCATAGCGGTGCATATACACTAGGGCATTAAACCCTTGTTCTTTGCCAGAGGTGAATAACCAGTAGATCGGCCGTTTCTTCTAGATTTTGACATGATCCATATAATCCTCAGAAATATCTTCGGATGCATTCTCTGCTGGATTCATCAGCCATTCTACCTAAGGTTGCAGCAATGTAGCCGAGATTTGTGGCCAAGATCCAAAAGTGACAAACAACACATCTAGTAATAATTTCCCATTGCAACCTATATTTCTTCAGAAAGTTTACTTAATTCTTTAAATCCATTCTGAACTGTCTCGTATTTTTCCCACGGAACAGATCTCAAAAGGGATTGTCTTTGGTTAAAAGCATCAGAAGGTGTTCTCACTACAAATACTGTATCAAACTTAGCCTTTGTCTTTTCTCTACGATGACACAAATATTTCCCGTTAGAGTTAATATTATCAATAAAAATTCTACATTGTTCGATTATGATTTTGTCAGTTTTCAATTCATCTTCCTTTTCCGAAGTTTCACAAAGTGCATCGAGTAAAAATGTCTCAATAGCCCCTGTTTCTTCGAATGGAATAATTAATGGCAAAAAATCTACTTTACTTACATCCTGACCTTCTTTTTGTAGACTATCCCTATACATTGCCTTATTCCAAGAGTTGTGCTCTATATTATTTTGAAATACAACGTTATAACTTGCAAAGCTAGAGCTTAACTTTGTAATAAATTCCTGTTCCGTTCCGACTTCGTCTCGGTCGCTGATGACTGAAATTCTTTCATATTTATCAAATGATCCCAGTCTATTAAGATCCAATACTTTTTCAAGTATATTTGGAATTTTACTTACCCCTCCAGCTGAAATAATACATAAGAAACTTCCATTAAAATGATTAAACCATTTAACATTCTGGACGCCACTATACTTGTGGATTATATTACCATATTTTTTATGTTCGTCATTTTTGATAAATTGCCAGTTATATACCTTTTCAAGGAAATACTGAATTAGCGTTAAATCAGTATTTCCCTCACATATCACTACACTCTTCATCATCGTAACTCCATATCATAATCTTCTCTTACTTGTTGCGCTTTCTTACCTGGCAATACTCGCGCTACAGTTTGATGATCTTTTTTAACTAGTGTTATAACACGTACTAAGTCGTCATTTTCAAAGTTTGAAGCACTATCAAGTAATGCATCGACAGTCTCCAAGCTATGTGATGTCAAAAACAACTGAACGTTAAACTCTTTACATGCATTGATTAACCACAAAAAAACTTTGTTTATAGCTGAGGCATGAATAGAGGTTTCAATCTCATCTACTAACAAAACTCCATTTTGAGCTTCTGCAATTCCATTTGCTAAGGCAATAACTTTTTTAATGCCATCACCATAGGTGGACAAAGGCATAGAATCCAACAAGGAATTTTCAATTACTTGACTAATTCTCCCATCCTCATCCTGGATAATCCTTAAATCGGTAATGTTTGAATCAAAAAGTTTGAGAACTTCCACAACTTTGTTCTTTAGCTTTCCATTTTTAATTACTCCTCGAAATGTGTTTTTAACAATATGGTCTATTGTTGAAACGAACGTCATGTTTAGGAATGGGGGTTTTCGATTTATACGCATTATTCTTTCATACTTATGAAAGCTTATTGGGATGTGACTTGCTTCGAAACTCATTTGTCCGATGTTATTTATTTGAATTTCCCCTACAAAACTGTCAATTTCTTCTCCGTCACTAATACTGCCTTCTCTTGCCCTTTTGTTTATCAATGGATTGTTTTTGCTTTCTTCATTTAGATCCATCAGTACTTTTTCAATTCGGCCTTTAATTTCAGACGTAATATCCATATTATTCATGGTTGCTGAAACAGATATCGTTAATTCATCATTTAGCCTATTAAATAAATACAAAAATGAATCAAAGAAAGATGCGCTCAAGCTTAGAAAATTTCTGTTCACTTCACGTAGCCTAGCAATACTTACCACATTGGTGAAGTCGTCAGGCCTACTTAGCATCATAATTGCTTCCAATAACGAGGTTTTCCCACAATTATTAGCGCCTACTAGGATATTGATATCTCCTAAATCCATAACCTCTAAATCTTTGATTCCCCTAAAAGTATTAACCTTTAGACAAGAAAGATGCCTTGCCATTGCCACACCTCATTCTTAATTAATCTATATCCATTTATTGGTATAATCATAGCACGCCGGATTGAGATTCTCAATCTATAACGCCTTCGTTATATCTTCGCCAACACCTTCTCAAACTTAGCGTAATTTACGACAACCCCATCATCCAGATCAATCTCAATCTGCTGATCGGCGAGATTATGAATCACTTCATCGTATTTTTTCAGTTCATCCATCTGTTTGATTAACACTTTCAACCGCTTAGTCGCTTTGGTCTTTTTAGTCGGTGAGTCTTCCGACACCAACACTTGATTTAAGCGCAGGAACTCTGCTTCCAGTTTATTTTGCAGGGGATGCAGGTAATCCGTGCGTACCCGGGAGACCATACTGCTGTCATAGCGGTGCATATATACCAGGGCGTTAAACCCTTGTTCTTTGCCGGACGTGAACAACCAGTAGATCGGCCGTTTCTTATACATCTGGACATGATCCTTGTGAAATCCTCTCAGTTTAAGCATTTGCAACGCAGTAGGTTACTGCATTACAAAAAGATTTCAGTTTCCCATCTAGTGGTGTCTTGTACTCAGAAATAATTCTACTTCTTTTATCATTATCGAAATCATCATCAAACAGACCGCAAATATATATTGCACGAGCTCTGACTCTTCGTAATGCAAACGAGTCTAGATCTAATTTATCGATTGTAGTATCTGCTCTTCCGTTCCCATTTACGGCTCTTATATGTCCATCAACAGTATACGAAAACAGTTTTTCGACATCTTCTTCTAAAGGCGAGACAGTCAGTTTTTCATCAAACCAATTATCCTTTTTATGTCCACAATTTTCTCTAGTTTCTTTATATCCCGAACAAGAAACATGTAAATTTGTATAGTCCAATGATAGATTTTCATAGGGTTTGACACCCTTCGGCCTAAAATGCTCTATGTGCGAATCCTCTGCATTAGGATAGGGATATGAAACTTCTTTACAACAATAGCAACATAATCCATACTGCTCATCATACAATTCAGTTTTGAGCAGCTGTTTTACCTCACCAAATAAATCAGCATATTTTGGATCTTTTTTAAATTTATCTTTATGTTCCGTTTTCCAAGCCTCAAAAAACTCTGGAGTGGATGTACGCTTATTAATTTTTATCATTATGAACTACTCCCCTAGCAATAAGTATTCTAGCCTTTATTACATCGGGGTTATTTCCATGAGACAATTTATCAATTTCATCAGCAAATCTATTCGCGTCTTCATAATTCCTATCCTGTATCAATTCAAACATTCTTGTAATTTTCCCCGTAATAACTGTATTGAGCGACGAAGTTCCCATCAATTCTTCTAATATCAGATTTGAATCCCATGCAATTAATGACTTTATTTTATCAGCAACTAATATATTGTTTTCTTGCCTGATTCCATATATATTAACCGTATCATCGATTTCGCCAAGTACTTGTGGTGAATGCGTTGTTATTATAAATTGAATATTGGGGAACAAATCTCTTAAAGTAGAAATAATTCTTCTCTGCCATGTAGGGTGCATATGAAGTTCTATTTCATCGATTAATACAATTCCCTTACCATGACATGGGTTAGTTAATGTCGGATTTGCTAAGGCAAGCCGCCTTGCCAGATCTCCAACTAACGCCATTGTGCACTTTTCACCATCTGATAATTGCTTCATTTCAAGTGTGGTATTTCCCTTAGAAATTGTCATTCTGAGTAGTGGACTTCTTTTTACTCGAAGATCGGAAAATCCATCAATCATTACATATATTGCCTTTCTTACACTTTCCAGTGGAACATCCACATAGTTAATATCTTCATTTCCCTTTATTTCATTTTCAAAATCTTCCTGATTCCTAAACCACTCAAAAAATGTTCTAAAATCTATTTTGTTTTCAATGGCTTTTTCAAATGCTGAAATCTTATCAAAGCTATGACCTTTCTTTATTCTTAATGGAATATCCAAAACAACTCTGTGAACTCCATAATTAACGAATATAGGCATATTAGCTTTATCATCTTTAAGAAAACGTTGATCAAATATATTAATGATTTCATCAAATGATTTTTGGGAGTGACCTCTACGTTTTGTCGATCTTTCCAATGACCTGCTATAAACAAAATCTTCACTTTCTCCATCCTTGTCAAAACATATCTTAAATTGAATATTTGTTTTAGCTTTTCCGAATCTAATATCCTCGTTTTCGATATTAATAGTTTGCTTATATCTACCCTGCACTATTTTCTGAATAATCCTAGCAAATAATATATTTATAGCTCGCAAAATAGTCGATTTTCCAGCACCATTTATACCAAAAATAACTGTTGTTTTGCCGTTCAAATCCAGTAATTGATGTTTGATCCCTCTGAAATTTTCGAGTTCTAAACTGTAAATCTTCATTTTGTATGCACCTCCAATATTTTTATATTTCAGCGTAATCACGTAAGGCTCATTTTTTAAAGCATCTTATAAACAAAGGGGCGGGTACGTCGTAACAAGCAGTGGGGACACCCAACAGATAACCTGCCCCTTTGTTTTTCTTCCTTGAAAATCACTTTTTGCAATAGTAATCCCCCGGTTATCTTATCCCACATTTATCCAGCCACCAGTATTATCATAGCACGCCAGATTGCCATTCTCAATCATTAAATCTTCGCCAGCACCTTCTCAAACTTCGCGTAATTAACAACCACCCCATCATCCAGATCAATCTCAATCTGCTGATCGGCAAGATTATGAATCACTTCATCATATTTTTTCAGTTCATCCATCTGTTTAGTTAAGACTTTCAGCCGTTTCGTTGCTTTGGTCTTTTCAGTTGGCGAGTCTTCCGACACCAACACTTGATTTAAGCGCAGGAACTCTGCCTCCAATTTATTTTATAGGGGATGCAGGTAATCCGTGCGTACCCGGGAGACCATACTACTGTCATAGCGGTGCATATAAACCAGGGCATTAAAGCCTTGTTCTTTACCAGATGTGAACAACCAGTAGATCGGTCGTTTCTTATACATCTGATGATCCTTGTAAAAATCCTCAGAAATACCTGCGGATACACTCTCGGCTGGATTCATTAGCCTTTCTGCCTAGGGTTTCAGCAATGTAGTCGAGATTTGCGGACAAGGTATTCATTAATCATAAGGCAACAGCCTTAAACAAAGGATATGCTTGATGCCATTCGTCCATATTTAGAACTTCAAATTTGTTTAAGACATTTCTCTTGATTACTGGCTCGTCTTTCAATCTGATGGGCAACTGCTTAGAAATCTTTTCCCTTAATTTCTTTCGAATTTTCCCATCTATTTCTGGATGTTCGATCAGTAATATGTAGACTATCGGTCGATCATTCTCATTTCCTCTACAAGCCCAATGCAAAAATAAACTGCTATAGAACTTTTTGACTGCTTTCAAAATAAATTTCTCAGTTTCCACTTTGCATAGCAAAGCACTGGGATTAGTAGCTCCATCAATCGAAGCATTTTTATATTCTAAGAAAATGACTTCATCCTCAGAATTAATTACAAAATCGACATCCGATAGAAGTGTCGTCTTCTGAGCTAATTGATGGTATTCCCAAACCTCACATTGGGAAAAATCAAACTCATACTTACCATTTTCATCTCTATATTTCGCTCCGTTCATTCAACTTAATCCCCCAAATTTTTAGCAAATACTTCCTCAAGTAGCAATTCATCCGCTCTAATGATGGAATTGTTATGTAGCTTTCCAAAGTAATCCTTTGTTTCACACTTTACTCCACCATCCGTCTTATAAAGGCTATGATATAGTACCTTATCTCCTTGTTTACGTCTTACTTCAAAGTACTTCGCCAAATTGTAATCGTGGGTAGCCAAAAAGACTTGAACTCCCCTTCGATGTAGTTCGAGAGCAATATCGACAATATTGGGTATGAGTTGCGGATTAATGTTAGCTTCCGGCTCATCCCAAAGGAGTACTGAATCTTTGTCTAAGAGCCCATTACGGATAACTTTCCAAAGTAACCCAAATTTTCTCAGTCCCTCTGCTTCCATCGTAAATCCTACCTTTAAGCCATTATCTTTTTTTACATAAAAAACATCGTTTTCAAAGACTACTTCCCCTTCAATCAATTTTGAAAGAGTCGAAAGTAAGGTCTGTTGAAATTTCGTAATGATTTTGGATTCTCCAAGTTCTGCTTTTGAAACAATATCAATTAACGTTTTGTCAAAAGGTATATCTCTCTCCCGATCTAAAGCCAACAATCCTTT
>Ga0208968_1001298_pt1 | contig 13705 bp, 19 predicted proteins | sample RifOxyA3_FD_184031 | JGI IMG/M metagenome (GOLD analysis project Ga0208968, IMG submission 184031) | Groundwater microbial communities from Rifle, Colorado - Rifle Oxygen_injection A3 (SPAdes) | ecosystem: Environmental > Aquatic > Deep subsurface > Groundwater | place: Rifle, Colorado, United...
TGGCGGTTTGGCAGAAAGCGGCGGTTTGTTGAAGTGGCGGACGCAGCGGGAAACACACTCGACATAGTTCTGGATGGTGGCCTGGGAAAAGCCCTTGAGCTTGAGATGGTCGATGAATTGACGGCAGACTGCGGACATGGGGACCTCCTTTTTGTTGGTTTAATTTAAACTAACGGGATACACAAAAAGGATGTCGGCAGATACCGAACGCGGCATGACACCAATGGCGGTTGGATAAATAGAAAGATTGTCAGGACGGCTGGTGAATATCTATATTGACGCTATGATTGTGGCTTCCGCGAAGCGGATTTGTTCAACAGCGCCAGCCCATCATGTCGCATAGGGCACGACGCAAACTTGCCAGTTTGCTACGGCATGGGGCGGAACGTTGTGTGCCATACTGCCAGCAATGCAAACCAAGGTGTATGTGAAGGCGGCCATCCTAACCGCCTAAAAGAGCACAAATCACTTTTTTCTTGCTTTTCTGTATCCAATTAGATACTTTATTACTTGTGTACATTCTCAAGAAAACTGACTATTTCGAGGAATGGCTCCTGAATCTAAGGGATGTTAGAGCAAAGGGAAAAATATTAGCACGAATCAAACGAGCAGAACTGGGAAATCTTGGTGATCATAAATACATAGGAGACGGCGTTTCGGAAATGAAAATCGACTTTGGACCAGGGTACCGACTTTATTATTCGACATCCAAAGGGATTCTTATCATTTTGCTTGTCGGAGGGGACAAATCTACTCAGTCGCGGGATATTAACAAAGCTAAGCAAATCGCCCTTGAAATTGGAGGATAGCATGCCAACCAAAGTAACCCCTTTCGACGTCTCCGAATATCTCGGAGACGATAAAACCATCGCCGAATATTTAAGCGCAATCCTTGATGAAGGCGACCCTTCGCTTTTGCTTGCAGCAATCGGGGATATTGCCAAGGCGCGAGGCATGAGTAAAATCGCATCAGAATCAGGACTTGGCCGTGAAAGCTTGTATAAGGCACTAAATGCAGATTCTAAACCCCGGTTTGATACTATTTTAAAGGTCCTTGGAACCTTGGGGGTTAGAATCTGTTTTCATGCAAGATCTAGTGATCGTACCAGACATGGAAACCGCAGAAGACGTCTAGCAATGCAACACACCTGACCCATAGGGGGGCAATCGTACTTTTTCGCCTTCCATGGCTCAGTCGTATTTGCGCTGGTCATACACAATGCTGGCAGTACAGCACACAACACTATGGATTCTTTCTGAAATGGTTACACAACACCATCCTCCGATGCGAGGCTTCGCAACCATTTTAGAAAGAGCATGTTGAACGAATCCGAGGGGTTGCGCTGACGTCAGACTATATGTGATTTGCTTTCAGTCCTGCCCTGCAAAACAGACAAGCGCCCGGCATCTCGCCACCCTGTTTTATTCCTGAAGGAAACCATACTCACGATCTTTTCCGGGCCATAAACCTCTCCAATGCCTTTGAATACTCCATTTTCAGCAGGAGTTCCCCGATCCGTGCCTGCACCCACTGTGCGCGGGCCAGGGACTGGCACTTGGGACAATGGCGGTTGCCGCAGGAATTATGAAGCGTCCGCTCATGCCCGCACCTGTCGCACTTATACACATGGCCGCCGAGCTCTTCAGTTCTGCAGGCCATGATGGCATGGGCTGTTTTGTAGTGATCCATGGGAAGCGCACCCATGGTTTGGACATAGCTTTCAAACCCGGCACGGAAAATGTCCGCTATTTCGAGCGTGCTCATCGTTTCTCCGCAGGCTTTTTCGGCGCATCGAATGGGCTGCCAACGGACTTAAGCATCTCACTGCTCACATGGGAATACTTTACCGTGGTGCTGATGTTGGTATGGCCCATAAAATGCTGGATGACAGGAAGGGGTATTTTTGCTTCGAGCAGGTGTGTGGCAAAGGTATGGCGGAGGATATGAGCGGCAACGGGCTTCTTTATACCTGCCCGTATTCCCGCATCGTGGACCAACTGCTGCGTACGGCGCTTCAAAATTGGCTGCGAACGCTTGCGGTTCTCGAAGAGCCAGTGTTTGGGCCGGAAAGAACGGTAGTATTGCCGGAGGAGAACAAGGGCCCGTTGCGACAGCACCGCATACCGGTCACGCCCGCCTTTGCCGCTATTGATGCGCAACACCATCCGGTCGCTGTCCACATCGGTAATCTTGAGGGATGCGCACTCTCCCAGGCGGATGCCCGAGGAATACAGGACCGTAATGATCGCCCGTGTCCGTATGTCAGTACAGGAAGCGACAAGAGCCTCTATCTCTTCCTTGCTGAGTACTTCAGGCACCTTGAATGGTTCTTTCATGCGGCCGAATCCATCCATGATGTGGCGGTTTGGCAGAAAGCGGCGGTTTGTTGAAGTGGCGGACGCAGCGGGAAACACACTCGACATAGTTCTGGATGGTGGCCTGGGAAAAGCCCTTGAGCTTGAGATGATCGATAAATTGACGGCAGACTGCGGACATGGGGACCTCCTTTTTGAAGGCACACAAAGTGATATATTATAATTATGAGGTTCTTTAATTGGCCATTAGATAAGAACGAGAAGCTTAAAACAGAACGGAACATTTCCTTTGAAAAAGTAGTTTGGCATATTGAAAACGATGATCTTCTAGATATTACCGACCATCCTAACAAATAAAAATATCCAAATCAGCTGGTCTTTGTCGTTCAAATTGACAATTATGTTTATTACGTTCCTTTTGTAGAATCCGAAAACGGTGTCTTTCTAAAGACTATTTTTGCAAGCAGGAAACTAACCAACCAATACCTTAGGGGCAAACCATGAAAAATATAATCTCGATAAAGAAGAACAGAAACTTCTTGAATCAATTGAGCGTGGCGAATGGAAAAGCATTAAAAATCTAAGCGCTGAGAAGAAGCGATTTCAATCCTATGCACGGGCTACATTTGCAAAAAACAAACGCGTTAACATTCGGATCGCCGAGAAAGATCTTAGCGCAATTCAGACAAAAGCAGTCGAAGAAGGTATACCTTATCAAACCCTCATGTCGAGTGTGTTACATAAATTTGTGAGCGGTCGCTTAAGCGAGAAGGCTGCATGACAGGAAAGAAATAAAGACACGGGCGCGCGAAAACCAGACGGTGGCGAAATCAATTCAAAGAGGTGCCAGTTTACGGCATACAACAATCCACATGGGGGCTCAGGGTCGCAACACAAATATTATTATCGAAGTGTTGCAACCCTTCGACCCAAATTGCATTCCGTGTCCTTCGGCAGCGGCAGTCCGCATGTCGTGTCCTCCGCATTCGCTACGGTACGTTTTCCGATCCTAACCGGCCACTGATTCCGATTTCATCCGGCCACCCGTTCCAATCGTAACCGGCCACCTATTCCGACGCATCCGGCATGAGCCAGCGCCAAGTGGCCAAGTTGCTTGGCATAAATTGGAGCACGGTACAGGAGTATTGGTAACGATATGATGCCTTGGGCTTGGATTGGCCCCAGGGCGCATTGTTATCGGATACAGTCATGGAGGAACGGCTGTTTTCATCGGCCCTGGTTCCTTCTGTCAAACGGGAGGAACTAGATTTTCTTTATGTGCATCAGGAGCTTCAAAGGCGCGGGGGGACCTTGCAGTTGCTGTGGGAGGTGTATAGGGATACCCATCCCCGGGGTTACCAATACAGCCGTTTTTGCGAGCGGTACCGTTCTTGCGGAATACGCAGTCATCGCACCTCAAGCCTCGTGCCTTCTAAATCACCCCATCTTCAATTCCATGGCAACTTCAGGACAATCGAGAGGATTGGTGTACTTGGTGCAATTGATACAACCCAGGTAGATTTTGCTGTACAGTTTTTCCTTGGAAATACGCTTAAACCCGAACTTCTCAAAAAACCCCGGTGAAAACGTGAGCAGGATGATCCGTGTAGGCTTGTATTGGAAAATATGGTCGATGACCGCGTCAACCAGGCTGCGCCCCACGCCTTTGCCGTGAAACTTTTTATCAACGCACAGTGACACAATCTCGATAATATGCTCTTTCTCGTTGCCGATTTCGGGGAGTATCTTCCACGAGACCGTGCCCGCCACGCGGTTTTTGTCCTTGTACACGAAAAACCGGTCAATGTGCGTGGCAATGTCAGACAACGGGCGCGGCAGCACTTCCTTGGGAAACCGTTTGATGAGTTTGTAGATGCCAAGAGCGTCACGAAACGCGGCTGGATGAACTTCTCCCATACCTTTTATTCCTTTCCAATAAAATGATTACTTCCCCGAATACCAAGTGCCCTTGCCTACGCCGTTCTGCCGGATAAGCCCTTTTTCCACCAGCGTCCGCAGATGTTTTTTGACCGTATTCCGGTTTGCCTTGGTTTTTAACACCAATACCGCGACCGTGACCTTACCGCGTTGCGATACAAGTGTAAGTATCGATTCGGACAGCGCGGGCAGGTCCGCATAGGCAATGACGTTTTCCTGCTCCATCCGGGCGATTAAAATGTCCTTCTGTTTCTTCATCATCTGCATGAAAAACCGCAACCATTCGGGGAGTCCGGAATGGTCTGTTTTAAAAGATGCTTGCGCCCTTCTGAGCGAACGGTAATAGTTCTCCTTGTTCTCCTCGACAATGCTTTCGAGCGAACAATAGGGCACAAACGAATATCCCGCTTTAAGCAGCATCAGGGTGGTGAGTACCCGCGAAAGCCTGCCATTGCCGTCCTGGAAAGGGTGAATGGCAAGGAAATGGACCGTAAAAACCGCGATTGTCACCAGGACGTGGCGGCTTTTATCTTGCATGGCGTCAGAATACCACGCGACAAGCTCCTGCATGCGGAACGGGGTCTCGAACGGGCTTACAGTCTCGAACACGACCCCCATGCTTTTGCCTGTTTGGTCAAATGCCTCCACGCTATTGGACAGCTTCTTATACTCGCCCTTGTGCCGCTGGTCCTTGGAACTGTATTGTAAAAGCACGGAGTGAAGCTGCTTAATATGGTTCTCCGATAGCGCAAAGTCATCGTATGAGCCAAAGACCAGGTTCATGGCGTCCGCGTACCCTGCCACCTCTTCCTCATCGCGGGATTGGAACGAACGGCGGTTTATCCGTGACAGAAACGCTTCGACATCAGCGTCTGAAAGTTTTGAACCCTCGATGCGTGTGGACGAGCCAATGGACGCAATTGTCGCTACCTTGCGCAAAACCATCAGTTGCTTTGGCGCCATATTCTTAAGCGACTCCCACCGGCCTTTAAACTCGTCTATTTCAGATATAAGCGTTGCGACATCGAGGGGAAGGCTGGAAACAGGAGGGATTGTAAATGCCATATCCATAAATATATCCATAAATACCCATATTCCGCGAGAGAAAAATAAGGGTATCAGACCCTATTGTAAAAGGCAAGGCTGTTGAGCACCAACTCCTGTTCAAAATGGGCCTGCAGGAGACTAAGAATGACACTGCCCACAACCTCGCGGTTGGGAATCGCGACAGGTTCAAGCGCATCGATTGGCAATGCCAGAAGACTGCCCAGGAAACCAAGCGTTCGTTCCGGCAGCCAGACTGAATCCGTATGCGCTATACCGCAGCTTGAACAAAGCGCGCCGCCCGCCCTTGGCGAAACCGCGGCTGTGGCGCCAAATGTGATTGACCCGCACGATATGCAGGCGTTGAATATAGGGGCAAAGCCCATGACCTTTAAAAAATAAAGCATGTACATCCAGATGACCTTGTCAACATACGTCCGGTCTTTTTCTCCGCTGACGTTGAGTCTGCGCAAATAGGCCGCAAGCAGTTCAAACAGCTGCGGCAAGGGCTCGTCTTCATGTACGGTTTTCCTGAGCAGTTCAATGCCCACCTGTGCCGCGGGAAGCAGGAGCTCGCTTTCCCTGATGCGCCCGAAATGATCTACAATGGTGGCATTGGCAAGGGTCTGTACGTCACGCCCCTTTTTAACCGAAATAATAAACTCGCATAAAGAAAACGGTTCGAGCGTTGCGGCAAAAGGCGATCCCTTACGTGAAGCGCCCTTGGCCGCCACGGACATGCGGCCGAATTGCCGGGTAAAAAGCTGGACTATTTTACTGGTCTCGGCAAACCGGACAGAACCCATGACAATGGCAAGGGTCTTTTCCATGCGCAATTATCACTTTCTCACAGTGTCCGCTGGCGCGGAGAACTTGTACACCTTTTCACCTTTTTTCGCCATGCCGTATTTCTCGCGGGCAATGCGCTCTATCTCGGAACGGTCGGTCTCCAGCTTTTTGATATCGCGCTTAATGCTCTCCTGTTCGGCGGCAAGCGAATCGAGCGTGCGCTCAAGCGCCGTACGTTCATCCGAAAGCCGGTACATATTGACAAAACCGTACTTCCCGCCGAACAGGAAAAGAAAAAGCAGAAGCAGACCGAAGATGATCGCGATCCAGGCCAGCTGTTTTGCGCGAGGCGCGTTTTGTATTGATGAAAAAAGACCCATGAGCGTATGGAAACGTAGGGTTTCCCCTCCCTATGCGCGCGTGTATTTCATGCCCGAAAGCTGCGCCACCACGCCCTTGATCTCAAGGCTCATGAGAATGGGGTGGAGCGCGGCAACCGTGAGCGCGCTTTTTCTGATGATCGCGTCAATATGCATTGGTTCGCCTTCCAGAATATCCAGCACTTTCTTTTCATCGTCGCCCAGGTTCAACGCCTGCGGAGCTGCGGTCTGACCGCTTCGTTTGCCAAGAGTAAACAACACGTCATCTGCCGAAAGCGCCGCGTGCGCGCCATCACGGATAAGCCGGTTGGCGCCCTCGGAATAGGCGCTGGTTATATTGCCGGGCACCGCGAACACATCAATGCCCTGTTCCATGGCGTATTCAGCGGTAATGAGCGCTCCGCTCTTTTTCCCCGCCTCAATAACTAGCACGCCGTGCGACAGCCCGCTGATAATGCGGTTGCGCCGGGGAAAATGGCCTGGTTCGGGCGGTGTGCCAAAAGGAAACTCGGAAACCAGCGCGCCGCTGGCGCAGATGCCGCGCAAGAGCTCCTCGCTTTTATCAAGAAACACGTAGTCGAGTCCGCAACCGAGCACGGCAATGGTGCGTCCCTTTGCGGCAAGCGCGGCCATGTGCGCGACCGTATCAATGCCCCGCGCCAGTCCGCTTACCACGCACACGCCAGCGGCCGCAAGCGCCAAGGACATGTCGCGCGCTACTTTTCTGCCGTATTGCGTTGCCGTTCGTGTGCCCACTACTCCCACCGAGAGGCCCGTGTGTGCAAGGGGAAGCCCCTGGACATAGATGACTATGGGAGGATCGAAAATGGTCTTGAGCCGGGCCGGATATTCAGGGTCAGCGAGCGTGACTATGCGGGCGTTATGCGTTCGCGCGGCTGTGAACTGCTCAGCGACAAACCCTGGCGCAGGTCCGGCGTGCAGTGCTTCCCAGGCAGCTTTGCCAAGACCTTCGGCCACGGCAAATTCCTTTTCGCCCGCGCCAAATGCGGCGCGAGCCGACCCAAAGGCCTGGAGAAGCTTCTGGGTCTTGCGCGGGCCATAACCTGGCGTGCCATTGAGTGCGACAAGTGCTTCCTGTTCAGTCATAATTCGTCCGGAAAATGAGATGACACCGCTTGATTTTCACGAATAATATAAATTATCTATTTCTTCGAGGGTAATCGTATTTTTTCCTTTTCCCGGAGTCATCAATGGCACAGCAGATATCGGCTGCAGCGCGTTCATTTCTCGAATCCTGCGCTTTGGCAAAAGCCATCACGGGCGAATCACCACAGCTTGGTACCAAATGCTGGATGGTCTATCAGGATGAAAACGGCAGTCTGCGCAAAGAATGCGCAAAGTGCCCCTATGCCGCTGAGTCGCTCAAGGGCGATTCCATCTCAGTGGACCAACACGACACCCACACCGTGGTATCTCTCGGCGAAACATTGAACGACAAACGCATTCTCGAACTGAAAAAAATCCTCGAAGGCCTTCTGGCAAAAGAAATCAAGACCATTTTCCTCGACTGCTCCTCCCTCATTGCCATCCACTCGGGCGGCTTGGGCGTGGTGCTCCGCGCCTTCAAAGAGCAGAAGGAGAAAAAAAGGAACCTCTTTCTGGTAAATCCCACGCCAGCGGTCACGGCCATACTCGAATCCACCCTGCTTTCCCGTGTCTTCCAATCAGTACTCAGCATTGAGAACACGCTCAATGTGCTGGGCAGAAAGGAAGAGGAGGAGCGTTCAGGCGAAGCGCAACGAAAGGAAGAAGAACGGAAAAAACAGCTTGAAGAGGCCCGTTCCATCAGGTGCTGGGACTTCTTCAAGGGCCACAATCCGGCCAATGCCACGGCCTGCGCCGAGTGCTACTACAAGCATGCGAACGCTGAACGGCCCTGCTGGCTCATCGTGGGCCAGGTGGAGGGCGTTGAATTTGAATATATCAGCGAAGATTGCCTCAGCTGCCCCTATTTCCTGAAATTCAACCCCGAAGGCACGCTTGAAGCAATCTGATCACGGTCTGGCAGGGTTCTTTAACACCATTATGGCCATACTGCGAAAGGGATATTCTTCCTGGTATGTTCCCATTGTCACAAAAATCGCTGATACACAGCGCGATCCCTTCCAGGTCCTCATTGCCACCATTATCAGCCTGCGCACCAAAGACGATGTCACCGCGGCTGCCTCTGAACGGCTCTTCGGCCTTGCCCGTACGCCCGAACGCATGGCAAGACTTTCCGAGCATGCCATTCGCACAGCCATCTTTCCCGCGGGCTTCTACAAAACCAAGGCCCGAACAATAATCAGCGTCTGCGCTAAATTGGAGAGCCAATACAATGGCCGCGTGCCCGATACACTTGAGGAACTGCTCGCGTTCAAAGGTGTGGGCCGCAAGACAGCGAACCTTGTTCTGGGCGAGGGTTTCGGCATTCCAGCAATCTGCGTGGACACCCATGTGCACCGGATAAGCAACAGATTCGGCGTGGTACATACCAAAACGCCCGAGGAGACCGAGTTCGCGCTCAGGGAAATACTGCCAAAAAAACACTGGATACGGTACAACACCTTTCTGGTGGCTTTTGGACAGAATGTCTGCAAACCCATTTCCCCGTTGTGCAGCGCATGCCGCGTCAGAAAATACTGCAAACGGGTCAATGTAACAAGAGCGAGGTAACACAATGGATTTCAGGATCGGAACCGGGTTCGACGTCCACCGGCTGGTCGAAGGACGAAAGCTGGTGCTGGGAAGCGTCCATATTCCCCACGGCAAGGGCTTGCTGGGCCACAGCGACGCGGACGTACTTCTCCACGCCATTGCCGACGCGCTCTTGGGCGCGCTGGCGCTGGGCGATATCGGCGTGCACTTTCCCGATACCGATCCCGCGTACAAAAACGCGGACAGCGCCGAGCTCCTTTTCAAAGTATACGACTTGGTCCTGAAAAAAGGCTATATTATAGCGAACGTCGACTGCACAGTTATTGCGGAAGAGCCAAAGATAATGCCATTTGCAGCACAGATGCGGAAAAATATCGCGGGTGTCCTCAATACGCAAGTCGAAAACGTCTCGGTCAAGGCCACCACAACAGAAGGCATGGGATATACCGGACGCGGTGAAGGCATTGCCGCCCAAGCCATTGTCCTGCTGTGCCAGCAATAGAACGAGTGAAAACAGGAAAACAGAAGTGGAAAAAAAACCTGAATCCCAATATTACGCGTACGACCTTTCCCATATCCCCACACCTGAATCCGCGGAGGCGTATCTTGAAATGGTCCGCAAAGACCCCAACGATGCTGACTCGTTTTTTCTCCTGGGCGCACTCTATCTGAAAAACAACAAGACGGTCGAATCCATGGAAATGTTTGAACAGAGCGCGCGCCTCAACCCCCAGAACTGGATGGCCAACTTTCTATTGGGCACGGTGTATCTCTCGTACGAGAAATGGGACATTGCCGTGCGCTACTATCTTAAATCATTGAAATTAGTGCAGGACTTCACCCCATTGCTCTTCAATCTGGGACTCTGCTACGAAAAGCTGGACTACCGTACCAAGGCCATCAATAGTTATAAAAACTTTATGAACATCGAACAGTCGCAGGAATGGCTGCACGAAGTGCACTTCCGCCTCCACAAGCTGGGCGTTGATATCAAAAAGGCCTGACACTCCTCCAAAAAACAAAAAGCCCCCGCATGCGCAGGGGCCCGTATATTTAAAGGTGACACCCGGATTTGAACCGGGGAATAAAGGTTTTGCAGACCTTCGCCTTACCAACTTGGCTATGTCACCAGGTTTTCATGGAAAAATCCTAATAAATATAACAAAGCAAGGCAGGGGAAAACAAGAACGCCGGTCTTGAGGGTATAAAAGACTGGTTTGCAAGCACTTGGCCGGTCCCTCGATACAGCACGCCGTTCCCCGAGTAGGCCCCGTTTCCAGACATTGGGCCGTATCGAGGGGAGGCGCACCACTCGGGGACCGGTCAAGCATTCTCAATTCTTGCCCACCAGCCCTGGTTTCACGTATATTTTCTCTCTCAACAAAAGGAAAACACACAATGGAAACCGCGACAAAATTACGACGGGGCATGATTGTCCTGTACGAAGGCCAGCCTCACATGGTGGCTGAGGCGCACCACCAGCGCACTGCGCGCGGCGGCGCAGTCATCCAATCCAGGCTCAAACGGCTCTCGGACAACAAGTATTTCGAATACCGCTGGATCAGTGACGAGAAATTCACGGAAATCGAACTTGACCAAATTCCCATGGAATTTCTCTACCAGGACGGCGACAGCTTCTGGTTCATGAACCAGGAAACCTTTGACCAAATCATGATCCACCGCGACATTGTGGCCGAAGCGGCCCAGTTCATGATACCAAACATTGTTGTGCGCGTCTTTCTGCACGAGGGAAACCCTCTCTACATCACCCTGCCGGTCACGGTGACGCTCGCCATCACCGAAACAGGTCCCAATGTAAAAGGCGGGACCGCGTCAGGCGGCTCCACCAAACCCGCTACGCTCGAAACCGGCCTGGTAGTGCAAGTGCCTCTCTTTGTCGAAACAGGCGAAAAAATAATCGTCAATACCGCTGACGGGACCTACGAATCCCGCGCAAAGGAGTGACCATGCCCATTGCCTCTGCCCTCTATTTTACCAAGGAGCACATCTGCGCGAACAAAAAAGAAGCGCCCGATGTGCTTGCCGAACAAGCGGCGCATTGCCTTGAGCTGGTGGCGGAGCTGGTGCGCGAAGGCCTGGATTTTACCTTTAAAGGCGGCAATTCACTCTTGGTGCTGCTCGAAGAACCGCGCAGGTTTTCAATCGACGTGGACATTGCCACTGACGAAACCAGGGAGCGGATCGACCAGACGGTTGAGGGCGTGGTAAAAAAACACGGACTGTTCACCCGCTTTCAAAAACGGCAGCACAAAACCAAGCCGTGGCTGCCCATGGTCAGTTATGAAATTTTCTATGCGTCGCACTTCACGGACAACAAAGAAAACTTTATCATGCTCGACGCAATCCTGAAAAAAAATACCACCCCAAAAATCAGGAAAAAGGTGGCCTGCGGCGGCCTCTACCAGTGTAACGAGACCGTTGAGCTGCCCACAATTTCAAGCATCATCGGAGACAAACTGCTCACCCTGGGCCCGCGCACACTCGGTATTCCCCTGGGAAAAAACAAGGAGGCCCAGCGCCTCAAGCACGGCCACGATGTGGCGCTCCTTGCCGAACAGCCGCTGGACCTTGATGAGATTCGCCAGAGCGTGGCAGCATGCATGAAGCAGGAACTTGAAATCCAGGAAAAAACAATGACCGAGGAAGAGGTCCTTGCCGACACCCTGTCGTTTTGCGTACAGCCCTTCAGATACGCGGAAAAGCCCGTTGACCAGGGTCTCAATCCCGCGCTCAGTGAAATTGTGCGCGGCCATGTTCCCTTTGCCGAGCATCTTTTTTCCCGCGACTATTCGTGGCAGCGCCTGCAAAAAGACCTTGCGCGCGCAGCCCTCTGCCTCACCGCCGCGGTCGTTAAAACCGTCACTAACAGCCAGTTCAAACAGGCGCTCGCGTACAACGACGCGGCCGCGTACTGGAAGCAGACCGTGTTGTGGTGGGAAAAAGACCCTGAGTAATACCACGCGCTCTGAGCGTAGCCGAAGAGCCGTGGCTCAGAGCCCGAAATACTCTTTCGCGTTGGCATAGCTGATATTCTCGACTATTTTGCCAAGCAGCGCCATATCATTGGGCAGTTCGCCGTTTTCAACGTCAGTACCAATCATATTGCAGAGGATGCGCCGGAAATACTCGTGACGGGGATATGAGAGAAAACTGCGGGAATCCGTAAGCATGCCCACAAAACGCGACAGCAATCCGTGCTGCGAGAGCATGGAAAGCTGCGCTTCCATGCCTTCCTTGGTATCAAGAAACCACCACGCTGACCCATACTGCATTTTTCCCCACGCCGAACCATCCTGAAAATTTCCTAGCATGGTGGTGAGTACTGGTGTGTCCTTGGGGTTCAGGTTGTACAGAATGGTCTTGGCAAGCGCGCCCCGCGTGTTCAATGCGTCCAGATATTGGGAAAGCCGCGGGGCAAACGAAGCATCGCCAATGGAATCAAAGCCTGTATCCGGGCCAAGTTGTTTGAACATTGTTGTGTTGTTGTTGCGCATAGCGCCCAGGTGCAATTGCTGCACCCATCCGCGCCTGGCCTGCTCCTCACCGAAAAAAAGCATCATGCCGTATTTGAACTGTGCGCTTTCGAGCGACGTGAGCTTCTTTTTTTTCAATGCCTTGACAAAAATAGCAGCCAGCTCCTTTTCAGAAACCTCTTCAGCATACACTGTTTCCAATCCATGGTCAGAAAGCCTGCAACCAAGGGTGTGGAAATAATCGTACCGTTTTACCAGCGCTTTTTTGAACGCAACAAGCGATCCGATATCAACATTGGCCGCAACAGCGAGTTTTTGTACCCAGGGAACAAAGACATCAGGCGTATCGGCCATCATGGCCTTGTCGGGCCGGAACGTGGCATATACTCTGGTCTTGAAACGCGCGTCAGCGTTTATAATCTTGTGCCATTCGAGCGAATCAACTGGATCGTCCGTGGTGCATATAAGCGCTACGTTCATGCGCGTGATAATGCCGCGCGCGCTGAAACCAGACCCCTTGAGCAGGTCGTTGCAGCGCTCGTAGATTCCCCTGGCTGTTTTTTCATTGAGCACCTTGCCAATAATACCAAATGGACTTTTCAGTTCAAGGTGCGTCCAATGGTACAGCGGGTTCCGGACCGTATAAGGCACTGTGCGGGCCCAGGCCACGAATTTTTCGGAATCAGAGGCATTGCCGGTAATATATTTTTCAGCAACGCCATTGCTGCGCATGGCCCGCCACTTGTAATGGTCGCCCGCAAGCCAGATCTGCGTCAGGTTTTCAAATCGCCGGTCCTGGGCAATGTCTTTTGGCGACAGATGGCAGTGGTAATCGTAAATAGGCATGCGCGCTGCATGGCCGTGAAAAAGTTTCTGCGCGGTTTTTGTCCGCAGAAGGAAATTCTCGGTTATAAACCCTTTATGTCGAGTAGGCGTCATAGTATCTCCTTACAATAAAGTGTATTTATCATGAGAGACACCTTACGCCCCTCACAGAACCGGACTTGCAGATCTCCCACATCCGGCTCTTCAACGAACATCACCGAACCCCCTGCAAGACATAAAGATTGCACATAATTCGTGGCT
>Ga0208968_1001303_pt1 | contig 13674 bp, 10 predicted proteins | sample RifOxyA3_FD_184031 | JGI IMG/M metagenome (GOLD analysis project Ga0208968, IMG submission 184031) | Groundwater microbial communities from Rifle, Colorado - Rifle Oxygen_injection A3 (SPAdes) | ecosystem: Environmental > Aquatic > Deep subsurface > Groundwater | place: Rifle, Colorado, United...
CATCCCCATTCGAGGAGTACGCCTCGAGGGCTGCCGACGCATATTTCGAAATGCTGCTGCGGTGCAGGTCGAAGGTAGTGATCAAGTCCACCATCCAGGCCGGCACGCGGGACGAGTAACACTTGAGTTCTAGGATCAGGCCGGCCGAAGGGTCGCGGTTAACCACCGGATCGTAGCTTGCAAGCTCTTCGAGCCGCGTTGAAAAATCACTCTCCTCGCACCGTCGGTACCGCAAGCCCTGGTCGAAGGTCACCCTGGCATAGTCGTCGACCGTACTCACGTAGGCTTTGCGCGAATATTGGACCAAGACCTTGGGTTCCAGGGCGAAGGTGTGGAAGAGGGTTTCGAAGGTAGAAACCGGCCCGTTCTTCTGCTCCAGTTCTTGCCGCTCTGTACCGACGAGCCAGGGGAGCCAGTCTTCTACCTCCACACATTGTCTCGATTTGTACATCACATTGCTGACCTTGCGCTTGACCTCGAGGAAGAAGGGGGGCCGGTAGGTAGAACCATAGACCCGGACCCTGGCATTGAAGCGGTCCGGTGCATTGTTCAAGCGAAGGTGCAACAGCCTGAAAAGAGGGGTGTCGAGATACAAGCTGGTGATAAGATAGGCCCCATCGGGACTGGCCGTACTATGTTCGTCGGGAACACAATACGGAGCGAGGAAGGCCTCAAGTTCACCCTGGAGAGAGAGGGGTAGGAGGTACTTCAATTCATGGCGCTCGTAGAGAGAGGTGAACCGGCTCATGGACGTGCACCGCGGGCCAAGAGGTTGCGCAGTGGAAGCCGGGCCAAATGGCCGAGCTTCTCGAGCAAGGAGAGGTAGCGGGCGAGGATCTCGAAACGTTGTTCGATGAGACGGACCTTCTGTACGAGGGTCGCCCGTTTCAAGGTCAAGAGAACCGCGGGATCAGTGCCCTCGGCTGCCTGATAGGTGGAATAGGCATTGGTGGCGCGACCACTACGGAAGGATTCCTGTAACAGGAGGTATTGATCGATGGAGCGTTGCAAGCCGATCCGCTCGCGCTGAACCTCCTTCGAGTAATTCCTTCGGGTCACGGTTTCGTCGAATTCCTTGTCCAGGTACTCGATCCAGCGGCGGCTTGCCTTCTCGCCGTTGCCGCCGACGAGGGGTAAACGCACCGAGAGGGAGAGTGAGACGGCAGCCCCCAGGTCCTCGTGGTCCTGACTATCGTACTGGAGCTGGAAGAAGGAGAGGAAGTCGCGATCGCTTGCCAACTCGTAACGGTAGGAGGCCTGGGCCTCGGCAGAACGCAGAGTGGCCAGGGCCAGGCGGGGCGGTACCCTCGAAACATCAGCCGACAGGTCGTGGAGGTTGGCGCTGAGGTCTTCGACCTCGAGGAGGAGGCTTTCGTCGAGGTCGAGGGTTTCTCCCGCGGGGAGGTATTCGCGGAGTTGGACCAGGAGCTCCTCCTTGCGCAAGGTCTGCCGGTGGTGATCGAGCCGAGCTTTATTGAGATCGCTCTCGGCCTCGATCAGGTCGGTGACCCGGGCGTTGTCATCCAACCGGAGCAGTTGTTCGAAGAGCGTGGTCCGGTCCTGCTCCAGAACGACGAGTTCCCCATAGAGGGAGGTCAAACGCTCGGTTTCGAGAACGTCCAGAGCAAGCAGGTAGCGCTCGTGCAGAGCGCGCAGGAACAAGGTATCGCGTTCGACGGACAGGACCTTGCGCTCATTGGAGAGCAAGTCTTTGTAAGCAGAGGCCTCTCCCCAGCCTTTGGGATAGAAGCGGAGAGCATAGCGTTGCCGTGAGAGTTCAAAACGATCGGTTTCGCTGCGGACCTCGACCTTTTCCAGGGGGCCGCCGGGTTCGAGGGTGGCGAGACTGGACTCGACCCTGCGATGGTGGTCGAGCAGGGGGTCGTTCTGGGCTCCGGTCACGAAGGCTTCCAGAGTCACGGCCTTGACCGGGACAGGGATCCAGCAACACCAGAGCAGGAGAACGAGAGACACGTCGCGGCTCATCGAAGGGTTGCCTCCTCTGGTGGGTGGGATTCGGGGGCTGAGCGGGGTTCTCGGGAAGCATCGGTATCGGCGAACAGGGACTCGGGGTTCTGCCGTTCCCCCCGGACCTGCAGCAGAGAATCGAGGAGTTGTTGCAGGGAGCGGGGATGATCGAGCGTGATGGAAACCTTCTCGCCGAGGACGAAACTCGTGTTCCTGGGGAGCTTGAGCACCACTTCGCGGCCCCACAGGCGAAGGTCCACGTGTCGGCAGAGTCGTTCGGGGACCTCGACGATACGGCTACCGACACCGACCACGCTGGCAGGGCTCATGGAGTTCGAACCACCGAGAGAACGGATCACGGCCTCCTGGCCGACCCTGACCGCGAAGCGTTGTTTTTCGACTACGTAACCCTTGATGAAGGAGGGCGTCTGGGCCGAGAAGGTCAGGATCGGTGCAAAGGGAGAGAGGCGTTCGCCCGGCTTCACGTGCACGGTACTCACGATACCGTCGAGCGGTGCAACCACGCGCAAGTTGCCGTTCTCGGTTTCGAGGTTGCGCAGTTCTTCGTTGAGCTTGTCGAGCTGCAGGTCGAAGGGTTGGACTACGGCCCGGCGTTGACGTTCCAGGGTCGCCCTCCGCGTTTTACTCTTCTCGGTGTCGAACCTCAGCGATTCCTCGAGTTGTCGGCGCTTGAGGGCCAGCGGGCTGAGCGTGGACTCGGTGGCAGGCTCGGCCGGGTCGGCTTGCAAGCTGGGCAGGGTTGCCGAGAGTTGCCGGTTCAGCTCAGCTCGGTTCTCCAAGGTGGCCAATTCGTGCAGGAGGCCTGAACGTTGCGCCTCGCTTTCGGCGCGGAGCTGCAGGAGTTCGGCTTCAACCCGCTCCATGGCGTCGTTGCGCTGAGCGGCAACACCGTCGAGGTTCAACCGGAGCTGCCGGATGCGGAGGGCGAGGTCGGGATTGTTGAGTTCCAGCAGGAGTTGGCCCTGATATACGCTCTGCCCCTCGACCGCATGGAGGCGCACGATCTCCACCGAGGTTTCACGGGTGATAACCAGTTCCCCGCTCTCGGCAATGCCATAAAACGAGGCCGACTGCAGGTTCGAAGCCAGGGCCAGGGTCAGTACGGCCAGCAAGCACGCAACCCACAAAAGGTGGAGCACGTAGCGTTTCATGGCAGCACCTCGGAGGATCCCGGGGTAGTAGCTGCAGGGCTGTCGGTCCCGCCGAGGAAATCGAGGGCGGCGGCACGACGGGAGGTCAGGTGCTCGACCAGGGCCTCGACCGAGGTATCGAAGGAGGTTTCGTCCTGGAGCAAGCTCATGCCCGAGGACTCGCCCTCGGGTCCCGTCACATGCGGCGCAATGAGGTCGTGCAAGGTCCGGAGGCGTTGCTCGAGGGCCTTGGGTTCTGGTAGGGTTTTGACCGCTTCGGCGACCAGTTCGACATAGCGGGCGTAGTAGTCCGGATCGTCGAGCAGGAAGCGGATGAGCGGCCAGTCGGAACCGACCGTGCCGTGGGAGAATTCGACCGAGGAACGGGCCATGCCTCCTGACATCAGCGCCATGTTGTTGTCCCAGGGAAGCCAGTGCAGGAGGTCATCCCCGGGGTCGTGGTAGAGGTAGAAGTTGTGGGCCATGCTCCCGTAGGTGTCCCAGTTGACGAGCAAAGTATTGACCGCCAGCCAGCGAAGGAAGTCGTCGACGTCGAAGACGATTTCCAGGTCGTGCCGCCAAGCCGCTCGATCCGAGGAGTCGTCGTTCAAGGCGGTTACCAGGGCCTCGATATCGCGGTAGTCGGCTTCTTTCGTGTTGTTCTCTTTGTCGAAACTCTCCTCGGCGAAGCAAGAGAAGGTAGCACAATTGCCGCTCGGTTTGTACAGGTTCCCACCTTCTTCGAGGAATTGCGCCCGCAGCATGGGGCCGTCCGGGAGCTCGACCGCGGTGTAGAGGCCGAGATACTCGGGGCCGTCACCGTGATCCACGACGACTCGGTAGAACGCTGTCCTCGCCGCGGGAACCCCGGCTTCGCGGAACAGGTCGGCCGTGACCTTCTCGCGAAGGTAACTGTCGTCGCTCCAGTTATTGGCGAAACTCAGCTCGTCGAAACCATAGAAGCGTTGGTTCTTCACCTCCTCGACGTCGTTCTCGAAGTGATCCAGGTCGAGCCGGAACCCCAGCTTGAGCGAACCCTGGCTCCAACTCGAGGCCAGGGAAGAGTTACCCTTGTAGCGAAAACCGACATGCTCCCAGGTCTTGCCGGCGTAACGCAGGGTGCAGGACTGCCAGATCGGGTTACGTGAAGCCATTTCAAGATTACCGGGTCCACCACGAACTTCTCCTCCGGCACCTTCGAGATGTGACCCCTCCGGTGGTTGATCGCCGCTGAGGTCTCCCCATGCAGGTGGGGCACCACCGGGAATGCCCCCTTGTTCCGTACGGACGACAAAGGCATCCTCGCTCGCGTCTCCCGGTAGAATCGGGGGGAACCCCATCCCCCCTCCGAAACCTTGGGGTGGCCGGACATCTCCGGACACGTCCCGGCCCGAACCTGGTTGGAAGGTAGCGAGGTCCGGACTGCAGAAGAGGTCTTCGCCCTGGGCTATGCAGGTTCCCTTGAGAGTCTCTTCGCCGAGATCGATCGTGCAAGCGGCATCGACCGTGGCGCCTGCGCAGGCGGCAAGGGCCTCGACCGGAGCTATCATTCCGACCTGGATGCGTCCTGGTACTGCTCCACCGGGGGGTGGGTTCGCGCCCATTGCGGCCTGGTCCACTCCGGGACCGGTGAAGGTTCCGGGGTCCCCGTAGAGTTCGGTCATATCCTCTTGCAGCGTCTTCCAGGCCGAGGAGGAGAAGCGCAGCTCGAGGGTATGGACCACGCCCTCCGCGAAGACCACGGCGTAGTCGGCCGAAGCGTCATTGCCGTGGCTTGCTTCGGACCAGCCTCGAGGCAGGTCGTCCTTCTCGCAGCCCGGGAGGAACCACGCGAGCAAGGCCAAGAGCAACGGCCAGCAGGTTCTCGGTAAAAGGATAGTGCGTTGATGGGTCACTGGAGTAGAACCTCCCCTGGTGTCATGACGCGAACCCGGGGGCCGACGGCTTCGGAACCCCGGGCTCGCGAGAAACTCCTGCTCAGCGACCCTGACGCAGCCTCACCTGTCGACCCTGTTCGAGTTGCTGGGTCGTCGGCTCGCTCAGCTCCTCGAGGGCGTACGGACACGTTCCGGTGCCAGTACCGTGCATGGAACGCCGCCCCTTGCCCATACCGGCTCCGGCCATATTCCTGCCTCCTTGGGGCTCGCGGCCGCAAGCTGCTGGAGCTTCCAGTTCATCGGATCGGGGTTCCCGATGCTCGGCCATGCGCAGCTCGTGTTCCTCGAGCACGCTCTGCACCAGGGCTTGGAGGTCGCAACTCTCGGCTTCGAGACAGGCGGCGAGTTGCTGCCAAGGGGAGACCGGGGTCCCACCCTGGATTTCTCCGGAGCTGTTGTGGCGGGGTCCGCCCCTCCGGTGCGTACCGCACGGAGGGAAGGCGGCGGCATCGTCCGTAGCTTCGACGAGTTCACCGGCCGCTTCCATGCTCGCGGCGAGCTGGGCCCGGAGCAGGGCCTCGAGGTCACAGGTTTCGTCTTCCAGACAGGCTTCCAACGCGGAGCGATGGTTCTCTACCAGGGCCGAGAGCTCGGCGTCGGCTTCGGAGGACTCGACCTCGGTGAGTACCTCGTCCGTGGTGGCATCGCCCTCCTCTTGGCTCTTGTACCCGAGTTGGCCGTCGGGAACAGGGGTGTCGGGGGAGCATCCTTGGACCAGACTTGCACTGATGAAGAGGAATGAAAGCACGTACCGCATGGTGGATCTCCTCGAGCCCTTCGGCTCGCAACGGTGGAACACCTTCCGAGTATGGAGCTCGACGACCAGGTAAGCAAGGGGTGGAAGGGAATTCATCGTACTCTCCAGGATACGTTCAGCAAGATATTTTAGAAAAATAAGATTATTCATTACTGTAGGTAAATGGTGTTTATAAGAAAAATAACAATCATCAATGTTCAGAATGGTGGTGGCGGTGTTGGAGCATGGCCACCCCGGGGATGCAGGCCCATGGGACCATTCGGTTGGTGGTAGAGGATCTCGTACCGGTTGTTCTGGTGTCGGACCAGGGTGCGGATATGGATAAAGGGGCGCAGGTAGTAGGTCCCGTCTCCGAAAGAGAGGATCGATTCCTCGGCGTTGAAGTCGAGCACGAGGAGGTAACTGGCCTGATCGTCGATGACGAACATCCCCATGATCAACAAGGCCGGCATGAGCGGGATCAGGGGGTAGACCTCACCGTCGAGGACCAGGGTGTTGTTCTCCCCCAGGACAATAGCCAGACCGTGGTAGATCCCGTTCTCGGGTTCGATGAAAGAAAGGATTGAGGTGTGGCCCTCGGCCACGGCGATGAGGTCGAGCATGGTGCCGGGTTCCAGGGGAAAGGTGAGTACCTTGGGGGGGCGCAGGGTGTCGGGGGGGTTGAGCTGGAGGCCGATGGTGCGAAGCTCGAGGTTGATGCTGGAGATGCCGTCTTCGGCGTCGGCGCTGGCATCGTCGGTGGCCAGGAGCAGGAAGCGGGGGCCCGGCTGGGCAACCTGCCGCTCGATTTCCTCTCGTTGGTCGCCGGAGATGTACTTGACGAACGAGGCCTCGTCGTCGGCGTCGAAGGCGATAGGGTTGCCGACATGGGTCCCTCCGGTCATGTCCTGCTCGATGATGACCGGGTTGCCGACATTGGTTCCTCCGGTCAATTCCGAGAGAAGCAGGTCCGCGCTGGTCTGGTTGGACGGGATGGCCGAGGTGCGAGGGGTATCTGCGGCCTCGGCTAGTTCCGGATCCGAGGCGTTCTCGGTGCATCCGAGAAGGAGGAGGGAGAACAACAGAAAGAGAGCGATCATTCGGAACATGGAGAACCTCCACAAGGCTCCGAGGGTTTCGGCTCGTCGCGCTGGATGAGCGGGAAGACCTGGAAGTTGAACTGATAGATCCTTTCTCCGCGGTCCTCACCGGTTGCCAGGGCAAGGATCTCGTCGCCGAACTCGACCAACCGCTTTTTAATCGTCTGGAATTGCCGTTCGGTGATGCCGAGGGTCAACGAGGAAATGTGCCGCTGATCCGAGGGGAACCGTTGGATGGCCTCCTTGGCCAATTGGATCATGGTCTCGTGATAGTTCTTGATTGATAGGTCTCGTACTTCGGCTTCGGTGGTGAGCGACGGTTCCCTTTTCTGGTAGCGGCCTGCGTCGTCGGCTACGACCAGCCCCAGCTCGAGCAGGACCTTCAGCGCGCGTCGGGCCTCGGTAACCGTGATCGGAGGGTTGAGCTTCTTGGCGATCCATTCGGGATCATCGCGGAAACCGGGCAGTTCGACCAGCTCGCGGACCACGGGGATGAACCAGTTGGAGAAGTAATCGTACTCGAGTTTCTGGAGTTGTTTGACCGACCGGAAGCGGGTATTGCGAGCAACCTTCTCATAATAGTAGTTCTTCTCTTTGAGGCTCTTGCTCTGATTGAGGAACACCAGGTTCTCGAAGAATTCGTGTTCCTTCTTGGTATGCCCCAGGGCCCGGGAGAATTTGAACACGCTCTCGCGGGACAGGTTGCGCTTGTTGTTGATCACCAGTTGCAGGAACGAGGGAGAGGAGATCTCGGCCTTGCGGGCGAAGTAACGATGCGACCAGAACGGTTTCTCAGCCTTGAGCTGCTCGAACTTGGCGCGCAGATAGGCCCGGTAGTCGTCGAAGTCGAAGACTGAAACGGTAGTCGCCTCACTCATGATCCCACCCGTGTTCGGATCCAATGACTTCCACATCCCTTCGTTTTCCACTACTCTACAAGCATAAGATGTTATAGTAAGTTAGTGAAGAGCACAAGATCAAATATTGTACTCTCGAGGATACGGTATCCGAGGTCTTACCTCGGGCTGGCCACGGCGATACTCGTCCTGATTGCCCTCACCCCACGTTCACCCGATCCTCGTGGCTGAAACCGCAGTTGAGGACGAGGTGGCAGTTGCGCGAGCAGGTCGCCAGCGCGGCGGTGGCCTCTTGCCACCGCGCAGAGGTGAAGAGGTTTTCCAGACCGGGGTCGCCGGCATGCCCGAGGGGTTCGGTTCCTTCGAGGAAGGGGCACAGGACCAGGGTGCCGTCGCAGTTGACGTTGAGAAAATCCTGACCGAGCGGACAACCGGGACGGGTCCGCACATAGGTGGTCGGGTCCCGGTAATAACGGGCGAAGGTCCGGAGCTGCGCGACCGGGTTGGCAATTTTCCCCCTGGCCGCGCGGGCGGTGATCACGCCCTCCAGGACCTTCTCGACCGCGCCCGGGTCCTGGGGCCAGAGATGCTGGTAGGGACCGCGGAACCACGCGGGGTCAGGAGTACTTTCGTGCGGGGGAATCAAGGCCAGCAGGTTGAGCCCATGGAGGTGGTCGTGCTCTTGGGTGAAGGCCACGAGCCGCGGTATTTCCCCCAGGTTGGCGGCCATCAGGGTCGGTTGCAGCTCGAGTCGCAGCGGTGCTCCGGCGGCGGCCAGGGCTGCGATCGCTTCCAGGGCTCGAGCATGGGCGCCCGGAACTCCGCGCAACCGATCATGGATGACCGGGTCCATGGCATCGAGCGACAATGCGACGTGGTGCAGCCCGGCACCGATCAGTTTTTCCAGAACGTTGCCCCGCAACAGGTAGCCGTTGGTGCAGATGGCGGTCGTCATCCCACGGGCGGTAGCCGCGGCGACCAGCTCGGTGAGGCCAGGGTAGAGCAGTGGTTCTGCACCGGCGAAATTGATTGTGGTCCCGGGCGCGAGGGGAAGGACCTCGAGCAATTTCAGCCACGCTCGGTGCGGGAGGTGAGCCTCGGGAGGAACTTGGTTACGCCACTTGAAGCACATGGCGCAACGGAAGGTGCAATTCTCGGTCAGACTCAGGTTGACCAACCGCGGGCCCTCTTCCACGAGTGGCCGCAACCAGTCGGTCTCGAGGTCGTACCGTTGCATCGCCGAAGCCAGGATTCGAGCGATCGCCGGGGGTAGGTGCCGAGGGAGAGGCGCCCCCAGTTCCACCGCCGCGGCCAACAGTCCGGCCTCGCTGTCCGGAGTAGGAGGTAGGGCTTCGAAGAGCCGGCGAGCTGGATCGGCGCGACGCAAACTCAACAATAACCAAGCCATATCCCTGGCCAGGTGAAGAGGAGGGGAAGCCTCGCCGTGCTCGCGCAAGGCTCGAATGCGCTGGGTCACTACTCCGACGATCGAGGGGAGGTCGAACCTAGGCGGCGGGGGTTCGGGCAGGATCAACCGGACATAGTAGTCGACGAGTTCGTGGGGGCGCCTCTGTCGCAACAGCTCGAGCCCGTGGGAGAGGTGGTGCGCAGATACCCGTTCCCCGGGGTCGGTTCCCGGAGGGGTTGATCGTTTTTTTTTACCTCGAAGGGATACCCGGCCTCGAAATAACAATTGAGCAGGAAGTGGCAGTTGTCCTCACAGTTCCGGATCGAAGTCCGGGCCTTCTCGGCCGCGGCCGAATACCACAACTCCCGGACGTCGGTGCCCTCTTCTGTGATGTTACCCAGGATGTCCCACTTGAAGCAGCAGAAGACGTCGCCGACCGCGCTGACATGCAGGGCCGTGTCCATGTTGCAGGTCGAGGTTTTGACGAAGCTCTCCGGCTCGCGGAAGTACTGCCGCTGAGCCTCGAGCTGGGGCAGCGTGTTGGAAATGAGAAAGCCTTCCCGACGGAATTCTTTCAGTTTGTTGAAGATAGCATCGAGTCGGGCCTGATCGCGGGGCCACAGGTCATGGCACTCGTCGCGGTCGTACCAGGCCTTGTCGAAGCGTTCCTCGCTGTTGTTCGGCTGCATCACTGCCATGAACAAGATGTGGCGCAGGCGGGGATCGGTCTTGACCCAGTTGTAGAGGTCGAGAATCCCGGGCAGGGTCGGTTCCATGATGATGGAGCAGATCCCGATGATGAAATCGTCATCGCGGCGGTGGCGGTGAAGGTGGTCGATGGCAGCCAAGACCCTTTTATGGGTACCCTCGACCCCGCGGAAGGTGTCGTGGATCTTGGGGTCGAGGCTGTCGACAGAGAGGATCATTTTCGAGAGCCCGGAGGCGGCAATGCGGCGGGCCAGTTCGTCGTCGATCAACCAGCCATTCGAAGCGATGGTGGTGGTGAAACCGAGGTCCGCGGCGTGACGGACCAGCTCCAGCAAGCCGGGCAGCATCAGGGCCTCGCCTCCCCCGAAATCGATCTCGAAATCCTCGTCGGTGAGGTCGCGGAGCTGGGAGATGACCCGTTTCCATTGCTCAAGGGTCGGTTTCCGCTGATCCCGGACATAGAGGTCGGATTTCCATTTATTGCACATGCGGCACTTGAGTACGCAGGTATCGACTACGCCCAGGCAACAAAAACCGGGTTTGCGGATGGAGGATGTATCCACCCCCGCCGGTTTGAGGCCGGAGAGGTTCTCGAAACCGGCGCTGATACGGGGCCTCAAGCGAGAGAGGCGGTCACGGAGTTCGTGCGTGAAGGAAGACATCATTTTCCTCGGGCTGATAGTCTTGCCGAGCCCGCGCCGTGCCATGAGGCGCTCTCGGGCAAGGACGGATGGTACGGCAGGTGGGGGCGGATGTAAAGCCCGCTTTCAATCGTCGTTCCTATCTGTTAGAGGGGAGGCCGTGAACCCGAGGTATGGAGGAGGTCGAGATGGAAGCAAGATCCTGTCAGCGCGTGCGCACCCGCGTGGCCCCGTCCCCGACCGGCGACCCCCACGTTGGCACGGTCTACCAAGCCCTGTTCAACTACGCCTTCGCCAAGCACCACGGAGGGGATTTCCTGTTGCGTATTGAAGACACGGACCAGACCCGTTCGTCGCGAGCATCCGAAACCGCCATCTTCGAGGCGTTGCGCTGGGCGGGCCTCGCTTGGGACGAGGGGCCGGATGTCGGGGGACCCTGTGCGCCGTACCGACAGAGCGAGAGGACTGCCATCTATCGCGAGCATTGCGCGCGTTTGCTCGAGAGCGGAGCGGCCTACCGCTGCTATTGTACCCCAGAGCGGTTGACCGCCTTGCGTCTCGAGCAGCAACAGGCCAAGCAAACCACGCGGTACGACGGGTATTGCCGGGACCTGACCGAGCAGGAACGGCGGAGGTTCGAGGTCGCAGGAACCCCCTACGTGGTGCGGTTACGTGTTCCTGACGAAGGGGTCTGTCAGTTCCCCGACCTGCTCCGTGGCGTGGTCGAGCTCGCCTGGGACAGCATCGACGACCAAGTGCTCCTCAAGTCTGATGGTTTCCCGACCTATCACCTGGCCAACGTGGTCGACGATCACCTGATGGACATCAGTCACGTCATCCGCGGGGAGGAGTGGATCAACTCCGGGCCCAAGCACCTCTTGCTCTACAAGGCGTTCGATTGGACTCCTCCAATCTTCTGTCACCTGCCCCTCCTCCGCAACCCCGACCGCTCCAAGCTCTCCAAACGGCACAACCCGACCTCGGTGACGTATTACCGACGCTTGGGCATCCTGCCCGAGGCTTTCACCAATTACCTCGGTTTGATGGGCTGGACTATGCCCGACGAACGAGAGCTGTTCTCCATCCACGAGATGGCCCAGGCCTTCGACCTCTCGAGGATTTCCCTCGGCGGACCGATCTTCGACGAGGCGAAACTGCGTTGGCTCAATGGCAAGTACCTGAGAGAAAAGCTCGATGAGGCTGAGGTGTTGCGCAGGCTCCGGTTGTGGTGCTTCTCCGACGAGTACCTTGCCGCGATCGTGCCCTTGGTCAAGACTCGCATGGATACCCTCGCGGAGTTCGTTCCTCTCGCCGATTACCTCTTCACCGATGTGGTTGCGCCCGATCGGAGCCTCCTCGTGCTCGGCGAACGGGACGAAGAGGGCATGAAGGAGGTGCTGCATCTCCTCCTCCACGCTCTCGACACCGTGCGCGGCTGGGACCGCGAGCTCGCGCAGGCCGTGGTCCGAGGTGTCGCAGAACGGCAGGGCATTGAATTCAGAGCTATCTTGCGGTTCCTTTTCCCGGTCCTCGCGGGCAGGAAAGACGCCCTGCCCCTGTTCGAGACCATGGAAATACTGGGCAAGGATCTGGTGCGGCGCCGCCTGCGCAACGGGTTGGAGGTTTTGGGTGGACCTTTGGGGAACAAGAAGTTGCGCAAGCTCCTCTCCACGGTGACGGAGGACGGTGTCGAACGCCAGGACTGACGATCTGGAGAGCGGGCTCGTTGGCAGGCTTCGGCCTCGTCGGCGACCGCGGCTGAGCGGTTGGTCGTTCCGTCCGACCAAGAGCGGCCTGATCTTCTTCGGCATGACCTTTGCCGTGGGTCTTGCCGCGCTGAACACGGGCAACAATCTCCTCTACCTCGCCCTTGGGATGACCTGTGCCCTGATCATTGTCTCCGGAGTGATCTCCGAGTTGACCCTCTGGGGTATCGCGGTCGAGCCGGTCCTGCCAGGTCCGGTCCATGCCGGACAGAGCGCGATGCTGACCTTGCGGATTAGTAACCGCAAGCGGGTCTTGCCCTCCTACTGTCTCAGAGTTTCCGCTGTCCTACGAGCGGGGGAGGCTGTAAAAGCAGTGGTGCCCGAGACCGAACGCCTCCTACTCCGGCTCGACCCTGGGGAGAGTTGTACGTTGGCGCAGCGGCTGTTTTGCAGGCAACGAGGTCGGCACGAGCTCATCGGTTTCAAGGTGACCACCACGTTCCCCTTCCATTTTCTTCGCAAGGGTTGGGTGGTGCGGCGGCCAGCGGTGATCCTCTGTTATCCTGCCTTGTTGCCCTTGCGCGCCGAGGAAGCGTTGGCCATGTTCGCCCAGGGCGGAGAGCACCTCGTGCGGCATCGTGGGCAAGAACCCGAGTCCTTCGACAGCCTTCGCGAGATGCAACCCGGGGACGGTCTTCGCAGGGTGCACTGGAAGGCGTCCGCCCGGCGCGGCGTGTTGGTAGTAAAAGAGGGAAGGGGGAATGTGGCTCCGGCACCGAGGATCCGACTGGTACTCACCGCCGCATGTCCTCGACCCCACACCGAGTGGGCGATCAGTGCAGCGACGACTCTCCTGGTCCACGCGGTTGCCGCAGGGAGGGGGGTGCGCTTCCAGTGCAACCTCGAAGAGGAGGTGATGGTGGAGAGCGACCTCAGCTTTGTGCTCGCCCGGTTGGCGGTACTGCAACCCGACCAAGACGTCCTGCAGGGGCCGCTCTGGCCCCAGGGCGGGGCGACGGCGGGGCAGACGCTCTTGATCAGCAATAACAAAAATTACAATATGTTGTTTGGTTTTCCCTCGAAAATGTGAGCTTTTCGACGGAAACAACGAGGCACAGGGGTTGGGGAGAGATCCAACGGCTATATAGTGTTTTCAGTATATTAAGCAGTTTTTCGGTGGGTGGCGCATGGTTTGCAAATGGCGGCCCGGATTTGACTCGGGGTAACCCCTTGTCAATAATTCGATGAGCGAGTGATTCGAGACCGCGTCGGACAGAGAAGGGAAAGCTCTGGTTTGACAAGTGCGACCGTCCCTGCTACTGGGTCGCCAGCAACCGTCGCGAGCGATCGTGAGGTGATAGCATGTTCGGTAAACCAGCATCAATTCTCAAACGTTTCGGCAGCGTCCTCAGCGTCGTCCTCTATTGCACCGACCTCCTCGTGGTCGCTACAGCTTGGATCG